>JACLAB010002614.1_pt1 | contig 36658 bp, 35 predicted proteins | sample 8027921 | NCBI WGS metagenome assembly JACLAB01 (sample SAMN15725117, study PRJNA655200) | protist metagenome | isolation source: fluorescence activated cell sorting (FACS) single amplified genomes of... | place: USA: West Boothbay Harbor, Gulf of Maine | collected 2000-07-19 | reverse complement strand
GGAGGGGCCGCGGGAGGGATGGCGATGTCAGCGGAGGACGTAAAGGAGGCTTTCCGGGAGTTTGATCTGGACAAGAACGGTTACGTAGGCGCGGCGGAGATATCTCACATCTTGCAGAGCATGGGAGAGAAGGCGACGGACGACGAGGTGGACGAGATGATCCTCATGGCGGACTTGGACGGGGACGGGCAAGTGAGCTTCGACGAATTCTTCAAGCTCATAAACTCTTTTCAAGGGATGCCGCCACCGCCCGGGGTGTCGCTGCAAGGGATGGGGAAAGGAATGGATGGGTCTTCGATGCAACCGCCGCCACCGGGGAACCCGGTACAGGACATGGAGTCGTTCCAAAAGATGCACGGCCTGGACAACGACGCGTTGAAAAAAGTGTACAAGCAGTTCTTATCAGTCGACGCGGACAAGTCCGGGATGGTAGACGTGAACGAATTCTGCCGCCTCCTTCGCGTGGACCGGTCGCCGTTCGTCGAGCGGCTGTTCTCGATGTTCGACTCCGACCGCACCGGGCTCATAGACCTGAAGGAGTTCGTCGTCGGTCTTTCAAACGTCGGCACCGCGGCGAGAGAGGACAAGGTGAAGTTCGCGTTCCAAGTCTTCGACCTGGACGGCAGCGGGAGCATCGACGCGGACGAGCTGCGTAAGATCGTCAAGGCGACGAACATGGCGAGCGAGAAACAGTTGACTCGCAAGGTGGAGTGGCTCATGAAGCAGTGCGACTCGGACGGAGACGGGCAGATATCCTTCGACGAGTTCGTGAACCTCGCGAAGAAATTCCCGAACATAGTTTTTCCCGCCTACAGCCTCGCGAGCGGGCTCGGTGGGCTCTCGAAGTGACGGGGCGGGGACTTTTTTAAGTATTAGCAACGCAGAGTCGACATCTCTCCTCGTCCAGCACTCGACCATCATCACTCCGTCCCGAACGCGCGGTCCCCGGCGTCGCCTAACCCGGGGATAATGTATCCGGCATCGTTCAGCTCCTCGTCGATCATCGCCGCGTACACGCGCAACCCTGGGTACTTATCCGATAACACCGTGAGCGCGGGCGGGCACGTCACGACGCACACGACGCGAATGTCGCTCACCTTCGCGCCCCGGCTGACGCACTCGTCGATCGCTTTCACGATCGTGCCCCCGGTCGCGAGCATCGGGTCCGAGATGAGGACGCGCTGTCCTTCGGGGAACTGCGACGGGAGCTTGTTCAGGTACATCTTCGCCTCGAGCGTCTCTTCGTCGCGCGCGAATCCGAGGTGGTACGTGTTCGTCACGGGAAGCACGGTTTTCGCCTCCTCCAGGAGCACCAACCCCGCGCGTAATATCGGAACGACCGCGATCGGCTGATTCGGGTCTACCATCTCCACCGTCGCGGTGCCCACAGGACCCTCGACCTCGGCGCTGAACGTGGGAAGCCAGTCGCGCGCGGCTTCGTAGATGAGCAGCCGGCCGAGCTCGCCGAGGGTGCTCCTGAAAATCGAAGGAGGCGTCATCGCGTTCCTCGCGATGGCGAGCCAGTGATTAATCAAGGGATGAGGGGGCACGAAGACGAGCATCTGGTTCGTGGAAGGGCCCTTGGCGCGTTCGGGTTCGCCCTCCGACTTCGCCTCGTCATCCGCCGCCGCCGCGCGCGCGACCGCGAGCCGGAGCCCTGGACGAAGCGGCGGCGTTGGTTTCCTCCTCGAACGCTCGTTTCTCCTCGCCGTCCCCGTCGCCGAAAGCGAACACGCCGCGACGCTGCTCGCCATGGTCACTCGCGGGATCGCTCAGGAACGTACGAAGGATGCGAGGCGGTCCCGACGTGTATCGAACGACGCGGCCGCGACGGATGCGAAAAAGTGACGTGACCACGAAGCAGTCTCGGCTTTTTGGATAAGTCGGACGATGGTCCCCGCTCGCGACGCCACACACCGTCGCGCGCGATCAACCGCGGCGAGTCTGGTCGATCGTCCGAGTCGCAGAAGTCATGTCCGCCGCCACCTCCGCCGCTAGACTTGCGCCGCCGTCCCACGCGCGGGCGTTACGCACGCACCGACGTTCGGCGACCGCACCCCGTCGCGCTGCGAACGCTCCCTCGCGATGCGTCGCCGCCGCTGCCGTCGAGCGCGACTCCGTCAGTCTCGTGCTTCTCGCCGGCGGCGTCGGCAAGAGGATGGGAGCGAACATGCCGAAGCAGTATCTCCCCCTCCTCGGAACGCCGATCGCGCTGTACAGCCTGAAGAAGTTCGCGGAGATGGACGAGGTCGGCGAGATCGTCGTCGTGTGCGATCCGTCCTACCGCGACGTCTTCGAGGAGTGCGCGGTGTCGAAACCGGTCAAGTTCGCGCTCCCGGGGAAGGAGAGACAAGACTCGGTGTTCAACGGTCTCTCCGAAGTGCGCGACGGCGCCGCGCTCGCCGCGATCCACGACTCCGCGCGACCTCTCGTGTCCCTCGACGACGCGAGACGGTGTTTCCAAGACGCGATGGAGCACGGCGCGGCGGTGCTCGCGGTGAAGTGCAAGGCGACGGTGAAGGAGGCGAACGACGACTTGTCCATCGCTAAAACATTGGACCGAAGTAAGCTGTGGGAGATGCAGACGCCGCAGGTCATCAAGCCGGAGATTCTCAAGGAAGGGTTCAAGCTCGTGAACGAGAAAGGGTACGAGGTGACGGACGACGTGAGCATCGTCGAGTTCATGGGACGACGGGTGCAAATCACCGAGGGGAGTTACGTGAACATCAAGGTGACGACGCCGGAGGACATGTTCATCGCGGAGCGGCTCATGAACGAAGACCAATAGAAAGAGGGTGCGGCGCGATTTCATCGTCGTCTCAGAAGCGCGCGTCCGCGTCGCCCGGGCGCGCTGCCGGAGGGACGCGGCGTCGCGGCGGCGCCGGGCGCCGCCGCGGCGTCGTCCGTCGCGTGAGTAGTTATTGTATTACAAGGATCCCATCGACGCGTATGAAGGACACGCGCGCGCCGAGTTTATCGCCGACGCGCGGCGACCGCGCGCGCGCGAAGACGTCGCGTCGCGGTCGCCGCACGCGCCGGCGTGCAAGCGAACACTCTAAAAAGTTACAGTCACGCAGTCCGCACTCCAAATCCACTCGTAGTGGTCGCTGAATTGGGCCAATCGCGGTCGCGCGTCTTCAGACACACACGCACCACGCCGTCCATCGCGGTTGTGATAATCTTCATCGCCGTCTCCCGTGAACCTGTCACAGGCGGCGAGTGGAAACCGCGTAACGTGCTCGTCACCCGAGCACCTCCGCAGAGATGGTGCGTCTCGCGCGGCACGAGAACACATGCATCGCCCCGACGATAACACCCAGGACGCGACGGTCGATCCTCGCGATCTCTCTCTCTCTCTCTTCCTCTCTCCACGAACTGACGAGTGTCATCTTTCCTACGCAGGGTGCTAAACACGAGACGCGGATAAGAAACTCGTCCTTCATCCCCCTGGGCTTCAACTTCGTGAAGGTGAGACCTCCGTTCTCGCGCGCGACGATCCCCGCGCGTTTGTTCTCAACTCATTGTCGAATAATTCTTCGAAATTCCGCGACTTTGCGATCGCACAACCGCGTGCTGGTTGCCCCTGGACCTGAGCGGTATCCCCCGCGTGCACACCATGAGGTCATCTCCTAACGTTCTCGTCACCACCGCGTGCATCCCATCTTCTCGCAGGAAATGGCCGAGAAACTTATGAACGACTCTGATAAGGACGGCTTGATCGACTTCATACGGATGACGCGAATGCTGTTTCACTACGAGTACCTGGAGTCGAGGGATCGCTTGAAGCTAAACTTCGAGCTTGTGACCGCGGCGCAGGATGATAACGAGACTCTCGTGAACGTCACGGAGGCGCAGCTGAGCCCTTCGGAATTTCACTCGCTCTCCGTGGATTTTGTCGGAGACTTCTGCTCGCTCTTAGCGGACGCGAACTACTCGCTCCTGACACAGAAGGAGTGGGAGGTAGCGATGGCGGAGAATTTCATGTTCAACTTGCCCTGCGACATCGCGTGGGATAAGTTCGACAAGAACCTGCTCAGCTCGTTTCTGAAGCAGAATCCAGCTCTCAGTCAAGGACTGCCGCAGTTCGCGGACTCCGCGTTGCTTTTCAAGCGCGGCAACGGCACCGCCGTGGCTAAGGGAATGTTCATCCAACAAAAGGTCGAGATGCTGATCGACATGGCCTTGGTAGAGCCGTTTCTTTGGTTGATAGGGAAACCGAGGGTCGTCATCGCGTCCATGGACGGCTACGCCGTGCCGGGCGCCAAGGAGAAACGACACGACGTCAGCACGGTCGAGCGCAAGACGTTGCGTAGACTGCTCCCCACCCCGTTCGCAGTGTTGAAAAGCTTTTTCTCCACCATGGAACTTCAAGAGCCGACGTTTAAGGAGCTGGTCATACTGTACCGGATGGACAAGCCCGAGGGTGACCAAAAAGCCGCCGTCGGCGGAGCGGGGCCGCTCGTGATTAAGTCTTTCCACGACGTCCCGATGGCGGACGTTGAGATGGTTTTTCCCGAGGTCAGAATCACGGTGAAATTCTTAGACATGCTCATCAACGTCACGCTCATGATCGTCGCCGTCTTCACGTTCATCGGGACGCTGATGGGCAGCATCGTGTGGTCCACGCAAACTATCAGCCTCATATCCGTGTTGTGTGGCAAAGTCGCGCAGTCAATTTTCGCGCTGATGAACAAACAAGTGCGATACACCGCCATGATGGCGAATCAGCTCAAGTCCAAGAGCTCGAACAGTCAGATCGGGTTGCTGATGCATACGATGGAGTCGATGGAGGATCAGGAGTGCAAAGAAATGATTCTGTCGTACAGCATCTTAACCGCGCACGGAAAGAGCATGACGCTCAAGGAGATCGACACCGCGTGTGAGGCTTTGATGCACGATCACTTTGGACTTAACGTAGACTTCGACGTCGAGGGCGCGATCGTGAAGCTCCTTCGCGAGAGGTTGGTAGAGCAAACGTCAGGCGTGTTGTACACCGCGACGCCGTTGAAGAAGGCGCTGCAGAGACTGGACAAAAAGTGGGACAACCTGTTCAACTATCGCGACACCGCGAAGAAATTGGACAAGAAGGACAAGAAGGAGACGGAGGCGAGGGCGGGGTACCAGAACGCGGAGGCGACGCTCCAGCAAAATCTGGCGAACAGCGACCGTGACCGGGCCAAGGTGGTCAGTCGCCTGAAGGAGCAGCAAGACGAGATCTCGAAGAGGATCAAAGAGTTAGAAGAGAAGATGACTGGTTATAAGTGGCGCACCGGTTGAACCGGCGACTGGGTTTCCCGACGCGCGATCGATCGATGAATGCGTGTGCGAACGTTTCCTCACATCGTACGTGTAGAGTATGCTAGCGCTATTAGTTCAAGGGCTCGTTCGATTTTTGCGGTGTTCAAGATGCGCGAGCGACTCGACGTGAAAAGCGCCAAGTCAAACACCATCGCGACGACGACGATCCGTTGTTCAGTCCGCCGTGGCGTCATCCCCATCCGCGTCATCTTCACCCTCTTCCTCACCCTCTTCGTCGTCTTCGTTATCCTCCCCGTCACCTTGGGACGCGGCTTCTCCGTCGCCGACTCCGCCCGCCGCGTCCTCCGAGGCTTTGCGCTTCTTCGACGCCGCGTCGGTCTTCTTCGCCGACTTCGCGGCCGCGTCTTTCTTCAAACCTGCGGGATATATGATGCATTAGAGAGTCGGCGCGGTTAACGATCGTTCGCGGAGTTTGGACTGGAAAAATGTAGCGGTCGAAGAACTGGACGAACGAACACGCCTCTTGGGTCGCGGGTGGGCCGTGCGGTTTCGCGAAGTGACGACCGCGCGGATGTTTCTTCGTCTCACCTTCGAACGCCTGCCTGAGAGGTTCGCTGAACTCGCCGAACTCGAGCTCGTCGATCGCCTTGAAGACGTCGTCCACGCTGATGGTCTGCCGTTTGCCGTCGCGGCAGATGTCGTTCGCGGTCGCGGTCAGGTAATGAATGAAGATCTTGGCGCACTCGCTGAAGGCTTGGAGGGCTTCCTTCTGGACGTTCCCGTCCGGGCCCTTGCCGCCCTTGCCGTCGCCTGCGAAGCCCTCGTTCATCAGCTCCGTCAGCTTCTTCTTCACGATCCTCTTGATGTGCGCGCGAGGCAGATCATCCCCGTCGGACGACATCACGAGCGAGCGCCGTGAGTGATGAGAGGCGCACGCGGAAGTGCCTAAGCTCGCCAGCGCTGGACGAGTTGTCTAGATTGTCAGTTAGACCGGCCGCTTGATCGAAAAGATTGACCCGTCGTGACGGTGAAATCGCCTCCGACTTGATCGGAGTTTATCGTTCGACCGATCATCTTGAAAGCGGAAATTTGAATTGAAGAACTCGTCGTTGTTTTTGAACCGAGGGAGTCCGCCGCGCGCGTCACACTCTCTCGCCGCGCCTTTCGCGAGCACGGTCACTTCCGCGAGCGACCGTCGCGCGCGCGCGATTGCACGCGAAAAACCGGCCGGAAGCCCCCCGCGCGCACGCGACGCAGGGTTGCACGGCACGCGTTCGACGAGGGAAAGAAGTCCCTGAGCCGTTGCGAGCGATCTCGGCGAGAATTCCACGCGCACGACCGCTGCGGGACTCGCGCGGAGGACGTGCGACATACGCGACAAGTCCTGCGATAGATTGATATCGTCACCCACCTGGAGGGCGAAGACGAGCGCGCGCTCCCCCGCCGCGAAGATGGCGACGGCGACGTTCCCTCGCGAAAGAGCGGCCTCGACCGCGCGGATGCTGACTCTGGTTTTAACCGTCGTCCTCGCGTTCGCGCGAGGGGCGAGTGCCCAAACGGGAATCACCGACAGTGCCGGAATATCAGCTGCGATCGTGTATCCCATCGACTACACTGGCGTGTCTGCCTCCCCGACCGTGACGACGACCGTCGTCACGACGGTCGGCTCGTGCACGTGCGACTTGACAGAGGGCGCTTGCGACGCCAACTGCTGCTGCGACACGACAGACTGTTCGGTGCGCGCGTCCACAGTTTCCGTTTCCTTCGAAGTGACTGCGAGAAATCCGCGAAAATGTACCACGCGACGTATTTTAAATCACGAGCACCCGAACGTCGCGGACGACACGTCTGCGCTCGAGTGTCCCGCGTTCGTCCGCCACCGGGTTTGAGAGAAAGAAACGAGAATTTAAACCCCCCTCGAAATCGACATTCGCGTCTTTGGCGTTGACCTTTATCCACCCTCCCCTTCCCTTCACTGAACAGACTGCTGAGATCGCGCTCTTCTCCGCGCGATTGGACGACACAAGCACTCACGTGTGCCTCGACGAGGGCCCCGCGTCCCCTGCTCTGGACTACTGCATTTCGAGCTCGACCGTGAACTCGGTCAACTTGCCCGCGAGCAGCTCCCTCGCTCAAGTAACAAAGTCTGAGACGGACCGATCGTTCCTGTCGCAACAGATGTGCATTGTACAGGACAACAACGCCGAACTGTCGAAGTACTTCACCGACCCAGGCGTTGCGACGTCTGCCAACCTGGTCGAGTCCAGGACCCTGAACATCGGGCGGGCTTGGCTCCCGGACCCGACCGCCGTCGCCGCGTCGGAAGCTCTCGTGACTGCATTGGACACCAACTCTGCGTACCGCTTCAACGACACCGTCCGTCTGTCGTCTAAGTTGACGTCGCCGGGAGGGGTATGGACCTTGCCCGGTGCTACCTTTACCGGCGAGTGCGACTGGGTGAACGTGGTCGGGTTCGGGATGCGCCTTCCGAACTCCATCACGAAAAACTCCTCGACGTGCGTGGTGCCCATGGACGGTCCCCTCGAAGACATCAAAGATAAGTGTCTGCAAGGCACGCTCAACGCCGCGCTAGTCACCACCTCGCTTCGAATCGCGAACACCAAAGCGAGCTCTCCTTCGGCCATCACGCCTATAATCCAATACGTGAGGACGGAATCTACTGTGGGAGGATTGGTTGCCGATGTGAATGCAGCATCGCAAACTACGGCTTGGTTAGCACAAACAGGATCAACGGCTAATAATGGCATTTGCACGAACGCGTTAAAAGAAGCGCACTTCGAAGTCACGAGTGACGCCGCCGGCACGATTACCATGGTTACCGTTGCTGTCACATACGCGGACGCGGTTCCGATTGTCAGCGGCGACGCGCTAACAAGGGGGTCGTCCAAGACGAATTTCTGGAACACCGAACAGCTGTCATCCTCGCCCATCGGCTTCACCCAGAAATTCAGCGTGACCTGGAAAACCACCGGGGAGAGTCCGATCCCGAAGAGTGGCTCCTCTGGCTACGTGGTCGGCGCCCCCTTGCTCGCTGGTTACCAGGGCACGAGCGGCTCCAAATCCGCGGTGCTTCGCCTGAAAGATGGTCTGCAGCTACCCGCCGCGGGACCGAACGGGGTGTGCAGTGCCAACGCCAAGTCCACCGTGCGCTTCGGCAAGTCGCAGATGAGCTCGTGCGCGATACCGCTCACCAAGGCTGCACTCGCGACTTTCTGCGGAGGATCAGGGACCACGTACGCAGATGCTTATCTGTACCAGTCAACGGCGTACCATAGCGGCCTCAACGTTGCCCCCACCGGTTTATCTCCTAGTAAGGAGACCGACGACAGAGTGGCTCCTACCGTCCTTAGTCTCAAAGGTGACGTTCCGATCACGTCGCAGCTGATGGACGGACTTCTGTGGGGTACTGCTGACGCCACTCTCACCCTCGACACACAAACCGTGATGATCGCCGGGTGGGCCGACGCGGACGCCACCAACATCGCGGACTGGAAGGGTTGCTCCACCACGGACACCACCGACTGCGGGACGGTGTTCACGTCGCTTACGGCGCCGTCCACGTCGATGTCGTGGGATGCGACCACGCTGACGTGCAGCAACGTCGCCGTCGGCTACGACATCACCATCCTCACGCAGAAGGTCGGCACGTTGGACAACCCCCAGTACAAAGTCGCGCGCGTGGCCATCGATTGGATCTACGACGACTGGCAGTGGCAGGATAATAATCAGCTGTACACGGTGACCACCGTCGACGCCGCGACTGCTGCAGGTGGCGACACTTCCGACCAACACTACCGACAAAACTTCCCGCTGAAGTCCTCGGTGCGCTTCGTGGAAGCGGTGCAGGACTCCGCGGTGGGGGTCACTCCCGCGACGCCCTCGGTGTTTCCTTCGCTGTCGTCGGATTTCTTTTATCCGTTCCTCAGCGCGGGACCCTCGGGTGGGCGCGCGGGGGCGACCGCGGCTTGGTGTGTGGCAATCGCGGTCGCATTCCTCGTGGCTTGCCTGACTGCGCGCGGCAACGAGTCATACTAGAAGAAGAGAGGAAAACGCGCGGAGAGGAGTATCACCGCTTCGCGTTCGATGAAGTTTCGTGTACATATCTCTAGTTGTTCATATTCTAAATTCATCAGGAATAATCGCACGTGCACGCGCTCGACGACCGTTCACTCTCACGGCGTGCCCGGTATCACTCCTCTTCATCCGGCATCCCCCCAGGCACGAGCAACGCGATGTTGTTGCCGTTCAGGAGGATCTGATCGAGCTTGGTCACACGCTTGCCCTCCGGCGTCATCTCACTGTGGAACGAGGAAGATTCGCGAAAACGGTCAGTCTTCTCGTCTCGTGCCGCGTTTCCTCGAGTGTCGACGGATCGATCGTTCGCTCGCGCGAGCGAGCGGGAAAGATTCGAGATCGAAATTGAAACGATCTTCACGCGGTGGGCGGGCGCGCCAGGGAATGGGAAACGAAAGCGATGAGGCCGGGGACGCACTACTCGATAACATCCTCTAACACCATGTTCACGTAAACGTCAAACCCGCGCAGAGTCCCGACCATCTCCTTCTCTCCCTTCATGATCACCCAGATGCGCGAGCCCACGCAACGATCGACGAGCTCCGAGGGGAGCAGCTGACTAGGGTTCGTCGCCATCGCCTTGGTTGGAAGGGCCATGGCTTAGGACGTGGGTTCGTTCTTACGGAGCTCGAGAGCGAACACGCGACTGTTCGAGTACCGTGACGATCGAACGAACGTGCGAAAGTGCGCGGGCGAGTGCGACGCGGGGAGAGCTCCCGAAAACTTCGTGTCCGTCGTCTGATGAGTTGTCAAATTAATTGCGTCAGTGTCAAGAGCGCCGTGCGGCCTTCGAAGTCCTCGCGAGCATCATGTCCGCCGCACTTCAGCCCGCGGTCGCGGCGCTGCGCGCACGCTGTCATAGAGCCTCCCATCCCCGCCACGTTCGCGCGAGTGCTTCGCGAATCGCGTCTCGGCGCCCCGCGTCAATTTCTTGCGCGGCGACCGCCGGGGATGCCGTCAAGGACAAACGCGTCCCCGTGACCATCCTCACCGGGTTCTTAGGGTGCGTGAAGTCGTCTTCGCCGCGAAAGCAAGAACGACACCTTCGAAGCGATGCGCGCGTTCGCGACGGCGTCGCCGGCGCGCGCGCGAAACCCTAGACCCTCAAATCTTCTTTTTCTTCTCCAACCGTCGTCTCACGCGAATCGAATCCACCGCGCTCTCTCGCAGGTCCGGCAAGACGACGCTGCTCAACCACATATTGCAAGGTGATCACGGCAAGCGCATCGTCGTCATCGAGAACGAGTTCGGCGAGATCGACATCGACAGCGACCTGGTCACGTTCAAAGACAGCGGCGAGGAGGATATAATTCTCCTGAACAACGGATGTCTGTGCTGCACCGTGCGCGGAGACCTCGTGGACATGCTCGGCCGCCTCGTGAAGGACAAAAAGGGCGAGTTCGACCACATCCTCATCGAGACCACGGGTCTGGCTAACCCCGCGCCGATCATCCAGACGTTTTACCTCGAGCCCGAGCTCTTAGACACGCTTCGCCTGGACGGCGTCGTGACGCTCGTGGACGCGAAGCACGCGACGATGCACCTGGACGAGGTGAAGCCGGAGGGCGTCGTCAACGAAGCGCTCGAGCAAGTCGCGTTCGCGGATCGGCTCGTCGTGAACAAGACGGATCTCGTGAACGAGTCCGAGCTCCGGACTATCGAGAACCGCGTCCGCACCATCAACCAGCTCGCGTCCATCCAGAGGGCGGAAAAAGCCAACGTCGACCTGGACTTCGTCCTCGGCGTCGGCGGCTTCGACCTCGATCGCGTGCAGGACGTCGTGGAGGAGCCGAGTCACTCGCACAGTCACGGGCACGAGGAGAGTCACGGGCACAGTCACGCGGGCGAGGAAGAGACGTGCGACAAGCCGGATTGCGACGATCCGACGCACTCGCACTCGCATTCGCACTCGCACGGCGGCGACGCGAAGGCGGAGGCTGACGCGGAGTGCGAGGTGTGCGGCGAACACGGTCACAGCCACAGCCATCACACCCACGACGACAGCGTCACGAGCGTGAGCCTGACTATGGACGGCGAGGTCGACCTCGATCTCGTCAATGACTGGCTCGGCATGCTTCTTAACGATCGCTGGCAGGACCTCTTCCGGATGAAAGGCGTCCTCGCCATCGAGGGCTGCGACGACCGGTACGTCTTCCAAGGCGTGCACGCGCTCTTCGAGGGCATGCCGGATCGACCCTGGGAGGACGGCGAGCCTAGAAATTCTAAGCTCGTCTTCATCGGGAAGGAACTCGACCGCGAGGAGCTCAAGGCTGGGTTCGAGGCGTGCAAGGTCGGGGTCAGTGCGGTGAATGCTTGAGCGCGGCTAGTTGTTTTTTTTTTCTTTTCTCCTCGAATCAGCAGAGTGTTAAATTCTATCGATTGTTCCCGTCCTCGTCCTCGACCTCGCCGTCGTCGTCCTCGCTACCACCCAGCTCCTCCATCCACTCGTCGTCGTCGTCGTCGTCGTCGTACGGGTTGCTAATCGTGTCCTCGACAGCGGCTAACTCTTCCGAGGTGAACTGCCTTCCGTCGCGTTCCTCGCGCAACTCGTCGAGAAGCGCGGATACTTTCTGACCGCGCTCGAACGAGTCATCGTACACAAACCTGATTTCAGGAGTGAGGCGAAGCGACACTTTCTTTCCGATGTTCCTCCTGACGTACCCCTCCATCTTTTTCAAGCCGTTGATGGCGTTCTTCTTCCCTCTCTCGTCACCGAGGATGGAGACGAAAACTTTCACGACCTGGAGATCGTTGGATACCTCGACGTCGGCCACGGTCGCCATGACCGAGATGACGTTATCCACACCCATGCGCTCTTCCGGTGATATCATGTTGCGCAAGTTCTGCGGAGGACAATACGCGTTGGGGAGGGACTCGCCGCGTCAGCGTCGAGAATTTCATGCGACGTCTTAGCGCGTTTTGTGGCAAAAGGGTTAGGGTTTCCACGCGTGGGGACGACTGCGCGACGGCGGGCGAGACGTGACTCACCTTGTCCGTTTGTAACATGTTCGATATCTCTCTGCGCATCTGTTGCTGAACCTTGGCCACGCGTCTCGGATTAGCCATGCAGGTGACGAGCAGGGGCGAGCCAAACGCGGTCGAAGTCGATCTCTGAGGCGCCGACTGCGTTGTTCGTCCACGAAGCGGAGCGGCGAGAGAGGGGCAAGACCCGAAACCAGCGCACGCTCGCGGCGTCTGCGCCATCCGACAGTCACGACGGGCGCCGTCACTTCGTCGAACCGCACCGCACACCGCCACGGCGGAGGAGAAGGCGCACGACATCGCGCCGGAGTAGTGAAGGCGACGTCGTCATCCGACTGAGTTTCGTGAAGTTTCAAACAAAAGTACGAAAGTACTAAGTACGAAAGTACCTCAGTTGCGCAGTACTAAGGTGCTTCCGGAGACTGTGGATCCTGGACGAGTGCGAAGAGCAACTTACAGTACCGTACAAATCAAATGCGTTCTTAAATCCCAGCTAGGCGTTAACTACGGCGCAGGACTTAATATTGTCGGGGCGTCGTCCCCCGAGTCTCTTTCTATGTTGTGACGAGCTAAAACTTTGATCGGCGAAGCAAGAGCGTTTCGCTTAAATGATGGTACCGTTGGGGATGTAGGAATCCTTCACGATGACGATGATGCCATCCTTGATGATGTAACCCTTCTCCTCCTCGTTCGCCTCCTGCACATTGTCCTTGTTGATGAGCTGGCAGTCCATGCCGATGCGCGCGTTTTTGTCCACGATGGCGCGGCGGATCACCGTGCCCGCACCGATGCCGATCGGGGTGCAGTCCGGGAGATCCTCGCACTCGTGCGTCTCCTCGTAGTAGTCCGCACCCATGATCATAGAGTCCTCGATGACGCAACCCTCTGAGATGCTCGTGCGCAAGCCGATCATGGAGTTGCTGATGGTGGACTTCTTGATGAAGCAGCCGTCGCCAATTGTGGACCTGGAGACTTGGACGTCGAGCAGCTTGCTCGGGGGCAAGAAGCGGGACTGGGTGTAGATGGGGGAGCCGCTCTCGTAGAAAGAGAACTTGGGCGCATCCGGGTCGTTGCATTGGAGGTTCGCGTTGTAGAACGCCTCGATGGTCCCGATATCCTCCCAGTACCCTTTGTACAAGAACGCTTGCACGTGCTTGCCCAGCTCGTTAGCCTTCGGGATGATCTCGCCGCCGAAGTCGTGGCAGTCGGGGAACTTCTCGGTGAGGAGTTCATCCATGGCGGACGCCTTGAACACGTAGATGCCCATGGACGCGATGTACGGCATCTCCTTCGCGAGTTTCTTGTCAAGGCCAAGGATGGTGGTGTCGACCGCCATCGCCTCGAGCTCCTTGCCCTTCGGCTTCTCCGCGAAATCGATGATGCGCCCGGAGTCGTCGATCTTCATGAGACCGAAAGCCTCCGCGCGCGCGGCATCCATGGGGACGGCGGACACGGTGATGTCCGCTCCTGTTTTGCGGTGCTCCACGATGAAGGGTTTGTAGTCCATGCGGTAGAGGTGATCGCCGGAGAGGATGATGTACTCTTCGCACTTGGACTCGTTGAAGAGCCACATGTACTGGCGCACCGCGTCCGCGGTGCCTTGGAACCAAACCTTGCTCTTCGGGGACTGCTGCGCGGCGAGAACCTCGACAAAACCCTGGCGGAGGCCGGAGCCGACGTTGCTGTTGTACGCCTGGGAGAGGTGGCGGTTGAGCGACGCGGAGTTGAACTGCGTGAGGCAGTACATCTTGTTAATATCAGAGTTGATGCAGTTCGAGACCGGGATGTCGATGAGGCGGTAGTTCGCGCCGAGGGGGACCGCGGGCTTCGCGCGCTTCTTCGTGAGCGGGTAGAGGCGCGTGCCCGCGCCACCGCCGAGGATGATCGCGAGGACGTTGTCCGTGCTGTCATCGACGACCTTGCCCGCCGTCGTCGTGGTCGTGGTGGTCTCGGTCGCGACAGCCTTCGTGGTGCGAGCGACCTTCGCGGAAGCGCGAGCCTTGCGCGCGGTGAAGACGGCCTTGCCGCGGACGGCCTGGCGGGAGCCTGCGAGAGGAAGACGGTCACAGACGTCACAATCGGTCAGGAACGCTCTCACGAGTTCGAGGCGGTCGCGGCGTCCGCTCGGGGGCGATCTCCGGGACAGCTGGCGCGCGATGCGAATCTGAAAAAAAAAAAAACGACGCTTCGACGACGCCGGAGATCGCACCGATCTTCGCGGGGACGGCGCCGGAGGCGAGGGTGGACGCGTTCGCGCGCATGGTGACAGCGTGCATCTTCGACGAAGTGCTCGAACACGTGTGGCGAAGGTCGCGCGGTCGTGTGTGACGGACGTCCGCCGTGACGGCGTCGTACAGCTCGTCTATCTTTCCAGGATAAGCTCACGAGCGAGTCAGCGCCAGCGCCGAACCGCGAAGCCGCGAACCTGACAGCGCGTAAAACGAGAGGCCCGGGGGCGCTCCGAACTGAAAACACATACAGTACGGGAACGGAACGTACACGTACACGTCTATAGCTACGTTAATAGACACGTGTACAGTCCACGTACTACTAGGGCCTACGTGCGCTTTCTCGCTTTTTTTTGACACTTGTCGCTTGTTCCGCTGAAAAACGGTCCGCGGCACAGAGACGCGCACTCCGGGCGGATGCCCGCTGCCGCGGAGGATGAACGCGTGCGCGTTTTTGCGCGCATCCGCCCCCCGCAGGCTTCAACCTTGACCGCCGCCGCGACGACGAAGCGCGACGACCGTCGCGTGACCGTGTCTAACCCTACCGCGGCGATCTCGTCTCGGCGGGAATTTCGCGTTGACAAAGTTTTCGACGCCACCGCGACGAACGAGGACGTGTATCTCGGCGTCGGCGCGCCCATCCTCGATGCCGTCCTGGCGGGTTGTCACGGCAGCATCCTTGCGTACGGTCAGTCTGGCTCGGGAAAAACGTATTCTATGTTAAACGACGACGGAGACGTCGCCGCCGCGGGGATCGTTCCGCGAGCTGCGGTCGATCTCTTTAAGCGGGTTCGCTTCGACCAGGCGTACGTCTATGACATCGCCATTTCGATGGTGCAAATATATAACGAGACGGCGATCGACCTCCTCACGAACTCGGGAGCATCCTTGAAGGCGACACAAAGGAAGGACGGAGCTGGCGGGTTCGAGCTCGCCGACTGTGAATGGCGGCATTGCCGCGACGCCGTCGACCTCCTTGGGAACTTTCGTCGTGGACGAACAAACCTGATATACGCGGAGACGAAGATGAATCGTCACTCGTCGCGATCCCACTGCGTACTGCTTGTCCGGGTCAATCGCGTCTCGCGCGCGGCGTCGTCGTCGACTGACGAATCCACCGGTTGCAAACTCTACACGCAGTTGCAAGGTCTGTTGACCATTGTCGACATGGCTGGCAGCGAGCGCGCGAAGAAATCGCAGTCGCAAGGCGTCAGGTTCAACGAGGCCACGCACATTAACGGCAGCCTGCTGACTTTCGGAAACGTAGTGCATGCGCTGGCCGAAAAACAGATGCACGTTCCATTTCGCGACAGTATGCTCACCAAGCTTCTCGAATCGTCCCTTTCCGGGCGAAGTCGCACGGCGTTGATCGTCTGCGTCGCGCCAGAAACGGAACATGCCCACGAGAGCATCACATCTTTGGAGTTGGCGGCGCGTTGCATGCGCGTTGAATCGAGACCGATTGTTTACTCCGCTGATGTTGAAGTCGATCCTTCGGTCTTCATCAGAGGCCTGGAGGAAGCGTCGGGGACCACGGCGTTGCACCGCTTGAACGAAACGCATCAGCTTCTCTCCAAATGCGCACAGTCCGAACGTGCGGCGACGGATGCCGAGAAAGCGCGGCTGAACGAGCTTCTAAACAAGGAAATGCAAGCACGTGTGGCCGCGGAGGAGTCGCTCCGGGCCGTGGAGAAGTCGCTCCAGGCCGTGAAGGAGTCGCTCCGTCTTGAACAAGTAAAAGTTACGAAAATGGAAGAAGAACATCACGAAGCGCTAAGCCGAGTGCGAACGAGCGAGGATCACGCGTCTAAGAAGCGGAACGACGAACTGCGGGAACTTATACTGCGCGAGAGGGCGGATCACGCGGCCGAGGAAGCGCGTCTGCGCGAGGTGAATAAGCACGAAGAACAAAAGCACGCAGCTGAGACGGCGTCGTTGCACGAAGCGAAAAAAAGCGCGGAGGCTCGTGTTCACGAAACCATCGAACGCGAAAGGACGGAACGCGCGACTATGGAAATCAAATACCGGGAGCTGGTCGACCGCGCTAAAACAGAACGCACTATCGAGAAGGCACAATGTGTCCGCACGCTCCGCGAAAACTTGGTCCGCGAAAAATCAGAGTGTGCCGCGACGGTGAAACGTCTGAGCGAGCTGCTTCAGAAGCAAGAAGCAGAATTCGCGATGGAGTCAAATGAGCTACGAGAGCACATCAGTAATGAACGCGCGGAGCACGCCGCGTCCGAGAATGCACTCAAAAGTAAGGTGGACAATTTGGAATCCTCACTCGCATCGGCGCTCGCGGAGCTCGCAGGTGAAAGAGACGTCTGTTGCAAATTACAAAACGAGCTTGCGCACGCCGTCGAAAGCGCAACGAAAGCTGAAAATCGCGCCATTATGCAAGGCGTGGCGATTGACGCGCTTCAATTAGAGATTACCACCGAACGCGAAGCCGCGCAAAGTGCTACTCGGAACGCGGCGAAAGAACTAGAAGAAGAACGCGCCAACACGAGGGCGCTCGAGGTGAAGATCGTCGCCGAGCGAGCTGAACGAGATACAGAGAGAGCAAAAATCATCGCTGATCACGCACGTCGCGTGAGGTCGTTAGAAGCTGAGGCGTCAGCAGCGAAGTCTGAAAACGAAAAGCATGCCGCAGTGAGAGACGCCATGCGGCAAGAGCTTCACATCCTTAGGTCAACGTGGCGAAATGATTTGGCAAGTATTCAACGCGAAACTGCGGTGGTCGCGCTCGAAGCGGAGAGAGCAGCACATCTTAAGTTAGCCGCGGGGGTGGCATTGACGAAGTTGGGCAGGAACGGAAAGTTATACTCTCGAATGGTCAAGTATGACGACGTCAATGACGAACTGATCTGGTTCCCTCTTGGTCCTGCTCGACGGATGTCGATCGCCGGCGCATACTTGAAGTTTGCACCGGACGCGTCAAGTTTCGTCATCAAAGGAAAAGAGCGCGACTTCAGCGTTGAAGTGAATGGGGACACCGCGGTGAAGCTGTGGGGGCGGACGCTCCATAACCGACTGTCGGCCGGTCGACAACGTCGTAAGACGGCGGGGAAACATCACCCAACATTCAAGGAATTCCACTCCTTGAATTTGAACGGCAACAAGTCCTCTCCCTTGCCGGTTGATCTGTTCGCGCCGTCGAGCCCTGCTTCTGCCGCCGCTGCTGCCGCACAAAAAGCCAAGGATGCAACAGAGCGAGAGTGCCTTGTCGTGACTCCCGCCGCTTTCGCTCGCACGACTTCGAGTAAGGGCGATGTTTCACGGTCGTTGTTTAATGAAATGGTCGATGACAAGGGTGATGTCTTGGTGGTAGATGCAGAGTCTAACTTCTAGCTGACCTTCGTACAAATGTATGTACTGTAAATGTTTCACCGCTGATCCTCCTTGCGATCCGCGATTCCGCCTTGCCACAGATCGGGCTCCCAACACGCGAAATCTGCATCATCAGGGGTAAGAAGCGTACCCGCCCCGCCGCCGGCCAAGCACCGCATCGCCTCGGAAGCGGTGAACATGTTATGGCAACTCGCCGCAAACCAGTCCGAGAGCGTCTCAAACAGTTTTTGCCTCAACGACAGCTTCTTCTTAGCGTCCGGTTCAGCCGCGTCCAAGAAACGCTCGGTAGCCGCCTGCCAAGTCAAGCGATGGAGATCATCCGGCGATATCGGTTCCGGTTCGCCGTGCAAAACTTCGCGTACGCACTCCGCGAACTCGTCGGAATTCGCGTACGTGCGGCAGTTCGCAAATGTTGAAAAGAACTCGTTCGAAGGGTGGCGCGCGCACACAACAAACTTGCCCATCGCGAGTGCTTCTGCCGTAGTAGTCGCCACTACGTCGGACAGCGAAGGGTTGATGAAAAATTTGTACCCCACGGTCGTCTCCGAAGCGTGGTCGGCCTGACCGTGGAAAGTCAGCGCTAACCTTTCGCGCTCGGACGCCGCTTTTACTTCCTGGAAATCGTCGCCGTTGCCGAAAACGTCCATGACGAGCTTATCTTTCTGCGCCGCGGTTTCATTATATTCCTTCACTCGGTCGAGCAGTTCGAGGTAGCCTTTCGCCCAAACAACCTTTCCAATAAAATATCCGCCTTTCGTAAAACTGCTGTTGCTGCTGCTCTCTTCACCTCGCCGGGACCTCTCCTCGGCGGCAAGTGCGATTTTACGACCAACCTCGATGAAGTGCGGCGAGACGCCGTGTACATTCACGGTGACGGATCTCGCGAAATCTTGCACCGCGTCGGACAGTTTGATGACTTTATGACAGTGCGCTCGAGTCACGGTGCGATTCACGCCCCTGAGCAAGGCCTCTTTGCGTTCGCCATCTTTTTCACGACGCGCGTATTCGAGGTAGTTCGTGTGGATGATGCCGACGACGTGCCTGAACTTATCCGACCAACGCATGCCGTGGTGGAACCATGTCAGATGTTCCGGCTCCTCCAGTATCGCCACGTCCGCGTCTTCGTCCGGCACGCACTCGGTGACATCCCCCACGGGAACGATGCTACCCTTGTCGATCGCGTACCTGCCGGGGTAAAAGCGAATATCAAACGACGGGTCGAAGTCCACCCGTCCAGAGAGCCATCCCCGGACGTGTTCCTTCTGCTGCTCAGGGTTTTCGAATATCGCGTTCGGGTGCACGAGCTTCTGGTCACAGAGCGGCAGCCACGGAACCACGAGCGTGACGCGGCAAGACGTCTCCCCGCGGTGAGCCAAGTAGGCTGCTCTGAGCAGCGGGTTAACGCTGGTTCCAGTCATCCAGGGCAGGCTGGCGGTCGTGACGATGCAGAAATGCCGGCCAGGCTCGCGCAACGTCGCATGCGAGGTCGTGGCCTCCGCAGCTAGGTCTTCGCTGGATGCTCGAAGCAGTCTGCGCGCGGGAAAGTCGTGAAAGTTGTCAGGTCGAAGGGCGAGAGATGCGAAGGGCGAGAGATGCGAAGGGCGAGAGATTCGAAGCCAACGCCATCGCTGCAGCACACACACACACCTTGGGAACCGCATCGTTGTACGCGCTATATGCAAAGGGACGCCAACGTCGATAATCCGCGAGTCGTTTTCCTCCGCGAGTGCGCACTTGCTGACGCGCGTCAAGCGCAAGCACGCAGTAAAGCGGAAGGGGGTGACGAGGACGATTTTGACCGCGAAGTTGCAGTTGCACTTGCACACTGCTGGGCGCCCTCAACGATTTCTATTCGGGCGACTGATTTCTGAAGGCCACTCAAACGCCGCGCAGTCGAGGTAACGCTCCCCCGCTCACTCTCCAGGGTTTCGGAGGTGTTTGAAGCGTCGCCGAGCTGTTGTGCACCTTGAAAGTTCTGTAATGGCCGCGGACGCGAACAACGTCGTAGCCGAGGTGCGAAGCAGAGGACAATTTATCTCAACGAACGAAATGTCCGCGACGCTCGGCGTCTTGCTTACCACGGGGGCGCGAACGAAGCGGAGCCGCTGACACGTCTACTTTCCTACTTTCGCAGGACGAGAACTGGCGGTTGCGCATAGCCAAGGAGACGCACTCTCAGCGACACTTTGAGTCAGAGTGGGGCTTCCTTCTCCCGGATCCCGCGAGCAAAGCGACGAAGGTTTCCGTGGAGGGGAATAAGTGCAAGTACTTCGACCATCAAGGCGGTCTTCACTGGACGGTGCGAGAGCTGAGGGTGCCGGCGGCCAATGGCGATCCATCCGAGCCAGAAGAGTCCGTGGACCCTCACTCCGCTGCCGGCGTAGCGAAGGCCACGCACGAGACGCTGATGAGCTCTATCCCATCGAACACCGCGTTCATTTCGACGTACAGGCAGATCGGGCAACGCAAGTCGTTGGAGATGTTCGGCGTGAGCGAGTATGGAAACAAAGCGACGGACGCGACTAGGTTCTGATGAACATCGTTCGTCTCGGGCTCTAGGCCCCGTGTAATATCTAGTCTATGTGCTGCTCCTATTTAGTGCTCGTACTTGAGAGACCTTCTCACGAGAGATTCTGCCACTCATGCGTGATCCACTTCGTTACCTCCGCGGCCAGGGCTTGCTGTTCCATGCTCGCGCCGCGAGTTCGATCGGGATGATATTTCATCATCGCGCGCCGGTACGCCGCGGTCAAGGACTTCTTATTCCTTCCAACTCCCTCCACGGGTATGCCACACCGCTGCAAGAAGACCCTGAGGTCCGCGTTCTTGCCCCACGTCGCAACTTGTCGGACCGCACGTTGCTTCGCGCTCGCCTGCGCAGACTCATCAGCCTGTCGTTTGGACTCATCCTTTCGCAACTCAGCTAGCTTACGTCGCTGTCGCACGGCGATCTCCTCCTCTGCCGCGCGTTTCTTTCTCTTTACCAACCAAGCCTCTCTTCCACTCTCTCGTCTAGTCGTTATTGCCGTCGCCAAATCCTTTTTCTCAACGCAACCTCGGATGTCCACTCCCATTGCCGTCGCGAGCTGCTTAAGCTCACTCACTGGAATCGTGCTCAAGTCAGGCGTTCTTTCGACAGTTTCCCATGCTTCAACTTCTGCCTGAAAATCAGACGCCTTTGTCTCGTCTCGGCGCGTTTGCGCTGCCGCTCGACGTCCTCGTTCCAGCAGTTGCAGTGCAGTGTCAAGCTCCTCGCGTGCGCGTTGATATTTTGCACGAAGTACTACGATCGCACCACGTATATCGTTATATTCGTTCATAGCGAGATGCATTTCAGCCGCGGCATTGTTAACGCGCATGTTGTGCTCTTTGAGGGACGAAGAATCAGTGTCGCCGTTAAATCTCGAAGGCACTTCCAAGGTGACGCGTTGATATTCGATTTGCTTCGAACGAACCGCGGTGAAGAGCTCGTCGCACTTGTCTTGCGCCGCGCACAAATCGATCCACGCCTTCTGCAGAGTCGCGCGCGTCGCGGATACCTCCGGTGTGTCATCTGGATGCGAAGGAGGCGGCGTTGGAGGTTTCGGTTGCACGTTATCCGCGGTGAAATGCTGCGCAGATTGAGACCCAGTAGTTGGACCCGCGCCATGTGCACTCCCGTATCCTCGCTGTTGCTGAGCGCGCGCGTTGCGTTGTGCGTCGCGCTCTGTCTGCTGCGGCTTGTATCTAGCGTTCGCCGTTCCATGCGAACTATCGCCACCGCCGCCCGATTCTTGCCCACCATAAAACGCGTTTCTCTTCGTGCTCTTGCGACCGCGAGCGCTTTTAGCTTTTGAAGTGAACTGCACTTTGACCTCTTCTTCTTCTTCATCAGAAGATAAAAGTTCGCAAGGATCATCTGCGGTACCTTTCCTATCGTCTCTCTGTCGCTTAACGGCACGACGTGGAGCTGTATGGCCTCCCTCTCGTCCTGCACGCGCATCGGCGCGCCCTTCACGCCGTGTTCCTTCCGGGGAAACTGGTGGGGCGGTGCGATCCGAGGGTGGCGGTGCCGCCTCTACCACATCGTCGTCACTTGACTCGTCGAGTAATTCTATGAAGTCGTCTGCTCCCGTGTGGCCGGCCTTGTCCGATTCACCCTTCGTTAGAATGTATCCATACTTCGGCACAGATTGTGAAGAATACAGATACAGAACCTCGCCAGGCTTCAAATAGCCCACGTAGTTCGCCTTCAGCATCTTGAGAACTCCGAACCTATCTTTCACGAAGACTTCGTTCTTAGCCTTCAGCTCTACGGCGAGCATCGGAGAATACGTCAGCTTACATTCCAGCTGATTTGCGGAAACTTTGTTGTCCAGGATGCCCAGATCCTTGCTTCGGCCAACGACTGTGCCCTCGGACTCGGACAGTGGTATTGGACGGAGGCCCTTTCCTTCGACGGGCCGAAGAAAGTAGGTCGCCTTCACGTTCGGATCTGTAGATGACATTATAGCCGACGGCACGGCAGTGGTGGCATCATCGCTGGCTGGCTACTCGAGCAGCGCTGCCGCGTTGGGCACGCGGTAATGACGGAGGCACGATGGGTGTAGCCCTACATCTGATTGCGAAAACGTGACTTTTTTAACAGCCAGGCCTGATGAGCGGATCACCAGAAGTTAGCAGCAGAGTGCTGCTGCTCCCCAGAAGCGAAGTGCGACTCCAACGAGCGATTCTTCTCGGCTTCCTGGAGGGCATGGGGGATGAGAGAAGGCACCGGCGCGAAACGAGCCGAGATACATCGCCTCGGCATCGATCGCGCTCGGGGGATGATGAGAGAGGGCACCGACGCGAGACGAGCCGAGACACGTCGCCTCGGCATTCGAGAGACGGGAACGGATCGAGGTCGCAGAGACGGGACGGATCACCGTACAGGGGTCGCAGGTTTCCGAGTTCTCCGCGTCACCGCGGGAGGCATCGGTCGAGGTCCCGCTCGAGGGATCGGAAGAGGTGCGTATCGAGTCACAAGCGAAAAAGCTGAATCCCTCACGTCCTGCTGTATCGTCCGCATTGTCATACTAACCACTCTTCTCATCCATCTCCTCACGTGGATCAGACGACGTCGGCATAGCCGCAGTGGCTCAGAATCGGATGATCTTGGTGGCTACGTTCCGCGGATTCGTCGTCCGAGCAAACACGGAATAACGCAACCGAGCAGCGCACCAGGTGCCTCTGATGCCGCCCTAAACCTGGTGGACCCCGCCGAACGTCAGCGACAGGCGCAGCAGTGGATTCTTCAACAACAAGCCGGAAGCCTCGCCAGGGTGCAAGAAGCGAGCACCGTCGCCCTCGGGGGTCCCAGAAAAAATAGGGAGATCTTCGTGGGCAACATTGATGCCGTCGTCACAAAGCAGGCTTTAACTGCATTATTCGATGACGCGCTCGCGGTCGCTTTTCCAAACGCGACTAGTGGTGACGCGAAACCAGTCGTGAATATCCAGCTCGGCGATCAGGCAACATATGGGTTTGTCGAGCTTTTGTCCGAAGAATTGGCGACCGCCGCCATAGCGGGGCTTAACGGCTTGGTTTTCTGCGGTCGACCGTTAACAATCGCCCGCCCAACCGGTTGGGTCGATCCCGCCGCGGCTGCGACGATCACGGCTCGTGCGGCGGCGGAAAGAGGAGAAGAGCATTCAACAATAGTCTGTCTGTCAAATATAGTAACGGAGTCAGACTTAGCCGATGAGGAGGCATACGCTGAACTCCTCGCCGACGTGAGGACGGAATGCGCAAAGTGCGGGGAGGTCAAAGATATTCGCATACCTCGCGGTGGTCCTGTTGGTTCCGTATTCGTGAAGATGGGAGACGAGAGTGGCGCGAACAAGGTTCAAACTGAAATGGCCGGCCGTCGGTTCGATGGACGTGCGGTTGTTGTTTCGCGTGTTTCCAGTTCTGCGTTTGATAGTATCTAGGCTAGTTTATTCAATATTAGATGGTGAACGCGAGCCGAGGCGGAAGTTGCAGGAGGAAAAGTGACTCTCCCCACAAAACCTGCGCGTGAGGCCGCCGCGCCGCCTCGATGTTCGTCGAAAACTACACACTAAGTGTACATACGAGTGCGTGTACACGTACTTGTCTACCTTCGTATGAACTCTTCACTTTTAGGTCCTTCCGCGCTCACTTCGGAGGGCACGTCCACAGCACCTCCGTCACGGTGCCGTCGGGCAGCCACCGGGCTATAGCCCGTTTCCATCCTCCCGATCGAGGACGTTCGAACTGCGCACACGAGCGCGTCCTGATCGCGAGATCGCGAGATCGCGCGATCGCGTCGAATAAAAAATGGGGGACGACGGCGAACAGCCGACGACGATCGTCGCGGAAGACAAACTGGCTTCGAACTTGACGCTGGACATCCTGCAGATCGTGAAGCTGAGCCAGAACCAACACGGTCTGCGTCACGATGACCACGGTCGTTACAGGCAGTACTGCACTCGCCGTCTCGCCCGCGTGTACAAGTCCCTGAAGTTCACCCACGGTCGAGGGAAGTATCAAAAGAAAACACTAGATGCAGCCATGGTGAAGGACGAGAGGCACCTTTTGATTCCTCTCATGACTGCCGAGCGCGCTTGGAGCTACGCGATGGAGCTGAAGCGTGACGCGGGCAACGAGCCGCGTAAACGAGCGCACATGCTCAAGCGACTGAAGAAAGCGACAGTGCACGCTGCGGAACTCGTGAGCTTGTGCAACCAAGTCGGAAGCGCGCGAACCGCTCTCGAGGCTGAAGCCTATTCGTCCTACATATTTGGCAGCTACCTCACGGAGCAAGAGCGGGACTGGGATCGAGCGCTTGCTAAATTCATGCGAGCGCGGAAGGCGTACGAGCAGCTGGCGAGAGTCGGAGGACCGGATCAAGCGGAGATTTGTCGCGAACGCCTGGAAGAGCTCGAACCAAGTTTAAGATACTGCACGTATAAGCGTGGCAGTGGAAGCACTGGTGCCAGTGATGCTCCTGGATCCATGGACGACGCCGACATGGCAGCTCTCAAAGGAGAAGGCGGGGTAGACGAAGAGATCTTCAAAGCCGTTCTTGCTGAAGAGGACGGGCGAGCGACGGTCACCCCAACGGCAATGGTGTGGCGCGGGCGCGAAATCCCGGTGCGGAACCGAGAAGCTCGCGCGTGTATTGCAAATGCGGTGAGCCAGCTCTCTAAAATTGAGTCTCCGCTGACGATGTCAGCCGAACGGGGTCTGGCAATATACGACAAATCGTTTCTTTTCTACAACGACGCCCGTCAGCACCTTCGCGACGACTTAGCGTCCGCGAGTTCGTCTCAGGGCGGCGGCGGATCTGAGTCGACTGGTAGGTTGGCGGAGATTAAGCTCGCAGATCGAGCGCTCGCGGTGTTGCTTTCCGAGAAAACGATCGAACGAAACAAATTTCTCGTCGCGTCGGTTACTGCGAAGCTCACCGGCGAGATCAAAGTCGAGAAAGGTGAAAAGGCGGCGAAGCCTGAAGACCTCGTCCACTTGTTCAACACACTCTTGCAAAACTACGAAGAGCTTGCGGAAAGTGGACCTGAGGTGATGCGTGGCGTCGAGGGTGCGGAAGGTCTCGAGGAAGAAATCCAGCTTGACTGCATCCTAAACCAGACTCTTCTCAAAGCCCAGCGCGCAGCCGCTTTGGCGAAGGTTCACCTGGGCGCGGGGAGCCACGTCGAGGCTGCGGTGTTGTATGCGCGAGCGGCTGAACACGCTGCTCGAGTGCAAGACCGCGCGGCAGCGGCGTCAGAGATGAACGCGGTTGCGAGTAAAGTTCAAATGGAAGCGCGTAGAGCTCGGTGTATGACGCTGGCGGATGGAATGACCGTGCAGGTTGCCCAGCAGAAAGCACTCCGCACAGGGCTTTCCACCGTCTCCCTGGAAGAAATCCCGGCTTCAACCTCGGGAAGTGGCGTGGAGGCGCAATATCTTGTCGACCATCTCGATCAGTACAAATCGGCGGTATTGGGTAAAGGAGCTAACAAGGTTCATATCTTGCCCATGCCTCCCCGTATGAACTCTGTCGGGGTTCGTCCGATCATGTTGGATGTCGCGGGAGACGAGATCTCGTATCCATCGCTCGAGGGGCGTGTGAAGGTGCAGAAAACTTCCGCCCTGAGGAACCTTTTCACTTTCGGGAAGCGATAAAAGCAAACGTCATAGATGTAGCTCGGTTGAATCGCATTTACTTCAGAGAGACACACTATGCGTTCGCGAACAACACTTGCCTTCTCATGCACGCGCAAGCGACGCCAGCGGGGTCCTAAGGCACGCCCTGACTGACGCACACGCCACAGGTGGTATTTTCCACTCCGGTGCTTATGCTATTACACACCGCACACACCCACTCGTTCGGCTTTGACGTGTTGCACCGGAAACAATTCTTCTTGGAGGCGTAGTTCGTAGAAGTGCATCCGACGCACATCCAGTCTCCCGGTTTCGCGTTGGGAGCCTGCGGCTTCGCCGCTTGCGCGACCGCGACCCGCGCTTTTTGCGCTTGCAACTCGGTGATCTTCTCCGCGGACGCCGGTGCTCCACAGCCCCGGCAATCCATGCGATTTTTCCAGTTGTGTTCGTTGCACGTAGCGCAAAGCCAGTCACCTTCCTGGAAGAAAGGCGGTGGCTTGTTGTTTATTCCCTTGGATCTGTTATCCAGCATCTCGACGTCTTTCGCGACTTCAGGGTTCGCCTTCAACCACAAGTCGAGAGCTTCGAGTTGTTGCTCTGGCGTCAGCGTGACTTCCCACTTACGTGGCTTGCGAGTGTATTCCGTCTCGCTGCTGTCGCTTTCGCTATAGGACGGACTGCGTCTTTCATCCACCCTCCGACTGATTTCGATTTATCGGTTCGCTTGCTGCTGCTGCTGCCTTCCTGCAGCGGGGACGCTTTCTCTTCTGTCGTAATTCCTTCGATCGTTCAATTGCATCTGCTCGTCTCTCCATGACCTCTCCGGCAGCAGTCTCTCCGGTTCCCGTGCGCCGCGGCGGTCGATGTAATCGTCCCGACCACCACCTCGATCCCGCGACGCCATTCTATGGCCGCCGTAGTCTTCGCGACCCCCGCGATCGAACCCAACATCACGATCCCTTGAGTTCCCTCGACGGCCATCATGTTGATAGTGCTGGTGACGCTGGCGGTCGCTACCGCGTCCTTCCCAACTCCCCCGCGCATCCGGCGGGCCTGCTCCTCGACTGTCTCTGTTATCCCACCCCGTATCGCGACGGTGAAACCCGCGATCCCCCATCGAACGCGCGGGCGCACGTCAACCACCGAGCGCCCTTCTTTTTGCCTGATGAAGAAGAAGCACCCGGGAGGCCTGGCGGTGTGTGGAAAAAAGCCAGGCTCTTCAGCCCGGCCGACAGAAGTTCTGTTAGGGGTGTCGCTCCGAGAACTTCAGTTCCACCGCCAGCCCGCCACAGCCGAATAAAAATTCCGCGAAAAAATAGCGGAAAATCAAAATCCTTCTTCGTAACAACTTACTCGTAACGCCAGCCATCTCGAGAGAGGGAGGCTCTGCCACATCGGAAAACCACGCGTGAGAGTACCGCATCGCGCGTCGCGTCGTCGATGAGCTCGACGTTCTGGCTCGTGTCGCTACCCCTCGACGGTGGCTCAAGGGACCGGACGTGGAGCGTCCTGCAAGACAAGACCACGCACGGTTGGGTTGCTTTCTTTTGTTGTTGATTTCACGAGACGTTGGTTGTTCCCGCAAATGCCTCTCGGAGTCTGCGACGCGTCGAGTGCGTTGCTGTTTTCTCGTGATTCGGATACGCCTGCGCGTACTGTATCATACCGCCTGCGTCCGCGTTCGCGTCCTGAAGACTGCTCGAGCGTGCTTGTGGGAAAGTCACCCAGATCTTTTTCTCGTTTGTTACGACGCCTGAGCTTTCTCACGTCGACTCTACTCACCAAAGACGATCTGAGTGTGAACTTCAAGGTGATTCAGACCGCACCCGTCCACCTCGTCTCAAACGAATATATCGTGTGCTCGAGAAATCGCGATAATGAGATAGACTCCGGCGCATGTTTGTTCTCCGGACCTCGGTGAACGAACGAACATCCGTCAACGGGAATCAAAACGATAAACCTGACAGACTCTGTGCTCGTCGGTCCACGCAGTTCAACGTGCCGGAGCTTCGCGTGGGAGCTTTCGACGATCTCATCGAGCTCGGCGACACCATCTCAGAAGTGGTGTCACCGCTCCTGGATGCGGTCGCCCGTAGGATACAGAAGCAATTCGTAGAGCTTCACTCGTCGGATGGGATGGACGAGGTGAGTATCAGCCAAACGCCAAAGTGAGAAACGACGAGACATTTTTTTCAAGCAGGAACTCACTGTTGATGGGATTCCTCCCGATCAATTCTTGACGAGTTTTGAATGGGATGGAGCGAAAAATCCCACGCACAGACCGATCAAAAAAATCGTTCAAGAGTTGCGAGAAAACGTCGCGACCATAGACGAAGAGTTGAAAGTGAAAACCAGCGAATACGCAGCTGCCAAGGCTCAGCTCAGCGGAATTTCAAGGAAGACCGGTTGGAGCTTAGCGACGAGAGACCTCGGAGATATAGTTCAGGAATCGGACGTGAGTTTCTTTTGCTGCTCCACGTCCTCACACTCACACTTACTACGCCCATATATTTACTTTCGACGCCGGATAACGTTGGTACGTGCAAGAGCGTTCACAAGAACTCTCTGTCTCCCGCAACTTGCAGATAATAGAAACGGATAATCTTGTGACGTTGTTTGTCGCGGTGCCGATTTTCAGTAAAAAGGACTGGTTAAAAAGCTACGAAACGCTCGCGCACTTCGTTGTTCCGCGCTCGTCGAAGTAAGTTTGTTCTGCTTCTTCAATAAAATGCATCAAGAAATTGATTATGGTAAACCGCGTCGTTCAAGATATGCTTGTATATCAGGCTGATAAAAGAAGACGAAGAATACGCCCTATATACCGTCACACTGTTTCACCGCGTCGTCGATGCTTTTAAATCTGCTGCCCACGAGAAGTCGTTTCAAGTTCGCGAGTTTCACTACAACGCCGAGACGATCCAATCGAAGGCAAGTGAAAGAAACGACAGAGTCAGAGAAGTTGAAGAACGAAGCGCTGCTTTGGATTCTCTCTGTAGAGCTTGTTACCGAAATGTGATAAGTGACTGGATTCATGTCTGCGCCATACGCATCTTTGTTGAGAGCGTTTTGCGATATGGATTACCCCCGAACTTTCTCGCTTGTATCATAAAACCACACAAGAAATCAGAAATAAAATTAAGATGGATTTTACGAGATTGGTTTGGTCATGGCGCTTTATTGAATTGGGACATCTTCCCGGAAGATGAAAAAAGAAACATGGAAAGATCGTATCCTTACGTTTCATTTGCGCTAATACTGTGAGTCGCAATCAACTTCTATTCCGATTGTCATAACTGAGTGCGAAACGGTGAGTTGAAATTCGCCTCAAAACATATCGTGCGATATTCGTTATGTAAAGCAGGTGTCTTTTAGTGTATTTGCTCAACATTTAATTTTACAAGTTGCTCTCGGGATCGAAGGAAGAGATAGTATTTCATCTCGCTCGCTTATTCGTCAAGGCCGTGCATAGTTATTTTCGAGAGAGTGGGGGCTGATTCTTTTAATTTCGCGTACACGACATTCGCTTGAGAACGATCGGAATGATACGTGACGACGTAGAGTTTCGGGTTGTCTGCCGATTGCTCTACGTGCTTTTGCATCGAGGAGTTTTCCGACGTGCACTTGTAATAACTTCGTGGAAATGGGCTTCCTTTTATAAGTTTTTGCCCGTATTTTCGCCAACGATATCCGTCATCGATTCGAATGTCCGACTGCGAAGTGAACAAACAAGTCAAAACAAAAAAAACTTAGATATATTTCCGCGCTCGAGAAATCAGGATTATCTAACTTTTAGTCATTTCTCACCGTATGCGCGACCACTCTGTATTCCAAAATTACATTCGACCCGGCATCTTGCGTTGACGTGTCGTTGACATTAAATCTCCGCCGTTTCAGTGAAGCAGTTCCGGGTTCTGTCGGAGTCTCTACTTTTACATTTTCTGAAGTTTTGTAACCCGTCACAAACAATTTATTTTTATCCCTGTTCATCTCTCCACCCCTGTTGCGTGAAGAAAGAAAAATAACTCAAGGAACGTGCGCTGGAATATTGATAGAAGACACCGAAACGCAAACTTCGTTCACTCGTCTGTCTCTCACCTTTCAGTCGTGCGTTCTTTCCCACCTTCTCTGTCTCGATAATATTCTCTCTGTCTCTGCGTTTGTTAGCAGAACTTTATTTTTTATTGATTGATGAGAATCTTGAAGGTGAGTTCGTTTGTGTACAGGACGTTTTCTGCAAACTTACCACCAAGGTTGAAGGTTTCTTTCCTTCGCATCTGTCCGTCCGTCCTTGAGGAAACGCACGAGTTGCACCAGAGAGGGGCGATGGTCGCACCGGCAAAGACGTGTCTCGTAGAACCGTCTGGACCCTTGACCATCCCGACCCCGTCGCACCCGCGCCAGAGTGCGTGCCCCCGGCACCCCCGGCCAAACCGTTTGGATCGTTCCACGGCGCTTGTATCGGAGCCCTGCGATAAGGGAAACGAGAGACGAGAATGAAAAGGAAATACGTGAAGAACACGGAAATGCGAGTACGCGGCGACGGGCTTCTGGGCTCCACGAAGACGCCGTGCGCGCGTCATCTCTCACTACAACCAGAGCAAAAATATTTCGCCGATGCGCGAGTGAGCACTCCCGCTGTCTTACCTCGAGGGGTTGTATCGAATCCCGGTAGTTGGCGAAGCCGGGTCAGCCTGCATGACATACAAGAAAAATGTAGACGTGAGCGAATCGTTAGACTCGCGACGGCCTCTTGACGTGCGGTTTCTCGAAAGACTCGCGCGCGTTGGACTCTTCGTCTGGATGCGATTTCTCGGGCCGTGGGTGACAGCGGCGTGTACTGCGACGGCGTCACAGCGCACGCGTTTGAATTCGAGAGGGGTTACAGTACCATCAATCCCGGGAGTAGCAGCGGCGAGTCTAAGAGCATGTTTCCCTGGCTCGTCTCCGCAGGTATTGCTAATCTGTTCGAAGCGACGCCCTTCGCGTCTTCGTCATCTTTCGAGACCACGACCTTCGTGGGACTCGAAGCCGCAGACCGCGCGTGTCTTCCATTCACGCTCATGCGCGGCCGCTGCGCTCCGCTTTGCTTGACCGCGCCGCGTACGAGATACGACCGCGCCGCGTGAACGTGTCTCTCGAGCGCGATAAGCTCTCGTGTCGAAACCTTCGAAAAGGCACGTTTCCCGCGGTTGCGTTTGATTTTTCCAGCTTTTTTCGCGATTTTTTTCTGTGTGCTCGCGCCCCTTCGTGAGGTTTCGTGGTGCACTGCTGTGAGAGATGAGTCTGCTGCGAGACGAGCAGGTGTCCAGCTGACCACGCCCTGACTTTCGCCGGTCCGAAGCGTCAACGCGGCAAACGCGTCAATCCAGGCCTCGACACTTCCCGAAGCGCGGGCGAGGCGCGAAACGATACCGCGCGCGACCTAAGCGAGTCAAGCGATCGGCCGCGTCGCCCTCCGAGTTGCACGGGCCTCGAGGAGGACGCGCTTTCAAACGTCCGATCTGCGCTGCGCGAAACTCTCATCGCAGTAAGATTCCGTTCGTTCGTTCGGGTGACTCGGGAAGCGAGCCGCGCGTTCGCGTCGACACCGACACCGCCCCGGTCGTCGCCGTCGCATTTCTAGACACACGCGACGATGTTGAAGAGCGTGAAGAGCAAGCTCTCCGGAGTGGGGCGGAAGAAGGAGGGCGCGCCTGATGCGAACACCGCGCAAACTTCGGACGCGGGGAATGTCTCCGGATCCCAGGCTTCGGGTTCCGGGGTGGGCGCGAGTTCAAAGGAGAACCCGAGCTCATCCGCGAGCGCGATTCCTCCCATGGAGGTGCTGTACGACAAAAACAAGCCTCTGTTCCTGTTTCGCGACGTCGTCGCCGCGGAGAGGCAGACGCTGTTCATTAAGAAGCTGCAGCTCTGCTCGTACACCTTCGATTTCACAGATGCGACAGCGCACGTGCGCGAAAAGGAGATTAAGCGTCAGACCTTACTAGAGCTCGTGGATTACGTGAACCAAGGACAAGGGAAGTTCACAGAGGCGGTGTTTGAGGACTGTTCGTACATGCTCGCACAGAACCTCTTTCGCGGTTTACCGCCTTCGAACCACGAGATCACCGGGAGCGCGTCTGGGGACAACTTCGACCCAGAGGAGGAGGAACCGACGCTGGAGCCGTCTTGGCCGCACTTACAAATAGTTTACGAGTTTCTGCTGCGTTACGTCACTTCGAACGAGGTCGATCCGAAGATTGGAAAGAAATACATCGACAGCACGTTCGTCCTGAAGCTTCTGGAGCTGTTTGACTCCGAGGATCCACGGGAGAGGGACTACCTGAAGACGATCTTGCATCGCATATATGGGAAGTTTATGGTTCACCGGCCGTTCATTCGGAAAGCCATCAACAACATCTTCTATCGGTTCATCTACGAGACGGAGAGGCACAACGGCATCGCGGAGCTTCTAGAAATTCTCGGTAGCATCATCAATGGGTTCGCGCTTCCACTGAAGGAGGAGCACAAGGTTTTCCTGCAACGCGCGCTTTTGCCACTGCACAAACCGAAATGTGTTGCCATGTATCATCAGCAGCTCTCGTATTGCGTCACTCAGTTCGTCGAAAAAGACCCGCGACTCGCGGACACCGTGCTTCGAGGTTTGTTGAAGTACTGGCCTGTCACGAACAGTCAAAAAGAGGTCCTCTTCCTCGGGGAACTCGAAGAGGTGTTAGAGCTCACGCAAGCGTCGGAGTTTGTGAAGACCATGCTTCCTCTGTTTCGACAGATTTCAGCGTGCATCAACTCTTCACACTTTCAGGTTGCCGAGCGAGCTTTATTCTTGTGGAACAACGATTACATCGTGAACCTCGTAGCTCAAAACAGACAGGTGTTGCTCCCGGTGTGCTTTGGTGCGTTCGAGAGGAATGCGCAAAATCACTGGAACGCGGCAGTCGGTGGGCTCACGATAAACGTTAGGAAGATGCTGATGGAGATGGATCAGCCGTTGTTCGAGAAGTGTCAAAAGGAGTGGGAACAGGAGGTACTAGCATCGGCGACGGAGGAGCAGAACCGTCAGCAATACTGGAAGAAAGTTGAGGCGCTCGCTGACAAGTCCACCACTGCGTGAGAAAACTAGTGGTTTGATTTAGACGAACTTTTAGACGGGTGTTAGTCCGCCCACTCAAAGCGCGATTTCGCTTGTTGTATTGCAAATTGTTACAAGCCGTTCTAGGGTAACAAATGATCTTCTACGACATTCTCCTCCTACCGGCACAACAGCACTGAAGTCGGTATCAGCCACACAGCGCCGCTGCCAGAATCGTGAACGCACTGCACTCTAAGTCCTGCGCGAGACTCCTCTGGAAGCGGCTTTCGGATACAGCGTCGGTGGAACGTAAGGTCTCTCTCTCATAGCTGAAGGGGGATTCACCCCCCAATCGCCGGCGGAAAGGAGTTCCAAGTTTGGATCTGGCTGCACGATTCGTTGCTGCTTGCTTCCTGGCGCGGTTCGCGCCGCCAACGTGCTTTTTCTCGACATCGTACTGGCTCCCATCTGTTGCCGGTTGACTAACTCCATGAAATCTTCGCGAGACATCTTCTGTGCGGTGGACGATAAAGGCGCCCCAGCCTTTGCCCCCGCACCCTCGCGAAAAGTAACTCCCATGGACACGTTCAAGGTGTCCATCAAGCTCGGTTGTCCTCTCTTTTCCGGCTTGATGTAGTCCACCCTGTTTAGCTTCTTCACACCGTGCGTAGCATCCATTTTAGTGCTGCTGGTTTCCTGTCGAATATCGTCTTCTCGATCGTCCGTCACCTTGACGCGCATGCCAACGGCGTAGGAACCGGGCAACTTCTCAGGGTCGAGTTTTTGCATGACGACGACTTTACCCTTATGATCATATCCGTAGTCCTTGCCTCGGAGTTGCCTTTGGAGCGTCTCTAGCTCTTTCAGCTCCTCCTGATCCTTCTGAAGCTGCAACTTGTGCATCTTCTGCACTTCCCTGCGCGTCTCGATCTCTTCTCGTAAGCGTTGCTCCGCCTCCTCGAGCTCTGGTGATATCTTTGGCTTCGCCGCGCCAGTTTTAGAAAGTCCCGACGTGGACTTGCGAAGAGACTCGCCCCCGTATCTGCTCGACGCACCGCTGCCTCTGCCAAAGATTCTTTGAACTAGGCTACGCGTTATCTTCGCGTCCGGCGTCGGAGCCTTCTGCCGCCTCCTCGCTTTCACCGCTCCTCTCGCCCACACGTCGATCGGGGCTGGTTCAGTGTCCTCGTCCGGCTCCCACGTCCCTCTCGAGTCCTCCGCCACCGTCGCGCCTCGCTTCGCGAAGCTTTCCCGTTCTAAGAAGGTCATGTCCACGACCGCGAGCGCGTCCTTAACGGCCTCGCGAGCCGCGTACCCGACAACCTTGCTTTGGAGGTCCGACGCCTCGACGTGAGCATTGACTCGTTCGACGATTAATTCGAGCGCGTCTTGGATGCACTCCTCTCGGTCTTCGAGTTCACGATCCTCCGCGAGGAGGTCTTCCTCCTCGTCCATGGGGTCGCCCAACGCGCGTGCAAGGCGAAGAGCGTCGGAACAGCGAAGCGCTCGGCGCGGTGGCGGTGGAAGTGGTGAGGGAGGAGCGCGGTTTCCCGTTTGGTCATACTCGTACTTTCCCGCTCCGCTTGTGACTGGAGTGCGTCAGGATCACGACCGACCTCCCTGTCGCTCCGCTTCTCTCCGTTTGGCTGAAAGAGACCTTCGTTGGCGGCCGCCCTCCCTTTCCGCGCGCCGCGATCGCCGCAGTCGAACGACCCAGGCGTGGTAGCGGCTGGCCCTGATCTAGTTTCGCCATGCCGCCGTACGCCGGGACGTTCGCGAAGCCCGAGAACGCGCTGAAGCGTGCGGTACGTGTCGTTTTCCGTCTTCTGCGCCGCCTGCGTTTCCCATCAGGGTTTCTAGGATTAACTTTCCCACCGCAGCGATCGTCCGTCGTCTCTCTGTCCACGTCCTTATCTCACGTTCTGTCCCACTCCATCGTAACCCCACCGCGCGTCGCGCATTAACAGGAGGAGCTGATTAACGTGGGACAGCCCAACGCGGCTCTTCAGGCGCTCCACGATGTGATCACGTCCAAACGCCACCGAACGTGGCAGAAAGTGCTCGAGACGATCATGTTCAAGTACGTTGAGCTATGCATCCAGCTCAAGAAAGGCCGCCTCGCGAAGGACGGCCTCATCCAGTACAGAATCGTGTGTCAGCAAGTGAACGTGAACTCGCTCGAGGAAGTCATCAAGCACTTCCTGAAGCTCGCGACGGAGAAGGCGGAGCAGGCGCAGGCGCAAGCCGCCGCCTCAGCGAAGGCGTCGACACTCGAGATCGACGATCTCGAGGCCGAGAACACTCCCGAAAATCTGATGTTGAAGTCCGTCTCGGTCGAGAACGACAAAGATCGTGCGGACCGCGAGCTCGTCACGCCTTGGTTCAAGTTTTTGTGGGAGACGTACCGCTCTATACTCGAGATCTTGCGCAACAACAACAAACTCGAAGCGCTGTACGCAATGACAGCGCACCGCGCGTTTCAGTTCTGCGTCACGTACAAGCGCACGACGGAGTTCCGTCGTCTGTGCGAGATTCTTCGCAACCACTTGGCCAACCTCATGAAGTATCGCGACCAGCGCGACCGCCCTGATATGACTCTGCCGGAGACGCAAAATTTTTATCTTGAAACCAGATTCGAGCAGCTCAAGGCGGCGGCCGACCTCGAGCTGTGGCAAGAGGCGTTCCGCACGATCGAAGACATTCACGGGCTGACAATCATCTTGAACAAGTCGCCGAATCCTCGCATGATGGCGTCATACTTTTCAAAGTTGACCAAGGTGTTTTGGGTGTCGGAGAACTACCTGTACCACGCCTACGCTTGGTATAAGCTCTTCAACCTGAGCAAGACATACAACCGCAACCTCACCGCGGAGGACTTGAAGGCCATGGCGTCTGCAGTTCTACTCTCCGCGGTAGCGATTCCGCCCTACGAATCCCGCACGTCTGCGAGCGTCTCGAACCTGGAGCTTGAATTCGCGAAAGAGCGTGACGTTCGAATGGCGACGCTCCTCGGGTACAACTTGGATCCTAAGCGCGATCCACGCGAAGTCCTCTCTCGCAAAGCGCTGCTGAAGGAGCTCGTCTCGAAGGGTATCTTGTCTCTCGTCTCCATCGAGGCACGTCAGTGCTACGCGCTCTTCGAGAAAGAGTTCCACCCGCTGGACCTTTGCAAGCACGCTCAGAAGGTGTTCTCCTCTTTCAACCTCGAAGCAGTGGTGCTGTCTGCATCGAGTCCGATTCCAACCATCGCTTTCGACCAGTTCCTGCCGCGCATGCGCAGCCTCGCTGTCGTTCGCATGCTGCAACAGTCGTCTCAGGTTTACCAGACCATGAAGCTCGAGACGTTGCAGCAGATGGTTCCCTTCCTCGAATTTTCCCAGGTCGAGCGAATCCTTGTCGATGCCACCAAGGGTGGAGCTGTTGCTGTCCGTCTCGACCACCAGAACAAGTGCGTCAGGTTCGAAGGTGATGAGCTTGAGAGCGACAGCATCAAAAACCATCTCGTGCTCATGGCGCAAAAGCTCCGAAAGGG
>JACLAB010013209.1_pt1 | contig 36684 bp, 35 predicted proteins | sample 8027921 | NCBI WGS metagenome assembly JACLAB01 (sample SAMN15725117, study PRJNA655200) | protist metagenome | isolation source: fluorescence activated cell sorting (FACS) single amplified genomes of... | place: USA: West Boothbay Harbor, Gulf of Maine | collected 2000-07-19 | reverse complement strand
GTTGTTAAAAAATTTGCTAGCTATATTTAAGCTGCCTTAAGTGATCCTAATGTAAAATTAAGCTTACCGAGATCTTCCACAAGTTGTTTTTTATCTTTTTCGTTTAAAAGACTAACCGGTGGTATAACATTTTTGTAACAATCGTCTTGATCTGACATAAAAGAATGTAATCCTGATATTAAATTGTAATGGTCAAATGTGCCTCTAACCTTGCATAGTATATCATTTACAGTTTGTTGTTTTTTTTCGTTAAAATCATCGTAAACTTTTCTAGATAAATTGGCAGTTACGTTGCATGTTGCTGTAATAATACCATCACATCCAAGCTCAAGACCCTTTAGGAGTTTCAGTTCTGATCCCGGCATAACAGAAAAATTATCAATCTTTAAATTTTCATATAGGTTATAGGAGCTATCTTTGACACCAACTATTTGTTTTGGAAATTTCTTAACAAGCTCCTCAACACACTCAACGCTAAACTTGTAGCCACATAACTTTTCAAAATTATATAATATAATCTTACTGTCTGGTACAGCTTCAACTACTTTTGAGTAAAATTCTATTACCTCACTATCACCATACTTATAATAAGCTGGTGGCATTATTAAAAAATCGCTAAAGTTTAAAGAGTTAGCTACTTTCATTAAATTTATAGTTTCATTTAAAGAATTTAGCCCAGTTCCAATTAAATATTTTTCTTTATATTTGCTATTCGATAATTCATTTAAGAGGCTAATTTTTTCACTTATAGATATAAGTTGTGCTTGTCCAGTGCTTCCAAAAATAGCAACACCATGACAACCTTGATCTATTATTCTTTCTGCATGATTTATAGTCTTTGCTATATTTAGACTTAAATCATCATTAAAAACTGACATTCCAGCCGCATAAATACCTTTAATTTTACTCATATGCTAAACTTATATAAATAAAAATTTTAGTAAAGATGATAAAGTATTAAATGAAAATTTTAGTAGTACAAAATAAAATGGGAATTGGAGATATGGTAATCTACTTACCTTTTATAGATGCTATTTCAAAAAAATTTAATAATCCTGTAAGTATTCTAGTTAAGCAAAGTTCAAAAACAGAACAATTCTTAAGAGATAATAAAAATATTGAAAAAATAATCATTCTTGAACAAGGTAACAATCTCAAGGGTGCTAGACACCAGGGTTTTGGTGGATTTATAAACTTGGCAAAAGAACTTAGAGAGCATAACTTTGATAAAATTTTTATTTTTAATTCATCACTTAGATTTTATTTAGTTGCAAAATTTGCTGGCATTAAAAATATTTATCAATATCCCTTACTTGTAAAAAAAAACCAGCATATAATAGATGCTGCAAAAAAATTTATAAATAAAAAATTAAATTTAATTGTAAAAGATGATCCAAAAATTATTATCAATGATCAATCTGTTCAGGATGCAAAATTAAAATTTAAAATCAATAATGATCAAAAAAATATTTTACTTGGCATAGGTGGATCAGGACCAACTAAAAGAATTCCAGCTAAAATATTTATAAAACTAATTCGTTTAATCTCTAATGCTTATAAGTGTAGGTTTTTTTTAGCTACTGGTAAAAATAAAGAAGAACAAGAAATTTTAAAAGAAATACTTAATACAGAATTTAAAGACAAATGTATTCCTTTGGATGACTTAAGTATAAGAGAAACTTTACCAATAATTAAAAATTGTGATATTTCTATTTGTAATGACTCTAGTTTTAGTCATCTATCGTCAGGACTTGGTATTAAAACAATTGTTTTAATGGCAGACACACCATTAATATATGGGAATTATTCCTCAAGAATGTATCCTATTATCCCTGATGGAGAAAATACAGTAACACATAATACATTAGGTAAAGAGAAAATTAATCCAGGCAAAATTTTTGATCAATTAAAAAAAATTCTTAACTAAGAAATATCTTTTAATACAATCTCTTTAGCTTCATTTACAATCATTGATAACCTTGTAGTCTCTGGTGAAATATCTGGATGTATCTTTTTCTGAATTTTTATGTATGCATTTTTAACATCATCTTTACTAATATTTTTTTTTATATCTAAATTTAAAATTTTGTAGGCTTCCTCTATAGATATTTTAGAAGAATTTTTAACATTTTGATTTTGGTTAAACGAAAATCTCCCAGAGTTTCTAAGTGTTTGTATAAGTCTGAATAAGCCAATTAATTGAAATATTGAAAACCCTTTTAACTTAACTAAAGCTAAGCTCAGTAATGTAAGAGGAATGCTTAATAAAAACTTGCCAGCAACTAAAAATAATACTGCTAAAATTATCAAACCTAAGAAAATTAATTTTCTTAAATGTTTTGATATTTTTTTTGATGAAGTGTTAGCTACTAATTTAAGTAAAAAGTAAGCAATTCCCAAAAAAACTAGTGTATAAATAATAATATTCATATATTTAATTTCTATCCATGAAAATACCACATCTTAAAAAAAAATCAGAAATAAAAACGTGTCATAATATTAGTTGGGAAGATGATTATAGTTGGATACATCAAGATGACATCCTGGATGTTTTAAAAGATAGCAAAAAATTAAACCCAGAAGTCAGAAAATATCTTGAAGAAGAAAACTCTTATACTGATTTTCACTTGTCAGATACCAAGACCATTCAAAAAAAATTATTTGATGAAATCAAAGGAAGAATAAAATTAAATGATGAGTCTTTACCTTTTAAAGATTTTGATTATGAGTATTGGTCAAAAACAACTACCAAAGGAAATTATTCCATAAAATTAAGGAAAAAAATTGGAACTAATAATATTGAAGAAATTTGGAATGGAGATGAAGAAAAAGAAAAACTAAAAGTAGAATACTTTGGTGTTGGTGATTTGGAGGTTAGTTTTAATGACAAATATTTGGGATATTCTTTAGATACAAAGGGTTCTGAATATTACACAATATATATTAGAGATATAAGTACAAAAAAATTAGTTACTGAAAAGATTGAGGAAACATCAGGTAGTATAACTTTCAGTTTAGATGATCAGTATGTTTTTTATTCAAAACTCGATGAAAATCATAGACCAAGAAAAATTTATAGACACAAATTAGGAACTAAAGTTAATGAGGATCAATTAATTTTTGAAGAAAAAAGTGAAGCTTTTACGGTTGGAATTGGTTTAAGTGCAGATGATAAATATTTCTTTATCAACTCTTCAGACCATAATACATCTGAACAATATTACTTTGATGTTAATGAAAAAAATCCCAAACCTAAACTAATAAAAAAAAGACAAAGAGGAATTCTTTATTCTGTCAATTCTTGGGATAGTAAATTTTACAATCATACGAATGAAAACGCTGAAGATTTTAAAGTAGAAATTAGTAATAGTTTAGAAAAACCAGATTGGAAAACCTTTATTGCTGCAAAAGATGAGGTTCTAATTGGAGGTTTAACATTTTTAAAAAATTGGATCATAAGATCTGAAACTTCAGATGCTTTAGATAAATTATTTGTAAAAAATATTACAACTGGAAAAGAAGAAGAGTTAATTTTTTCTGATGAAACTGTATATGTTCCTGGTGCCTCTTTAATGCAAAGAGATAAAAATACAGACGAAATATACATAAGTTACTCTTCACCTAAAACACAATCTAGAGTTTATTCTTATAACTTAAGCACAAAAGAAAAAAAATTAGTTAAAGAACAAGAGATCCCATCCGGTCATAATCCTGATGACTACATTGTAGAAAGAGTAGATTGTAAATCACACGATGGAAGACTGGTCCCTCTTACAATTACTAGACACAAAAATACTAAAATGGATGGAAGTGCTCAATTGTTGCTTTATGGTTATGGATCATATGGGAGTTCAATGAGCCCTAGTTTTTCTACTACTAGATTAAGTTTGATTAATAGAGATATTATCTGGGTTACAGCCCATATTAGAGGAGGTATGGAACGAGGTATGAAGTGGTGGAAAGAAGGAAAGCTGCTTAATAAAAAAAATACTTTTGAAGATTATATTGCTTCTGCAAAATACTTAATTGAAAATAAATATACTTCAAAAAATCAAATAATAGGTATGGGTGGCTCCGCAGGTGGTCTTCTTATGGGTGCTGTAGTTAATCAAGCCCCCGAATTATTTCTAGGAATTATAATGGCAGTACCATTTGTAGACTCTCTGACAACTAATCTAGATCACTCTTTACCTTTAACAGTTGGAGAATTTGATGAGTTTGGAAATGCAAAAGATAAAAAAGATCACTTTGATTATATTTATTCTTATGCTCCCTATAATAATATTAAGAAAATGGATTATCCTCATATGTTGATCACAACAAGTTTAAGCGACAACAGAGTATTATTTGATGAACCAGCAAAATTTACCGCCAAACTAAGAGAATATAAAACTGATAATAATTTATTACTTTTAAAAACTGAAATGAACGCAGGTCATGGTGGTAAATCAGGTAGAGATGGGGCTATAGAAGAAATTGTACTAGATTATGCATTTGCATTAAAAATTTCTAAAAAAATTTAGTCGTCCTATCTTGAAATTTTTAGCATAATTCCTATCTATCAGATGTAAGTCGCCTAATGGGGCTTACTAAATTAACCTTGCTAACAAAGGAGGAAACTATGACAAGTAGGGATCTATCTATATTTAACACTCTAAGACCTTTTTCAATTGGATTTGACGATATGTTTGATCAATTTGAAAATATGCTGGGAAATGGAGGGTTAACCATGCAGTCCAATTATCCACCGTACAACATTAGAAAAACTGGAAAAGACAACTACGCTATTGAAGTTGCTTTAGCTGGTTTTAATAAAAATGATGTTGAGGTGGAGTTTGAAGACAATTTATTAACTGTAAGAACTAAACAAGTTGATAAATCTGAGGACAAATCTGATGATGGTGAAATTATTCATAAAGGTATTTCACAAAGACAATTTGCAAGATCATTTACAATCGCTGAGGATGTGAAAGTTAATGGTGCTGAATTAAAAGATGGTCTTTTAACAATTGCCTGTGAAAGAATTGTACCTGAATATAAAAAGAAAAAACTCATTGAAATTAAATAAGTAAAAACCTTTCTTGTGGGGTACATTCCCCACAAGTATTAAGTTTTTAAAAACAACCGTTTGAAACAAAACCAATCACTATAAAATTAGAATCTACTTCAAATCTTCTTTCGCAAAGTATTCCATATTTTTTGGTGTTATAAACAAGCTCTAAGTTACCTTTATCATTTTTAAAATCTTCATCTGGCTTACCTAATTCCATTTGCAAATTGCTTGAAGTTTTTCCAATGTATTCACTTAACTTAGCATTTTCTTTTTCAACAATTGCGTCTGTTTTATTTTTGATTGTTTGACAGCCGGCAACAAGAGTTAAAAGAAATAAGCTTATTAAAATAAATTTTAATTTATGCATGGTTCAATGATAACACTCAAAATATGGCATAAATATAAACTTATAAGTTGAAATATGTTGATAAACTTAGATTTTTAAGAGTATTTTCTTAATTAATCTAATATTAGTCCATCTTAATCTTAGGAGGATCAATGTTAGAAAAATATTTCGACTATAAAAAACACAAGACTGATTTTAAAACAGAAGTAATAGCTGGTGTAACAACATTTTTGACAATGGCTTACATTATGTTTTTAAATCCATTTATACTATCAGGTGAATTTGCTGGACCAGAAAAAGGGTTCTTTGAATTTGGAGCAGTATACACGGCAACAATTGTTGCAACAGCGCTTGCTTGTTTCATAATGGCATTTTATGGAAAAACATGGCCGATAGGTTTGGCGCCAGGTATGGGAATTAATGCATTCGTTGCATTTGGTGTTTGTGCTGGAATGGGCTATACGCCTCAAGAAGCTCTAGGGGCTGTACTAGTAGCTGGGGTTCTATTCTTAATCATTTCATTAACACCTATCAGAGCGTGGCTAATTAATTCAATTCCAAGAAGTTTAAAATTAGGAATTGGCGCTGGTATAGGATTATTCTTAGCAATAATTGGACTTCAGATCATGGAAGTTGTTGTTGATAACCCAGTAACATTAGTTCAATTAGGTGATTTGAGTGATCCACTTGTTCTATTGGGTTGTGCGGCATTTATTTTGATGGTTGTTCTTGAAAAAATGAAAGTTAAGGGAAATATCATCATTGGTATTTTACTATTCAGTATTATTTCATGGGCTACTGGACTTGCTAAATTTAATGGAGTTGCAAGCTCACCACCTCCAATGACTTATCTATTTGATTTTGATTTATCAGCAGCATTAACAGCTGGTATGACAACTGTAGTATTTACTTTATTATTTGTTGATTTCTTTGATACTGCAGGAACATTAACTTCAGTAGCAAACGTTGCTGGTAAGGTTGATAAAAATGGTAAAGTTAAAGACATTGAAAAAGCGATGATGGCTGACAGTGTTGGAACTGTAGCGGGTGCAATGATGGGAACAACAACTGTAACAAGTTATGTTGAGTCTGGTGCTGGTGTAAAAGCTGGTGGAAAAACAGGAATGACCTCTTTAGTAATTGGTCTTCTATTTTTGGCTTGTATATTCTTTGCTCCTTTAGCAACAAGTTTACCTAAGCAAATTGATGGTGCAGCTTTAGTATTTGTTTCTGTTCTTTTTGTCAGAAACATAACTGATATTGAATGGGATGATATTGGTGAGGCAGCTCCTGCTATTCTTGCTATGATTGCTATGCCGTTAACATATAGTATTAGTAATGGTATTGCTTTAGCATTTGTATCATACGCATTAATCAGATTATTTACTGGTAAGTTTTCTTCAACTTCACCAGCGATATGGGTTATTGCAATCTTGAGTGTTGTTAGTTTTGCAGTTGCTTAAAATATAATTCTTAGGGCTGGAATTATTCCAGCCCTATTTATTTCTCTTAATTATTTCTTCCATAGACATCTCTTCATAATGTTCAGTTGGCTGAACAATCCATGGATCTGAATCAAGTTTAACTGGACAAAAATCTGGCTCAAATGTAGATGATTTTTTTTTCCACAAACAGGCTGTTTTAACTTCATTTATATAATTTCTAGTTGGTTCATAATTCTTTAACCACTCAATACTTTTGTTTAAAGTTAATCCTGTATCAGATAAATCATCTACTAATAAAACTTTATTAAAATCTTTATTTTCAGCTAAAGAACTAATTTCTCTTGCAAACATTAATTGACCCTGTTTATCTTCCATTCCTTTTCCTGAATAACTTTGGATAACTATATAAGCTATAGGTAATTTTAAAATTCTAGAGAGGATATCTAGTATAGGAGCTGCCCCTCTCATAATGCCTACTAGTACTGTTGGCGTATAATTATTGTGAATTTCTATTGCTAGTTTTTCTACAATTTTTGTATACTGATCAAAAGTGATAATTAATTTCTCTGCCATAAAATTCATTATCATATAAAAAATTATTTAAAAAGGAGAAATAATGAAAGCCTACTGGATCGCTTTATACAAAAGAATAGATAGCCAAGAAAATTTAAAAAATTATGGGGCAAAAGTTACTGGAATAATAAAAAGTTATGGAGGAAAGCCTCTTGTAAGAGGTGGAAAATTTGAAACTTTAGAGGGTGAAACTTACCCAAGAACTGTAATTTGGGAATTTCCAAATCATGAGCAAGCTATGAAATGTCACGATTCTAAAGAATATCAAGATGGTTGGGCTATAGCTAGAGATACTACTGAACGAAACCTACAAATAGTAGAAGGTTTTAGTACTGAATAGGTTCTGGATCTATACTTCTCCAAAGATACCAAGTTGCAACTGAACAGTATGGACTAAATCTTTTGTTTAATAATTTTACATAAGATTCAGGTGGTAGATATTTTTTTTTATAATTTTTTGAAATTCCTCTTAAAAGACCAATATCTTGTATAGGCCAAATATTTGACCGATTATAAGTAAACAATAAAATCATTTCAGCTGACCATCTTCCAATTTGTCTTAACTGAGATAAATAAATAATAGCCTCTTCATCTGACATCTTGGGAATTAATCTAGGATTAAATGATTTATCTAATATTTGTTTAGCTAAACTTTTTATTCCCTTAACCTTTTGTCCACTTAATCCACAGCTTTTAAGTTGGACAGAAGAAAGTTTAGAGACTGTTTTTGCATTAATCTTATTTTTACATTTCTTTTTAAATTTCAAAAAAACTGAGTTGGCTGCTGCAACACTGATTTGCTGCCCAATGATACTCTTGCATAATGAAAAAAATATATCTTTTCTAGAAGTAAGCACAGCCTCTGAAGGAGATTTATATTTATCTATCAATGATGACATTACTTTATCTTTATTGGATAAATATTTTTTTGCAGTATTCCAATATTTTGGTTTTTTATTCATGTCTAGTTGTTGATGGTATTTTTTGTTTATGATAAATTTCTCTTCTAAAAATTATAAGAGAGGCAAGAACTACAAGTGATGCACCAATAAGTGTTTTTATAGTTGGTATCTCATTCCAAATAAAATAACCAAAAAATATAGCAAATACCAAAGCTAAGTATTTTAAAGGTGCTACCAAAGATACCTCTGAAAGTTTATATGATTGAGTTAAAAATAAATTTGCAGAACCTCCTGTTACTCCAATTAAAGATAAAAGAATAAAGTCTTGAAAATTTGGCATTTTCCATCCCATTGGAATTGTGGCCAAGCCAGCAATTGAAATAGTAATTGTAAAAAAAATTGAGATAAGCCAAATAGGTTCTGTTGTTGATAGCTTTCTAATCGTAATGGTTACAAAAGCCATTCCAATACAAAATATTAGAGGAAGGAAATAAAGATAATTCATACCCTTAAAGCCAGGCTCAGCAATTATAATAACACCTATAAATCCAATTAAGACAGCTAACCATCTAAAAATACCTACTTTTTCACTTAATAGAAAAATTGATAATACAGTAATAAATAATGGTGCCGCATACGACAAACTAACCACGACTGCCAAAGGAAGTTCTCTTAACGCAACAACTATTGCTATCAAGGCCATTAAACCCATAAGGCATCTAAATAAATGTTCTTTTGATCTTTCAGTTGTATAAAAAGTTTTTAATTTACCTTTTGGAATTAAAAAATATGTAGGCAACAGACCAAAAAAGCCTCTAAAAAATAAAACTTCCCCAGTTGGATAGTCGCTTGACCATTTTACCAGCAAATCCATAACGGAAAAGGTGCATACAGATAGAAACATGTACAAAAAACCTAATTGATTTTTAGTTAGCATAGCAATAATTTGTAAATCAAATTAAAGTATAATCAATGGAAATAGCAGTATTAGGATTGGGATGTTTTTGGGGACCAGAAATTAAGTTTAGTAAACTTGAGGGAGTTATTAAAACTGAAGTTGGCTATTGTGGAGGTGACAGCAAAACAGTCACTTACAAAGAGGTATGTACTGGTAATACAAATCATGCAGAAGTTGTTAAGTTAGATTTTGATCCTAAAATTATCTCTTATGAAAAGATTTTAGATTTCTTCTTTGAAATTCATGACCCTACAACCTTAAATTCACAAGGACCTGATTTTGGGACGCAATATAGAAGTGAAATATTTTACCTAAGTGACAGACAAAAAGAAATTGCTGAGAGTGTTATAAAAAAAGTAAATTTAAAATTATCAGGAAATGTTGTAACAAAATCTTCTTTATTAAAAAATTATTGTCCAGCAGAAGAATATCATCAGAGATATTTGGAAAAAAGATAATATGTCTTTAGTTGATACAAATTGGTTAGAAGAAAATTTAGATAAAGTAAAAATTATTGATTGCTCATGGCACATGCCTCAGACAGAACGTAATGGTTTTGACGAATATAAAAAGAATCATATTAAAAACGCAATTTTTTTTGATTTAGATAAAAACTCTAAAAAAGATACTGATCTACCTCATATGTTAACAGATGCTAAGTCATGGGAAAATATTGTATCAAGCATGGGAATTAAAAATGATGATCAAATAGTTATCTATGATAATTCAGATGTAATTAGTTCATGTAGATGTTGGTATAATTTTATCTATTTTGGTCACAATCCAGAATTAGTCCATGTATTAGATGGAGGATTTAAAAAATGGATTAAGGAAGATAAAGCAACCACTAGTGATATAATTAAGATTATTCCCTCTAACTATATTGCAAATGAAAAAAGAGAGTTAGTAAAAGATATAAACCAAATTAACAAAAATATTTTAGAAAACAATTTTAATGTTATTGATGCAAGAAGTTTAGAAAGGTTTGAGGGTAAGGTTCCTGAGCCAAGAAAAGGATTGCGAAGTGGCTCAATCAAAAACTCTTTTTGTCTACCTTTCTCTGAACTTATAAATCAAGATCATACATTTATTAGTAAAGAAAAGATTCATGAAAAATTTAAATCAACTGGATATGAAATAGGTAAAAACATTGTGTTTACTTGTGGTTCTGGTGTTACCGCTTCAGTTTTGGCTCTTGCTTATTCCTTAATAGATAATAAATATATGCCTAATATTTACGACGGATCATGGAGTGAATATGGAAAAAACTAGAATATGAAAAGATCTACAAAAATCGGAACTGCAATCCTTGCCTTCTTTTTAATTATTACAATAGTAATTGTTGGAAGAACCATGATAGGAAATCATTTTAAAAAAAAATTTAGCAAAAGACCTCCTCCAGGAATAATAGTAACTGAAGTTGTAGCAAAAAATTTCTCTCAAAAAGTTTCAACTTATGGAACAGCAATTCCTTTTAGAACTAAATCATACAAAATTGAAAAATATGAAATAGTTAACCCAATAGAATTTAATAAAAAATTGAAACAAGGTGATTTAATAACAAAATTAAAAACTAGAAATTTAATAGCATCTTTTGATGGAGTAGTGACTAAAAGAGATTTTTCAAATGATATTAAAGTTTCTGAAAGTTCACTTTTAATACAACTAGAAGATACTTCGACAATTTATGTAGATGTAGATATTCCTGAGCTTTACGCAAGTTTTATTAAAGAAAATTTAAATGTTGATGTTAAATTTTCAGGTAATAGTGAAAAAATTTATTCAGGTGTTGTTGACTCAACAGCTGGCAGGATTGATGTGGATACAAGATCTTTAGCTATAAGAATAAAATTAGAAAATGATAATTTTGAAATTTTACCAGGTTCTCTTTTGGAAATTATAGTTAAATATAATGAAAGAAATTCCATGAGTATTCCGGATACAAGTTTAATCATGGAAGGTAACAAAACTTATGTTTATAAAGTTGCAGAAGATAATGTGACTAATAAAGCTGAAATTGTTATTGGAATAAGAGATTCTGGTTTTATTGAAGTAGTTTCAGGTTTAGCTAATGGAGATAACATTGTAGCTGAGGGTTTAAAAAAAGTTAGACCAAGAGGCAAAATTAAACCAATTAAAAAATAATGTTTATAACTGACGTAAGTATAAGAAGACCAGTTGTTGCTTGGGTAATGTCTCTTATATTAATTGTTTTTGGAATATTTGTTTTTTCACAATTGCCAGTAAGAGAGCTGCCTGAGGGCTTACAACCACCTGTAGTTCAAGTTAAAGTAGACTACAAATCTGCATCAGCTCCTATAATTGATCAGGAGGTAACACAAGTAATAGAAGATGTAATAGGTGGAGTAGAAGGAATAAAAAATATTAACTCAACATCAGAAAATGGGAGCAGTTCAATTAATGTTGAATTTAATCCTGATATAGATCTTGATAATGCTGCTAATGATATAAGAGAAAGAGTTGCAAGAGTTGTCGATAGATTGCCAAGTGAAGCAGCAGCACCTCAAATACTTAAACAATCAGCAGGATTTTCAACCACTATGTGGCTGGCTGTATCTTCTGCAACCTGGAGTGATTTAGAGCTTGGAGATTATGTTGAAAGATATTTAGTGGATCAATTTTCAAGTGTTAAAAATGTTGGAACAATCTCAACTGGTGGCTTAAGAGATTTAAGTGTTAGGATCTGGATAGATCCAATTAAACTTGCTGCAAACAATTTAACTATTCAAGAAGTTGAAGGAGCAATAAGGAAAGAAAATGTCAGCCTACCCGCAGGAACATTAGAAGCTACCAACATAGATTTAATACTAAATTTAGATAAGTCATATAACGATATAGAAAAACTAAAAATATTACCTATTAAAAAAAATCAAAATAGTGTTGTAAGACTTTCAGATATTGCAAATGTTGAGTTTGGTCCAGTTTCAGAAAAAAATCTTTTTAAAGCCCAAAGTAAAGATGCTTTAGATTTAAACACCGTAGGAATTGGTATTTATGCGAAAAGTGGTGCCTCAACAGTAGAGCTTTCTAAAGAAATAAGTAAAAAAATTGAAGAAGTTAAAAAAACATTGCCAGATGATCTAAATATAGAAGTAGCTTTTAACAGGGCAACATATGTGGGTACAGCTATCGATGAAGTATACAAAACTTTAATCATTGCTTTTATTCTTGTGGTTATTATTATTTATTTATTCTTAGGTAATATAAAAGCTGTAATTGTACCAGCAGTTGCGCTACCTGTAAGCTTAATAGCATCGTTTTTGGGTCTTTATTTATTTGGTTTATCAATAAACATATTTGTCTTATTAAGTTTTATTTTAGCAATTGGAATAATTACTGACGACTCGGTCATAATGACAGATGCAATTTATAGAAGAATTGAAAATGGAGAGAGTCCATTAATTGCAGCTTACAAAGGGTCAAAACAAATCAGCTTTGCAATCATTGCAACAACTTTAATTCTAGTTGCGGTTTTTATTCCTTTAATTTTCATAGATGGAATTGCAGGAACATTATTTAGAGAAACAGCAATAGCATTATCTGTTTCTGTTGTGGTGTCCTCTTTTGTTGCTCTTACGCTATCACCTATGTTAGCAAGTAAGTTTTTAAAGAAAGAGCCAAAACAAAATTTTATAGTCACTAAATTTGATAAATTTTTTAAATCATTCTTAAAATTTTATGAAGAAACATTGGGGTATTGGCTTAATAAGAAAAAAATCATAATTTCATTTATAGTCTTCACTATTATTATTTCTGGTGTTTTATTTCATTTTACAAAAAAAGAATTATTACCCTTAGAAGATCGAGGGGTTTATCTTGTTCTAGGATTTACAGATGAAGGAAGCTCTTTTGAATATACTGAAAAAAGAGCAGAAGATGTTGAAAAAAGATTAATTCCTCTTCTTCAAGCTGAGGACAGTCCATACAAAAGATTTATAATGAGAGTGCCAGGCTTTGGTAGCAATAAAAATTCTTTTAATAGCTTTATAATAATTGCATTATTAGATGAATGGGCTGAACGAGATAAAAGTTCACAAACAATAATGAGAGAAGCAATTGGAAAAATTGTGACTGTTCCTGAAACAGTAGCTTTTCCAATATCACCTCAATCTATTAGGGTTTCTAGTTACAATAAACCTGTTCAAATGGTTATATTGGGCAGCACTTATGAGGAGTTAGAGGAAATACAATCAAAAGTTATCAATAAATTAAGACAAAATAAAAATTTATCTAGAATAGAATCTGACTATTCTAGAGACAAACCAGAAGTCAAATTAGTAATTAATAAAAATAAGGCTAAGGATTTAAGTGTGTCTACTGACTCAATTGGCAAAACCTTAGAAACTCTTTATGGTGGAAAAACTGTAACAAAATTTAATAGACTTGGTAAAGAATACCCAATTATACTTCAACAATACTTGGCAGATAGACGATCGCAAGAAGGTCTTTCTAAAATATTTGTTAGATCTGAAAGCTCTGGTAAACTTATCTCTTTATCAAATTTAGTAGAGTTCAGTGAAATTGGATCTGCAAAAAAGTTAGCAAGATATAATAGGCAGAGAGCTGTAACAATATCTGCAAATATATCGGAATCTTATACACTTACAGAAGCAATTGCATATTTAGAAGAAACAATGGAAGAAATTGGCTCTTCTAATCAAATTGCATGGAAAGGTAAATCAGAAGAAATAAAAGAAACTAGTAATGAACTATTTATTATTTTTGGATTAGCTTTTCTAACTGCGTACCTAGTAATGGCTGCAACCTTTAATTCATTTATTCATCCATTCATTATTATGTTAACTGTTCCACTTGCTTTGTTTGGAGGTTTGGTCTTTATATTATTCCTGAACAGTTCTATTAATATCTTCTCACAAATAGCACTTGTCATACTAATTGGAATATCAACTAAAAATAGTATTCTAATTGTTGATTATGCCAATCAGTTAAGAACAGCTGGAAAAAATATAGAAACATCTGTTAAGGAAGCTTGTCAATTAAGATTTAGACCCATAATGATGACGTCAATAAGCACAATGATAGCAATGATGCCTTTGGTTATAGGAAATATTGGGCCAGGCGCAGGTGAAGCTTCAAGATTAGCAGTGGGTGCAACTATTCTGGGAGGAATGATTATATCCACATTCTTTACATTATATGTAACGCCAACCATGTATTTGGTATTAGCAAAGAATACGAAACGAATTGATGCTGTTGATATTGAGCTAAAAAAACAACTTCGTTAAAATATAATATATTTATTTTTATTTAATCTTTTCTGGCAATCTTGTAATTGTGATTTGTATTTATTAGATTGTTTTTCTACTTTTTTAGCTAAACCTATAACTTTCTGATTATTCTTATAATCTTTATAACCACCCCACCCCTCATGATACGCTAGATACTGTCTAAAGGCATCTTTCTTAGAAATTTTTAAAAGAGATTCAGTTTTATCGGTATACCAACCAATAAAATCAACACTATCTTTAAACCTTGTTCTTGTTGCTAATTTATTTCCAGTTTCATTTTTATACTGCTCCCAAGTTCCCTTTACTGCTTGTGAATATCCAAATGAACTAGAGGGCCTCTTAAATGGTATAATCTTAAATAATTTTTGCCTTGGCGGTTTTGCTAGCCAATCAAAGTCTGACTCCATCTTAATTATAGCTAGCTGAATATAAATTGGGGTTCCCCATTTTTGTTCAGTTTTTTTGGCATGTTTGTACCAAAGGTATCTTTCATTAAAAATTGAACAACTATTTGAAGTATTTTGAGGTATTGAGGAACAGCCAGTAATAAAAGTAATTAATAGTATTGAAAAATAATTTCTAAGTTTTGACATTCCTAATTATAATCTTATAGATAAGTATTACTAATATTACACCCACAATATTTCCAAATAAATCACTCATCTCAAATCCACGATTTGGAATAATAATGTGAAATAGTTCTAAAAAAATTGATAATAGAAATAAATAAACACTTAAAAAATTAATCTTTTTAGTATTATGAAAAGAAAGTACTCCTAAGCTTGTAAGGACAATAAAAGCATAGAAATGGTTTGATGAAATTATAAAATCTTGAGTAATTTGTGTTTGTTTATAACAATCATTATACAAAAAGCATCCGAGAATACTTCCTGGGAATAAATAAAATATTATCAATATGATATTTGAAGAATAAAACCCAATTCTAAAAAAGTTTTTTAACTTATTCATAATAATCTTATTTATTTTATTTCTTTTATCAGTTATCAGAATATATCAAATGGCTCATTTAATTTTAGTAAGACATGGTCAAAGTGAATGGAATCTTGAGAAAAGATTTACAGGCTGGGTAGATGTTGACCTTACAGGGCAAGGTAAATTAGAAGCCTGCAAGGCTGGTGAATATATTAAGGAAACTAAAATTGATATTGATTATTTTTATTCATCATTTCAGTTAAGGGCTATCAACACACTAAAATTTATTCAAGACACATTAAGAGATAAAAGAGAACCAGTTAAAGCCTGGCAATTAAATGAAAGACATTATGGAGCTTTAACGGGGCTAAATAAAGATGAAATGAAAGAAAAGCTTGGTGAAGATAAAATACATGCTTTTAGAAGATCTTGGGATATTAAACCAGATCCATTAAGTAGAAACAATCCATATCACCCGTTAAATATAGAGGTTTATAAAAGCATTCCAAAAGAAAATATTCCTGACACCGAGTCCCTTAAAGATACCTACGAAAGAGTAATAAAATTTTATATTGATGAAATTCAAATGAAACTAAAAAATGATAAAAATATTTTAATTTCAGCTCATGGAAATTCTATAAGGGCGTTATGCAAATTTTTATTTAAATTAGACAATCAAAGGATAACATTACTCGAAATACCAACAGGCAATCCACTTTTGATAGATTTAGATTCAAAGCAAAATATTAAAGAATGCTCTTACCTAGATCAAGATAGAGCTAAGGACTTGTTAATTTTTTAATAATTTTTTGTAGATGTCAAGATCTGTTAAATGTCTAAAGCCTTCAAAACTCTCAAAACCATATAAATCGTCTTTATCAATTAATTTATTCCAAATATTTGAAATAGAAAAATTACCTACCTCATAAGAATCAAATAAACTCTTATTTAAGATTTGGCACCCTGTATAAATTAAGTGATTAAGTTCATCCTTTTTTATAATATTTTTTTTAAGATTAAAATCACCCTTCAAATTTTTGTCAAAACTCAAGTTTTCATTAGCTAATAAAAGTATATTTTTAACTTTATTTAAAAAATAAAATTTCTCCATATCTTTAATATATTTTTTATAATTCTCATTCCATACGGTGTCTGGATTAAATATCATAAAATCTGTTTCATCAGATGAATTTAATAAATTTAAAATTCCACCTCCCGTATCTAAAATATTTGAGCCATCATTTATTATTTTAATTTCTAAATTAAATTTCTTATTTTTAAGAAATTGTTCAATTTTTTCACTTAGGTAAAATGTGTTAATTAAAATTTTATCAATTCCCAAAGAATGTATTAAATTAATACAATTTTCTAATAAAGTTATTTCGTTTATCTTTAGTAGAGGTTTCGGGGTTGTCAGTGTTATTGGGTTTAAGCGTTTACCATATCCAGCACATAAAATTAATGCAGTTTTAATCTTCATTTCTGATTTCTTATTTTTTTGGAAAAATTAAGCTCTAATAAGCTTTTGAGCTCAGAAAATTTGTTATTGTTGGAAATTCTTAATTCAATTAACTTCCAAGCATAGGGAATTAATTTCAAATATTGCTTTTTCTTATCTCTCATGGCCAATCTTGTGAATATTCCAATGATTTTCATATTTCTTAAAATAGATAATATTTCAAAATCACTTAATAACGTAGCCTTGTTAACTCTTTTTTTATTTAGTTTTAGATAATAACGATAAATTTTATTTTTAAATATTTCATCTGTTCTAAATCTAACATCGTCAATTAGGGAAGCTAAATCATATGCCCTGTTTCCAATTAAAGCATCCTGCGAGTCGATAACTCCTATTTTATTTTTGTACTTCATTAAATTCGATACATGAAAATCTCTATGAACTAAAACTTTTTCTTTTGATTGAAGGTTTGTTAATAAAAACCTAATTTGTTTTTTAATATCAATTTTAAACTTGGTTAGTTTATTTTTTTTTACAAATTTTTTTGCATACCATTCACAAAATAAATTTGCCTCATTGAATAATTTAACATTATCATAAATAGGAATTTTATAAGTTTTACCTTTAAAGTTTTTAGATCGATTTTGTTTAATTTTTTGAATCGCTCCAAGTAAATCAATAGATTTTTTATAGAGAGTTTCTTTTTGGTTTTTATTTTTTTTTAATAAACTAAAAACTGAGTAGTCTCCAAAATCTTCAATTTCTATATAATTTTTTTTATAGTTTTCACTATAAAGTTTAGGTGCTAAAACTTTATTATTAATTAGAAGACTATTTATTGCATCATATATTAGCAAATTTTTCTCTTTTTCCTTAGAAGCAAAAACTATGATTGATTTTTTTTTTGATGATGATTTTCTATAAAAAGATCTAAATGATGCGTCACCTTTAATTTTTTTTAATTTATCATTAGTTTGTAACATCTATTATTTATTTTTAACTCCCTTAATTGTTAAATATCTTTTATTTAAATCATCATTGTATTCAAAATGTAAATCAATCTTGGAATCAATAGTTTCTTTTATTTTCTCAGGCCATTCAATTAATGTCACAACTTCTTCTCTATTTTCAAATAAACCAATGTTTTTTATCTCACTATAGTCATTCAACCTGTACAAATCATAATGCTGTATTATAAAATTTCCAACATCATATTCATTTACCAAATTAAAGGTAGGACTAGTAACTTCGGTTAAATTGATTTTATTTAATTGTTGAAGATTATTAATGAGGTGTCTTATGAATGTGGTTTTGCCAACACCTATTTCTCCATGAAAATAAGCTACATCTCCTTTTTGTAGTGTTCTTGAAAAACTTTTAGCTTGCTCAGATGTTTTATCTTCTAGGGAGATATCTATTTTTTCGCTATTAGTAGCGATAAGCATCTGGTTTGAATGGACCTTCTGTTTCAACACTTATATAGTCAGCTTGGTCTTTTGATAGTTTCGTAAGTTTAGCACCTACTTTTTTTAAGTGAAGCATTGCCACTTTTTCATCTAATGATTTTGGTAATACATAAACTTTATTTTCATAATTTTTATGATTATGCCAAAGTTCAATTTGTGCCATTACTTGATTTGTAAATGATGCACTCATTACAAAACTTGGATGCCCTGTTGCACAACCTAAATTTACCAATCTACCTTTGGCTAAAAGAATAATTCTCTTTCCATCAACTAATTCTATTTCATCAACTTCTGGTTTTACTTCTGTCCATTTATAATTTTTTAAGGCTTCTACTTGAATCTCATTATCGAAGTGTCCAATATTACAAAGGATTGCTCTATCTTTCATATTTCTCATATGATCTGCAGTAACAATATCTATATTACCTGTAGCAGTAACAACAATATCTGCCTTACTTATAGCTTCATCCATTAAAACTACTTCATAACCTTCCATTGCTGCTTGGAGTGCACAAATTGGATCCGCTTCTGTAACCATCACTCGAGCACCGCTTTGTCTTAAAGATGCAGCACTACCTTTTCCAACATCCCCAAAGCCTGCTACAATTGCAACTTTACCAGACATCATTACATCTGTGGCTCTTCTAATTCCATCTACTAAACTTTCTCTACAACCATATAAGTTATCAAATTTGGATTTTGTAACTGAATCATTAACATTAATTGCTGGAATCATTAATGTTCCATCTTTTTCCATTTTGTTTAATGCTTTAATTCCAGTCGTTGTTTCTTCTGAAACACCTTTTACTTCCTTTAACAAATCTTTGTAATCACTGTGCATCATTGCAGTTAAATCACCACCATCATCTAATAGCATATTTGCTTTCCAGTCTTTTTTACCTTCTATTGTTTGTCTGATACACCATACAGCTTCCTCTTCAGTTTCACCTTTCCAAGCAAAAACTGGTATTCCTGCTTTAGCTATTGCTGCAGCAGCATGATCTTGTGTTGAAAAAATATTACAAGAAGACCATCTAACTTCTGCTCCAAGCTCTACTAAAGTTTCAATTAAAACTGCTGTTTGAATTGTCATATGAAGACATCCCAATATTCTTGCTCCTTTTAAGGGTGCTTTTCCTGAGTATTCTTCTCTTAATGCCATTAGACCAGGCATTTCACTTTCAGCTATTGAAATTTCTTTTCTTCCAAAGTCTGCTAACGATATATCTTTGACTTTAAAATCATCCATTGCTCAGTTTTATATAATAAAAATTTAATTAATCAACTTATGATTAAAGTTTAGGGAAGACAATCTCAACATTTGCACCTTCTTGCGTTACATTGTTTGAGGCATTAATGCTAGCACCATGGAGTTCAACAAGGTTTTTTACTATATTTAAGCCTAAACCAGAGTGCTCACCAAAGGTGTCCGGTCTATTACTATAGAATCTATTAAATATTTTTTTTGTATCTGTTTCCTTAAATCCTTTACCTTCATCAATAACTTTAAAAATAATTTTATCTTTATCTCCTTTGTAAATTTCAACTAAGATTTTTTTGTTATCATCACTAAATGAAATTGAATTATCTAATAAATTTGCAATAATTTGTTCAATTCTATTTTCTATTCCATTAATAAAATATTCTTCTTGATCATCTTGATCATTTAACATTATTTTAATTCCTCTTTTAGCTTCATAAATATTATTAAAATCATCTACTACAGATCTTGCAATTAATTTGAGATTAATTTTTTTCATTTTTTCTTTACTTAATGCAACCTCATCTTTTAGTATTTGAGAATAATCAGTGATCAATCTTTCAATTCTTTGGACATCATGATTTAGAATACTAATTAATTTACTTCTTTGAGATTGATCATCAGTCTCATTCAATATTTCTGAAGCACTTTTTAATGATGTTAAGGGGTTTCTTATCTCATGAACAAGATCAGTTGAAAAATTTTCTGCATGTGAAATTCTTTTTTGAAGTTCACTTGTCATATCATCTAAAGAATTTGACAAAGTTCCTAGCTCGTCATTTCTACTTTTAAGTTCATTAATATTTGTTTTTTTTTTGCTCTTTTCTTTTATAATTTTTGTATATGCTACTAAGTTCTTTATAGGTTTTAGAAAGTATCTATTTAAAACAAAAGAGAATATAAATATTACTATAATTATAAATATTGCTGTTCTTAGAATAAATGTTTTTCTTTCATCAATAGCAGATTTTACATCATTAGCATTTTCTGAAATTGCAAGGTATCCAATATTAACTCCATTTAGTGTAATGTTTTTAACTGTTGTTAGTAAAAATTGATCATAGCCTTCCTGTATAAAAGTAAAGGGCTTTCCATAATCTTTTGACCACGAATAATTAGTAAGAATATCTTTGAATGAAACGGTTTTTTCTTTATTTATGTTTTTTGTTTCAACAGTTTTTTTGCTTTTTTCTTCGTCTAATATTTCTAGCTCAACTATATCTAGTCTACTAGAAAATGATCTTGGGTCTAAATCTAGCGTATCAGTATCACCCACTAAATTAAATTGATTATCAAATAAGATAACTCTATCTAAGTTTTGAAATAAAAATCTTGTTGAAAATAAAAATTTTCTAATATCTTCTTCCTCAAATTTTATATTTAACCTTAAAATATGCTCAATTGTATTATTAATTATTTGAATATGTTTGGAGGTTTTATTTTTTATTAAATTAGGTTTTGCATTGCTAATGTAAAGTGCTGTTAAAATTCCTATAATTAAAAAAATAACCAAATTAATGAATAAAAATTTTTTTAATATAGATAAACTTTTTAGAAAATTACTGAACATTAACTAACGTTCCATCTGTATCCACTGCCATATCTTGTTTCTATAGCTGTAAAATCAGGATCAACTTTTTTAAATTTTTTTCTAATTCTTTTAACATGACTATCAATAGTTCTATCTTCAATATCAGTATCTTCTCGATAGGCAATGTCCATAAGCTGAGCTCTTTCTTTTATTATTCCCGGTCTCTTTGCTAATTCTTTAACTATTAAAAATTCTGTAGTAGTTAGTTTATCTGGTAGTTGCTTGTTATCCCATTCACATTCAAGTTGTGAAGGGTCAAGTTTTAGCTTCCCATGCGAAATAATATTTTTTGTGTCTTCAAGATTATTGTTAATATCTTTTTTTCTAAGTTGAACCCTTATTCTTTCTATTAAAACTTTAATGGAAAAACCTCCTGACTTTTTTATAAAATCATCTGCACCCAATTTTAAGCCTAATAATTCATCTATTTCATCATCTTTTGAAGTTAAAAAAATTACAGGCAAGGAAGTTTTTTTTCTTAACTTTTTTAAAAGCTCTTCACCATCCATTTTTGGCATCTTTATATCTATAACAGCAAGGTCTGGTGGATTTCTAGTTAACCCAATTAGAGCACTTTCTCCATCGATGTAAGTTTGAACTTTAAAGCCTTCTTTTTCAAGAGCTATACTTATACTTGTGAGTATATTTCTATCGTCATCAATAAGAGCTATTGTTTGAGTTTGCATATTCTACTTTAAAAATACTAAATTGTTCTAATTTAGGCAATGGAGATAAATTAATGAAGTATTCCCCAATTGTCCCCTGTATTCACGTCTACCGTCAATGGTGTTGAAAAAGTGTGTAAATCACTTTCTGTAACACTCGTCATTTCATCCTTAATTATTTCAGTTATATTTTTGACTTCTTTTACTGGAACCTCAAAAATTAACTCATCATGAATTTGTAATAATATTTTTGATTTATTATTTTTAATACTTTCAAATTTTTTATTAAGTCTAATCATTGCAAGTCGCATGATTTCTGATGCTGATCCTTGAATAGGAGCATTAATAGCTGCTCTTTCTTGAAAATTTCTCACATTGAAATTTTTATCATTAATTCCATTAAAGTGAGATCTTCGACCAAAAATATTGGTTACATATCCACTTTTTCTGCAAAACTTAATTGTATTATCCATATAAATTTTTATTTCGGGAAATTTTAAGAAATAAGCATTTAAAAATTCATCTGCTTCATGATTTGAAACGTTGATTTGTTTTGCAAGTCCATATTGTGAAATACCATAAATTATTCCAAAATTAATAGCCTTAGCCTTCCTTCTCATGTCTTGGTCTACTTTTTTAATATCAACATTAAATACCTGGCTTGCTGTAAGAGAGTGAATATCTTCATTGTTACTAAACGCTTTTTTCAGCTCTTTAACCTCTGCCAAATCAGCTAAAATTCTCATTTCAATCTGATTATAATCTGCAGATATTAATGTGAAGCCCTTTTCTGCTATAAAAGCTTTTCTTATATCTTTACCATCCTCTGATTTAATAGGAATATTTTGTAGGTTTGGATCACTGGATGCTAATCTTCCTGTTGTTGTTGCTGCCAATAAAAATGATGTGTGAACTCGTTTAGTATTTGGATTAATGTGTTCAGGTAAAGCATCTGAATAAGTGTTTTTAAGCTTGGACACTTGTCTCCAATCTAGAATTAATTTTGGAAATTCATGTCCTTTAAATGCTAAGTCTTCTAGCACACTTGCATTTGTGGCAAAACTACCTTTTCTAGTTTTTTTAAGTACAGCAATTTTTAAATCATTATAAATAATTTCACCTAATTGTTTTGGTGATGCAATATTAAATTCTTTTTTTGAAATTTTAAAAACTTCTTTTTCTAGTTTACTTATTTTTTTTTCAAATTTTTCAGACAAAACCTTTAAAAATTTATTATCAATTTTAATTCCTTCAATTTCCATAAATGCTAGTATCTTAATTAAAGGTTTTTCAAAGATTTCATAAATATTAGTTAATTTCTCTAATTTTAAATTTTTACTAAATATTTTGTATAATCTGTAAGTAATATCAGCGTCTTCAGCAGCATACTCCATTGCCTTATCTAGCTCTACATCACTAAAGTTTATTTCTTTTTTACCTGTACCAACAATTTCTTTAAATGAAATTGTTTTATGCTGTAGATGAATCTCAGATAAGGTATCCATATTATGTCTATTTTTTCCAGCATCTAATACATAGGACATCAGCATTGTATCTTCCATTGAATTCATATTTATTCCCTGTTTATACAAGACAATAAAATCAAACTTAATATTTTGACCAATTTTTTTTACACTCTTGTCTTCTAAAAGTGGTTTGAGTTTTTTAATTACAGTTTCTTTTTTTAAACATCCTTTAAACTTATGACCAATTGGAATATAACAAGCCTTGCCAATTTTAGTGCTTAATGAAATTCCCACTAAATCAGTCTGATGTGCATCTAAAGAACTAGTTTCTGTATCAATTGCTAACTCTCCAGCTTCTTCTGCTTCGTAAATCCACTCATCTATTTCTTTTTCATTAGTAATTAGATGATAATTTTTTTTACTTATATTTTGATGTTTTTTTTCAGGCTTTGTCTCTTTTGCTGTCTCTTCTAACAGTGGTTCACCGTATACAGAAATGACAGAACTAAGAAGTCTATTAAACTCCATTTCTCTTAAAAATTTATATAGTTTATCTTTATCAATCTTCTTTAGATGAAATTCCTCTAACTTCCTTTCAACAGGAGCATCCTTCATTAGTGTCACTAATTTTTTGCTAATTATCGCTTTATCTTTGTTCTCTATAAGTGTTTCTCTTCGTTTATTTTGTTTTATTTCTTGAGCGTTATCTAATAATTTTTCTAGGGTTCCATACTTATTAATCAGTTCTGCTGCAGTTTTTACACCTATCCCAGGTACTCCCGGAACATTATCGCTACTGTCTCCAGCTAAGGATTGAACATCAATAACTTTTTCTGGGCCCACTCCAAATTTAGTTACTATATCTTCAGGTGTTATAAATTTATTTTTCATAGGATCGAATATACGAACGTCTTTTCTATACAATTGCATTAAGTCTTTATCTGATGAGACTATTGTCACCTTTGCACCCTTTGCTAAAATTTGTTCTACATAAGTGGCTATTAAATCATCTGCCTCATAATTTGGAAGATCTACAGATGGTAAATTAAAAGCAACTACTGACTTTCTTATGTACTCAAACTGTGGTGCTAAATCATCTGGGGCTTCTGATCTATTAGCTTTATAGTCTGAATAAATTTCATTTCTAAAAGTTTTTCTAGCAGCATCAAATATTACAGCAAAGTGTGTTGGTTTTTGAAGATTTTCATTTGATTTTGAATCCTCTAATAGTTTAAATAGCATACTGCAAAATCCACTAACTGCACCTACTGGAAGACCGTCACTTTTTCTAGTTAGGGGTGGCAATGCATAATAAGCTCTAAAAATGTAACCTGAACCATCTATTAAATAAAAATGATCTGTTTTTTTTATTTTATCCATTAAATAATATTATCTTAAATATTTTAAATACTATAAATGTATTACCACGCATGGAGCAAAAAAATATACTTTCTGTTAAAAATTTAAAAAAAATTTATTCAAACAAACAAGCTGGGGACAACCTTGCATTAAACGATTTAAACTTAGACGTGAAAGAAGGAGAAATTTTTGGCCTTCTTGGTCCTAATGGTGCCGGCAAAACAACATTTATAAATATTTTAGCTGGAACAGTGGTTAAAACAGCAGGACAAGTAAGTGTCTGGGGTTTTGACTTAGATAAAAACCCAAGACAAGTTAGAGCTTCGGTTGGAATAGTTCCTCAAGAAGTAAATCTTGATCCGTTTTTTAGCCCAAGAAAATTATTAGAATTACAGGCTGGCCTTTATGGAATTAAAGAAAAAGACAGAATTACAGATACAATTCTAAAATTGGTGTCCTTAGAAAAACAAGCTAACAGCTATGCTAGAAGTTTATCTGGTGGAATGAAAAGAAGATTATTAATGGCTAAAGCTTTAGTTCATCAGCCACCAATAGTTATTCTAGATGAACCTACGGCTGGTGTTGATGTGGAATTAAGACAAAATTTATGGAAAAATGTAAAATTATTAAATGAACTTGGTGTAACAATCATTTTAACAACTCATTACCTCGAGGAGGCTGAGGAAATGTGTGAAAGAATAGCTATATTAAATAAAGGAAATATTGTTGCTCTAGACAGCACTAAGAATTTATTAGATAGAATTCAAACCAAAAAAGTAACCTTTAAAACTGATATAAAGATAAATATTAACAATGATGATCTAGAATCTTTAAAAATAGTTTCACACTTAGATAATGAAGTTTGTGTTTCTTATGAAAAAAGTAAAATTAATATGGAAGAATTGATTAATTTAATTAAGAAAAATAACGTCAAAATTATAGATATTTCAACTGACGATGGTGATTTAGAGGATGTTTTTTTAAGATTAATAAAAAACTAGATTATCACATTAATAAATAGTAATTTATGAATATGGATCTATTAAAAACAAATACAATTCAAAAAGTATTAAAAACATTTATTCTAATTTTTATAGGAACAATGGCTTTAACTATATCAGCTAAATTAAAAATACCATTTTATCCTGTGCCTATGACAATGCAAACTTTTGTAGTTCTTTTTTTAGGAATTGCTTTTGGGTATAAAATTGGCCTGGCATCTGTAGCTGTTTATCTTCTGGAGGGTATTCTAGGTATGCCTGTATTTTCTAACTCACCAGAAAAAGGTATTGGAATAGTTTATTTTACTGGTCCAACAATGGGATATTTAATTGGATTTTTATTTGCTTCTTTTTTTGCAGGCTATTTAAATCTTAATAAAAATATTTTTATAATTTTTGGAAAATTAATATTTTCTGTTTCTGTAATCTATGTATTTGGAGCTATTTGGTTGGGAACTTTAATTGGATGGGATAAACCAATTCTTCAATTAGGAGTGACACCATTTTTATTAGCTGAATTATTTAAAATTTGCTTATTGGCTATATTGGCTAAAAAAATTATCAAATTTAGAAAATTTATCTAGGGGATCTTTTAGATAAAATTCTTTGTAACGTTCTTCTATGCATTTTGAGTCTTCTAGCAGTTTCAGATACATTTCTATTGCATAATTCAAAAACTCTATGAATATGTTCCCACTTAACTCTATCAGCTGACATAGGGTTTTCTGGTGGTTCAGCTTTTTTCTCTGGATCAGCTAGTAATGCTTTTTCAACATCATCTGCATCTGCTGGCTTTGCTAGGTAATCAATTGCACCTTCTTTAATCGCAGCAACAGCCGTTGGAATATTTCCATATCCTGTTAACATTATAATTCTACTACTTGGATTAGAAATTTGAATTTGCTTTACTACTTCAAGCCCATTTCCATCAGCTAGTCTTAGGTCGACAACTGCAAAAGCTGGTTTTTTTTCTTTAACAGACAGTATTCCTTTCTGTACACCCTCAGCTTGAAAAACCTCAAATCCCTTTTTTTCCATGGCTCTTGCAAGCCTGTCTCTAAAGGGGTTGTCATCATCAACGATTAATAAGGATTTATTATCAAAATCACTTAATTTTTTTAAATTAGCTGCTTCAACCATATTATTAATATGGTGCCTTATCTGATAATTTCAACACCTATTATTTGCTTTACATTAATTAACTATTACCTTAATTGCATGATTTATATGAAAGTTTTTAAGTATTTAAGAACTTTTTTTTATTAAATTTTTTTTGGGGACATATGAAATGCAAAAATTTAAAACAGTTGATGAGCTTATAAATCAACTAAAACCGGAAAAGCCTATTTATTGTATTAGAAAAAAATCTATACAGTCTGCTTCTACTTATTTTAGAAATAAATTTCCTGGTAAAATTCTATATGCTGTTAAAACTAACTCTCATCCTGAGGTTTTAAAAACAATAGTAGAAAGTGGAATTGAAAACTTTGATGTAGCTTCTATTCAAGAAATTAAGGACATAAGAGCTATCTCCCCTGATGCAAAATGCTCATACATGCATACTGTTAAGAGTAGAGAAAGTATTAAGGAAGCTTACTTTAACTATAATATTAAAGCTTTTTCTTTAGATACTAAAGATGAATTAATAAAAATTATTGAAGCAACCAATCAAGCAAAAGATCTTGAACTATTTGTAAGAGTTGCTGTTTCAAATGAACATGCTCAAATAGATCTATCTAAAAAATTTGGTGTTTTAACCTCTGAAGCTACTGGTTTATTAAGACTAACAAAACAATATGCAAAAAAAATTGGCTTAAGTTTTCACGTTGGCTCTCAATGTATGCACCCAATTTCTTATGCAAAAGGAATTGGAGAGATTGGAAACATAATAAAAAAAACAAAAATTATTCCTGATTACATTAATATTGGTGGTGGATTTCCTGCAATCTATCCTGATTTAGTACCTCAACCTTTAGAAAATTATTTTGAAGAAATAAAAAAAAGTTTAACTAATTTAGAGCTAGAAAAACTTCCAGAATTATTATGTGAGCCTGGAAGAGCAATAGTTGCAGAAAGTGGTTCTACAATTGTAAGAGTAAATCTTAGAAAAAAACAAAAGCTTTATATAAATGATGGAACATACGGAACTCTTTTTGATGCTGGCACACCAAATATGGTTTACCCATCTCGTTTAATTAAATCTAGCAAGATAATATCAAAAAAATTAACTGCTTTTGATTTTTATGGCCCCACCTGCGATAGCATGGATTACATGAAAGGGCCGTTTTTACTTCCAAATAATATTAAAGAAAATGATTATATTGAACTAGGTCAGCTTGGAGCCTACGGTCTAACTTTTAGAACTCAATTTAATGGTTTTTATTCTAATGAGATTTATGAAGTAGAAGATGAGCCAATAATGACCATGTATGGTAAAGACAGCAATAAGGCTATACTAGTTGCCTAATGTCAGAAAACAAAAATTTAACTCATAATAGCAAAAAAAGCTTCTTACAAAATCCAGTTGAACACATAGATATTACATCGTTTGATGCAAGAAAAATAATTTCCTCAATGGAAAAAATGTCTTTTGTTTCAAGAGAAACAGCAAATGCAGCCAACATTTTTAATGAAATGATTCAAGATAAGGATTGTACAATTTTTTTAACACTCGCTGGCTCAACTTCTGCTGCAGGATGTATGAATATTTATAAAGATTTAGTTAAATACAATATGGTTGATGCAATTATTGCTACAGGAGCTTCAATAGTTGATATGGATTTTTTTGAAGCTTTAGGCTTTAAACATTATCAAGGTTCACAATTTCAAGATGACACTGAATTAAGAAAAAATTATATAGATAGAATTTACGATACGTATATTGATGAAGATGAATTACAGGAATGTGATCAAAAAATATGTGAAATAGCAGATACACTTGATCCTAGAAGTTACACATCAAGAGAATTTATTTATGAAATGGGAAAATATTTAAAGAAAAATTCTAAAAAAAAAGATTCTTTAATTGAAACTGCATATGACAATAATGTTCCCATTTTTTGTCCTGCATTTACAGACTCAAGTGCTGGTTTTGGATTGGTCACTCATCAAGAAAATAATCCTAAAAACCATATTACGATAGATTCTATTAGAGAGCTTCGTGAATTAACTGAAATAAAGATTCAATCAAAAGGATCTGGCTTATTTATGATTGGTGGAGGAGTACCTAAAAACTTTGTTCAAGATACTGTTATCTGTGCTGAACTTTTAGGAAAAGAGGTTGAGATGCATAAGTATGCAGTTCAAATTACAGTAGCAGATTCTAGGGATGGTGCTTGCAGCAGCTCTACCTTAAAAGAGGCAAGCTCATGGGGTAAAGTAGATATTGCTAAAGAACAAATGGTTTTTGCAGAAGCAACTAGTGTCCTTCCTTTGATTGCAAGCGATGCTTATCATAAAGGTGACTGGAAAAATAGAACGAGAAAAAACTTCTCAAAAATATTTAAATAAAATTGAAATATCTTTCTAATAAAAATGGTTTTCTAGGAATTGACAATGATGTTAATTTTAAAGAGAAAGTAGTAGTTGTTCCATTTGGTTTAGAAAAAACTGTAAGTTATGGTGGTGGCACTCGTAATGGCCCCAAAGAAATCATCAAAGCATCTCATCAAGTTGAGCTATATGATGAAGAGTTACATTGTGAACCCTATAAAAAAATTGGGATTAAAACTTTAAAACCATTTAAAATTGATAAAGACATTAAAAAAGCTCTTAAAAAAATGTCTGATATAAATCAAGAAATATTAGATAAAAAATTATTTCCAATCACTTTTGGTGGAGAGCACTCAATAACACCTGGATGTATTGCTCCATTTGTAAAAAAATACAAAGATATATGTTTACTACATTTTGATGCGCATGCAGATTTAAGAGAGAGTTATAATGGTGAAAAATTTTCACATGCTTCAGCTATTAAGAGATGTCTTGATTATAAAAATGTTTCCATAATTTCATTTGGGATCAGAAATATATCTCAAAGTGAAATACCCTTCTTAAAAAAAAACCCATCTAGGATTGATATCTTTTGGGCAAAAGACAAAAATAAATGGGACCTAAAAAAATTTAAAAAAATGATAAAGAATAAAACAGTTTATTTAACATTTGATGTTGATGGTTTAGATTCAAGCATAATGCCCGCAACAGGCACACCTGAACCTGGTGGACTATTATGGGATGAAACTTTGAATATCATACGGATAGCTGCTAAAAACTCTAATATTGTTGGTGCAGATATAAATGAGCTTTCACCTATTAAAGGTTTTAATTCTTACAATTTTCTTGTAGCTAAACTTGCTTATAAAATCTTGTCGTACAAATTTTTATACTAAGCTTTTGAAGCTTTAAAAGTTCCTAATAATAACCTAAATGGAATTAACATTGCTAAAGCAACAAATATTTTAACAGCTAAATCACCTAGAGATAAAGTGACCCATGGTATTCCCGTTGCATAAAATGAGATGGAGAAGAATAAAAATGTGTCAACAGTAGATCCGATTAACGAGGAAGTTAATGGAGCAACAAACCATTTCTTTTTTCTTAAATAGTCAAAAATTTGAACATCTAACAACTGTGCAACCATAAATGCTATACCTGAACCTATAGCAATTCTAACTGAAATTAAGTCTGCAAAATTTGTTGAAAAGAAAAGAGTAAATACAATCCCTATAATAAAACCAACATAAACAATTTTTCTAGCTACAACCTTGCCATAAGATCTATTTGCGAGATCCGTAATTAAAAAAGCAACTGGATAGCTAAAAGCACCATAAGTTAATATTTCTTCTAAACCATAATAATTGATTGGAAATTGTACTAAATAATTTGAAGTTAAGACAACAACTCCCATTATAAATGAGAGTAGTATAAAAAACTTTTTCATTAAGCAGATTTACTAGGAGATGCTTTTGGTGCCTTTTTAATAAAAGGTGATTTAATTAATATACTTTTTTTTAATTTTTTCAGTCTAGGCGAAATATTTTTATTTTTTACTGTCTTTAAAAACTGATCAAAAGTACCTTTTTTATCAACACATCTAACACCAGCATTACTAACAGTTAAAGTTAGGCTTCTTTTCAAAAGTTCACTTGTAAATTTAGCTTTTTTTAAATTAGGTAAAAATCTTCTTTTAGTCTTATTGTTAGCGTGACTAACATTGTGACCTTTCATAGGAATTTTACCAGTTAATTCACATTTTTTAGACATAATATTTAGTGACTATATAAGATGTGTTCATGATCTCGTCAAGTTTATTAGGATCAATTAGTCAGCTTCTTTCCTATTATTTCTTTAAAATTCTTAATACCTTCGTCAATTAATATTTCTTTAAGCTCTTTTTTTATCTTTCCTACAATGTTTGGTCCTTGAAAAACCATTCCTGTATATAACTGAACATAGCTAGCTCCTGCCTGAAACTTTTTATAAGCACTTTCTCCTGAGTCCACACCTCCTACACCTATAATTTCAATCTTGCCCTTAAGCAGTTTATAAAACTTACTTATTAGTTTATTGGCCTCTTCCTCTAGTGGCTTGCCTGATAGCCCACCCTTTTGATGCTTTAAAATATTATTCAATTTTTCTCTATTTTTAGCTGTTGTGTTTGAAACAATTATTGCACTAACCTTATGTTTAATTAAAATTTTACTTATTAGTTCAATTTGTTCGTCTGAAATATCTGGAGAGATTTTTACTACAATTGGAATTTTTGATTTAAGTTTAACTTTTTCTTTTTCTATTGCATTCAACAATTCATCAAATTTAGTTTCATCATGAAAAGCTCTTAGATTTTCTGTGTTAGGCGAAGAAATATTAACCGTGATATAGTCAGCGATGTCATAAAAGTTTCTAAGTCCAATCAAATAATCATTTAATCTATCTTCACTATCTTTATTGGGACCTATGTTAATTCCTAATAAACCTTTATGTGAATTAGATCTAATTCTATGGCTAATATTTTCTGCCCCTAAATTATTAAAACCTAGCCTATTTATAAGAGCCTGATCTTCAACCAACCTAAAAACTCTTGGCTTTGGATTTCCATATTGCTCAAGTGGGGTAACCGTTCCTACTTCAACAAAACCAAACCCAAGTTTAAACAGTGGGTTATAAACTTCAGCATTTTTATCAAACCCGGCAGCCATTCCTATTGGATTATCTATATTCTTACCAAATAAATTAGTCTTAAATATTGGATCTCCTTTATTTTGATCAGCTATGTTTGGTAATATGTTTAGTTTTAAAGACTTAATTGCTAAATTATGAGCAGTTTCAGGATCAATTTTGAAAATTAGTGATCTGAATTTTGAAAACATTATTTTATTTTTTCTTTAATTAACTCTTTAGTTTCGTTTACTCCAAAAAAACTTATAAAAAATCCCATTCTTGGTCCATTTTCATCTCCAAAAACAACCTCATAAATTAATTTAAACCAATCACGCAAGTTTTCTGCATAACCATTTTCTTTTCCCGTTGAATAAATTAATGTCTGAATATCCTCAGGCGACATCTTATCATTGCAGATATCAAGAGACTTAACCAGTGCTTCTAATGCGACTTTTTCATTTGCATCAGGGGATTTGTATTTTTTTTGTAATTTTATTACGTCATTAAAATACTTAATCGCATAACCTATAAGATTATCAAAAATTGGGTGTTCTTTTTCTAAAAGATTTTTTTTATATTTTTTTACAAACTTCCAAAGTAACTCCTTGGAGTCTGCATTGCTCGTTTCTACTAAATTTAAAAGCATTGAAAAGCTCATAATAGTATCTTCTTTAGGAATTAATCCATTATGCACATGCCAAACAGGATTCATTAATAGCTGTAACTCATTTTGATTTTTAGCTTTTTCTATAAAGTCCAAGTACTCATCAACTGTTTTAGGAACTATTTCTTTATATAGTTTTTTTGCTCTTTTAGGATTTTGATACATATACAATGAAAGACTTTCAGGTGATGCATACTCCAGCCACTGATCAATTGTAATTCCATTTCCTTTTGATTTGGATATTTTTTCTCCTTTTTCATCTAAAAAAAGCTCATAAGCAAACCCAGATGGGTTTGTTTTTCCAATTAACTTGATTATTTTTGATGATAATATTGCACTTTCAATTAGATCTTTTCCATACATTTCAAAATCTATATCAAGGGCGTACCATCTCATTGCCCAATCTACTTTCCATTGTAATTTGCAATTTCCATCTAAGATACTTGCCTCAAGTTTTTTTCCATTATTATCAAATATAATTTTGGACTTTTCTTTTAGTATTTCTAAAACTGGAATTTCTAAAACCTTACCAGTGTCTGGACAAATTGGTAAAAATGGACTGTAAGTTTTTTGTCTTTCTTTCCCTAGTGTTGGAAGAATTATATCCATAATACCTTGATAGTTTTCTAGGATTATCTGTAATGTGGGATTAAAAAAACCACCCTTATAAAGAACTGAAGAGCTTTGAAAATTATATTCAAAATTAAATTTATTTAAAAAATCTTTTAACATTTCATTATTGTGTTCACCAAAACTTGAAAATTTTTCAAATGGATCTGGCACTTGAGTTAAAGGCTTATGAAGATTGTTATTTAAGAGCTCTTGATTTGGAACGTTTTCTGGAACTTTTCTAAAGCCATCCATATCATCAGAGAAAGTTATGATTTCCGTTGGTATATCTGTGAGTTGTTTTAGAGCATTAACCATCATCGATGTTCTTGCAACTTCACCAAATGTACCTATATGGGGCAGCCCACTTGGACCATAACCAGTTTGTAAAATTATTTTACCTTTTTTATCAATAAAGGACTTTCTTTCACGCAGTAATTTTTTAGCCTCAACAAAGGGCCATGCGTTAGTTTTATCTAAATTATCTTTTTCAATCACTTTGTTTAATAACAAATATCTTATATTTGGTGTTTTTATTAATTCTTATAGAGTTGAAATTTATTTACCATAAAATAATGTTCTTTCAAAATGTCTAATTATAAAACTGTTTTTTTTACCTTGGGTGTTTTGCAAATTATTCTTGGAATTTCCATGATGATTCCAATTATAGCTCAGTTTATATATTCAGAAATTGACTCCTCTTTTATTGGAGGCTCTATAATTTCTATAATATTTGGTGTTTTATTTTTTTTAACAAATTTAAATCATGATAAAAAATTAAATCTACAACAAGCGTTCTTATTAACTGCTCTTTCTTGGTTAAGTATTGCAATATTTGGTTCTTTACCTTTTATTTTTTCTACTCTTGAACTTTCAATTACTGACTCTTTCTTTGAAAGTATGTCTGGAATCACCACGACAGGGTCGACAATTATCTCCAACTTAGAGAGTGCTCCAAGATCGATACTTTTGTGGCGAGCAATGCTTCAATGGTTAGGTGGAATTGGTATTATTGTAATGGCAATAACTTTAATGCCAATAATGAATGTTGGTGGAATGCAATTGTTTAAAATTTCAAGTAATGATTCTTCTGAAAAACTATTACCAAAATCAAAAGAAATTTCACTTAGACTAATTTACGTTTATTTAGGTCTAACCGTGCTTTGTGCCTCTATATATAAAATTTTTGGTATGAATATTTTTGATAGCTTAACTCATTCAATGACCACGATAGCAACTGGTGGCTTTTCTAATTATAACGAATCTATTGGATATTTTAATAGTCTGCCTATCGAAATATCATCCATGGTTTTCATCATTTTAGGGAGTTTACCTTTTATTGCTTATATAAAATTTTTAAATGGAGACAGAAAAATTCTTATCTCTGATGTTCAAATAAAGTCGTTTTTAAAAATTATTATTTTTTCAATTATTATACTTTTTATTTATTTACTTTTTCACAACAAAGATTTTTCTCAAATAAATATTAGGACTATTTGTTTTAATGTTATCTCTATATTAAGTGGAACGGGATATGTTACTGGAGAATTTGATGGATGGGGTAATTTTCCACTCATTTTCTTTCTAACTTTAATGTTCATTGGTGGTTGTGCTGGTTCTACCGCATGTGGAATTAAAATTTTTAGAATTCAAATTTTATACCTTTTTATTATTAATCAATTAAAAAAGATTATTTATCCAAAAGGCATATTTATAATAAAATATGATAAAAATAATGTTGATGATAAATTTATGGCTTCCATCATTTCTTTTATCTTTCTTTATTTGGTTATATTTTTTTTAATAACTGCATTTTTGTCCTTAAGTGGTCTAGATTTTGTTACTTCAATTTCTGGTGCCGCAACTTCTATCTCAAATGTTGGTCCAGGATTGGGCTCTACAATTGGCCCTAATGGCAATTTTTCAAGCTTACCAGAAATATCTAAATGGATTTTAAGTCTTGGAATGATATTGGGTAGGTTAGAATTATTTGCTATACTTGTATTGTTTCTTCCATCATTTTGGAGAAATTAGCTATGATTGAAATTAAAAAACAATCCTTATCAGAAACCTTTGCTGTCTACTTTGATAAGAGAATGCTTAGAATATTATTATTAGGTGCGATTTCTGGTTTTCCCTGGGTTTTAATTGGGAGCAGTTTAAGTCTATGGCTCAAAGAAGAGGGCTTAAGTAGATCAACAATTGGTTGGGCAGGACTAATATTTGCTGTTTATGCTTTTAATTATTTATGGGCTCCCCTTATTGATAGATTTCAAATACCCTACCTAACAAAAAAACTTGGTCATAGAAGAGGCTGGATAGTTTTAATGCAAATTGTAATTTTAGCCTGTCTTGTTACTTGGAGTTTCATTAATCCCACCGAAAACCTTGCGCTACTAATTACAGTTGGTTTGATTATTGCTATAGCATCAGCCACACAAGATATTACAGTTGATGCTTTAAGAATTGAACAAATAGGCGAACACGAAAGTAAATCAATGGCCGCTGGCGCTGCTATGGCTGTTGTTGGCTGGTGGAGTGGATACAAATTAGGTGGTGTAATAGCTTTATTTACAGCAGAATATTTAGAGAATATGGGTGTTACAAATTACTGGCAAATTACATTTTTAATTTTAGGAATTCTAGTAATTTTAATGAACATAGGTTTGATGTTTGTTCATGAGCCCCTTTATACTGACAGACAAAAAAAGCAAAAGGAAACTGATAAACTTATAGAAAGTAAACTTGGATCAAAAAATATTTTAACTAATTTTATAACATGGATAAGCAGTACATTAGGTGGCCCTATAATAAGCTTTTTTAGGAAAAATGGTTTTACAATTGCTGTTGGAATTTTAAGTTTTATTTTTTTATTTAAGGTTGGTGAGGCCTTTCTTGGACGTATGTCGATAGTTTTTTATAAAGAAATAGGCTTCTCTAAAGGTGATATTGCAATTTATTCTAAAACTTTAGGTTGGATTACTACAGTTATGTTTACATTGCTGGGTGGACTTTTTGTAATTAGATCTGGTGTTTTAAAAGCAATGTTTGTTGCAGGAATATTAATGGCTGCAACTAACTTATTATTCACAGTCTTAGCGTGGAGTGATAAATCCGAGTTGTTATTCGCAGTAGCAGTCATATTTGATGATATAGCAGCAGCATTTGCAACAGTTGCATTTGTAGCATTTATTTCATTACTAGTAGACCGAACATATACTGCAACCCAATACGCGTTACTTGCATCAATTGGAACTGCAGGTAGAACTACACTTGCATCATCATCTGGAGCATTAGTAGATTGGCTTAATGGAGATTGGGGAGTATTTTTTATCATTACAGCCATCATGGTAATACCTTCTTTGATTTGTTTATGGCTTATAAAAGATAAATTAAAACTTCATGAAAGATAATTATTTTTATAAAAAACCATTATCAAATATCTATAAAAAGCCTAATGCATTTTCTGAGGTTACCTCTCAAATTTTGTATGGGGAAAAATTT
>JACLAB010004320.1_pt1 | contig 36695 bp, 25 predicted proteins | sample 8027921 | NCBI WGS metagenome assembly JACLAB01 (sample SAMN15725117, study PRJNA655200) | protist metagenome | isolation source: fluorescence activated cell sorting (FACS) single amplified genomes of... | place: USA: West Boothbay Harbor, Gulf of Maine | collected 2000-07-19 | reverse complement strand
ACACAAAAAAAGAGAAACCAACCACAAAAATTACCACCACACAAAATAGAGTAGAGTATTCTTTTGTATTTCTGGATGCGTGTAGTAGTATTGCGCGCATGAGGAGCAGAAGCGCTTCGGGGCACAATTCGTTTTCTGATTTTGATGATTTTGAGAACGACGAGAAGGAGGCGATGACGACGACGACTTTGATGATCGAGGGAGAAAGAGGAGGAGGGCATCATCATCATCATCCGCGAAAAGAAATGAACAGATATCCTTCTTCTTCCAATGAATGCTACGAGAAGAAGGATGAGAAAACCGACCACCAAAAAGACCGAGTAGTGGTAAAGATGAGACGAAAGAAGCAAAAAGCGTTCTTAGCGTTAGAACAGCAGCACCGGACGATGGGAATGACGACTTCGAGCAACCGGAAAGTGGACAAACCGTTAGTGTTCTTTGCCGCTTTGATTTTGTGTCTGGTGATTTTCGTGGAACTGAAAACGAGTCCGAGGAAAATAGCGCGGAGAGCGATGGAATCTGTGGAGCACTTATTTCATTACGTGGAGAAAGGAGGAGAAGTGCACGCGCAAATGTTGCGTTGGCGAGGGTGGCACTCGTTAGAGGTTGGAGTGGAGATCGCGTGCGCGTTGACGCTGGCGTTTTTGAATTGGTTGCTCTTCGCGAGCTTGTTCGACGTGGCGGGGATCGTCGTCGGGTTGATTCCGGCGATGGCGACGTTTCTCGGGGTTTTGGTGTTTAGGTTTCACGCGCGGTCGTATTTCGTGTTAGCTTTAATACCGTTAGTGGTAGTTCCGGCGATTGGGTGCGCGAAGCTTTTAGAGAGGAGGATGCGGGTGAAGGAGGAGAGGAGGATGAAGGCGAGGAAAGAGCGAAGACGCGAGCAGAGGATGGCGAGAGAGACGAGGCATCAGAATGGTTTTGTGGCGAACGATAATAATAATAATAATATGAATAATAGCGAGGATTTAACGAGAGCGAGTGGGCGCACGACGATAGATGCGACGGTCATGCGTAGAGCGATGAGTCAGGGGGAGTTGAGTCCAACGACGCGCGTGGTGAGTTCGTCTGGGATGAATCCGTCTTTGTCAGCGGCCGCGGCGAATGGAACGATTAAAGGTTTCAACGCCCTCAGTAATGGTAATGGTGGAGGAAAAGCAGCACCAATCATGCCGGCAAAAGTGAACGCGTTAGCTGGTCAACCGCGACACGCGCGCGGCTCGTCCGCTCCCGAGCTAGGATTTAACCAGCTCTCCTCTTCTTCTTCTTCTTTGCAACGACAACAACAACAACAACCAGGAGAAGGAGCACAAAATACCGCCGCTGGACCACACTCTACACCATCTCCATACTTTGGTGCAAACATTCCGGATTTAGGTGGCGTCGAGCAAAACGCCCCGCCGGTTCCGAAACTCCAAAACCCGCTCCCCTTTGCGAACGCGACCGCCACCAACGTCGCCGGAGGAGCGAGTGGAGGAGGAGGAGAAGGACCAAACCGCCCGACGACAAACCTCCTCAACGCGAACCCCTCGCGAACAGCGAAACGATTCAACGTCCGAAAACCAAACTTGGAAACCATACACTCGCCGTTAGGTACCACCGCGGGGTCGACGGGGGCAAACAACGTAGGAGAGGAAGAAATTTTAGGACGAGCGGGGAGTCACCAGTGGGAAAACGACGACCAGTTGAAAACGAAAGTAGAAGAAAGCAACAACATCGACGCGCTACAAAACGGCAAAAACGAGAACGATATAAACGATACTAAAGATAGAGACGACGCAGTTTAAGAATAATAATAATAAGAATGAGTAGTAGTGGAAATAGTCCGATGCGAAAAGAGTCGCAGCAAATATACGACACATCGCAAAAAGAAACGTCTTCCTTTTCCTTCGATTTTTAAAAATTTCTTTCGATTCAAAATGTCTTCACTTCAAATTCATCGTCGTCGCGCGCACACAACGAACGACACACCGTTGCTCGCACTCGTTTTCTGAGAAGAAGAGAAAAAGAGGAAGAAAAGAATGTCCACGCGCGCGGAGCGCGAAAAGCTCGCGCTTTTGGAGGAAAAAAGGTTGGAAAAAGAGGAAAAGAAACGATTGTTGCAAGAGAAAAGGGCGTTGCGAGATGCGAAGAAAGCGGAGAAGATGGAAACGTCGACGATGAATTCTTCGCACGTCGGGGAGTCGGTGGAGAACGCGGACGAGGAAGGTGAAAGTGGTGTTAATGGAGGAAGTCGCGAGGGAGGAGACGACGACGAGGACGAGGAGGAGATTTTGAGCAAAGAGGAGCTGACGAAAGAAGGAGTTTTTGTCTCCGAGGAAAGTTTGTTTATTCAGTGGTCGAAAGAGGAAGAGCTGCGTTTGGTGGAGACATTTTTCGAAACGGACGAGGAGGAATTTGAAACCGCAAAAGCAAGATGGGAAGCGATCTCGTCGAATATGCACTCGTCGTCGCAGTACACCGCGTTACAGTGCGTGGAAAAGTACCGAGAATTGTGTTTGCGGATAAAAAAAGGGAGAGCGCTGTACTTGTTGCGACAGGCGAAAAGAAGAGCGGCGAGAAACGTCGTCAAGAGAGGGCAGGCGAAAAACCGTTCGCACTTGCAACAGAAGCGTGAGTTGGAAGAGAAAGCGAGGATTAAAAAGAAAGAGAAAGAAGAGCAGTTGAAGAGAGAACGGATTGCCGCGAATGGAGGAAGACTGTCGGCGGAGGACTTGGGTTTTTTCATTCGATCCGGGCCAGACGCGAAGAGGAGAGTCAACGCGAACATGGATATTTGCATAACGAACGTGCAACTTTACGGCGGGACGCAAGAATTAATTTCCGACGGAACTTTGAAGCTCGTCAACGGGACTAAGTATGGTTTGGTTGGTAGAAACGGTGCGGGGAAATCAACCTTATTGCGAGCGATTTCGGAAGGAACGATTCCTGTTCCAAGTCATTTACACGTGATTCACGTGGAGCAGGAGGCGAGTCCAGACGCGCGGTCGGCGTTGCAAACGGTGTTAGATACGGATAAAGAGAGGACGTATTTGTTGAGTCTAGAGCAGAAAATGTTAGACGAGGAGTTGGATACAGTGGATGGTATCGATTTGAACGAGGTGTACGAACGTTTAGATGAGATTTCATCCGACGACGCCGAGGCGAGAGCCGGAGGGATTCTCGGTGGTTTAGGTTTTGACGCCGCTGAACAACAAAAAGCGACGCAGGACTTTTCCGGCGGTTGGCGGATGAGAATTGCCTTAGCGGCGGCTTTGTTTATGAAACCAGATTTACTGTTGCTAGACGAACCGACGAACCACTTGGACGTGCACGCGTTGACGTGGTTGGAGGAGTTTTTACGACGGTGGGAGAAAACCGTCGTCATCGTCTCGCACGATCGAGGGTTTTTGAACGAATGCACGACGGCGACGGCATTTTTGAATAAAAAAAAGTTACGCTATTACGGTGGAAGCTACGACACGTTCTTGAAAGTGAGAGCGGATAACCGAGCGAACGAGGAGTCGACGGCAAAGACGCAGGCGAGTCGCGCGAGTCATTTGAAAAAATTTATCCAGCGCTTTGGTCAAGGGCACGCGAAGATGGTCAAACAAGCGCAGTGTAGAATGAAAATGTTGGCGAGATTACAAGAGGAAAGAGTAGAAGTCGATACCGACGATCCTTACTTGCGCATTAACTTTCCATCTGCGAGTCCTTTACCGCCACCGTTGGTTTCTGTCATGGGCGTATCATTTGGCTACGAGGGTTACGACACATTGTACGAAAACCTCGATTTCGGTCTCGATATGGATTCTCGAGTTGCCATCGTCGGTCCGAACGGGGCCGGTAAGAGTACGTTTTTGAAGCTCGTCGAAGGCGATATCTTACCCACAAAAGGGTGGATCAATAGAAACACGCGCTTGCGCTTGGCGAGGTTTTCTCAGCATCACTTAGAAACCATGGACGCGGAAAACGACAGCGTCAACCACATGAAACGTTTGGACGACGAAATGCCTCTGGAAGAAGCGCGCGCGTATCTCGGCAGATTTGGTTTATCCGGTGAATTGGCGACGAAACCGATCAAGTTCTTATCCGGCGGTCAAAAGTCTCGATTAGCGTTTGCCGAATTAGCGTGGAAGCAACCTCACATTTTGCTTTTAGACGAACCGACAAATCACTTGGATTTAGAAACGATCGAATCGCTCGCCATGGCTTTAAACAATTTCGAAGGTGGCGTCGTGCTCGTATCGCACGACGAACGTTTGATTTCCTTAGTAGTCGACGAGATTTGGTGCGTGACAAAAGGTGACATGAAGTGTAACCCACCAAAACCTGGGCACGTGAAAGTCTTCAACGGGAGCTTTGAGGAGTATAAGGCAAAGTTGCGCACAGAGTTTGACGGCGGAAGTATTTTGACCGCGAAGAGGAAAGCGGAAGCGAAGGAGAAGAAGAATAAAGGCGAGCAGATAAAAGAAGAAAAAAAAGAGGAGGTGAAGAAACCGGTTGGCACGCTCGTGAAAGATACCACGTTTTTGAGGGACTCTACGACGAACAACGCCTCAAATCCTGCGACGAGTAGCGGGGAAGCGAGGAAACCAGTAGCCTCTTCCACGGGCGGGTACGTTCCGCCGCACTTGCGAAACAAAGAAGATCAAGAGAAGATTGATTCCGCGTTTGACGATTAAAGAATAAATACTTTAGAACTACTTTTTTTAACTACAACGGACTGCTATAAACGTTTATTCTATAATTAATTGAAAGGTAAATCATCCCCCGGCACGCTCGAATTCCAACGAATGATTCTCCACGACAGCATCGCAACCGCGCAGGACGCGCAATCGACGAACAACTCGCTCGTTTTCGAATTGATCAACAAATCCGCCTCTCTATTTTCCCCCACGACGTACTCACTCGCCGGCATACCAATCACGTGTTCCAACGCCTGCCTCATCTCGTTCTGTTCCACTAATATCAACAACCCAACCGCGAAACATCCCGCCTTTACGGTTCTTTTCATCGCCTCCGCGAAATCCGCATCGTACGCCTCCGTCTCGTACGCCTCCGCGGCTAACGCGCCGAGGACCCAAACCGCGGAGAGTTTACTCCCGTGCACGACGCTTCCAACCAAAGCTGGCAAGTTCGGTAAAATTCTCGGCACTTCTCTCAAATACTCCGCGTTCAACCACGACGGCGCTTTGTGTTGCGAAAGCGACACCAACGCCACTAACACCGTCGCGGATGTCAACACTAAAGCGTCCGCGATAGGTAAACCTCGATCTTTCACCTTTTTCGGTTGAAATCTTTTCTTCATCCTTTTACCGAATCTCATGCCGTACTCCAGCTCTCGTTTCGCGTCCTCGATGGATCGGACGTCCGCGCGGTCCTCGTCGATGGAATCATCCTCATCTTCCTCGTCGTCTGAGGACGACGACGCTCGGAGAGTCCACGTTTTAAGTCGCAGTCGATCGTGACGTCGTACGTCTCTGGTTTGAGCAATGGAAACATTGCGAAGAGAAGAGCTCCTCTTCCTCGATGATGATGATGATGATGATGCCGCGAATGATGACGATTGCCGGAGTGCGAGGGCGAACATCGTCGTCGTAAAAGCGCTTTTTGTATATTATTCGGTTTTGTTCGTGTGAATTATATATATATAACGGGTGGTATAACGCGCGCGAGATGGAAGGATGTGTTTTGTTGTGAGGAAATGAAGCGATGACTCCTACTACTAAGTACCCAACTACTCGTATGCTATTAAAGACTACTACGACTAAAACTACTCAAATCTAGAAATAGTCCAACCCGCACAACCGTCTGAGCTGTTCCACGATGGGCATTTGCAAAACCATGACCGGACCTTGTCGCATAGCCGCGGGCCAGAATCCGTTGTACAAGGCAAAAAATCCGCGCTCGCGGATGACGCTAGCGGCGAGGGAGAGCGAATTTTTGTTCCCTCCTCCCGAATTCGAGGACATGGCTAAAGTTTTCAACGTGTCCACGGGTTGAGTGACGGTTTGCGCGACGACACCGGAGATGAACGCGCAGGTGAAGTGTAACGGTGGGCCGTCTTCCTTGAACAGAAATGGAGACGGCGCCGTCGTTGTCTTTTCGATTTCATCGTCTTCTTCTCTTTCGCTGTGGAGCAACAAATACCGCTTCGCGGCGTCGTACGTCCCCAACTGCGACCCGCTCAATAAACTCGCGCGCGCTACGCACACCCCTACACCTCTCCACAGACCTTTCACCACCCCTTCCTCTCGAGCAATCATTGAAAACGCTCGAGTTGTGGACGGGTAAAATGTCTTCTGTCGCGTAGCCGCGGAAGACGCCGTCGCCGCCGCCGCCTCGCTCCCCAAACTAAGAGCTCTGTACGGTTGCGATTGCATTCGAATTCTCACTATATCTATCGGGTTAAACACCGCCGACCCTATCGCACCAGTCGTCGCGCCCGCTAAGAGTTTCAGCGCAAACTTTTCGCTTTCGCTCATCGTCCCATTCTCCTCTTCCTCCTCGCTCGTCCCATCCATTCCCCTAACACCAACGCTCCTCCTCTTCAACTTCTCCGCGTAATAATCTCTCACGGTTGGATACAAACCGATCCGAAACCCGGTATAACTCAACCCTCGCATCCACGTGGCGAGTAATCCAGGTTGCCACAATCCTCTCACCGCGGATCCGTCCGCTTCCTTGATCGCCGTTTGCGCTAAACCAAACGTTGTTGTTGTTGTTGATGATGTGTTTGAAGAAGCTTGAATTTGCCTTCGAACTTTTAAAACCTCCAACGGATTAAACACCGTGTCCGATAAAGCGCACCCGACGCCGGCGGAGAGCCACTCTTTGGCGAGTCTCTCTGTGGTTGTGGTCGCAGTCTTCGGCGACCCCGGCGTTTGATCCGTTGTTGTTCTTGACATGATGTGTGCTTTGTCTAGGGCATTTTCCTTAACAAAAACCTGAAAATTCCCCTCACAAAAATGATGAAAATGACGCAGAGACTCCTCCTGTTCAAGCGAAGCCTCTGTCTGATGAGATCGTCGTCTGCTTCGCAAAAAAGAGCTTCTGTCTCCTCATCTTTTACGACGAGCAGTTTTGCTCCCCCTCGTTGTCGTTTTTTTACGACGACGACGAGTTGTCGTTTACATTCGAGCATTTCGTTTCCCCTACTCGTACAACACCTCCTCGAAACAAAGACGACGACGACAAGAAGTACATGGAAACAATCATCATCATCAACTACTAGTACTCATAAATACTTCTCTTCAGACGTTCCAGATGCGATGCAAATTAAAAACGCGAACAAATACCGCAAGGCGTTGATCGCGGTGATTCATTCCCCGAAAATGTTCCACGTGTTCCAAGGGACCGGAATCGATATTTTGGACGTCTACGTGACGAAAGACGGGAAATTCGCGAAGGTTTTATTCGCGACGCCGTTTCAAGATCGACGAGAATCTTTAGCGAGGAAATTAGAAGTGAACGCGGGGAAGTTGAAATCATACGTGAGCACGATATTGAAGAGCAAGAACACGCCGAGATTGACATTTGTGGACGCGGAGAAGAGGAAGATGGAGTACGCGCGAGAGACGGCGGCGTTTGAGGAGATTCGGAGAGAGCGAATCGAACGAGGGGAAGAGGAGGAGGAGGGTGAAGAGGGTGAGGAGGGCGAGGAAAGTGTTGCGCTTCCCAAAGATGATGGGAGATTGATTAGAAAACGATGATGAAGCAGCAAAAAGCGCGTAGTAATTTAGCGAACTAGCCATAGAAGAATTATACAAAAATCGAATTCTATATTTCTCGAAGATGAAAACGCGTCGTCACCATTTCGCTCGAGGTCCTAAAGTACCGCTGGACGGGATCCAACCTTCCGGTAACAAAACGCCACTGGTCCAGTGCACTTTTTCCGGTGCTTTCACGTGTCGCATTTTATACGTCAACTTGTTCTCGTTCAGAAACCCATCGAAAGGATCGTCGTTCGCGCCTCTTTGGTTGATTTCGACGCGTTCGGGAACTTCGGTGAATTTTAACCAACAGTCGCCAGCCGTGTGCACGTGCGCGTCGGGTTCGAAACAAATGTCGTTGGCTATGTCGCACCAGACAAATGCATTGCACGGAAGATCGTTGAACGGGCCACCACCTCTCCCTGGAACGTGTTCTCGGCACTTTTGCGCGCACTGCTCCGCCGTGGCCGCTTTGTGCCCGATTCCCCATCTCACGGCTAATCCGTCGTACGAGGCGTGTTTTTCAATCCACGCGATTTGTTCTAATCTACTCGTTTCCGTGCTATCGAATTCTTTATTCGTGATTGAATTCACCAGACACGGAGGCTCGACGTGCGCGTACCCATCTACAGCTGGCGACCCGCACTCTCTCGTCCTCGTCTCTTGCCCAACCGGTAACTTCGGCTCTTTTCTTCTAACGTCCACTACTTTCGTCTTCTCGCTCTCTACAACGTCCTGCATTTTCATCACCCCATCCGTCCCAACCTCCCTTTTCCTGTACGGCCCAATCGTCCCGCTCGTCCACGCGACGTTATCCCCTTTCGCCATCGTCCCCGGCTCCACGTTTTCGTACAACTCTTTCTGTTTCTTCAACCAGCATTTTTTTGTCTCCGGAGTGAACACAAACACGTTGCACATCTTCGTCATCTTGCACTGCATGCAGCACAATTCCACGTTCGGTTGATCGTTCGTATCGCCCCAGTGAACGACGTCGCCGGCGTATTCCGTGTGCGGTTGGATCGTCGACGAGTGCAAACCATCGCACTCGGGGCTAATCCGCATTTGAGGAGGCGCTTTGGGAGGAAGAGGAGGTGATGGTGTCGATGGTTTTGGAAACGAAACGCGAACGTGCGCATCATCATCATCATCATCGCGCTTCTTCGTTTCCGCATTCAACAACTCAGCGTCGTCGTCGTTATAAACTCTGTTTCTTCCTCCATCGCTTTTCCTCCTGCTCCTCTCGTATAAATACGCATCGTCATCGACAAAACCCACAACACCATCATCATAATAATCTCTTCGTCGTAACTGTTTCCTTCGGAGGAAAAACGCCATCAGATTCAACAGGATTAAAATCAACACCGTCGATTTGAAGAAGAATCGGATCATTCACTTTTCTACTCGCCTCTGTATTCTACTGCGAATACTCCTCCTCCTGCTCTTCTCTTCTTTTTCTCGAAAGTCGGTTTCGTTTTTGTTGTGTGTTGATGATATGATGGTAATAATAAATAACGTAAGTATGTGTAATACCTTTAAAATGATGATTTTCTCTTTGTGTTGTTTTGCGTCTGACATGTCTGATGAGAGAAGATTTTTTTTTTTTTTCCTTCAAATTTTTCACTTCTGTCATCCGTCTCTGCAGAGTCTGTCTGTTCTTTTTTTTTTCAAACAAAAATCATCCTTCAGAAAAAAAGACACGAAAGAGAGAGAAATTCCTCTTCTGTCTCTCTTCTCTCTTCTCTCTCAAAAGTCTCTCTCTCTCTCCTTCTCTCTCTCCTCTGTCGTTAAGTTTCTTTTTGACGAGAGAGAGAGAGAGAGAAAGAAGCGCGCGCCCTTTTTTGGTTTTTGCTTCTTTTTTGCGCGAGTACATTAGAGAGAGAGAGAGGAAAAGAAATCGCGATTCGATTGACTCCGGACTGAAGCGCAACGTTTTCATTTTCATTTTCATCATTTTCGAACGCGCGTATATATACAAAAATGATGGTGGACAACAACGAAGGAGTCAGCGGCGAGAACAACAACAACTCCTCCTCCTCCGGTGGTTTAGGCGCGTTGGATATCAAACGGACCAAAGAGTTGGACTCTTTGTTAAAGTTGGAAGACGTGTACGAATCTCAGAGCGAGTGCACTCGGAGAGAGGAAGTTTTAGGAGAATTGAACGAAATGTTGCAAGATTGGATCCGGACCAGATCGCTCTCGAAAGGTCACCCGGACGAATCCATACGGTGTAATTTGTACACGTTTGGATCGTATCGACTGGGGGTGCACGGTCCGGCGGCGGATATTGATTCTTTAGTCATTGGACCGAAGCATATCGATCGCGCGGAGGACTTCTTCGGCTTTGAAGAGGACGATTTCGAAGGGTCGTTTTATGACTACATGAGGAAACACGAAGGGACGGAGAAGATTGTAGCGGTGCCAGATGCAGTCGTGCCAGAATTGAAGACCGAGTTTAGAGGGTTTGAGATTGATGTTGCGTATTGTTCCTTACCCGGGTACTCGAACGTGCCTTTAGATTTAGACGTCTTGTCGGCGAAAATTTTACACGGTTTAGACGACGCCGGGGTGAAGTCTTTAGCCGGTTGTCGAGTGGCGGATAGTTTGTTGAAGTTAGTGACGAACCATTCGGAGTATAGGATTGCCTTGAGAGCGCTGAGGTTGTGGGCGGCGAGAAGAGGGGTGTATTCCAACGTCGTCGGCTTCTTTGGCGGCGTGAATTTGGCGATTTTAGTCGCCAGAGTGTGCCAATTATATCCCAACGCGAGCGCGTCCATGTTGGTGTATTCTTTTTTCCAGATTTGGGACAATTGGGTGTGGACGACGCCGGTTATGCTGACGAGTTTAGACATCGCACCGAAAGATCAGATTCCCGGGTTGAGACATTGGGACGAACGAGTAAACAAACCGGAACGGTACCAGTTGATGAAAATCATCACGCCGGCGTACCCGGCACAGAATTCAACGTTTAACGTCAGTTCGTCCACGTTAGAGGTATTGAAGAGAGAATTCAAGAGAGGAAAGATTGTGACTGGGAAAGTGTTGATTGGTGAGGCGAAGTGGACGGACGTGTGGTCGGACGTGCAGTTTTTCGCAAAGTATAAGACGTATTTACAGCTCATCATCACCGCGGACAACGAGGAAGATTTTAAGAAATGGGAAGGTTGGGTCGGCAGTCGACTGAAAAACTTAGTGCAAGGCGTGGAGACGTTCTCGGAAGGTGCGATGATGGCGCACCCGGGCGTGAAGAAGTTTTACGATCCGGAAAAAGACAAGGAGGTGCACTGCAACGTCTTTTTTGGGTTGTTTCCAAATCCGTCCACGACTAGTGGCGACGCGAGAGAAAAGAAGAAAATCAACTTGAACCCGGCAATTGAGAACTTTCAAATGACGGTTGGTAATTACATAGATCGAGCGACGGGTTCTGTAAATTGGAAGCCCGGCATGGGGGTGCAAATCAAACTTTTACGGAAGAAAGATATACCGAGTTGGGCGTTGCCGGAAGGCGGGAAGTACGAAGAGAGCGCGTTTGAGTTGGTCGGTGTGCCCGGAACACAACCTGCTCCTCCTGCTGAAAATGTTAACAACAACAACAACAACAAAAGAGCTCGAGAAGAGGAAAAAGAAGAAATAAAAGAAGAAGTAAAAGAAGGAAAGACGGAAGAAAATGGTGATAAGAAAGAAGCCTCGTCGCTCCCGGTGCCGAGGCTCGCGCCGAGCGTCGTCCAGAAAGAAGTAGAAGAAGAAAAAGATTTATTATTAGATAGCATAAACGACAACAAAGAGAGCGAAAGGACGAGAGAAGAACAACAACACGGGAAAGTTGTGAAGAAAATGAAAGTGAGCTTCGCGAGCGTTGTAAGGCAAGGCAGCAAGTAAAAGCAGTAAAATTTGGTAAATTTTGCCCTTTTTTCCTAATTCCTCAGAAGTTTTCTTCTCAACACGCTTATTATTTATACTCCTACGCAAACATCCAATAACGATATTTGGATATGGGCGCATTTCCCGCAAAGATGTCGATCGTTGAAAAACTATTCGCGTTAACTTTCGCGATGATCGCGGTCGGCGTCCGCGCGGCCATCACCGAAATACCATCCTCGGGCGGGTACGTGTATAAATATCTCTTTTCCGCATCGAAACGACGCTTTTTCTCTTCTTTCAAATTTTCTCTCTTTTACAGCCGCTAAAAAAGAGAGCGAACGCCAAACGCGCAAAACGTCGAAACGACGGATGCTTCTCTTCTTTTTATCCGTCGCTCTGTCGATCGATTCGAACTTCTCTCTCTGTCGTTCTTTTCGCGCGCGAAATTGGAAAACCTTAAAAGTAAATAGGAGGACAAAATACATTTTTTTCAAAAAAGCACGTAACACTCACACATATTTTCATAAAATACAGCGCGTTGACGACGACCATCACGGTGTCTGAGTACACGTACGAGAACACCGCCATCGGCGTGAAGATGAAGCTGAGAGGTTACAACGTGGACACGACGAGTTTGGACACTTTGCAACACGGGCCGACGTTGAGGTTCAAAGCCGGCGATACGGTGACGGTGACGCTCAAGAACGAAATGGCGACGTGCGCTATGGCTGACTGCACGCACCCGGCTTCAGGAAACGGGTATCACTACTCGCAAAAGACAAATTTGCACACGCACGGTTTGCACGTCAGTCCAGATACGGGGGCGGATGATGTCTTTTCTACCGTAGAACCCGGAGAAAGTGGAACGTATACGTACAGTATTCCAAGCGACCACGCAGGGGGGACGTTTTGGTATCACGCGCACCATCACGGTTCGACCTCTTTGCACGCGGCAAGTGGCATGATTGGCTTTATGATTGTTGAAGATGCGGCGGATGAAGTGCCGAGTGCGATTTTGAATGCCGACGAGGTCGGTCCTTTGGCTATCGCGTACATGGATTTAGCGGCGCTGAAGTCGATCGCGAGCGAAAGTCCCGGTGAAGTTTGGACTTCTGCTGATGATTCAATCGACGGCGGTTATAAAGGCTATTTTGTGAACGGTAAAGTCAAGCCGAACTACGACGTGAAATTGAACCGATGGACGAGAATCCGAACGGTTTTCTTGGCCACCGATATAGACGCTATCATTTCGCACAACGGCGCTACGAGCGGGCAATCGTGCGAGTGGTATTTACTGGCTAAGGATGGCGTGTACGTCTCTCCGGCACCAAGAGCTTTGGGCGATGGTAAGTTATACTTGGCCCCTGGTAACAGAGCGGACGTGATGATGCGATGCACTGGAAGTTTGGGGACCGTGACGGTTTCCGCCGAAGCTGCGGCCAAGAAAAGACGTCGATCTTTGCTTCAAGGCGGCGGCCCCGGCGGCGGCGGCGGTGGCGGTGGCGGTGGTTACGTTGCTGGCGAGTTGTTCACCATCACCGTTGTCGCGGATGATTCTGCGGTGACGACTGGTGAAAACTACGATGATATTTCGCAATTTAATCCGAAAAGACCCGCATACTTAATGCAGACGTTGAAGGACGAACCGGCCGGGTTACCAACGCCGGTGATGCAAAGTGTCACTTTCACTGCGGCAGATGGTGGTTGCGGCGTGAACAACGTACAATTCGTGGACAAAGACACACCTCTCGGCTCAGTCGCTCTCGGTACGGTACAGAAATGGACCGTCAATGGAAACGAAAAACACCCGTTGCACATTCACGTGAACTCTTTTCAACTTTCAGGCGTGACGGACGCTTCTGGTTACTACCAAGACGGAGATTGGCACGACGTCGTATACCGCCCTACTGGCGTGACCATCGACAATTATTACTTTATGGTTGATCGTTACGCAGGAAAGAAAGTTGTTCACTGCCATTTCTTGACGCACGAAGATAAAGGATGCATGGCCTTTTACACCATTACCGGAGCCGAAGGCACGACCGTATCTGGCGCCACGGCGTCGGCGATGGCGACGTTGACGACGACAACTTCGGACCTCGCCTCCGATGGAACGTCAACGACGACGACGACGACGACCACCACCACCACTTCGTCCGTCGCTGGTCGTGCGACTATGATGCTGAGAGGTAAAGCGATCTACCTGGGTATCACAACCACTGTCACTCTTTTCTTTTTGTAATAAAAGCGACGACGACTGGAAAATTTTTTATATATGATGAAATGTATTGCTTACTAGTAGTATTTGCAAGTTGTAATTGAATGCACACATAATACTGATCATACACACGATCTATACCAAGATCCCTAAGTGTAGCGTATCGCACAGCCTCGAGAGAGCGGTGTGATGGAGTGAGATTCCGATTTTTTTGATGCCGTTTTAACTTCTCGCCAAAAATGTCTAAAATGTTGAGTGATTAATATTTGTTATTTTTTATGGAATTAGGGTTGTGGCTGTAATTCAAGGTGTTATAGCTCAGTGGTAGAGCATAGGATTGCAAATCCTGTGGTCCCGTGTTCAAATCACGGTGGCACCTTCTTTTTTGCATCCGGATAATGATTAGACTGTGTCAATGCATGTAGAGCGCGCTTTTGTGTCGCACTTGATTGGATGCTTGGACGCGCGCGTCATTATTTTTGTTCTCGAATAGTATTTACTACAAGCTTTTGTTGTCTCTCTTTGTTTTTCTAAAACATCAGGCTAACATTTATTTCATTTCTTCTTCTTATTCTTCGACATCAACTTCTGCTTCTTCCCTTCCCTCTTCTCCGTCTCTTGCTCTTTTTGCATCTTCTTCGCCGCTAATCCCACGTCCACGCCTTCGCTCGTCTTCTTCGATTTTTCGCGTTTGATGAGTTTCTCGACCAAAGCTTTTTCTTGCGCTTTCGTGTTTTTGTCGTCCGTGTTGCTCGCGAACGATCGTCGTTTGCCTCTGGCTTTAATCTTTTCGTCGCCGGGAATTGGCGCGTTAAACTTCCCGACGCTAGCCGTCGACGTTGCCACTTTATATTGCACGTCTTTGACCAACTGTTTACTCTTTAAACTCTTCGCGCCTACGCCTCCTCCGTTGTCGCCGCCTTTTTTACCGCCGCCGCCGCTACTATTATTATTACTCCCCGCACCAATCGCTAACCTCAACGTCGCCGGCAACGCCGCCGCGCCTTTCTCTTTCACTTGCTCCCCTAAATTCCGCCTCCTCTGCATCTCGTTCTTCTCCACCCTCGCTTTCTTATCTTTCCTCTCCTTCAAAAACGGATCCTCCGTCTGGCCCGCTCGGCTCGAAAGTTTCGCCTCGACGATGGCAATCTTCGTCGAATCCTTCGCCCGATCGTACCCGTGCCTCCTCTTCCACTCGTCTTGCTGCTCGTCGAATACCATTTTACTTCTTTTCCTCTTCTTAATCCCTTTCTCCTCCGCGAATTGCTCCCACTTCGTCTTCGGCTTTTCCATGGAAGGCAAAGGCAAACTCCGAGGAAATTTCGTCTCCCCGGGTGGCAAAAGCGCAAACCTTCCGTTCACGTCCGATTCCGACGGCAACGCGAACAAATCGCTCACCAATCGTTGCAACACGTCTCTCGCGTGCGCTTTGATGTTTTCGTCTCTCTCTTCTCGAGTCAAAGATCCGACAGTGAGGCTGAATTTCTCTCGCTCTAAAACGCTCGTTTCAGAGACCAAAAGATTCCCCACGTCCACATCTACCGCGCCGGTGTACGCCTCGGTCGCTTCCAGCGTCGTTTCGATCCGCAACCTGTCGTTGTTGTTGTGACTCTCGTTGTTGTTCTCGTCATCACTCATCGTTTATTCGTCGTGTTAAAATGAATCTGTCAAAGTGTGTGTTCTATTATTCTTCTCTCAAACAACACAGAGAAAAGTAATGACGAGAAAAGCCGCCGCCAAAAACAGCAGACGTTTGCGAGAGAAAAAGGCGAGCGTTTTGGTCGAATTTGTCCTCATTATTTATAGAGCACAACTCTTCGTAATCTGAGCGAGAGATAAGTCTCTATATATCTATATCGTTCTCAGCAGAGGTACGCGTTATTCTCTCTCTCCTTTCTTTTAACTCGTTCGCGCGTTTGTCTCTCGTTCATTCATTCATTCGCCAAAACACGAATGCATTTTTCCCTCGTACTTTGGCGGGTGCGTCATTAGAGTCTCTGTCTTGCCTTTATAATTCCATGGCTTTGACAGCGCTAACCGCCGCCTAGATGTAAAAGAACGATGTCGCCTCTAAGCGCTTCCGTTGGGAGTATTCTTACATTCGCTCCCGTTGTCGCCCGGTCTTCGTTGGACATTTTTATATATATCTCGTTTTGTTGGTGTTTGTTGGAGATGGGTGGAAGAGAGAGAAAGAGAGAAAAATACGCCTATGAGGAAGCACACTTGTCCGTACCATCTGACGTAATACTCTGATTATCAAAACTTGTGAATCTCGTTAATCCGAGGCGTTTACGTGTTTCTTCTTCTCTCCTTCTTGGTTCGATGTCGATTTTGAGATGATTTTATGCGTTTATATAGATACTGACATCTTGTTCTTGTTCTTCTTTTCGCTCGTCGCAGGAGGTACGAGACTCTCTTTTGCGAGAGATTGGTGCAGAACAACAACGACGATTCGATGATGCAAACGCACGCACACGACGCAACACAAATACACGAAAGATGATGATTTCCAAAAATATATCTTAGGACACCTTCGGAGCGCAAGCTATGAGAAGAACATTTGAAACCTGATTTCATGTAGTATGCGCGCGGAATGTATGCATTCGTCGTTGCGCGAATTTGTGTGGAAGAAGAAAAATGGAAGTCGATGAAAGATAATCTCAAGGCATAGTTCACTTGATTGCGGACTTGTTCAGGGTCTATAAGCATGAAACTAAAAATCTCGAGAATGGAGACTTCTTTCTTTGTTGTTGTTGTTGTTGTTGTTCTTGTTGTCCACCTATTTCATCGTTTTTGTTTTTGGGCGCTTCACTTTACTCGAGTTTGACCGCATTCGTGCAAATGATTCAAACCTGAGCCATTCCGCGTCCATAAAGTGACCCTTAAGTAAAGCGGTTTATTCGTTTGTCAGTAACGTCTCATCCCTAGAGCTTCTGGTACATTCGTTTTTGTTTTCGTTTTTGGTTTTGGCCGCGCGCGCTCGACGGATGAAAATAACGTGTATATAATACGCGTTTACATATATGCGGGTGACGAAAAACCTTTTATGAACAATCCTACTCTGAGTGCCTTGTACGCTGAGGATTACATACCTGATGCGAACTGACGCATATATGAAACGAACGTGTTATAGCATTGCACACACGGCGTGGCTTGATTGTTTGATTGATGATGATGATGGTGATGATGCGTTGAACGCAATCGATGAGATATCCGTGAAGAATAAACTATACAGAACTCAAAAACTTTTCCGAACACCCAATGTGGACGAATATACGACCATACTCTCTGAGATATCAATGGATTGCGTTCGAAGCAGTAGCAGCCTTTCATCATCGCGCAACAGAAAACAGTCATTTGCCTTTGTGGCTTTCGTTCTGCTTCATCGTCATACTGACGCGTATTTTATTATTTCTTTTAAACAGGAGAGACGATGATGCACCGAGCGTTTCGCACGACGCTACATACCTCGTTGGCAGCGTGCGCTGCTCTCGCTGCCTCGGCGACGTTAGCCTCGAGCGAAGGCGTGGCGATTGGAAACAAGAACATACCAAGTATAATGAAAGAAAACGAGGATAACGGTAAAAATAATAGTACGAGATCAACAAAATGGGATCAGAACTGGGATCGCATGCATTCGAGCGCGCAAACTACATCGACGACATCGACGCGAGTCATTCATTTAGTGAGACACGGACAATTCAATCAAAAAGGCAAAGACGATACGAAACACACGTTGACCGATTTAGGGAAGAAACAAGCCTCGTTAGCCGGTAAACGCCTTCGGGATATCATTCCCAAAGGCACGACGCCTAAACGAATAGTTTCCTCGACGATGACTCGAGCAGAAGAAACCGCACAAATCATACGCGATGAATTCTTTAAAGAGATTGAAACGATAGAAAAATCCGATTTGTTACGAGAAGGCGGACCTATTCGTCCTGAACCAGACACTTGGACGCCCTATGGTGGACCATCGGAAGCGGAGTACTTTCGAGATGGCGCGCGCATTGAAGCCGGCTTTCGGTGGCTCTTCCATCGCCCGAAAACAAACGAGAAGAACGTTTCGAAAGACGTGAACAAGTCAACAGCACGAGAGAGAAAAAGCGAAACGAAAGAAAAGAACGAAGTAGATGACGACAAAGGAGCGGCTTCGCTAAAAAAAGTGGTTAATAAGCCCCCCGCCGCGCAAGAAGAAACAACGCACGAAATCGTCGTGTGTCACGGGAACGTCATTCGATACTCTCTCCTTCGATTGCTTCAGCTCCCCCCAGAAGCTTGGCTCCGGTTTAGTTTATACAACGGGTCCATAACGAGAGTTGAAATTCGTAGCGACGGTTTGTGTAGCGTGAGATGCGTCTCCGACGCTGGATTTATGCATCCGGAGGAGATTTCATTCAATTAATTTATTAGCGAGGTACCGGTAGCAGTTGAAAAGTAACCACAAACGACACTCTTTAACGCGCTAGTAAGTACGTGATACTTACGATTCTATAACACTATTTATTCTTCGTTCCCGAGTAAACGACGACGAAATAAACGTTAAAAATGTTCGCGCAGCACTGTCCCCATCAGCTTCGCGTGACTTCTTCCTCTTCCGCGACGTGTTCTTCCTCGCATCGTTCGAAAAATCAGACGAAACGAAGATACGCCGCTTGCGCGTCATCCGCGACGTGTTCTTCCTCGCATCGTTCGAAAAATCAATCGAAACGAAGATACGCCGCTTGCGCGTCATCACCATCAGAAGGAAAAGAAGGAGAACAAGATGATGCGATTCCAGCGAACTGCACTCGAGTTTCCGTGGAAGTAAAAAAACCCCTAGGATTAATCCTCGAAGAAGACGGTTTAGGTGGCATCGTCGTCGTCGAAGTCGTTTCCGAAGGAAACTCTGCCAAGACGAAATTGATTCGGAAAGGAGATAAAATCTTGGCCATATCGGCGCAAATCAAAACGCGCACGCAAGATTACGGCGGCGTTTCCGTGGGGTCTGGCGAAGAGATGATTCGTTTGCAAGTTCAAGGGGAAAAGTTTGATACGATCATGGCGGCGATATCTTCGTACCCTTCTCAGAAAACGATGAAGATTGATGTGCTTAAATGCCAGGAGTAAAAATAGTATAAAGCGCACGTATAGAGAGGAAGTGGAAGAGATACGCGTTGATTTTAGTCTAGGTACCTGTAGTCTTTGTTGTTATTAGTTATAAAGTACGATACTTTTACGGTGGTTGTCCCCACCCCGTGGGTGTTTTCGTGGTGTACGCTCCTCCTGGTTCGACATTCTCTGGCGTGTGAATGGCGTGTTCAAAACCTGGTGGTAGACTCGCGGTAGAACGGTGTGGCGGCGTCGATTCCTCATTGAGTAAGTCGTCTAACCACGGGCTTTCTTCGAACGCTTCGTTGTTTCTCGTTTGTTGGGCTTCATTGCTCCCGAATCCATTATTATTGGTATGCGAGGAGACTGATGAAGTGTCGTCGGCGGATGGAATAGAGGGTATGTGTAGACCCCATACCGACGGTTGTTGTGGTTGTGGTTGTGGCTTTTGTTGCCTTTGTTGTAAATTTACCATCGTGTCTTGCATTTTAAGCAATCGCTCGTTGTTGCGTTTTACTTTTTCATTCTCTTTGAGCAACATAAAGTTCTCGCTCTTCAAATGGTTGTTTTCCAGTTCCAAGACGTTTTTCTCTCGGTTCAAGATTTCAATTTCTTCCCTCAACTCCGCTATGGTATAATCGTCGCTTGATGGTTGCGCGTTTGAAACCTTGTGATTATTTTTACGAGGAGAACGTGGAGATACGGTACCGCCGCGTTGGGTACCGCGAATTTGTTGTTGCTGGACCTGCTCCTCTGGCGTTGGTTGTCGAGGTTCCTGCTCCGCAATGCCGCGTTGGGTACCGCGAATTTGTTGTTGTTGGACCTGCTCCTCTGGCGTTGGTTGTCGAGGTTCCTGCTCCGAAATGGAGGAGGACATAGGGGGGTAATTCCCTCGGGGTTGATCGCTCACAAAATGCGTTTCAATAATGCTCTTAATTTGTTGTTGCGATTGTTGTTGCACTTGCATCAGCTGCTGTTGTTTTTGCCTCTTCTCAATCAATTTTCTTTCATCCTTTTCGTACTTTTCGTAATCCTGCCTCCATGCTACTAATGCTCCACCGCTGGCGAAGATTTCATACTTTCCGTACAAGTCCTTCACGCGCGCATCACTGAGAGTTAGCACGTACTCATTAAGAGTTTTCCAATCGTGTCTGTTCGGGTCTTGCGTTCTCTTCATTTGTTCTCTTAGAGTGGTACTCTCTTCGAGAAAGTCCTTAAAACTCCCACGCTTATATTTTAACTTTTGACTTTCTTTCACCATATACACGAGAGCATCTTTATCGTGGGCGTTAAATTTATAGATTTGCGCCAAACTCCTAGTCTTGGTAGTGTTGCTGGTTTTGTTACTCGATGCTTCTTTTGCGAGAGTAGGTTTTGTGGTTGTCGTCTTCGTCGGAGCTTTTATTTCTTGGACAGGTGGTGAAGGCTTTCTTTGGGTCGCAGCATCCTCCGATATGGAGAGGGAAGGCGATTGTCTTTCCGCACGCGCAGGGCGATGTTTTGAAGCAGAAGCAGCACTCCCTGGCCACAACAACTCTTCGATTCTTTTTCTATCCTCATCCGTCGGAACTCGGATTTCTGGTTGAGCTCGCACCGGCCCTGCGTTCTTCTCAGCCATGACGAGTAGCATTTTCTTGACAATTTTCTCCGCGTACTTCTCGATCTTATCGGTGGGAAACTTATTCTGAATTAAGAACTCCTTGCCAGCTTCTCCCAAATTTTCACCGCTCGCGGGAGAGTACCGAAACTCGTGCGGCTCTTTCGTCGTCGGATGCTGTATCCTGAACTTGTAAGCTGTCTCCTCCCCCTCTTCGCCGCCACCGCCGTTTTTCTTCTTCCACTCCTTCTTAAGCTCCCTGAAATACTCCACTTTCGCTTTGCAAATCTCTCGTCTCTCCCCCTCGGTCAATTCGTGCTCCTTTTCCGTCAACGGACCATCTTTTCTCCTCCAATTTTTACTCCGCTTCACCACCGGCGCCAAGCGCACGGACGTCATCGTCTGATCGTCCTTGTCGTACACGTCCGCTTTATACGCGCCGCCAGATATCGAGTTTGGATATTCTTGCCAGTACACTTTAAACACGTCCATGTGTTTCAAAATATTATACGCGGTACTGCCGTTCGAAGAAGCGCCCGATGATGCTTTCACCGACTCATGCGCTCCGACAACCCAGTCCTCTTTCTCCTCTTCAACTCTAAAATTGCCACCACCACCACCATCACCGGTGCTCTCATTCAACGCCTGAAAGACGTTTCCGGTGTTCGAAGCACCCACTTCCCCCATGAATCGTTCTTTCGCTTGGTCGATCGTTTGATCCATCTGCGGTCGATCTTCCACGTACGGTTCCGATGTTTCTTCTTGCAAAGATTTCTCCATCGCTTCTTTCAATTGCGCTTGGAATCGCCGCTCTTCTTCTTCTTCTTCTTTTTTGCTGCTCTTTCTCCCGCGATCGAAAAACCCGCGCTCCATGATCCCAGACATATTCTCTGAACGCAGAAAAGAGAGAGAGTCTCGGAGAGAAAGTGTGTGCGCGCGAGCGCCGGGTCAAAACGCTTCCTTTTTGGTGAGTTTAGGTGATGGAGGAGATCAAACAAAAAAGTGAGGAAAGCTTTCTGAGAAAATTTACATATTACAGTATGCGCATTGTTATTACAAAGATCTTCTTCCTCTTCTTCTTCTTCTTGACTTCTTCTTTGCACACGAACGACGACTAGTCCGACGGTGGTGGCGACGGCGGTGGCGGTGGCGGCGACGGCAACGGGGGACTGATCGGCGTCGCCTCCGGCGACGGCGGAATCCCGTAGTATTCTTGCCAAGTCAACACGTCGTCTCGGCAAGAACCCATCATTTCCGAAGGCATGCACGCGAAGCCGTCTACGACGCTATTCGTGTCTAATCCTCCAGATTTCATCGGGCTACCCACGCACAGAAGGAGAAATGGGAGCACGAATATGAATCCGAGGAGGATGGCGAAGCCGCTTTGGGCGCTTTTGACTTGTTCGGAGGTCAACGACGGTCGTTCTGGACTGTAATAAATCCCCGCGGTAGCCGCGCCGAAGAGGAAGGCGAATAATTGCGTCAGGTTATCGGTAAATGGCGAGTAACCGAATAAGATGACGATGATGAATATCACGAAACCAAAGCAGTGTATGAAGGATAACTCCTTCGTTTTCCAGTAATCCGCGTAGCACAGTGGAAGGATGGCGGCGATGGAGGATAACCCGCCCGTGGTGACGTGGTCGTTCAAGAAGTACGTGGACGCTAGAATACCCACGAACGGGCCGCAAAATAGCGGTATAGCGATGTACCCACCAATATTTCTCTCGATAGGAGCCGCTATGAATAGGAGGGCGAGTAAGGTGATCACGAACGTCACTACGTTCCCGACCGCGAAGATGGACGTAAACAAGCGCCAAATTTCAGTCTTCTCCGTGACTAACCAACCTAGATTTCCGGCTATGCACGATGATTTGGCCATTTCAAACTTCGACGGCCCCATGAAGGCGTTGCCATCAGTTGACCACGACGCTGAGTTGCAAAACACAATCTGAACGCCGTACATCATCGAGAGTAACACGGCAAAGAGGAATACCCATCGAACGTGTTGCTGGTTTCGCATGACGGGAAGTAATCTCAGACTCACTCGGTACGCCACGGCGGTTTCGACCGCGTCGCCGTCTCGCCTTATCTCGATCCAGTTTTGGTGCGTTTGCGGGTTTCTGAATCCAAAATTGTTACGTTCGTGGAACGCCGCTTCGTCTCGAGAAGGCGCGACCGGGTAGAACCACGAGTCGCCTCTTCGAATGGGCGGACCAGTCTGTATCGATCGGTACGTCGACGGTAATTCCGGAGGGATCTCCTCGTTATGCATCCAGTAGCTTCCGTTTTGTTGTTGCTGGTTGTTATTATCGCTGCTGCTTCCATTATTGTTGTTGCTGTTCGTGTTACTATCGTTGCTATCATTATTCCGCGACGGGTTCCTTCTCCCGTCGATTGCGTCAAAAACGCGTCGTTGCGTTTGATTTACAAAGTGTTGAGTCCTGGTAATTTCCCTGTTCACATTCGCGATAAAGGTCGGCACAGCGCTCGACAGGCTCATCATCCGGCGAACAATAGTCGATCTCCTCGACGTAGAGGCACTGGCATTCGAATCGTTAAGAGTATCTCCGCGACGACCGATAACCGGCGGCGCCGTGGGATTCGATTCGATATCTCTCAACTCCGCCGCGCTCACCAGTCGCATCTCGGTCATCCCAACCACCGGCGACCCTTTCAAACCTCTCACGTCTCCAGACTCGTTCAGAATCTCCGGACACGTCCTCCTCGCCCACTCTTGTATGGCGCTTCTCAGAGCGAAATTCGGCGCCATCCTCACGATGGACTCGTTCGCTTCCGCGAGCGGTTGCCCCGTCGCCGGGCACGTCCTTCCGCCTCTCTGGATCCAGTCCTCCACGCTCGCTCGCTCGTACGTTTGCCCGGTTCTCACAACCACCGGATCTTTCAACAACTCTAAACTCACCGGGCAGAAAAACGTAGAGCTCGCCCCTAACGTTCGCGCGTAATCGTCGATCTCGTCCTCGTCCACCGCGGGTTGCGACGACGAAGTTCGTGCCTTCGAGGGTGGTTTTGGCTGTTTAAAATCACTCTTCTTCTTAATCTTCTCGTCGTCGTCGTCGTCTTCTTCGTCGTTTTGCGCGCTGTTTCGATGGTAGCTCGGATACTGCGCTTCCTCCACCGCTCGTCGTAAGACCGAAAAGTTTTCTTCTCTTTCGTCTCCTTCATCTCGTGCCCCGGCGAACGGGTTGTTATTGGTACGAACTCCCCGTCGTTGCCTTTGCATCTCAATCGCAATCTCTTCGTCGTCGGTCGTATCGCGAGATGACATTCTTCTCTGCGTCGCGATGAAAATGCGCGCTGTTGTACAAAATAGAATATGTATGCGGTAGTTTTTGGTTGTCGATGTGTTATGTGTGTTTGTGCGTTTGCGCGAGAGAGAAAGAGCGTTCGTTTTTGTGGTGCAGATTAGTCTTGTTTCTGATATTTTTCGCACATTTTCATCAATACGAAGATCTCTTTCTCTTTTGTTGTTACAATAATCTCTTCTCTAGTTTATCACGAAGTTTTCGTGCTTTGCGCGGGGTCTCTATACTTTCTATAAATTCTCTCGATTTCATCGTCGACGTCTTTTCCGAGAGGCGGTTGCGTATACGCTTTCAAATTTTCCTCCAACTGGGGCATGGTCGTCGCGCCGATGATGCTCGAACAGACGAAATCGCGGTCTCGAACGAAACGCAAGGATAAATCGGTCAGCGTTAAGCCACTTTCCTCGGCTAAGGTTTGGTATTCCGTCAAGCAGTTTTTCAATCGCGGTTCGTTGAATCGAGCCATATATCCGGGGAAGAGCGTGAATCGACTGTTCTTTGGCGGTTCGGTTGCTTTTAAATATTTACCGGTTAAGGCGCCGCCGGCTAATGGAGAATACGCTAAGAAGCTGACGTTGTGATTCTTCGGCGAACACGCTTCGTTTAAATCGGTTTCAAACGCGATTCGTTGGAGTAAATTGTACCCGTTTTGTATCGTTTGCATCTTCGGGGACTGTTCTTTCTTATATTTCGCCAACGCTGCAAACTCGCAAACGCCAAACGTCGTTTCATTCGACGTTCCAAAGTATCTCACCTTCCCGCTTTTAATCAGTCTATACATGCATTCAGCTTGTTCTTCGAACGAAACGTCGTCCTCGCGTTCGCTCGTTCTTTCGTAAGGAATGCCTCCGAACAGCGAAACGTATCGATCCGGCCAGTGCAGTTGAAGCACGTCGACGTAATCCGTTTGAAGTCGCTCCAACGAACACTCCACGCTTAATTCCATCTGTTTCGCCGTCAATCTGTTCTCCTCCCCGGGAATTCGCCCTCTCAATTGCATTTCGCTCCTCCCGGCAACTTTCGTCATCAATATAATCTCCTCTCGTTTCACGTCTTTCTCCTTCAACCACGAACCGATGTATTCGTCCGTTTTCCCTTGCGTTTTCGCGTCCGCAGGAACGGCGTACATTTCCGCCGTATCTATGGAGTTCACCCCGAACTCTTTGATTGCATAATTGAGTTGTTCGTGCGCGTCTTTTTCCGTGTTTTGTTTCCCGAAGGTCATCGTGCCGAGCGTGACGTCTGCGATGTGGATGTCCGTGTCCCCGATGACTTGATTTCTTTCCAATGAAAATGATGTCTTCGTCGCGCAATATCGCCGTCTCAAAGTCTCCGTTCTTTTCCTTTTACGCGAGAGAGAAACGGGAGAATACCCGCTGCTTTTGAAGCTCGCCCGGGCAGAGAGTGCCGTCGACATGTTTATGCGTCCGTGACTCTACGCAGGTAGGTGTTCGATATTTATGCGGGGAAATCCCAAGACGTACTTCATATCTAATGCGCGCGAAACGCGCGCATAAACAGAACATGTCCACCACTGCGACGTCTGCCTCCTTCAACAAGCTCGTCCGCGTGGACTGGTCGTTCGTCCTCACCAGCGCCGTTTCCTCGTCAAAGTCTTTCGGTATGAGTAAAGAGGGAGAGGGAGAAGAGGAAGGCGGCGACGGGGATGACATCCGCTCGAGAGTCAATGTAAGATTGGTGTTCGAAAACGAAGAGGACGATGAAGAACAACAACAACAGAAGAGGAAACAAAGAGAAATCAAAATGGAACTCACGTTATCGCAGTTTTACGAATTTAAGAGAGATTTAGAAATCGCCAGGAAGAGTTTAAATGATGCGGAGGGAGAGGTATGATGAGAGGACTGATGAGAGACAGAGAGAAGCTTTACGACGACTCTGCGCTGCGATACCGCGTCGATGATATCAATGCATTTCCGAGAAAAGAATACACGCAGTATGAAACCACGGTTTAATAACGAGGCGAACGACTTTAACGACGGCGAAAAGTTGAATCGTTGCTCTTTCGCTCGCTACACTCGAAGGTGCCAGAAGACGCGAGATAGAATGTGCGTTTCTGTTCAACGCAAAATCAAACGTTCTTCTTTCGACGACGAAGCGACGATGAAAAAGCAGCGGAGAATGAAGAACGACGTAAACGAGGAAGAAGTACGTTAAGAAGAAGTTCGTTAAAATCATGGAGGAAGGATTACGAGGCGCGAAAAACCAACCGTCGCGAGAGGAGGGTAAAGTTCCGAGCGAAAATGGACGTCTCGAAAGAGCGCAAAGATTGCTTGGTTTTAGGATCAACGAACGCGTTTGTACCGCCGAAAGGAACTTGAAGCGAGATGATCGCCAACATCGAGAACACAACAAAATCGGTGTCTGGTGAGAAAGAAAAAGAGGCAAAACAGACGAGCAAGAATAAGGAGAGCGCAGAAAAGCGAATTGATAGATTTTCAGAGCTCTATGCGTCGTACTCGCGTAAACACATGGAGTATTTGTAAGAAGTTTTCTCTCCTTTTCATCACAAAAGACGGACCTTTTCCTCGTTACGTTTTTACGCTTTACACTGCTCCTGTTGTACTCCTCGAAAGACTTTTTGTAACAGAAGAAGACGAAGACGAAGTCGTAGCAGAAGGAGAGCCTAAAGTCAGAGTCTCTTCTCTGTTCGTTTTCTCTCTAAAAACACTTTTGCCTTCTTTGCGTTCGTGAAAAGCGAAGCGCACTTTGGTGTCAAAGCGGCGGCGGCGCAAAACTTTTTCCAATTTCATCCGAGAGAGAGAGAGAGAGAGAGAAAATGTCGGCGGCGGCGGAGAGGAAAACGATATCAACGAACACTAATTCGTCGCTCGTATCCGCGCACTTCGCCTTGGACGACCCGATGCGCGTTCTGTACGACAAGCACAGTCGCTCGCAACAACCGGAAAGCAAGAGAGTTATTTCCGCCTTACTGGCGATATGTGCGGTGATTACCGAGAAGAACATGCAGCCGTCTCCGGTGAGCGTGTACGCGGCAACGATGGCGTCGTTGACGAGCGTCGTCGATGACGATGATTCTTCGAATGCTGGTGGCATATCTGCGGTACACTCGGGCGAAGGCGAGAGGCAAACGGTGCACGCGATGTTGACGATACTGGCGGTCGCGTTGGAACATTGCAGTCCCGCGGCGATTAAGAGTAAACTGATGGAAACTGTCGACGTGTTGGTGAAAGTTGGGAGGGATAACCAGGAGCACTCCGCGGCGCTGAGGGCGGTGATTAAATGTCTCGGGTTCGCGTTGAGAGCGACGGCGACGGCGAAAATCGGGAAGGAAGAGTGGGAGAAGATGTTTGGGAAACAAGGAGGAGGAGGAGGAGAAGGAAAAGAAGGAAACGAGAACAGTAACAGCAACAATCAGTTAGGGAAAGCTTTTTCTGCGCTGTGTCACTTTTGTGTGGACTCGAGGCCGAAAGTGAGAAAATCGGCGCACGAAGCGGTGCAGGAAGTGCTCTCCGCGACGAAAGGCGCCAGAGTCGGAAAGGTATTTTTTCAAAAGACGTTTGGCGCGTTCGCAGTGCAAAAACTGAAAGCGCCCAGGGATGCGGCGGAGAAAGCGGCAAACATGAAAGGCGCGAAAGGCGCGAAGAAAGAGAAGGATGTCGCGATTGCCACCGCAACGGAGGCTTTACACGTTTTAGGCGCTCTGAAAGGCTCGTTGGCGAGCGTAGAGGAGCCGACGGCTTCGAAGATTGTCGATGCGACGATTGAGATTACGTCGTTGGGTGAACCGTTGCTGGAGACGCATGCGACGGAAACGTTGTTGGCGTTGTCGATGTCTCCGAACCCAGGGTGCGACGCGAAGACATTTATGAAAATTCTCGAACCCGTGGCGAGATTGGCGAGAGAAGCGTCGCATACGCAACCGACAAAATGCGTCACGTTAGCGCGGTTAATCGCAAACATTGCCACCCAAATGTATAGAAAAGATCCCGAGGAAGCGAGAAAAGCGTTACCGTTTACGTTTGAAAGTTTGTTGAAGTTATTAAATGCGCCTCACGAAGGCGTCGCGATTGAGACGTGCGAAGCGATGAAGACGTTGATTCGAGAAACCGTTGATAGCGAAATGGCGAGAGAAGGCGTGAAATACGTCGCGACGTTACGAGTGCAACAAAAAACGAGTAAAAAGAATAGCAGCTTAAAACCGCCTCCGATGATAGGCGTCGCAAAATCGATAGAGTCTGCGTTAGGCATGCGTTACCGAGCGGCTTGGCCTTTTACCATACCGGTCGCCACGCAGTGTTTCCAAAGACTCGGCATTGCCGGCGGAGCTTTATTGAGTGGTTCCTTAGCCGCGCTCGGAGAAATGGGCGCGAATGCCGACGGGTTACGGTGTAAAAGTCAAATAGAAACGTGCATTTCTACCGCGGCGGAATATATCGGCGCCGAAGCGTTGCTCGAACAACTCCCGTTACGATTGGAAGAGTCCATCGATAAATCTTTAGAACGAAGAGGCGACGACGACGACGTCCAAGACGAAGAAGATATGGACATCGACGACGAATCCGATGGTTCTCGACTATGGCTCGTGCCGTTGTTGCGTCGATCACTTACTGGCGCGAGAATGTCTTTCTTCGGCGAGTTTGTGTTACCAGAAGCGCGTCGATTAGGAGGACGAGCCGCCAAGGCGCAAAGCGAAAACAGACTCTTCGAAGCGCAAAGGTGTCGCGCTGCAGAATTAGCGTTATGGTCACTCTTACCAGGCTTTGCTAATTTTCCCATCGACGCTGGAGAGAGTTTTCCGACGTTTGCGAAAGATTTAGGTCACGCGTTGAGCGCGAGAGATGATTTACGAGCGCCAATTTGTGAATGTTTGAGAAGATTGTGTCGACAAGCACTGGCAGCCACTGGTGGGGACGATAATAACGACGACAACGACGACGACATAAATTCCGATTTGAATGTATCCGATCTCGACACGGAGAAAGAGGATAACGAGAGCGAAGGGGAAGATGGTAAAGAAAAAGTCCCAGCTCATTTTACCGTGCACATCGCCGAGGCGCAGTTGGAAACAATCTCGAAATTTTCTAAGAATTACATGCCAATTCTGTTCAATTTATTCGTGACTTCGGAACCGCACGCGCGAGGAGAGATTTCATCCACCATCGGTGGGTTCGCGAAAATTGCAAGTAAGGAAACCGTAAACACGTTCTTTAAGCAAGTGTTGAAAAAGTTGGTCGAAGCGGCTTCGTCCTCGTTGATTGAGGAGAAGGAGGAGGAGGAGGAAGGAGAAGGTGCTCACAAAAAGAAGAAAAAGAAAACGACCTCAAAATCGTCCTCGAAAGAAGAAGAGGAGGCAAGAGTGTTGAAAAAGTGCAGTTTCATCGATCTCGCGCACGCTTTAGTACCTGGATTAGATATGGACGCGTTAGATGCGGCGTTCAAAATCGCCTCCTCTGCGGCAAACGAGAAAGAAGCGGCGAGTCAAAAGCGAGCGTATAAACTGCTCTCGGCAATTTGCGCGGCAAAAAAAGGCGCCTGGCTGGCAAAGATGAGCAAAGACGTGGAAATGTGCTTGATGGACGCCGGTGACACGTGCGCGACGGCGGCGAGACGACGCCGGTTAGAGGTTATCGGGTTCGTACTGCCGCACTTACAAAGCCACGCCGGAAACGGAAACGACGAAGACGATGAAGATGATAACGACGACGCCATGAAGACTTTACTCGCAGAACTCATCCTCGCGACGAAAGAGCAAAATGCAAAGACGCGTTTGTTGGCGTATCAACTCTTAGTTGACATTCCAAGACGCATGGAAAAGGAAGCAAGCGAACGACAAGGCGCTATCGCGGATGGACAAGTTGGTAACCGCGCCGGCGTCGCCGCGTGGCTCGCGCAAAGCGACGAGGGGGATAAAGGCAAGAAGAAAAAGAACAAAAATAAAAACGGAAGCAAAGACGACATGTCAGACGACGACGATTCAGACGACGACGACGACGACCGCGATGTGATTCTCAGCGACGACGACAATGATGACGAAGATGATAAGGACAACAACGATAACGACAACATGGCGATTGAAAACTTGGAGCCGGTGCCAGATCTTATCGACGAAAGTTCTCTCGCCATTCGAGGATTCTTTCTCACCGTGCTCGCCGGTGTCGTCGGCGCGACGCCACAAATGCAATCTGCCTCAGTCATCGCCTTGGCGCGTTTGCTTTACGAATTCTCCGCGAAACTTGTTGAAATCGTTCCCGAACTTCTCCCGGCAATTTACAAATTGCTCAAAGGTCGCAACAGAGAAGTCGTGAAAGCCTCGTTAGGTTTTATAAAAGTCGTCGCCGTGCGTTTGCCGCAAAACGAGCTCGCTTCGCACTTACCAGAACTCCTTCCAGCTGTTTTGAAATGGTCCTCGGATTCTAAGAACAGGTTCAAATTGAAAACGAAAGTGATTGTCGAACGATGCGCGAAGCGGTGCGGATGGCGCGCGGTGGAAGACGCCATACCGAAAGAGCACTTAGCTTTGGCGTCACACATGAAAAAAGAGGAAACCAAGATAGAAATGAAGAAGAAAAAGGCTCGAGCGGAAGAAACGGCGAGTCGGGCGAGCGGTAAAACCGGTCGCAAAAGTCGCTGGAACGAGGAGGAAATCTTTGGCGACGAAAACGACGACAACAACAACCAACGTTCCGAGTTTGGTGGATTCGGTCCTAAATCGCACCGCGGGAACAGCGGCGGTTCTGAAGGTGCATTTCGCAACGCGCGCGATGCGCACGCTTCGAGAGCGAGCGCCGGCGCCCGGCTCCCCGTCGGTGCTGAATTCGATTTACTCGACGACTCGAAAATGCGCAAACACCTACTCGCGCAAGGCGCGAAAACCGCGCAATACAGACGAAACGAGTTTGGCGATGCCGACGACGACGGCACAAAATACAGAACCGACAGATCCACCGGTAAACTTAAAATCGTCGAAGAAAACGACCGCAAGCGCGCGCGCGACGACGACGAGGAAGATGAAGACGGCGCCACGCGACGCACATTCGGCACTCGCAAATCCGGCAAAACCAAGCGCACGACGAATACCAACAAGTCCACCAAAACGAACAAAACCACCAAAACTTCCGCCACGCACACCGGCGACCGATACAAAGCCAAAGGAGGTGGCGACGTTCGCAGAAAAGGCGAAAAGTTACAACCGTACGCGTACTGGCCTTTGGACGCGAAGCTGCTCAATCGGCGCAACAGCAAACGCGGCCAGGCCAGAGACACGCTTTCCGGCGTCGTCAAATCGAGCAAAGACAACGGGATCTTTCGAGGGAAAAAAGCCAGGAAAATAGAGTAGCGCAGAGAGAGCACTCATCTGGCAGGTGAGAAAACGACCACCCTGCTTTTGCACAAACACTAAAAGAATTCTTCTTTGTAACATTAACATTAACATTAACATTAACATGAACATCACGACGCGCGTAAAATCGTACCAAAAGCTCTTGCATTTTCCTCATTAGACGTACGAAAAGAAACAGAGAAGAGAGACCGACAAAAGCAGAAAACGCTCGACGCAAGAGGAAAGAAAGAAAGAACACGCATACATGTCGTCCTTTTCTCTGCAGCTTTCTCTTTTTTTTGTCTTCTTCCTGTCGTTCTTCGCTTCGTCGACGTCGTCATCCGCGAACGCCCCGAAACTCTACCGCGGGTACAACTCGAACGCGAATCCTTCTTTACAGTACGAACCTCGATCTGGAATCATCACCAGAGCGCAGAACACGTTCGCCACGACACCTGGTGAAGGGAGGCACCGATTGAACGAAAAGTATGACCCGAACGGCGTGAAAACGCGAGGCGTTTGGGACGAGAAAAGGCAAAGGTTTTCTGCGCGAGACACCACGCCGGGACCGAAGAAGTTTCGAGAGGACATCGAAAACTTAAAGATTGAGAAGAAACCGAGAGATGTCATCGCGCACCCGCACGTGGAGAAGAAGTTTTGGCCTACAACTTTGAAGAATTCCGTGGTCGCGTCGTTCGGGAGGAGCGAGAGTGGGAAGACAAAACCGGTCGGGAAAGGGACGGCGGCGGCGGCGGCGAGAGCGGGCGTAGGGGAAGACGACGACGGAGAAGGAGAAGAGAGAGAGAGGAGAGAAAGGAGCAATAACAGACTGGCCAGGCCGAAAGAATCGGAAAGAGCGGACGATAGAGCGATGTTAGCGGATCACACGTTCTACGCGGCGACGAATCAACAATCGAACGATCGGTTCGCGAAGATGTTGGCGAGAGCGTTGAACGGAACCAAGTACGTTTTACAGTGTCAAAAATCCGAAGCGAAGAAGAGCGAGATTCCGTCCGCGTGGCAGTTGTTGACGGCGACTATGAGCCGAGCGGACGCGCAGACGCTGTTACCGATATCGCCCGGGCAGTTAAAGAAGAGTATTTTTGGTAAGGTGACCAACGCGAGAGGCGACGGGAGTTCCCGATTGTCCAATCGATTGAACGGGTATCCGAAACCGTTGGATTTCACTCGAGGGTGCGCTGTCGTCGGGAATTCTGGGATTTTGTTAAAACCGCTCGGGCATAATAAGAAACCATTAGGGCCGTTTATCGACGCGCACGGGTTTGTCTTGCGCATGAACATTGCCCCTACCGACGGCGAGTTTACCAAATTGGTCGGGAAAAAGACGTCGGTACGATTGATAAACCATAAATGGGCGCGAGAATTTGACGCGTTCGCGGAGAAACATTCGAACATTTTATCGAGCGATATCGCCTCCTCGAGTTCTCGATCGAGACAAAGTAGCAACGATGCGGCGTACGCGGTTCGAACGCGAGACGTGGAAGTGGCGAAAAAATTCGCCAAAATTGTCGGCGAGAAAAGAGCGCGCGTGTTCAACGCTCGATTCGTCGACATTTCGCGCATCGCGTTGGCGCAAATCCGAGCGTGTAAAGAAATGCGCGACACCGGGAAGATAAAAGTCCACGACACGGCTCCAGCACCTTCGGCCGGTTTCGCTGCCGTCATGGCTTTATCCAAAATCTGCCCTCGATTACGCCTCTTCGGTTTCGACGCCGCTAAAAAATCGAAAGGAAAATCCACCGCCGGTATCGATTACCCGTACCAATATTTCGAAGAATTCGACGCGCAAGGCGTCCTCAACGTCGGCTCTGCCGCGCACGATTTCGATATCGAAGCCGAAGCCTTGACTGGTTTAGAGAGAGAGAGTAACACGAGAATCCAAATCTGCGGCGTGAAAGGCGGGAATACCTGCGACGAGCTCGTTTAATGAAGCGTCGTTCACAAAAGTAGCGCGCGTTCATGTGATTGATGTTTTAGAGTGGTTCATTTTTAGAAGAAGTTGTGTATAACAGAAGCGTTAGAATTTAGAACACGCGTTGCACAAACAACTCGTTAAATAGAAATGCGCAAGAGCGCGTACGCGCGCACCAACGTCCCGTTTTCCTCCAAAATCGGTTATGGTAATGATGCTCAAAGCGTCGAGAATGACTACGACAAAGAGTCGCACCAATTCTTCAATCATCCATCCAACATCCCGGGGAACGCAAATTCGTTTCTGCACGGCATCGGAGACCCGTCGATCCGGTTCGCCACGAAAGAAGAAAAAGTCCGATTCGATCGAAACACTCGACGCGCTCGAAGAGCTTTAGTTGTCTGCGCGCTGTTTTTATTCCTCTTGGCGTTCAGCCGACCGATATACGGGCCGTACATAGACAGATTTGGGGAAGATGGGGATGCGACTTTAATTGAGGTGGTGAAGGACCACTTGACGAAACGCGCCGAGCGCCACGGATTGAAGAACGTGGGAGGAGGACGCGCATCGTCGAAACGCAACGCGAACAACAGACACAACAACAATAACAACAACGGAATTACTAAAGAGGAGAGCACGTTTCACGCGAGATATAGAAGAATAGAGGAAGAAAGAAGGGCGTTGCTGGAAGAACATAAAGACGGGGTGGAGGACGAGATGGATACCGTGCGAAGGTTGGAGGTTTTGGAGGAGAGAGCGAAGAATTTGCTGCGCGAACACGGGAAGAAGCACGGGAGGAAGCGTACTCACGAGAGCAATAGCAAAGGGATGAGTGGTGGTGGTGGTGGTGCCGAGTAGATGTAGAGTTAATGTTGTTAGGCTTTAAATTTATAAATATTCATGTATGTATCACTTTTAGTTCTGAAGAAGCGGCGAGGCTTGAAAGCCAAATCGTTGTCTTCTATCGGTGACGGCTTGTTCCCACAGCGCACGCATCTGCGCTAAAATTCGATTCGCATCCTCGGAGGATTGAAACGGGCACAAAACGGTTGAGCTACGAAAATCGTTGTGGTTCACAAATGTTATGCTTTTATTTTTGCTTTTCGCTCCTTCTTTTACGACGGTTAACAAGGAAGAGGTGAATCCAAAGTCGGGCGTCGTGACTTTATTTTCTTCGCGGAGAGAATCGCATACGCCGACTTGGACGCAGACAGTCTTTTTGTCCAGAGAAGAAGAGATGTAAATAGAGGCGACTTCGTGCCATCGGAGAAAGCGGGTTGCTGTTGGATCTGTTTCGTAACGCTCGATCCAAACCAAGTGCGTGTCGGTTAGACATACGATGGCATCTGAAACATGCGCGAGGGGATAAAAAAGTTCAAACCGGCCGAACGTAAACTGCGTTCTCTCGTTTACAGCAGTCACCGTGGTGAACGACTTTTTAGTCTTCTTGTTTGCATTTTTCATAGTCTTCCTCTCCTTTCTCGTCCCTTTCTTCTTCATCGTATCTTGGTCAACTTTACTCGCTTGTATTTCTTCGACGTACGCAATCTTTTTTGCGGCAACTCTCAGCAAATCAGCACCTGCTGATTGCTCTTCGTCGTACGTTCGAACGATGCCATCGCCACGCAAAGCGAGAGGTTTTCGAGCTCGAGTAGCTTCCAGAGATCCCGTAGATTTCGAAAGTATACCACCTACCGACATAGCTTGAGAAAGTCCACTGAATGCCGTTTCGACTAAACCGACCGCACCTCCTAACGTTGAAGTCACGAGACCAGTAATACCTTTGATGCCGCCAAGCGCCGCTCCTCGCAAACCTTCTTGGCGAAACCCTTGGACTGGTTTGTAAAACACTCCAGCAACTCCGGATAATGCACCACCGACGAGGTTTACGGTACCATCGACATATGTTTGACCAATGTTCTTAACACCCGCGGAAATTGATGTCGTCGCACCCCTTTCTCGAGAAGCGACAATATTTTTCGACGTATCTCCAGAAAGCTCCGCCAGCTTGTCCTGCGCTCTGCGCAAACCTACCGATACGGTACCTGCGTTATCAACAGACGCCAAAATCCTTCCAGACTGTATCGTAAACTGTTTGATAACGTGCGATTTCATTTTCCTCCTCAAATCAGAGAGTTTGAGCGTTGCATTTGTCGGTAAATTGAAAGGAGCAATCGCAATAGGTAATCGGTCTAATCGTAAAAGATTGAGCGTCGCGCACATCATCATTGGCGCGTTCTTCGGGCGAGATGACGGTGCAGACGTGAGCGTTACGAAGGCTCGTATTCCGTCCGATGAAAACGTTCCGACTGAAATGAGATGGTTAATATTTGCCGATACAGTCTTTTGCTTCTTGGCTTTGAACGTAACTTTTTTCCCACCATCCTTCTTCATCCTAGAATCTTTCGACGAGGACATTTCAGAAGCGTCTCCGCCGTCTTCCGCGAAAAGTCTTTCAATACCGATTTCTTCGACATACTCTTTCAACGCCCACAACAAAGGCTCGTGAATGAGAACATTTAAACCACTCGGTGCCCACACCATTCGAACTTCCGGAAAGCGATTAATATCTCTACTTTCTCTCATTGAAAATGAAGCCGCGAATAAGCAGCCTGACGCCGCATCGTTGAACATTGTGACTGGATACAACGCGTTCTCCAACATGTTATCCAGTTGCGCAGAGACGATGGCAAATTTAGCGTACAGACCTCTTCCATTATTGCATTGGTTCCCAAACGAGGCTTCAATACCGTTTACCGTGAATAGACAAAGTTCTCGCCGTGAATCTACGAGTGATATCTGGATGCCATCAAAGATGGCGCCGATGTGAATTTCTCGGGACGTTTTTGTGATATTCTGAATGCGCTGGAAAGCCTTCAAATCTGCTTCGAAATCGTTCATTCTTCCTTTTCCCTTTCGTTTATTACGATTGGCGAGCCTTGACATGAAGTGTCCCTTAATGATTGCCGCGGCGGCATCAGCATCGTTTACACTAAGAACAGCATCTCTAGATTCTCTGTCTAAAACAGTAGGTTGCTTTGCAAAACGTGGCGATCCATCGCTGTTCCGATCTTGGACATCTGGATCTATTTCTACTTTGAACTCCGTTAATCGAAGAGATATGCACTCTTCTGCGCCAGTTTCAGCACCGTCAAAGAAAATGCAAGACAATCGGTAACAAATCTCATACTTTCCAGATGGATCATCGCATATGAATCCTTCTGCCAAAGTGATACTTCCGAGAGCGCCAAATTCTTCTTCGCCGCCGCCAGAAGAAGAACCCCCACCTGATGTTCTAGAATTTACGATACTGGCGTCGCGAAAATCACCAAGCTCCGGAAGTTCAAAATACGATTCTTCGACGTTTTCATCGTTGCTGCACGAGAGTCGCACGACCCGAACAGATTCCCCAACTTTGGGAAGTAAGGATTCATCCGACGACTTCTGGCTTCTCTTCCCAGTGGGTCCCTCCGAGCGACCATTGAAAAAACGTGGGCCGAGCCAATGTGAAGCACTGCGCGGAGGGACCCTCACACCTTCTCCAAAGTTGGATTCATCATATAACGACGGTGAAGCAGTTCTAGTAACGCTGTTATTTGTGCGCATAGACGTAATATTCCCCAATTTCTTCGGTGTCTTCGTCGACGCCATCGCGGGTGCCGTTTGTTTATCCGCAAA
>JACLAB010014800.1_pt1 | contig 36699 bp, 27 predicted proteins | sample 8027921 | NCBI WGS metagenome assembly JACLAB01 (sample SAMN15725117, study PRJNA655200) | protist metagenome | isolation source: fluorescence activated cell sorting (FACS) single amplified genomes of... | place: USA: West Boothbay Harbor, Gulf of Maine | collected 2000-07-19 | reverse complement strand
TCTGGGCGATTCTTCGACGCCAACTTTTCGTACGACTTCGTGCTCAAACCTTTCCCGAGTTGGCTCACATCCTACGGTTCACCGCACATCACGCACACAGTCAGTCACGCGAACACACGCATACATACCCTCCCCATCATCACACCACGCCCCTCGCACCACGACACATCGACCGCGCGCGCGATACTAATCCACGCGCGCGCATCCGACGCGCGTCAATTCTCCATCGCATTCCTCCACGCACCGCTTGATCATACGCGTGCGCCGCGCTGGCGAACACGCCAGTGGCGACGATCGCAGCGATCGCCTTCGCCGACGCGTTCGCGGCGCCATCGCGCGCGCTCTGGGCGTCGGATTCGGCGTCGTCGTCGCGAATCGCGCGTCTGGCGATCGCGCGTCGTTTCGTCGTCGTCGTCGTGCGCGTCGCGCGCGTCGTAGTCTTGCTCGCCGCGACCGCGGGCGCGGCGTGCGGGGCGACGCGTTGCGTCACGTGGGCCATGTCGTCGGGCGGGGCGCGGCGTCGTGTGGCGACGACGGACGGCGAGTTCGCGCCGATGGGACGGATGACGTCGATCGTGTCGGGGGCTATGAATACGATGACGGTGTTTTTTTGTTTGTGTTTTGACGTACCGGTAATATTAAAGTCTCAGCCGCGAAGGAAAACTGCGCCTGCGCGAGGCGACGATGGCTGTCGTCATGGATGGTCGTAGTAATGTCCATCGTGCGTATTGGTATTATTGTTGTTGGATGACGATGATTTGTGGTTGTTGCGGCGACGCGGAAGCCGGCGAGAGGCCGAGGCGCTCCCGGAGCTGTTCTCTGTTGCGACGACGGCGCCTGATGCAGACAACGATGATCAGAACGATGACGAAAGCGATGCATCCGACGGCGGCGCCAGCGATCTGGGCGTCCGTCAGGCCGAGTTTCGGATCGCCACTGCACTTGGGACCTGTGCACGAGTACTTCGCATTGAACGCATCCGCGCCATCAAACATGTCTGTGTACGTCGCGACTTGATCGACGTCCCAGCCAGATATATCGCGAGCGAAAGCGGTGGCGCCGGCAAACATCTCTGTCATGTCGATCACTGAGCTCGTGACCCAGCCACCGATAGGTTGATTGAACGAACTCGCGTTCTTAAACATCTTCTTCATAGATGTGGCGCCGCTGACGTCCCACGAGCCTACGGGTTGGTTGAACGTGGTTCGTCCCTCGAAAAGGCTGCCCATGTCGAGATTAGTACCGGTGAAACTCCACTGGGAGATGGGACCGCTCAAAACGCCGCAACTGGCGCCCGAACACTGGCAATCCCCGGCGGCGTTTTCGGCGAAGCACGCACTGACCGCGGCGCTCAGCGACGCCGTCGTCACCGGAACTGCGGACGGTAGCGATGGACCGCCTCCGCCTCCGCCTCCACCACCAGAAGATGCCGAGCACGTGAACAACCTCGGCGGCCCGTTGTTCGGGTTCGCGGTGTCAGAGCTTGTGCACATGTTGAGCCACGCATTGTCACCGGCAAACATATTCGCAAATTTGGATGGGTTGCTCGTCTCCATCGCCGACGTATCCCACCCAGTGATGTCCTGGTTGAAGTCACTATTGTATTCAAACATACTTGTCATATCCGTCGCGGAAGCGACGTTCCAGGCTGAAATGTCCTGGTTGAACTTAGAAGTCGCAAACATATTGGAAAAGTCTTGGACCGATGAGACGTCCCATGTGCCGATAGCTTGGGCAAATTTGTAAGTGCCGAAGAACATTTGTTTCATCGTAGTTACGGCGCCCACGTTCCAGGAGGTGATGTCTTGGTTGAAATACTCAGCTTGTCCGAACATCTCACTCATATAGATCACGCTTTGTGTTTTCCAAGACGAAATGTCCTGATTGAAGGCCTTTGCTCTATTGAACGTTTGATACATGCTGGTGACGCTTTGAGTATCCCACGTCGAAACGTCGCCATTAAACACCAGAGCATTAGCGAATACCGATGAGAGACTCGTCACCTGTGAGACGTCCCACGACGACAGGTCTTGGTTGAACACCTCGGCACCGTCAAACATGGAGTTGAGGGTTGTCACTTGCGACATATCCCATCCACCCACGTTTTGGTTGAACGCCTTGGCATAACTGAACATCAGCGAAACGTCAGTTACCGCTCCGACGTTCCAGCCCGAAATATCCGCGTTGAACACGTAAGCGCTGTTGAACAATTGTGTCATTGTAGTCACTCTCGCCGTGTTCCAAGTGCCGATCGGCTGGTTAAACGCACGCGCGTGCAAAAACATACCGCCCATATCAGTCACCTTAGATGTGTCCCAATCTTTGATATTTTGGTTGAATACCGTCGCGCTGCGAAACATGCTGTTCATGTTCGTCACCGACTGCGTATCCCACGCCGAAATATCTGCATTAAAACTCGCCATGTCAGCGAACAAGTCTTCAAAGCTGTCCACCGCGCTCACGTCCCACGCGGTGATGGCAACACCGTTGGCTGACAGGCACGATACCCCCGTGGTGTCCGTGCCAGGCGAATTATAAGTACCGAGGCACGAAGCGTCCTTGATCGTCGCGAGTAAATCCGCGCGATTCGTGAACGGTGAGTTATGCAACGTCGCGACGGCGCCGCGCGCGACGCAGACGGCGCCACCGGCGATAACCACCGCGGCGGCGCGCGCGCAACGCGCCAATCCGATCGGCGCCGTGCTCGCGCGTACGCGCGCGCGCGACGTTCGACGCGCGTCTCCAGACGGCATGATCACACACAGTTAAGCACACACACACAAAGTAAATAGACCGCGGTGCGGCGGCGGTCGCGGTGCGATGTCGACGCGACTTTGCGACGATGAGTGACGCGCGCTGAGGCGGCACGCGATGTTCCTACCCAACGACCCCCTCGCAGATTTTTGGTGTTGGGATGACGGACGGACGCGTGGCGTGTGCTGACAACCAGGCGCACACATAACCCACAGTACGTACCGTATGTCCGAGAATACCCAAAATACCATACACACATAAAAACATACGTACACGCACGCCGCACTCGTACGGTTCGCGCATAAGGGCTGTGTGAGGTGCACGCGCGTCCCTGGGTGTATAAAACGCACGCCCACGCGCGACCGAGCGCTATACTGTTTACCAATACACCATTGAAGACACGGCGGTCGTCGTCGTCGTCGTCGTCGTCGTTCGCGCGCCGCAGACGGCGACGCGGACGCCGCGCGCGCGCGTTCGACGCGTCGCGATGCGCGAGCGAAGTCGTTCTCGGTCGCAAAGCGTCGAACCCGCGGCGGCGACGACGACGGCGACGACGGCGGCGGCGCTGACGATCGCGGATGTCGATGCGCTCACGGTGGTGAAGTTGAAGGCGGCGCTCGCGGCGCGAGGGCAGGGCGTGGATGGGTTGAAAGCCGCGCTCGCGGCGAGGTTGAGGGATGCGATCGCGCGCGAGACGGCGAGCGGTGCGAATGACGGGTCGACGTTGGCGGAGGGACGTGCGGTGGAGACGGGGGTGAAGCGAAAGGCGGAGGAGGGGAAGGATGGCGCGGAGGCGGAGGCGGGTTCGACGACCGAGGTGGTGGCGGTGGAGGGGCGGGCGATGAAACGGCGACGTTGGGATGATGCGCATGGGTCGGGTGCTGGTTCGGATGCGGCGGCGCCTGTGGCGGTGGCGAAGCCTCCGACGGGGGCGACGGTAAAGGTTGGCGGTTTAGACAAGGCGGCGCTGCTCAAGCAAAAGCAAGCGCTGTTGAAACAGAAGGAGTTAGCGGCGAAGTTGAAGGCGGCGAAGGCGGGTGGGAAAGTTGGCTATGTGGCCAAGGCGTCGACGTCGGGCGTGCGGCCGATGGCGTTGCGTTTGGACGCGCAGGGGCGGGAAATTGACGAACGGGGACAGTTGGTGGACACGACCAAGGTTATTCACACGTCTACGCTCAGGGTTAACTTGAAGAAGCAGCGCGCCGATGCTTTTGCGCAAGCACAGGCTGAAGCGCAAGCTGAGATGGCGGCTCTCGGGGGAGACGACTTTGATGATCCGCGAATGGCTAAGGTTGTAGCCAGGGCGCGTAAACCTCGCTCGGCGTTTCAGGTGCGTAATTTGCGCTCGCGTTTGACTGCGTACTCGCTCTTTTCTTTGCATCTTTCAAAGCCACGTGGTTATCTTACGACATGCACCACGGGGACTACAAGAATGCTACAATGAAAGGCCTGCGCTCTAATACTCATCGTGAGAATTTCACTCGTGCGTGAGTTACGCTGCGTTGGTATATTTGGCGCGCGTCTTATTTTTCTTTGCTCGATTAAAAGCAAGTTACACTCTGTCGCGAGACCTCCTCATGTCACGTTGCAATTTTTATGCTTGCGATAATGAATAGCGGATTGGACAGCTGGCGGGGCGTCTCTTATGCAGTGAGCGTCATCTCCTTACCATCCGAACCACATTTATATTTATTCTCGACGCGTAACCGTGCGCGTGTGACTAACCGATCCGTTGTCTTTTTTTCATTTCCCTCAGTTTGTCGAAGATGGTATTTTCCAAAAAGAAGCCGACATGCACCGTTTGCGCGTGCAGTTTGGTGAAGATGAGGCACAAAAAATCAAAGCGCGAGAGTTGCGCGAAAAGCGTCACATGGAACACTTGGAGAAGCTTGAACAAGAAGCGGCGATGGATCCAAATCTCGTTCCCATCGGCGAGCGACCGAGTGCGGCGCGCGGTGCGAGCGCGGCTCGGCCTATCGCGCCCTTGGATGACATTCCCGATGTCGAGTGGTGGGACAAGGACATTTTGCAGAATGGTTCGTACGACGACGTCTCGCACGGCAAGTGGAACGTCAACATGGACAAGTTCAACTTGTACGTTGAGCATCCAATTCCAATTCAACCTCCACTTGCACCGCCGGCACCGGCATCGCAGCCGCTCATGCTTACCAATGCGGAGCAAAAGAAGCTTCGAACGCAACGGCGCGTCGCTCGAGAGAAGGAAAAGCAAGAAATGATCAAGCAAGGTTTGATCGAGCCGCCGAAACCAAAGGTGAAGATTTCAAACTTGATGCGAGTCATGAAAGACGAGGCTATTCTCGATCCAACTGCGATTGAACGTGAAGTCCGCGAGCAAATGGCTGAACGCGAGCAGGCGCACCTTGATAGAAACTTAGCTCGCATGCTCACGCCCGCCGAGCGCAAGGAGAAAAAGATGCGCAAGCTGATAGGAGGCGACGCCGCGGGCGAGGTGCACATGCACGTTTACCGCATAGAAGACATGTCGAACACCAAGAACAAGTTCAAAGTCGACATCAACGCACAAGAAAACCACTTGGCAGGTACGTATTACACTCGATGTGTATGGTTACGATTGGAAAATGTGCACGTTGCCGTGTCGCTGACGAATTCGCGAAAACATTAGTACTGAAAGCCTCAGAGCCTTCGGGCCCTGATAGAGAAACCCGCTAACTCTGAGACATTATCAACGCGAATGCTCGGCACAGAGAATTTATTCACCACTTCGCACGCGTACTGACGTTTTATGATTCCGTTTATACAGGTGTGGGATTAATCACGGACAATTTCACCGTCGTCATCGTCGAAGGCACGTCCAAGTCGGTGCGCCGATACGACAAGCTCATGATGCGTCGCATAGACTGGAACGCAAAGTTGAACGACGGCGATGACGACGACGACGACATGGGTGACGATTCTAAGAAAAACAAATGCACGCGAGTGTGGAAGGGAACTTCGACGAAGACGTACCTCAAACGCTTTACGTTTGAGACGTTGCGCACGGAGGCGGCGGCGCGGCGCTTCTTGGAACAGGTGAACCTTGGCCATCTTTGGGATGCAGCCTACGCCTGTGTCGCGATTGAAGACGAAGAATAACGAAACACACCACAATAGCAAGTTGAATAATGTAATAACGAAATCGTGTAACGTAGTGATTTCTAGTCACGGTTGTGAAATGGATTACAAAGTTATCTCAGCTCGAGTAGTTTCATGATTCTCGCAGCGGAATCTAAAGCGACCATGACACCACCATCAACCCGTTGAAAGTCAACCATTAACTTGTCATCCTTCATCTTGTACAGAGCAAGCTCAAACTTCAGCGGAGATGACGCGCGTCGTACTCGAGCAGCGGAGCGCCCATCCTCACTCGTCGGAGGTGTGGCGACGCCCATCGCGTCGTCGTCCATGGCCATTTCTTCGTCACCCATCGTGGTCGGGTCTTCGCTCATGTTGTCACCACCACTATTGCTTACGTTCCGCATATCAATGCACTTGATATTGTACGGACCGTTCTTTTTCCATCCTACATTTAAGATGCGCAACACTCTGAAGAGTTCATTCATCACGTCTTGCGCTCCCATCTTTGAAGCCGTGCCCAACATCCATCGCTGCTCGGCGACTAAACGCTGCTGCATCATATGTGCGTGCACTTGACTCGGCCGCCGCACGCCGAGCGCCGATGCTGCACCTTGTCGCATGTTGTTATGCTCGGCTAAAATCTCAGCTTCGTCGTATTCAGCTCCGAGATATCCGCCGTAAATGTTACGACGATTATCTAAAAGCAAAAAGTAAGTCACCGTCGCCTTGTTGCGCATTTGGTGCCTCAATGCGTCTACCAATGGCTCGCGTTCGAACCCTAAGTTCACAACCATGTCTAACGTCTCGCCGTCGATGTTGGACATTTGTGAATTCGACGTTTGCGGAGGCACCACCAAGTATCTAGGTAAGTGAACGACAAACCATGGATGATGTCTGATTTCAGCCATGGTGATTCGTTTCAGCGGGTCAACGAGCAGCATGCGCGAAATTAAATCGCGCGCACCCGGGCTCAAGTGGCTCGGCAAGCTATAAATGCCACCCTTGATTTTCTTGAAGAGGTTTGGAATGCTTTCGTCATCAAACGGCAACGAACCACACAACAGTGCGTATAAGATCACCCCACAGCTCCAAACATCAACTTCTGGCCCGCTGTATAACTTCCCACTAATCACTTCCGGCGCGGCATAGTTGGGAGATCCGCAGGATGTTTTCAAAAAGTGCCCGTCGCGCATGACGTTGGACAAACCAAAATCGGCAATCTTCACGCTGTTCCGACTGTCCAGCAACAAGTTTTCGGGCTTCAAATCGCGATGAACAACCATGTTACGATGGCAATATTCAACGCCAGATATGATCTGTTGGAAAAAATGCCTCGCCTCGTTCTCTCCTAAACGTCCCTTTTCCACGATGTAGTCGAACAACTCGCCGCTCTTCACGTACTCCATCACCAGAAAGATATCGTGCGGCGTCTCTAAAATCTCATACAACCGAATGATGTGTGGATGCATGAACAATCGCAAAATCTTAATTTCACGACGAACCTTCTCCTCCATATCAATCGCCTTGATTTTCTTCCTATTCAGAATCTTAATCGCGACTTTGTGCCCAGTGAGCACGTGCTCCGCGACCTTCACCTTCCCGAACGACCCAATCCCGAGCGTCTTCCCAATCCTATAATTGGGAAGATAAATCTACGCACACACAACACGCACGCACACATCGTCAGTCACCACGCACGCGCGCACGCGCGCACACCCTCGAAGCGCGGCCTTCGTCCCTCTCTGAGGGGGCTCTGCCCGCGTCGTCGCGGGGCGCGCCACCCACCGTCGCGCGCACGCCACCGCGCGAACGCGCGCGAACGCGAACGACGAAACGCGTACCTCCGCATGCCCGGGGCCATCATCTTTATCCGCCATCGCCGCGCCGGGCGCGAGACCAATCACCGACGAATGCGCCCCGCTGTTGCCCCGAATGCGATCGCGCGCCGGTGCGTCGACCGCCCTCGCGCGTGCCCGCGAGACCTCGCGTCGCCGACGGGGAGAACGATGAAAAAACACCGACCGCGCGTGTGCCCGGCGCGCGAGCGGCGATTCGAGCGCGTGCGACGGGCACCGCGCGCGATGCAGTGCGGTCGCGCGCGCGCCGAGTCAGCAACGACTTGACCGCACACGCGGGTGTTTCGTAACAATACTGTGCACATCATAAGTCTATGTGTGTACGAATGGACGCAATTTCTAGACACGTTCGCGATGAGATCACCGTACTGTGGAGGTGTTTGATCGGTGAGCCATTTTTTATCGGACACGCGACGCGTCGAGTGGGCACGACGCGCGCTCCCGCGCGCCATTGCGACGCCGCCGACGCGTCGCACGTCGACACACGCGCGTCGCACGTCACGCGGACGGAGTCAGTCGCGCGCGCGTGATTTCGCGCGTGCGTCTCGCGCGTTCGCGCGCGAGGGTCGAGCCGGGCGCGCGCGCGCGCGGAACGCGTCGAGCGAGCGGCGGCCGAGGGCCATGTGGCGCGCGGTGCGTCGGCGGGCGTCATGCGCGGGAGATGGGCTCTCGCGGGCGCGCGCGAGCGCGGTGACGCATACATCGTCGATGGCGTCCGCGTCGACGGCGGTGGCGCGCGATGGCGCGCGCGCGGGCGGTGGGATGGAGGCGACGCGCGGGTGGCGGGGATTTCGCGCGAGCGGCGCGCGCGCGTTCGCCGCTTCGGGTGGGTCGGATCCGGATGATTACGACGCGCGTTTACGGTCGGCAACGACGCAGCGAGGGATGGTGCCGTGGGCACGCAAGGTTGTGAGCGGTGCAGAGTTGTTGTGGTCGAACAAATATAATAAAGGGATGTCGTTCACCGAGGCGGAGCGCGAGTCGATGAATTTACGCGGGTTGTTGCCTCCGGCGATATTTTCGCAGGAGGTACAAGTCGAGCGCGTGATTACGAGATTGCGTAGCGTGAGCTCGGACATGGAGAAGCACGCGTGGTTGAACTCGCTGTATGAGCGTAATGAGCGGTTATTTTATCGCGTGTTGAAGGACCATTTGGAGGAGTTGTTGCCGATTTTAGGCGCGCCGACGATGTGGCAAGCGTGTGCGGATTATGGGTTGATGTATCGACGTCCGCGGGGTTTGTATATTTCAATCAACGATCGGGGATCGGTGTATGCGTTACTTAAGAATTGGCCTGGAAGAAACGTCAAGGCGGTGGTGTTGACGGATGGACAACGCGTCACCGGTTTAGGAGATTTGGGCGTGCAAGGCATGGGCACGGCTGTGAGTAAAGCGTCGTTGTTCACCGCGCTCGGCGGATTAGATCCGTCCGACGTGCTTCCCATTTGTATCGACGTCGGTACCGATAACGAGGCGCTGCTAAAAGATAAGTTTTACATTGGATTGAAGCAAAAGCGCGTAACCGGCGACGCGTACGAAGATTTAATGGACGAAGTTGTCAATGGCTTGCGGCGACGGTTTGGCCCGCGCGTACTGTTGTGCTTTGAAGAATTTTCAAACACGAACGCGAAAAAGTTGCTGAATCGATACGCTTCCGACTGCGTGGCGTACTGTGATGATTTGCAGGGCACGGCGACGGCGATGCTCGCGGCGGTTATTTCCGCCTTGCCGCAGATGAAGGGTTCATTGCGCGATCAAACATTCTTATTTGCAGGCGCTGGAGAAACTGGGGCGAGCTGTGCGGATTTACTTGCGACATACATCGCCAAAGAGCACGGTGTACCCTTGCATGAGGCGCGTCGAAAGATATATTTCATAGATAGAAAAGGTTTGGTCACGCGCCGCCGCGCCGAAGAGGAGGATGACTTGGAAATCCACAAGCTTCCGTACGCGCACGACCTCCAAGAGTGTGGTTCAGTGCTTGAAGCGGTGGAAGTTATCAAACCGACGGCGTTAATTGGCGTTCGCCGGCACCGCTTCTCATTTTTCGACGGTTCGGTGCTGAGAGACGAAAAGCTCTTCAACGAAGCAGTGCTCAAGAAGATGGCGCAATGCAGCGAGCGGCCGCTCATCATGGCGCTCTCGCGTCCGCGTACGCTTCACGAGTGCACTGCAGAGGAGGCGTACAAAGCCACGGATGGTAAATGCATATATTTAGCGTCTTGCCCGCAAGAATCGTTTGAGTACGATGGCAAGACGATTGAAGTATCAGAGTGTAGCACGGATTACATTTTCCCTGGATTTGGCCTCGGTCAGGTGATTTCCGAGACTGCACTCGTGCGCGAGTCCCTACTCATCGCTGCCGCCGAAGCTGTCGCCGAAATGGCGTCGCCAGAAGATATCGAACGTGGCGCAGTTTTTCCTAGAAAACGTCACATTCCAGAAATTTCAGCGCACGTCGCCGCCCGTGTGGCGCGCGTCGCCTTTGAAACTGGATCTTCCGCGCACCAAAAGCGACGCGACTGGCTCGCCGTTGCTAAGTCGTGGCAATTCGATCCTTCGTATAGACCATACATCTGATGATGATGATTCAATATTACAGTACTTGACCTCACAACTTCACTCGCGCGCACGCACGCGTCGCGCGCGTATCGCCATGACGCGAAATCGACCGCCGCAAACTCGCGCCGCTTTTGTGTTGTCAGCGCTCATTACGCTCGCGCTCGTCCTGACTAGCGCGCCGTTCGCCGCAGCTGACGCTTCGACGACGGGTCAAGTCACGGGCTCGGGCGCCGCAGCGCCGCGACGAGGCGGAGAAGAGGTGTCCTTCGTCCTCGAGCACTCCCTCGATGGCGTCACGTTCGCAAACACTGGTGTTATCACCGGTAAACTTGCCGTCGATCGAAACGACCCGCGCAACTTTCGACTGAGCGCCGCGCGCGCGACTAGGACATCGCTCGACGCCGCGAGCGCGTCGGCGTTGAACGCGCTCGTTGAAAACGACGGCACCTATCGCGTGCGCGTCCCTTCAAACATCATCAGTGCTCGTGAAGGGTCGTACGTGATGGCTTCTTTACCAGCGCGATGCTTGTCGGCGTCGAATTTAGCTGACGCGCTGACGTTACACACGGATGATAGAGGCAACGCGTACGGCGTCGAGTACTCGACGGCGAGCGGCGAGTGCGATGCGACGAGAACCGACGATACCGTGGCCAAAGTCAAGGCGGGAATGAACTTTCGAACGACGGTGAGCGTTCGAGTGCCGAAAGACGCACCTGGGCTTAACCCGAACGCGCCGACAGATTTACGCGGCGGCGGTCCCGTGAGCGAAAAGGCACACAAGGCGTCGCAAAAGAATAGTCAACGAGGCGGTAAATCATCCACAGATGCGCCGAAACCGCCACAGACGTTCATGCAAAAGCATTGGATGAAAGTTATGATGGCGTTTTATGTGTTTGCGTTCGTGTGCGCGCCACCGCCGCCACCGAAGAAGACCAAACCAAAGACGCAGTAAACCGAGTCATTCGGCGTGTAATACAAATTTCTAGTCGTTTTGCCAACGCATGGACGCGCACATAATCACGTTTTTATTACAAATATAAAGCCGCTGCTGTTGATATATTCACGCTACGGGCGAGAGACTATGCCTCGCGCACTTCGCGCTTTTGAGAAGACTCGAGGCTATTGAGTTCTTCATTCAACTTGTTCATATTCTTCTCCAAGCCGCCTTCGGCTTCTTTGGAAAAGTTATCAATGGCTGCATTCAACGCGGCGATTTTCTCGTTCAAGTTCTGTGTAAATCGCGAATCAATAAGACGACGAGAGCAGATGCGTCAGTGCGCGAGCGTCGGGAGCGCATAACGACAGTAAAATCTTCCACTCGCGTCTCGCGAACGCGAAATCAATCGACAACCGCGCAAATAAAATAATCCAAAACTCACCTGACGCGTCACCTCCAACTCATCCTCATTCTCCTCATCCAGCATCTTATTCACCGCACGCTTACCCCCAAGCAACGTCTTACTTAATTGCGGCGCGAACAGAAACCCGAGCGCGCCGAACACCGCGCCTCCGAGCAGAATCCCCCCGACGAACCCCTTCCCTTTCCCTCGTCCTTCGCGATCGCCACCCTCCGCGCGCGTCACCACCGCCCCGCGACGAGCGCGACATCGCATCATCTCCATCCCACGCACGCCGCCGCCGCCAACGCCGCCGCCAACGCGTCTTCTCTCGCGCATCCAACCACGCGCGCCCAACGGCGCATCGATGCGCGACGTCAATCTCGCCCCGCCCCGCGCGCGCCCCGCCCCGGCGCGCGCGCCAGGCGCGACTGCGCCCACGCCCATCGTCTGCATCATCGTTCGCGTGCGCGCGCGCGATGAAATCCGCGTCCGCGCGGCGTACACTGACGCATTCGTGCGTTTCGGGCTCTAGAAAACGTCGAGGTCACCGCGCGCGGTCGCGGTGCCGACGCCATTTGCGCGCCCGTGTCCCGCGTCCATGCGCGCCATGTCCGCGCGAACGACGCCAGCGCGCGCGCTGACGCCTCCGGCGAGCACGTCGCGGCGATGCGTGCGCCGCGCGGCGATCTCGCCGTCGCCAAAGGACGATAAGGCGACGACATCGAAACCCGCGCCGTCGGCGCCATCGTCTGGGAAGGCGCAAGACGCGTCGGAACCGACGAGCGCGGTGAAGCAGGTGCCGGCGAAGAACATACGGAACTTTAGCATCATCGCGCACATCGATCACGGGAAGTCGACGCTGGCGGATACGCTGTTGACGCGCACGAAGACGGTCGCGGCGCGGGAGATGCAGGCGCAGGTTTTGGATAGCATGGATTTGGAGCGCGAGCGTGGGATTACGATCAAGTTGAACAGCGCGAGGATGGATTACGTGGCACAAGATGGGGAATTGTACGTGCTGAATTTAATTGACACGCCTGGGCACGTGGATTTTTCGTATGAGGTGTCGAGGTCTTTGGCGGCGTGCGAGGGGGCGTTGCTCGTGGTGGACTCGAGTCAAGGCGTCGAGGCGCAAACGGTGGCGAACGTGTATTTGGCGTTGGAAAATGACTTGGAGATATTGACTGTGCTGAATAAGATTGATTTACCAGGGTCGGAACCGGATAGGGTGAAGAAGGAGATTGAAGACGTGCTCGGGTTGGACGCCACGGATGCCGTCTTGGCGAGCGCCAAGGCAAACATCGGTATGGATGATATTTTAGAGCAAATCGTGGCGCGCGTGCCGCCGCCGCCAGACACCAAAGACGAACCACTCCGGGCATTGATTTTTGATTCATACTTTGACCCATATCGAGGCGTCGTGGCGGTGTTTCGCATCATGGATGGCACGCTGCGTGTGGGCGACCAGTTCAAGTTGATGAACACTGGGGCGACGTACTTGGCGGATGAGATTGGCATCATGCGTCCTACGCATATGCCCGTGCAAGAACTCAGCGCCGGAGAGGTTGGTTATGTTATCGGTGGCATCAAGTCTGTCGCCGACGCGCGCGTCGGGGATACCATTACGCTCGCCAAGAGACCGGCTGCTGAGCCGCTTGATGGTTATGCCGAGGCTGTACCAATGGTCTTTGCGGGTATTTTCCCTACCGACACCGATCGATACGACGACTTGCGCGAATCCCTCGGAAGATTGCAAATCAACGATGCGGCGTTGAAGTTTGAGCCCGAGCAAAGCAGCGCCATGGGTTTCGGCTTTCGATGCGGTTTCCTCGGCTTGTTGCACATGGAAATCATTCAAGAGCGCCTCGAGCGCGAGTACGACTTAGATTTAATTACCACTGCCCCGTCTGTGGTGTACAACGTGTATACCACGAACGGTGAGATGATGCAAGTATCCAACCCCGCGGATTTACCGGGTGCCGAAATCCGCGACCGCATCGAAGAGCCCTTTGTGAAGCTCGAGATGATCGCCCCGAGCGATTACGTCGGCACGTTAATGGAGCTCGCGAGCCAACGCCGTGGTGAATTCATCGATATGAAGTACTTGTCCGAGACGCGTACGTCTCTCAAGTACGACATCCCGCTCGGTGAAGTGGTCACCGATTTCTTTGACGACTTGAAGTCGCGGTCAAAGGGCTACGCGTCGATGGAGTATTCGTTCAACGAATACCGCGAGAGCGACCTCGTTCGCTTGGACGTGCTCATCAATTCCGAGCCCGCGGATCCATTATCCGCAATTTGCCATCGCGACAAGGCATACAGCGTCGGACGCAAGCTCGTGGATAAGCTTAAAGAGCTCATCCCGCGTCAAATGTTTCGCATTCCCATCCAAGCCGCCATCGGCAACAAGGTCATCGCTTCGACGTCCATCTCCGCCATGCGCAAGGATGTCCTCGCCAAGTGCTATGGCGGTGATATCTCCCGTAAGAAGAAACTTCTCAAAAAGCAAGCTGCGGGTAAAAAGCGCATGAAACAATTTGGCAAGGTTGAAGTTCCGCAATCCGCGTTTATGGCTATTCTCAACCTCGGCGACACGGGCTCGTCTTAAATTTCAATTCATTTCTTTTCGCAATCACGCGCGCGCGCCGCGCGGCTAGGCTTTCAATACCTATCATTATTCCTTGTATTCACTCCATCCACTGAGTTCTTTCGCGGTCGCAACATCGCGCATCGCCGCGGTCAAACGCGCGCGAACAGTCTCGTCGACGAGCGCGCCATACCCTACAACAACTTACTACTTACTAAGATCACGCGCGCGCGCCACAATCCATCGCACGCGCACGCGCACCGCGCATCACGGACGCGAGACGCACGCGAAACCAACCGCCAGCGGTCGCGCATTTCGCTCGACGCCCGCGCGCGACGCCACGCGACGCGCCGAACGCCGACGACAGAATTCTTGAGCGGAAAGCGTAATCGCGCAGCTCATCCGGCATCCGCGCGGCGATAACGATGTCCGGCGCGGAGGAGCTCATGCGCATGGATTCGCCGATACGTTCGCCGAGTCCGCTGGCGGATGACGCCGCCGATGTGTGGGCGCCGACGCCCGCGGAGGGTGGGAGCTCGAGAGAGGCGCGCGCGGCGAGAGACGTCGATCAACCCGCGACGGCGCCGACGCGCGTCGAACGCGGTGGGCACGGAGGCGGTGCCGCGCGCGGAGGTGGGCGGGGTGATAGCGCACACGCGATGCCGCCGCGCGAAGGACGCGGTGGGCGAGGAGGTGGTGGGCGAGGAGGCGGATACGAGCGTGACAGAGCGCCGCAACCGCGTGGTCCGCCGCCTCGCGAGGCGTATCGCGATGACCGTCCGCCGATGCGCGATGACAGAGCGCCTCCACCGGCGTATCGTGATACTCGCGATTCGTGGGGACCGCCGCCGAGGGATGCGCGTGGGCCGCCGTTACCGGCACGCGATTCTTGGGGACCGCCGCCGAGAGACGATCGACGCGCTCCGCCTCCGCCCGCCGGCGGATGGGGAGACCGCGGTGATGATTGGGACGCACGTGGACGTGGTCCTCCGCCGCGAGAACCTCGGGACTCCTGGGGACCGCCGCCGCGCGATGACCGCGATCGTCGAGATTCTTGGGGTCCGCCGCCGCCGCGCGGGTACGACGACTACGGTCCTCCGCCTGGGTACTACGACGACAGAGGTCGAGGATACGCCGATGACCGTGGTCCACCGCCGCGGGCGTATTACGACGACAGAGACCGTGATTACTATCGCGACCGATCGCCACCGCGTGGGGATTACTACGACCGCCGACCGCCACCTAGAGACTACGACTATCGAGGGGCGCCGCCTTTACCGAGAGACGACCCTCGAAGCGCTGGGGCTGCTAGCGAAGCTCCGCGCGTGATCGACACGAACGGTAACAACGGTTTAGTTGTCGGGCCTAAAGGTTCAAACGTTCGCCGCATCGAAGAAGAGACGGGTGCTCGTGTGAACTGTTTGTCTGATAAAACAACGGTGGAAATTTCTGGTCCTCCGGAAGCCGTGCGTCGCGCGAGCGACATGATTACAGATTTACTCGCCAATAAAGACCGCACTGGGGGTGAAGACTTGCGTTCTAGGCTTGGTGCTGGCAAGCGCGGCCGTGATGATGATCGCCGCGGTGGTGATGAAAAGCGCTTTCGAAGCTCTGGTTCTTTGCTGGAAAACCTTCGAGCGGCGGCGGCGGACGCGGGCTTGACGAAGACTTTCCCACCAGAGTACGTCGATGAATCACAAGTGGACGAACAAGGACACGTGGTTCAGAGCACAAACATTTTGAATTACATCGGTTTGATCATTGGTAAGAATGGGCGAATGCAGGCGGAGATTCAAGCCATAGTTGAGATTCCCATGAACATTAATCGTGAAGAAGCAACGGTTAGCTTCAAAGGACCAGCGGACAAGGTTGGACTAGGTTTGGCGCTCGTTCGTGAAGTCATCGAAACAACGAATGCGTTGAACGAAGTTCGTGGACGTGATGTTCGTCGTGACGACCGTCGTGACGACCGACGAGACGACCGACGAGACGACCGACGAGACGACCGACGAGACGACCGACGAGACGCGCCGCCGCCGCGTGGAACGCGGCCTCCAGAGTCTCGACAAGAAGGCGACGTCGAAGAGACCCTTCCCATCACTGGTCACGTTGGTATGATCATCGGTAAGCAAGGTATGCACATCAAATGGATGAAGAGAAACTCGCGTTGCTCCATCGAAGTCAACCGGGAGGCAGAGACGGTCACTATCGTCGGCCAGCCCGCGGATGTCGAAATCGCAAAGAAACTTGTCGCCGAAACCTTAGAAAAGGCGCAAAGACGAGTACCTGGCGAGCACTCGAATAAACAAACTTCTGGCGACGAAGAAATGGCGCCCGCGGCGGCCGAGCTCACGGCTGAAGAGACTGAAGCCGGCGAATTGTCAGCATAACCCGCTCGATAGAACGCCGACACTTAAAGGCGAACCAAACACTACGTAATGGATCTCTTTCACACACATAAAGCACCCGACGCATACCATTGGAATCATGAACACCTCGCGTGCGTCTCGCCTCAGTGCGCGCCTCGCCCAACCATGGGGCCAGCGCTCCCCGCGCTCTGGCAATGCAAGCTCTACTACTTCACCACCTCCATGGGTCTGGCGTGCCTGCTCCCGTTCCTGCCGTTGATTTACGCCCGCTACGGGCTCACGCGCGCGCATATCGGCGCCATGGGCGCGATACGCCCGCTCGTGGGCGCCCTCGCGAACCCGCTGTGGGCCTTTCTCTGCGACCGCTCGCGCGCGCACAACGTGATCCATTGCGCGTGCTTACTCGCGCAAGCGATTGGGTACGGGAGTTTGCAACGCGCGCGTCGCACGCCGGCGGCGTTGTTCACGTGGGTGGCGACGACGGAGGCGTTCGCGTCGTGCACGACGTCTCTCGGAGACGCCGCGACTGGTTTCATGTGTCGCGGATGGAACGACGCGAATAACATTGCCGATGGCGATGTGGACGCCGCGAGTTATGGGCGACAACGGCTGTGGGGTGCGGTGAGCTGGGGGTTTGTAGCGGCGCCGACGATGGGGATAATCATGAGTTATTCGAGCGAGACGGTGAAACGCAACGCGCCGTTCGTCGGGTACTTTTTCTTTGTCGTCGTCGGCGCGTGTTTGAGTTGGCTTTTGAAGCACGACGTCGGTTTAGGTGAGGTAGGTGATCAGAAAGCAGCCAGTGATGCTGCGAAAGAGGGTGAGGAGCTTCAGATGATGGGCGACGGAGAGGGCCGCGTGTCGCGCATCGCGAGCGCGAACGACTTACACGCTCCGACGGCGAAGTCGATGCGCGCGCAACTGTGGGAAGTCGTCAGTCAAATGGATGTCGCGTTTAGGTTTTTCGGATTTTTCGTGAGCGGGGCATCGATGGCGATTACGGATTTGTTTCTGTTTTTGTGGCTCGAGGAAAACGGCGGCTCGCCCGCCGTCATGGGCGTGGCGTTACTCTTCACCTGCGTGACGGAAGTGTGGATATTCTACAATGCGAGTTGGATTCGCAAACGTCTTTCGCTCGATTGGTCGCTCATTTTAACTCCATATTGTTACTTTGTTCGACAAATGTACTATGCGCAGATGTTCAAAATTTGGTCGACGGCGTGGAGCGTCCTCGCCGTGCAGTTGTTGCACGGCATTACGTTTGGGCTGTATTGGAGCACGGCGAATCAGTTTATTCAACAAATTTCCCCGTCTGGGTTAACGACGTCCATGATGGGTATTTTTAGCGGCGTGAACGCGTCTGGGGCGTTCCTTGGCGCCGTATGCGGAGGCTTGGTGTATGATAAATTCGGCGGCGACGCTCTATTCGCGGGCATCGCGATGATAAATTTGTTCATGGGCGTGTCTTTTACGGCACTCAAGCTCAAGTACGATAAAAGTAGCGCGCAAGAACGAGTCGCGTACACTCGTCTCGAAAATGTATTAGAAGACGACGCGTCTTAGCGAACGTTTAGCAACGTTAGAAGCATTCTTTTTGTGTACAGCAGTAAAACAATTCATTACAACGTGTAATCGTATTCAATGGTCGGGACGACACTCGCGATAAACTTGAGAAACACGAACAGGTATGAATCAACGTTCGGCACGCCTTTATCCTCCGTCATCATCACCACGAGCTTTTTCATGACGCTCCCGTGCTTACACGGATGAATGGACGCCGAAGGTACGCCCGTGTGTGGATGCGGATCAATGGTCACCGTCTTTTGCGCGTGATCCGCGCTAACATCTTCGAGCGCTTTTTGCGGTTTCAACACCAATCGATTTTCGTCGTACCCATTCAACCAAACTCGTGGGGTCTGATAATACTTGTCGTACGTGATTGAAACGTCATACGTGCGAGTCTTCACGATGTCGTCGTCGTCCACGCCCCCGTTCGCGGCGCCCGCTTGTTTGGCAATCGTTATCGCCGCCGGAAGCACCACCGCATCGTCGTCCTCGTCTTCATAATCCTCCATATCGGGAATATCATCATCATCATCATCATCGCCCTCATTCTCGCCCTCATTCTCGCCATCCAGGCGCAACGCGCCTATTTCCGGCAACGCCTCGTCGCCCGCCTCGTCGCCCGCCCGACGCCCACCGTGCGCCTCCCCAGCCGCGACCCATCCCTCGTCCTCACCCTCCAACGCACGCTCGCCACCCGCATACGCCTCCATATCCCTCGCCCGTCGCGCGCACGGCACATTCTTCGTCACCAAATACTGCTTGTCCCGAGGCAGGTACGCCTTGGCCAGCGTCGCGTCGCCCGCCGCCCACGCCCACGTCGGACACACCCGCACCAACTTATCCCCAGCCAGCACGAACTCTTCGGGACTCAGCACACCAGACTCAAATCCCGGACCTCGACGCACGGGCATCACCGCCTCCACCGACGTCTTAAACGCCGTGTGAATCGAATGTTTCAACTTGTCCATCGCGATTTGATTGATTGATTGATTGATGACTCAATCAATGAAACAATGATTCAACGCGTGCGACGACGCCGCGCCGACGCGACGCGCGACCCCTCGCGCACGCCCGCGCACCCGATGTCGTCGTCGTCGTCGTCGACGTCGTCGATTTGAGCCTCGATGTGACGCCTGACAGCTGGCACGCCAGCGTTTAAACCACCTCGCGCATGTATACTGTTTACCCATACAGAGGTGTCCCCAAATTCGGACATTCGGTGCGCCGCAGGTTTGAATTTTTCAAACCTCTAGCCCTCACCGCATCGTCGCTCGGCGGCACTTCTCGCCCTTCGACGCGCCGCGCATCGCGACGCGCATCGACGACGGGCGCGAGAGATGTCTCAGGTACTCGCGCGCGCCGACGCGACCGCGCGAACGGGCGCGAGGACGCGGGCACGGGCGGTGGAGCACGGCGGCGCGCGCATCGGCGGCGAGTGTCGGCGGCGCTGCGTGGTGCGCCCGCGCGCGCAGGCGCAGGCGACGGCGGGGGTGAAGGCGGCGAAGAGCGTTGAGCATTACTTTCGGCGTCCGTTTTTGAGCGCGGATGCGGCGGCGACGCTGGTGGCGAGCGTGAACGCCAAGTTGGGGCGCGCGGCGCTGGCGCGGGTGGAGACGGAGCAGTGCTTCAACGCCGAGTGCGCCGGGGGGTTGGATGCGGCGTCGCGCGAGACGTTGACGTGGTTATTGCGTGAAACGTATGAACCGGAGTTGTTCGGTGCGCAGTCGGCGTTGGTGGCGGATGCGAGCGGGCCCGTCGTCGAAGTTGGGCCGCGGTTGGCGTACCAAAGCGCGTGGAGCACGAACGCGGTGGCGATTTGCCAGTCGTGTGGTTTGACCAATGTCAGTCGTTTGGAGCGCAGTCGACGGTACAAGTTGATTGCGGCGAATGGACAGGTGATTGATGACGACGTGGTGAAGGTTTTCGCGGCGGAGGTGCACGACCGCATGACGGAGTGCGTGTACGAGGAACCGTTGAAGACGTTTGAACTCAACACGAAGATTGAGCAAGTGTATACGGTGCCGATCACCACCGAAGGACGCGCCGCGCTCGAGCGCGTTGATAAAGAAATGGGCTTGGCGTTTGATGATCAAGATTATGACTTTTACATGCGCTTGTTCTGCGACGAAATTGGCCGAGACCCAACCAACGTCGAACTTTTTGACATGGCGCAGTCCAACTCTGAACACTCTCGTCACTGGTTCTTTGCCGGTAAACTCACCGTCGACGGCGTGCCTATCGACCAAAGCTTATTTAAGATGGTTAAGTCTACCATCGAAGGCGATGCGGCGCACAACAGCGTGATTCAATTCAAGGACAACTCGTCCGCGATTCGCGGCTTCAAGAACACCCCGCTTCGCCCAGTCAGAGCTGGCGAACCGTCGCCGATGCAAAAGACCGAAGTCGATCTCGACCTCTTACTCACTGCTGAGACGCACAACTTTCCTTCTGGTGTTGCGCCGTACCCGGGTGCTGAAACTGGTACCGGCGGTCGTCTTCGCGACACGCACGCCACCGGTACAGGATCCACGCTCGTCGCTGGTACCGCCGGCTACATGATGGGTAACTTGCGCCTGGATGGTAAGGTTCTTCCCCATGAAGACACCACTGCGGTGTATCCCTCCAACTTGGCTTCTCCGCTGGAAATTCTCATCGAATGCTCCAACGGCGCGTCTGACTATGGTAACAAGTTTGGCGAGCCCGTCGTTTTGGGTTTCTGCCGTACTTTCGGGCAACGCATGCCCAATGGCGAGCGTCGTGAGTACATCAAGCCTATCATGTTCTCTGCGGGTTTCGGTCAAATCGATCACACGAACTTGGAGAAGCAAGAGGGTGACATTGGTATGCTCGTCGTGAAAATCGGTGGTCCGGCGTACCGCATCGGTATGGGCGGCGGGGCGGCGTCCTCCAAGGCTGGTGGTGAGGACGAAGCCAATGCGGCTTTGGATTTCAACGCGGTGCAGCGTGGGGATGCGGAAATGTCCAACAAGCTCAACCGCGTGGTGAAGGCTTGTGTCGAACTCATGGGTAAGAATCCCATTTTGAGCATTCACGATCAAGGCGCCGGCGGTAACTGCAACGTCGTCAAGGAGCTCATTTACCCCAAGGGTGGCGAAATTAACATCCGTGAAGTCAAGCTCGGCGACAACACCATGAGCGTGCTCGAAATCTGGGGTGCTGAATACCAAGAAAACAGCGCGATGTTGATCAAGCCGGAATCACTCCCAATTATCGAAAAGATTTGCGCGCGCGAGCGTTGCCCGTTCTCCGTGCTCGGAAGCATCAACGGTAGCGGCCGCGTTACGGTCATCGATCCCGATGCTCCGCCGGGCACGCCGACACCTGAAGATCTCGATCTCGAAGCCGTGCTCGGTGACGTGCCGAAGAAGAAGTACGATCTCAAGCGGGCGCCCAAGGTGAACAAGAAGCTTGAATTGCCCGCTGGTGAAACCGTCGGCGCGGCGCTCGATCGCGTTTTTCTCCTTCCTTCTGTATGCTCGAAGCGTTTCTTGACCACAAAGGTTGATCGTTCGGTCACTGGTTTAATTGCTCAGCAGCAGTGCGTCGGCCCGTTGCAAATACCGCTCGCCGATGTCGCCGTGATTTCGCAAACGCATTTCGGTACCACGGGTGGCGCGACGTCCATCGGGGAAGCTCCGGTTAAGGGCTTGGTCGATCCCAAGGCTATGGCGCGCGTTTCCCTCGGTGAATCGTTGACGAACATGGTGTTTGCCAACACTTCGGGCATGCGTTACATCAAGTACTCTGGTAACTGGATGTACGCCGCTAAGTTGGCTGGCGACGGCGCGCACATGTACGACGCGTGCGACGCCTTGTGCGAAACCATGAAGTCTCTTGGTGTCGCCATCGATGGCGGTAAGGATTCTCTTTCCATGGCTGCCACCGCGGGTGGCGAGGTCGTGAAGGCTCCTGGTACGCTCGTCATGTCTGGCTACGTCACCGTTCCTGATATCACAAAGACTGTTACTCCGGATTTAAAGCTTCCGGGCACTGGTAAGCTCGTGCTCGTGGAATTTGGCAGCAAGGATGGCAAGCGTCGCGTTGGTGGTTCCGCTCTCGCGCAAGCCTACGCTCAAGTTGGTGATGTCAGTCCTGACATGGACGACACGGCCTACTTCAAGGCTGCGTGGGAAGCGACGCAAACTCTCGTCGACCAACAAAAGATTAGCGCGGGTCACGACGTGAGCGACGGTGGTTTCGTCACCGCCGTCCTGGAAATGGCGTTCCCGTCCACCACTGCTGGTGTTAACGTCACGCTTCCGGGCGATGACGCTATGCCCGCGTGTTTCGCTGAAGAGCTCGCGATTGTTCTCGAGGTTTCACCCGAAAACGAAGCGGCTGTAATGGATACGTACGCCAAGGCTGGCGTCACGGCGAGAAGCATCGGCCAAACGACGGCGGATGGAAAATGTAAGATCTCTGCCGCGGGTAGCGTCTGTGTCGACGCATCCACGGCGAGTCTTCGTGATAAATGGGAAGAGATGAGCTTCGAGTTTGAGAAGCTTCAATCAAACAACACCACTGTGGCTGCCGAAAAGGCGGGTCTCGCGTCGCGCAAGGCGCCGACGTGGAAGTTGACATACACGCCAACGCCGACGCCGCCAGAAGTCCTCAACGCACCGAAAAAGGTCAAGGTGGCTATCATTCGTGAAGAAGGCTCTAACGGTGATCGCGAAATGGCTGCCGCTGTGAGCGCCGCGGGTATGGAGGCTTGGGACGTCACCATGAGCGACCTTCTCGCCGGTCGTGCAAACTTGAGCGAATTCCGCGGCATTGTCTTCGTCGGTGGATTCTCCTATGCTGACGTGCTCGATAGCGCCAAGGGCTGGTCTGGTGGTATTCGCTACAACGCATCTTTGAAGCAGCAGTTCCAAGACTTTTACGATAGAAAGGATACGTTCTCCTTGGGTGTGTGCAACGGTTGCCAACTCATGGCTCTTTTGGGTTTCATCCCATCTGAAGGCGGTGTTGGCGCGCTTCCGGATTCCAAGCAACCGCGCTTCATTCACAATGATAGTGGTCGTTTCGAATCTCGCTGGCTCACCGTCGGCATCGACGCCAACACGCCGGCGATGATGTTCAAGGGCATGGGCGGCTCGCGTATGGGTGTGTGGTGCGCGCACGGTGAAGGCAAGGTGAAGTTCCCTGATGAGTCTATGATGCCGGACGTAGTGGCCAGTGGCCAAGCTGCGGTTCGTTACGTCGACGCTGAGGGTAACCCGACCGAGCAGTACCCATTGAACCCGAACGGCTCGCCGCAAGGTATTGCTGGCTTGTGCTCCAAGGATGGTCGTCACTTAGCGATGATGCCTCACCCGGAGCGCGCGTTCATTGGCTGGCAAGTGCCGTGGGCGCCGGCCGATGCGGGCATCGATCCGAAAGGTCCTGGTCCGTGGTTGCAAATGTTCCAAAATGCGCAAAAATGGGCGAGCGAAAACGGCAACTAAGGTGTTTAAAAAGTTTATAAATAATACGGAAGTGTTTAATACAAGCGTTCAACAATGGCTCTCGATGCGAGCATCTCGATGCGTCCCGTAAATCACCTGAGTGGTGAACGCGCAATCGACGCGACGCTGTTACCAAACGGCGAACCGAGATACGCAGGGAGCCGTGGTGATGCCACGTTTTTATCAGGCGACTTGAGATGCGTCGATGCCATCCCGCGTTCGATTTCATTCATCCAGCGCATGGGTGAAGATGGCGTCGATTGTCGTTTTTCCTCCTCGGCTTCAACTTCTTTAAGATTAGCCATGGCCGAAAACACCGTTGCCGCAGCGGCTGCCGTCGCGCTGGCTTGCCTAGCTTCTTCACTGACCCATTTTTTATCCGCTGGCGGCGCCGATGGCCTTGTTGAGGCGTCTCTGGCCAAGTGCGCGTTCATCCGCGACAAATCGCCAATCGTGCCCGCCATTGATTCTACTTTACGCTGAAGTGTCGCCACGGCATCGCGATCACTTCCGCTTCGATGCGTGTCTTTGCCGAACCTCTCAAGGCGTTTAAATTCTTCTTTCGCGGCTTTCGTCGCCTGCAAAAGCACCGCGTTCTCTTTTTGCAATCTTGAAGCAACGCGTTCAGCGCGCACGACGTCTTCCTCCAGAGCAACCGCCTCCGAACGCAATTCATTATTCTGTGTCTGTAACATCGCGCACCGACGCTCGAGCTCCTTTTCTCGCGCGCTCGCCGACGTCGACGCCGCCGACTTTGCGCCGCGTCTCAGCGCCGCGTCCAACTCCCGCCTCGCCTCATCAAACCACGCCGAGCGCCCTTCAACAACTTCACGTTCGAGTTCAACATTATCTCGTCTCAGCTTCTCCACCGCGCGCTCCAAAGCCTCACACTTTCTCGCCAACCGTCGCGTCTCCACGCTCGCGCGTCTCGCGTCCTCCCCCGCGTCCGCCTCGCCCTCATCCTCCTTCCTCAGCATCATCGCCACCACCGCCGCCAGCGCACGCATACACTCACGCGCGCGTAATATATTCGACTCCACGTGCCCTTGGCGCTCGTGTCGCGACTCTATCACCGAATCCAGCGCCTCACTAGCATCCACGATGAATTCAGCGCACCGAACGGCACATGCCCTCGGTGTGCCCATCGCCGCGTCCGCCGACGCCGCGCGCGACGCGCCGCGCGTCGGTGTCGTCATCGTCGTCGTGTTCGCGCGCGCGAGAGGCGACGCGACGGGCGCGCGCGACGGCAAATGCGGCGTCGTTGACACAGACGCGTTTTGTGAACGCGTCGTTTCAAAAGCTCGATTCGGACATAGACGTTTCGTTTATTAGTATGCGGTACGAGAGTCCGAATATTTCAGAAATAAGCATTTTTATCGTCGTCCGCGAGCGTTACTATTCTCTGATGGTCGTAATATGTATAGTGTACGAGGATGTGTCGGATATGTATCACAAATAGAAATCTTGAGTGCGCGTCGTCGGACGAAGAACGTCATCCGCCCGTCGTCCCGGCGCGCGGGTTATTCGGGTGTGTATGAATGTGAACGAATCAATGTCGCGTCGTATTCATCGCTTAGGCCGTGGTGGCGAGGCCTTGACGGGACCAGGCGGAGAAGCCGCCCTTGACGGTGAACACCTTGCCAAAGCCGAGCTTGGAGAGCGATTTCGCGAGCTTCTTCGCCGAGCCGCCGGATTGGTCGAGTAAGATCACCTTGGTGTTCTTCTTCACTCCCTTCAACGACGAAATTTTAAGCGCCGCAACCTTGGCGTCGGAATCACCGCTGAAGGCGCCGCCCATCTTTTCAACGTCGCACACGAGCACCTTCTTCGCCGAGCCGCCCGGAAGCGCGACGGTGACTTCGGCGCCGCGCACGTCGACGATGACGACGTTACCGCCGGAAATGAGCGCATCGTACGCCTCAATCGGGCGCAAGTCACCGCGGTACCCACGCGAGATATCCGCCGCAACCTTGAACACCACTGGTAAGAGCAAGTACGCCAAGAAGAGTTCCCCGCCCGTTTGCGCCAGCTCCGTCGGGCTCGCCGTGGATAAAAACGCAGCCGTCTTGTCCAACGCCGGCTTCGCCAAGCTGTACGCCGTGCTCGCTCCAGACGAAACAACTTGCACAGCCGGCGCAACATCCACGCCTTGCGCCTTCAACGCACCGCCCGCAGACGACACCGCTTGCGCGCCGGCGCTCGACGCCGCCTTGAGCGCCTCGCCCGCCACCGGCGCCAACTCGCGTTGGGCGTACGACCCCACCGCCTCACCGATCGGTTGCACCGCCTTCACCGCGCGCTCCGCCGCAGGCAACACCACTGGCGCCGCCTCATTCGCGAGCTCAACCCCGCGGTCGACGACGACGGCGACTTTATCGAACGCCGCTTGCGCGGCGTCCGCGGCGGCGTCCACCGCGTTCAACGCGCTCGAGAGCTTATCCGACACCGAACCCGCGTGTGCGGCCGGCGACGCGCCAACCGTCGTCGCAATCGTCGTGAATCCCATCAACGTACGCGCGGACGCAGGCTTGGGCGCGTCAGACGCGCGCGCGACGACGCTGGAACGGCGAGAATGCGTCATCTTGGCATGCTGAATGGATGCGCCTGAGCGCGCGACGGCAATCATCTCGGTATACCCGTCGACGTTGTACGGAGAAACTCGAATCCGGATGCGGTTTCGCGTGCGGACAATGCACGTGCGTTATCTGACGCACGCGTGCGAGTATGCGGCGGCGAAAGTGACGCGTCACGTGGAAAAGATTAGTCAAAGATCCAGGGTGGCTCAAACGCCATTTTTTCTAAGATTTTCAACCGACGGCTCGGCTCCGAATGCTATTCTATCCTTTTCTGCGCGAAAAACACGCGCTGTGCGTTTCTATACGTGACATCTGCGACGACATTGACATCGATGCCCTTGATGCCGGCGATGATTTGCGCCACGGCGAGCGCGTGCGCGGGTTCGTTGCGATCCCGCACGAGCGTTTCGCCCGGGACGTGCTTGTCCTTTTTCACCGCGAGCGGGAAATGTTCTGGCGGTAAGTCAAGATGGGCGTACCCAGCGTGCGTGCGCTTGATGCCACACCACGGTGCGTCGGTTTCGAGCACCATGACATCGAGCGGGATGGCGCGAATGACGTCTATATTTGCCTCGGATCGAAGCGAGCACCCGTTGACGCCGATGAAGACGCGCCCGGGCGCGACGGCGAGGACGCGTTCGGCGTCCGATAACGACCCATCAAACGAGTGCACCACGCACATCGTCACCCCCCCCGCGTTGGTACTAAGAATATCTACGAAATCATCAATCACGACGTGTTCGCCACCCCCACGCATGTGTAAAAACATTGGGAGCCCGACGGCGCGAGCGAGCTCGAAATGTCGCGCAAACGCCTCGCGTTGCGTCTCCGCGTCGCAAAATTCTAATCGATCGTAATCCAATCCACACTCGCCGATGGCAACGATCGCACCGTCTCTCGTGCCGTCTTCGGCGACGCGTAATAATTTCGCCACGTGCGCGTCGGCGCCCTCGGGGTCGTCGCGAAACGCGTACGCTCGCGTGGGATGCACGCCGACGGTGGCGTAGAGCTCTGGCCCTGCATTAATCATTCGCGATTCGCGCACCATATTCACCCCCGAACGCGCCTCTTCGAGCGTACCGCACGTGACGATGATCTTCTCCACCCCCACAGCGCGCGCGCGCGCGAGCACGGCGCCCGTATCGTCGTCGTGCGCGCGTTTTCCGCGATACATGCCGCGAAACATGTCATCCATCATGTTGGCGCCGACATCGATGAATCGCATCGCCATCGCGTGCGATGCGCGAATGGGCGCGGCGGCGGCGCGATGGGTGGAGAAAATACGACGCGCCGTCGTTTGACGGTGAGCGGTGCGCGCGAGCGACGTCGCGCGCGCGCGCATCAAACAGTGACGCGCGGTCAGTGCGTTCGCTTTTTAAAAATATCTTCCGCATTACGCGACGCTGCGGCGTCACTCGCGACCGGTGCGGGGTCGCGCGCGCGCGCGCGAACGGTTGAGGATAATTTTCGTGCATGATTGCGCGCGCGGTGTGCGCGAGGCGCGCGACGGGCGCGCGCACAGAGGCGCGTGTGTGGAATGCTGACGTGGTCGGCACCGCATCGATGACGTCGCGGTGCCGACGCGCTCGCGCTGGCGTCGTCGCGGCGGCGGTGCGACGCGAGCGCGCGTCGCCGTACGACGTCTTGCGCGTGTCTCCGGACGCGACGATGACGGAGATTAAGGTGGCGTTTCGCGCGTTGGCCAAGTCTACGCATCCGGATTCCTCGGTGGATGCGCGCGACGCGGATGGCACCGCGTTTCGCGAAGTCATGAGCGCGTATTCCGTGCTTAGCGACGAACGTTTGCGTGCGAAGATCGATGATGGCGTGGTTCTTGAGTTGGAGGAGTTTCGGTGGGTCGACGGTCGACGACGCGCGGCGGTGGCGAGGGAAACGTTTGAGCGTTTCGAAGACGCCGACGCGAAACCGTCGAGTCCGTGGGATCCAAACTACGACGATTCGGATGAGTACGTCAAGTGGACGAAGCCAAAACGCGCGAAAGAACCAAATGTGGAAGGTTTGACGCCTGCTCCGAGCGATCGCGATGCGCGGATGATGAAGTGGCGCTTGAAGCAATTCGTACAGGCGTGGTGCGTTCGTTCATCGAGCGTTTGAATCAAGCGCGTCGTCGTCGTGTCGTGCCTTACTCGCTCGTCCGTCGTTGATAAGCGTTAACTGACAGAGTGTTGTGTGTTTCATTCTTGCTGCGTAGGACATCATGGTGTCGCGCGTGGCATCTCGCGCTCACCACCGTCGTCCCTCTCGGTTTCGCCGTCGTCGTGCTCTCGCAAGTTTCAGATTTCCCGTCGGATTTCCCTCTCTCCACCGTCGTCGCCGCGTTACATCACGCGCCAAAGTGACCGACGTGTGTGTGTACAACATTTTCAAGATCCCTAGCGTTGCCGTCGACGCCAACCCCCAATCACGTGTACTACAGCTGTATATGTAACATCATGAGTTTTGTTTTGTTTCACTTCGCGTCACACCTCGACATGTCTCGCGCGTTGACGCGCGCGCTCGATGATTCCGACTCCGACGCCCCCGACGTCTCCATCGATCGTCAAGCGCTCGTTGATGCCGAAGCCAAGCTCGTAGACGCCGCGAGACGCGTCACCGTCGCCAGAACGCAGTTTGCAGAGTACGCCAGAGCGCGCGCGGAGGAGCTCAGGGACATCGACAGCGATGCGTTGGAAACCGCCGTACGCGCGGCAGCCGACAAGTTTTCCGCGGGCGAGGACATGTGGACGTCGTTCGAGGACGTGCGCGAAGCGTTGCGCGCGGCGGCGGAGGATGCTGAGCGCGCGGCGGAGGCGTGCGAGGGTGAGCTCGCGCGCGACGCCGACGCGACGGCTGCGACGGTTTCCGGGACGACGAAGAAGCGAAGCGCAGACGACGCGGACGTTCGCGGCGCCGAGCCGGTGGACGACGAGATGATTGATGCCGAAACGTCCATGGGGTTGGATGACGTCGATGCGACTGACGCGTCGTCGCAGGGGTTCGTAGAGCGCGCGAAATACGTGCCGTTGCGTTTGACTTCAGAGGAACGAAAGTGGTTACGTCTCCTCGAAGCCGCTTTACACGTGTCCGAATACACGGATAAGGTGGATATTGTGTCGTACAAGTCGAAAACGCAACGCATTACGAAGCAATTGAGAGAAATTTGTGCCATTCTCACCGGTTTAGTCGTGGCTACGGATTACAAAACTGGCCAGCAGTTGTGTGTCGATCGAGACTTCAAGGACAACGAAGAATTTTTCCAAGACGTGTTTGAAATCGGCCGCCGTCACAAGGTTATGAATCCTGAAAAGATGCGCTCAGAGTATGGTAAGATGGTGTACTTGCTTCAAGATTCCCAAAGCCCACAGGTGCAGGAACTGTTAGAGTTTCGTCTCGTCAAGCCGCTAAAAACGGTGTACTCATTCTTAAAGGAGCGAAACGGCGAACGATTGTTAGCCGACGCAAACATGGAGTTAGCCACGGGAGAAATCATGCATGAAGGACTTCCGAGGCACGAAGTGCAACGCATGATTAAGAAGAAAGAACGCGCGAGAGATTACATCGCAAGCAAGTATCAAAGTGCGACGCTGTCCAAGGAAGATATATTGCAGTGCCTGTACTCTATAGCGGACAACAACGCGTACTTGCGATTTAACCGCGACCCAGTGGACAAAATGCTCGGGTATTTGTCGCATTTTTTCAACCCAAACGCCATCGAGGGTGGGTTTTCATTAGCCATCACCATGGGTCTTCACGGCGCACGGTTAAGTCACAACCATCAGAAGCAGTATACGTACGCGAGTCAGTCGATGATGTTGTGGCGCGAAGTGTCAAACGACATGTTCAAGTTGTGGTATCTCGCCGAGAGCGATCTTTTAAGTGAAACGTCCCGATACGATTTGACGAACACTGGTCAAGGCTTGAATCGTGTTCAAAGCGCGCCTAGAGTCGGCAAAGCAATGCACGGCATTTTAGCGACATGTCAACGCAAGCTCGGACACTGGGTCGGCTCGAGCGTCATTCATTTGGGCGACCACAACGTTCCAAACGCGTTGATGTTCATCGACAAGTACACTCAAGTCTCGCGCATCTTGAATCCGGTGGTCCTGGTCATCGAGCAAATTCCGGTACTCGCTAAAGATCCCGGGCTCAAGGCGTACATCGATGCCCAATTTGGCGGCGTTGAAAACGCGCAAAAAACTATTCTCAAGGATTTCTTTTCGTATGCGTTTGACGGTTCCGGGGCGGAGAATTTTTTCGACGCCGGGAGCTGCATCGACGGCCGCTTGACATCCGCATGGAACTGGTGCTCCAAAATAGAAAAGAAGTCGTACTATCCGATTTTTAAACTCGCTGGATTTAGTGGTTTCGACGGGGGCGATTTCCGTTCGTAAACGTAGACTTTTGCGTTGGTAAAAAACAGTTACACTCACACAGAAACACCACCGTCGCCGTCGCCATAACGCGCCATGTCGTGTATCTCTCTCTCGCGCGCGTCGAACGTCGCGTCGACATCACGAATACCGCGTCCCGCATCGCGCCGCATCGCGTTCTGTGCCAGCGCGTCGTCGTCGTCGTCGTCGAAACCAGACTATGCGCAACAAAAGCGCAGCCGCCTGAGCTGGATGCCTCGTTTGTGGTCCAACAACGCCTCCAAGCATCGCACCGACGACGCCGTGGCGTGGCAGCGCGAGCTTCAGGCCACGTTATCGGCGCTAGAAACGTGCACGTTCGGTGCGGGCGCGTTCATTGCGGATGACGTGCATTTGTTTGCAGAACGCGGGAGAGCCATAGTCGTCGGGGACGAGTCGTGCATCGCCGCGGGTGGGTACATCCACGGTCCATGCGTGCTCGGCGCGAATGTATCGATCAATTGTCGCTGTACGATTGAGGGCGGCTCGCAGGGCGTGCAAATAGGCGATGATACGCGCATCGGGCCAAATTTTAGCGCGTTTGCATTTGAGCACGTGTTCGAGTCTCCAGACGAGCTCGTGCGCGAACAAGGCGTGACATCAAAGGGGATTACAATTGGGCGCGATTGCTGGATCGGGGCGAATGTATCGGTGACGGATGGCGTGAGCATTGGTGACCATGCGGTGATTGGGATCGGTGCCGTCGTCACGCGAGACGTTCCGGCGTGGTCCGTGAGCGTCGGCGTGCCCGCGCGAGTGATTAAATATAGAAAGAAGCCCACCACAGAGTGATGATTTCTCTAGCGGTTTTATATACACATCTAGCACATTGTTATTTTCTACCACGACCTCGGCCGCCACCACCTCGTCCGCCTCGACCGCCTCGACCGCCGCCGCCTCGACCGCCGCCTCGACCGCCGCCTCGGCCGCCGCCTCGGCCACCGCCTCGACCACCGCCATCGCGGCCGCCACCACCGCCACCGCCACGACCAGCGCGGCCACCACGACCGCGACCAGATTTCGCGTCTTTGCGTTCTTTACGAATTTGGTCGGCATTCTTGAGTTCGTTCTGCGCCGCAGGTCCTTCAATGCCAAATACGCTCGAAGCGTTATCAGATTTCGTCTCTGTGCCCTTCGTGTGCCACCCGCGACGGAAACGCGCAGACGAATCATTTCCACGCCTCGCAGCAGAAGCTTCATCTTCCATCGATCCTGTGGCGGTGATAGACTTGTGCGTTTTCGACATCCACTTTTTGTACGTCGCGCCCGTCTCCGCGGCGTTGACGCGTTGGCCAGATTCGTTCTTAAGGCGCTTACCACCACGTTTGACGTCAATTTCGTCCGCTTTGATGTGTACATAACGTTTTTTACGGGCATCCCAGTGGAAGAGTTTCTTTTGGCGCGTGATACCTTCGCCGTCTTCTTCAACCATGTCCATGGTGGCGTCGTCGAGCGCGCCTTCCAATCCGCGCCCGCCTTCGCGCGTCGTGAGCCCAAGTTCTGTATGGTCGACCGCGCGAGGCGCGGCGTCAAGGAAGAACTCCTGGTCTCGAAACTTTCCAGTCTCAAACGCGTCATCATTACCTTGCGCGGCTGCGGCGTAATCATCATCATGGTCATCGCCGTCCTCGACATCCTCTGCGTCGGCGTTAAGAATGGGATCGTCCGCGCCAAGCGGACGCAAAGCTCTCGCCTTACCATCCTTACCTTCGCGTCTATTTTGGATGAACTTTTCGTCGCGCTGACGTTTGAGTCGCATAGCGCTACTCTTTTCAGTCATGCGCAATAAACTCCCGCTCTTATTCGCGCTCGCGACTTCGGCTTCGAGCACGGTGACTTGAGGACGGTACGCCTTGATGCTCGCCGTAAACTCCGCAAGCTTTTGCGTGTGCTCATCCACGCCGCCCGCGGCGCACAACAACGGGTGCGGGCCGGCGTGTATAAGTGGTTGCGCGCGCGACATGGATTCATTCGACGCCGCGCCGCGAGTTTTTTGATACAACTTGTACGCGTTCGCGGCGGCGCGTTCCAATCCAGAAAATTCATCCTTTTCCTTTGCGACTTCGCGCAATCTATCGGTAATCATGTCAAGCGCGCCAATTGGGGCGGTGCCAATGACTGATGTGCCACTTTCATCGGCGTCCTGTGCTAGTTTCTTCGCTTCTTCCGTTGAAGATGGCGGCGTCGGCGACGCGGGCGCGACTTTGCGTCCCAAAAACAAGTGCAAGTCCACCAAGTATCCGAGCTCTTCCTTGACGAGAAAACTGTGCGCGTTCCCGGTTCGCCCCGCGCGCGCGACGCGACCCACGCGATGTACAAATAATTTCGCTTTCGCGGGAAAGTCAAAGTTAATCACGTTATCGAGAAGCGGAATATCAATACCGCGCGCGGCGACATCCGTCACCATGAGCACGTCGGATTTCTTGGCGCGAAACTTCCCGAGGGCCATTTTACGCGCCATCATATCCATCGACCCGTACACACTCGCCACACGTAACCCCTCGTACTCGAGCACGGTGTGCAACCATTCCACGTGATGACGCGTCGAACAAAACACGACGGTTTGTTGTCCTTTTGGAATGACTTCGCGCAACATGTACAAGAGCATGGCGACTTTTTCATCGTTCCGCATCAACACGAACGACATGCGCAAGTCTGATGAAATTTTCATTTCCGCGTCTAAACGCACGATTTCGGGTTCTCGTAATCCCATGCGCACGAATTCGGCCAATGCGCTGGGTAACGTGGCGGAAAAGAGCAACGTTTGCCGAACGTCGGCGACGCCCTTCATAATCATGCGCAACTGGTCGGCGAAGCCCATCTCGAGCAGACGGTCAGCTTCATCCAACACCACGTGACACACCGTACGCAGGGTAAACGCTTGCACCTCATCCACGTGGTGCAATAAACGACCAGGCGTGGCGACAATAATGTCTGGATTGTGGCTTAAATCCTCAAACTGCGCCTCCATGCTGTCCCCGCCGACGACGGCGGCGCATCGTAAATTTGTAAACTTGGCCAGCTCTCTCGCAAATTTAAACGTCTGTAGCGCCAACTCGCGCGTTGGAGCTAAAATCACGCACCGCGCACCAGCCTTCAAGCTGTGCGTGCGCAATTTACTCAACACCGGAATCAAAAACGCCGCAGTCTTCCCCGAACCCGTCCGCGCCATGGCCACCACGTCTCGGCCCTCCAACGCCGGCGGTATAGCTTTTCTCTGAATTGGCGTCGGCACCCGATACCCCTTACGCTTCACCGCTCGGAATATCTCAGGAAGCATCTCCATCGACTCAAACCCACCCGTTTGCTTCTTCTTCTTCGCCTCAGCCGTCTTCCGTCGGCCCGTGAGCGCCTCGACGCGCGTAAACTCCACCGCGCCATTCGCGTCTTGACCTTCATCGCACGCGCGCGCCGCATCCTTTACCTCGCGCGGCGTCTTCGCGCCAGCAGACGTCGCACGCGCCGCGCGTCGATCGTTCTCATCGCCGTCATCGCGCGTCGACGCCCCACCGCGACGCACCGCCGCGCGCTTTTTCGTCGAATGCGCCGCCGCCGCAGGTGTCTTCACCATGCTTTACGTCCTTTGTCGCGCGCGCGGCGACGCAAACGCGTGCTCGGCGATGCGCGATGAATGCGAACGTGCGTCCCGCGCGCGTTCTCGCCGTGTCCGTGCGTCGGCGTCGCCGTGCGCGCGTCGGCGTAACAATGGCGTCGACGACCGTCGGTGCGGCGACTGACTTTATTTTTAGCGCAGACACATGTGGCGCGACATGTGGCGCCCGCACAGCGCGACGCGCGCGCTGGAGTCGCGCGCGGCGCGTCGGGGACGCGCATACGTCCGCATTAGACGCAACGCCGATCGTTGCGCGACGCACAGCGAGGCGAGGCGAGGCGATAGGGCGCGCGTGACGCGAGGACATTTGGCTGTGTGGTGGACATTGTGGCGCACCAATGTCGACGGTAGCGCCGCAGAGCGACGCGCTCTGTGCGCCGTGCGCGACGACGACGGCGTGCGTGCCGTTCGAGTCGCACGTCAAGGTGGTGCGCGAGCGAGACGCGCACAAGGCGCATCGCATGCGATTGGAGCAAGAGAAGGCGAGGTTGTTGGATGATTGGACGCGCGAGCGGCGTAAATTCGCGGCGTACGAACCGACGCTTGTGGAGTTGCGACAGCGCCTGACGCGCGCCGTGCGCGATAGGAATGTGTTTAAGAAGGAACGCGATGCGTTGCGTGCGATTGCGGGTGGGGCGAATGCGAGCGCGCGAGTGGATGTGAAGGATAGCTCGCGACGCGGGACGCCGCCGGTTGAGGCGTTGAGAGACGTCGGGCGCGTCTCTCAATGCGGTACGACGCGCGTGGTGTCGTCGGTATTCGATGCCAACGTGGTGTTGTGCACGCGTGATGATGGTTGGGCGATCGTGGATGCGTCGAGCGATGACGACGCGGGGGCGATGGCGACGGTGGATTCGTTTGAGTTGTGCGCTCGAGCCGCATTCGCGGCGAACGCGAGCGTCGTCGCCGTCAATCATCACGGCGTCGTGTGCGTATGGGATTTACATCAGCGTGAATCAGTCGCAGAGTTTCAAAACGCGCACACGCACGCGTCGGTGTGCTCGATGGATGTGCTCGCGTCGACGCACGATGTGGCGATTGGTAAAAGCGACGGGACGGTTGAAATTTGGGACGTCGGCGTCGAACGCGCCGTCCCGGCGCGCGAGATTCAAGCGCATGCCTCGAGCACGACGCACTGCGAGTGGCTTTCATGTGCCACGTTGCTGACGACAGGTGACGACGATGCGGTCAAAATTCACGATACGAGATGCGCGGGAAGTGTGTTGGAATTCGGCGCGCGCGGCGAGCGACATTCTGGCGGGTGCACGACAGCCACCGCTCTGGACATCAAGGACCGCGTGCGCGCAACATCGTCGTTGTTGGCGACGAGCGACGGTGACAAGAAAACAATCATGTGGGACATGCGCTCGAGATCGGCGATTGAGGTTATACGTACTGCGCGTGCGGTGAAGCGCGCGGCGAGCAGCGCCGCGGAGCGTGAAATCATGCTCGCCACGGGCGATACGCTCGCGGCGTACGATGCTCGTACAGGTAAAGTCAAGCGAGAGAAGAAATTGGAGAGCGATATTGTCGATGTCGTGCGCGACTCGGCCGATGGTCGTTGGATCACCGCCAGCGCTGATGGTGTCGTGGCCACGTGGGCGTAGCGCGAGAGCATATTTCTACTAAATCTGTGTGTTGCGATTATAAAGTTGTGTCTAACTGTTGCTTTGCGCGCTCGCGCTCTACGTATGCGCCGCGGCTCGACATATTTATTTGCCCGCCGTCGCGTCATCCTTTGCGGCGTCCTTCTCACCCTCCTTGGCGGGCTCGGCGTTTTCCTTATCTTTCGCGGCGAGTCCGTCAACTTGGCGCTCGCGTTCCTTGTTCAAGACTTTGTTGTTGATCAAATCATGCAACGCGATGACGGATCGAATCAACGAGCTCAAGTAAATGACGAGCATCATATCGTTGGTTTTCACGGCGAATCCTTTGACGTAGTCCTCCAAGTTCAAGTTGGGCAACAAGTTGAACGCGTCTTGCAAATGGCCCATAATTTCATGGTTCACCGGCAACGAACCATCCACCACCTTGTTCATGTAACTCTTAATCTCTTCCAAACGCGCCTTCAACCCGCGCAACGATTGTACCTTTTCGCTCACTTTCGTACTCAACGTAGACACGGTGTTGTCCTTGACGTCTCGCAACAAGTGCTCGACGCCAATCTCCTCCGCCTCAAACGCCTCGATTGAACTCGGCACGTGCACAAACGTCTTTTGCTGCTTCTCCGTGCCATCCTCCTTGACCTCAATCGTCGCCGCGAATGCACTCGTGGGAATGTTCGCATTCTCCGCCCGGACGTCTACAATCACCAACACGGGCTCTGGCGTGTACGCGTAAAAGAGCTCGTGAATGTCGATATCGCACTCGCGCAACTTTGGCCCCGTGCTGTACCACCCAATCACCTTTTCTTTTGCGCTAATCTTCTTCGACATTCGATACATATTTTCCATGTACGAATGATCGAGGAACCAAATCCCATTGTCCGCGTCATCCTCCTCAA
>JACLAB010011171.1_pt1:32500-36791 | contig 36791 bp, 24 predicted proteins | sample 8027921 | NCBI WGS metagenome assembly JACLAB01 (sample SAMN15725117, study PRJNA655200) | protist metagenome | isolation source: fluorescence activated cell sorting (FACS) single amplified genomes of... | place: USA: West Boothbay Harbor, Gulf of Maine | collected 2000-07-19 | reverse complement strand
GCGGCGGCTCCAACGACGAACGCGAAAAAGCAAAAGCAGGAAAAAGAAAAGACGGAAACGGAAGAACAACGAGACCGGCAAGAACAAGAACAACAACAAGCGCCTTTGAAACCAAAAGTGAAAGTCATCTTGGCGACGGCGTTAAAGAAAGAGCTCATCAAACAACACGAAGCGCTCGCGCACAACCGCGTCCTGAAGCTCCCGAGAGAACCCGCCGCGCATACCGTCCAAAGTCTCTTCTCCGATTACGAAGTCGAAGCGATCGCGAAAGCTCGAACGCCGAAACAAATCGAACGCGCGAAAGAAATCGTCGCCGGTCTCAAACGCTACTTCGACGCCGCCTTGCAAAAAGCTTTACTCTACGAAAAGGAGAAGAAATACTACGACCTCGCCGTCGCGAAGAACGACGCGTTAAAATCCAAACCCGCCTCGGAAATCTGCGGCGCGGAACACCTCCTCCGCTTATACGTGAAACTCCCGGATTTCATCCCGGTTGAAGCCTTCGTCGGCGAAAAAGGCGAAAAAGAGGCGCAACTCATCGGTCACCAACTCGGCGAAACGTTGCGATGGTTGCAAAAAAGATCCCACGAAGCGTTCGACGGCGCGTACGTGGAAATAGACGAAACGAGCGGGAAAGTCATTCGAGAGATTCGAAAAGGCGCCGAGGTGGACGACGACGACGACGACGACTTCGATGAAGACGACTTTGAAGAAGAGAAAGAACAACAAAAAACGACGACTGATAATAATAAAGCTGCTGGAGTTTTAGAAGAAGAAGAAGAGAAGACGGAATTGGCTACCATTGATTTTCCGTAGTTTAACTTTATCGTTTTTTCAGTATTATAAATACTCTCTGAGAGTATACTTCTACACAACGAAAGAATAACTCTAAAAAATACGATCTGATGCTTTTTTGCTTTTTTCTCAAAAAAATTTTTTTCCTCAAACTGTCAAACAAAAGAAGGAAAAAAAAATTCAGCCGCCACCTTGTTTTTCATCAGAGTCGTCATTTTTTAACCAGACACACACACACGTTATAAACGCGCACACACATAAAGTTACATCACCACTTTTAAAGTCACGAAGAAGAAAGACAACAACAACAAGAAGAAGAAGAGCGTCGTTAAAAAAAGTCCTCCTCGTTTCCGTGGTGTCGTCGTGCAACAACAATCGCAGAAGAAGAACAACAACAAGAATAAGAACAAAAATGGGCAAAAAAGCGAAAGGGAAACATCGTCTGGACAAGTTCTATTACTTAGCGAAAGAGCAAGGATTCCGCGCACGTTCGGCGTTTAAGTTAGTTCAACTGAACAGGAAGTATGATTTTTTATCCAGCGCGAAGGCTTGTTTGGATTTATGCGCAGCTCCAGGCGGGTGGCTGCAAGTGGCGCAGAAGTACATGCCGATGCAATCGACCATCGTTGGGATCGATTTAGCTTCGATAAAACCCATACGCGGATGCACGACTTTAGTGGAAGATATCACGACACCGAGCTGTCGAGCGGCGATTAAACGGGTCACGCCGGATGGTTTGAAGTACGATTGCGTGTTACACGACGGCGCGCCAAACGTCGGGGGCAACTACGCCAAGGAAGCGTATTCGCAAGCGGCGCTGACGTTGGACGCGTTGAAATTGGCGACGGAGTTTTTAACGTTAGACGGTTGGTTCGTGACGAAAGTGTTTCGGTCGCAAGAGTATCACGCGTTGTTATACGCGTTTCAGCAGCTGTTTAAGAAGGTGGAGAGCACGAAGCCGGTGGCGTCGAGAGACTCGTCGGCGGAGATTTTCGTCGTGTGTAAAGGGTACTTGGCGCCGACGAAAATTGATCCGAGGTTGTTAAAGGCGGAGTATTTATTCGCGAACGTGGAGGATGGCGGACAAGGTAACAAAGGAGGACAGCAGAACAGGGACGTTTTGAAGGTGGAAAAAGCGAAGCGAAATCGAAGCGGCTACGAGGACGGGTTACATTCGCTGTATAAAGAGACGTACGCGGAGAATTTTATCACAAACGAGAAACCGGCGGAGATGTTAGGGATGTACCACTGTTTTATTTTAGACGGTGGAAAAGGAAAGAAAGGAACGAACGTGGTGCCCCCAAAGGATGGATTTATGGATTTAGACGCGTGCGAGGAGACGAACGAGGAAATTCGGACGCTCTTTCGAGACTTGGGCGTTTTGAACAAGAGCGATTTTAAGATGTTGTTGAAGTGGCGTTTGCAAGTGAGGAAACGGTTAGGTATGGAGGATAAGAAGGTGAAACCGAGGACGACGACAAACGCCAACGAGGACGAGGAGGACGAGAATAATGAAAATAAAGCGGCGGTGCCCGAGGACGAAAACGAGCGCTTGCTGAGCGAAATGGAGGAATTGCAAGGAAACATGGACGCGGAGGCGAGAAGGAAAAAGAAAAAGCAGGCTAAAATGAAACAGAAGGATAGAATACGCGCGCAGTTAGGATTAAAAGGAGACGGCGAAGCCATCGTGGCGGAGGAAGATTTATTCTCTTTGGTTCGATTGAAAACAAAGGTGCGTTAGATTGCGCATCGCCGCCGCGCGCGAGCGTTTGTTTTTTGTCTCTTTCGATTTCTCTCGTTTTTTTCTTAACGTCTCTCTCTCTCTCTCTCTCTCTCTCTCTCTCTCTCTCTGTATGCATTCAAAAGCCGGTGAAGATACTCGCTTACTCACTTGAGCGGCGTTAGAACCCGCGTAAACTGAAAACCTTATGCAAAAACATGCCGTTTACCCATCTGAGGCTTTTTTTCTTTCTTTTTTTCGTCGCTCGCGCGCGACGCGTTGTTGGTAGTAAATATAGTTTTACGCCAAACTGACCATTTTCTTCACCCACCAACAAAAAATAGGAGGATGTCGATACGGTCGCAAACCAAGCCGCTCCGTCTGTGCCGGCTGACTATTACGAAGACTCTGACTCGGAACTGAACGCGGCTCGCAGAAGACAAAACCGATACGACTCTGAAGACTCTGACGCAGAAAATGACGTGGAAAACGACACGTCGCGGCTAGACTCGAGTTTAGACGCTTTGTACAAACAGTACAAAGAAAGGCAAAAGAAGAAAGGCCGGTCGGTTGGAGAAGGCTCGAAAGGATCCGCGATGAGACGCGATAAGAGGGCGACGTTAGAAGGCGAAGGCGATGGAGAGCTTGGCTCGGATGATGACGAAGACGTCGATGAGAGCGATGAAAGCGATAGCGAGGAGACTGGTTTCGAGGAAGACGACGACGCGCCGTTGGAATGGGAGAAGAGCGAAGACGTAGAAGGCGAAGAGAAGAACAGGAAGAAAAAAACGAAGGAGGATAAAAACAAAAACAATCTGATCGTCGAGTTCGACCCGAGCAAAGTGAAACCAAACTCAAAGGCAACCGTCGATCGATGGTTTTCCAACGATCTTTTTTCGGAAATTGAAAAAACAACCTCCGCAGCGACGAGCGGCAAGGCGGCGGCGGAAAAGAAAATAACAAAGACAACGAGGGAAGAAGCAAAAGAAGAGAAAAATATGATGAAGAAGAAACAAAAGAAGAACGACAAAGACGATGTCGTCGTTGATGAAGACGAAGACGATTACGAAAGTCTACGGGAACAAGCGAGAGCGAGGAAACTGGAGAAGGCGAAAGAAGCGGCGAAGATTGCCAAGGAAGGTGAACTGAAAAGTAAAAAACAACAGGATAAACTCGATAAGAAGCGAAAGAAAACGAGTGGTGGTAAGAACGGAAATGGTGACGACACGACGTACGATTCAGGTTCAGACGATGTGGACGTCGGACGTAAAAGACGAGCGCTGCGTGCCGAGGCGGCGGCAGATGATTTACATATTGTTCCCAGAGGAAACGATGACGATGCTCGAGAGAACGACGACGACGACGACGACGATGATGATGATGATGATGACGACGACGTATCTGATAGAGGCGTGGGAAGAAACGCGAAAGGAAGTCGTCAGCGCGTACGCGCTGATGGTTCTGATAGCGATGAATCTACAGACGTCGACGAACTCTCGGATGGCGCCCGAGCCGAAATCCTCGCCATTAGCAAAAAAATGCTTCGAAGAAAACAACGCGAAGAAATCATCGAAGACGCGTACAACCGGTACGCATTTGAGGACGATCCGAGAGACTTGCCTGATTGGTTTGTCGACGACGAGCGAAGATTCATGAAAGCGGAACCGATTTACGATCAGAGCGACTACGAGGAAGCTCTCGCGAGCGTCTCCATTAAAGTTGACGAACGGTCGATCAAAAAAGTCGCCGAGGCTAAATTGCGAAAGAAAAAACGCG
>JACLAB010011171.1_pt1:0-30000 | contig 36791 bp, 24 predicted proteins | sample 8027921 | NCBI WGS metagenome assembly JACLAB01 (sample SAMN15725117, study PRJNA655200) | protist metagenome | isolation source: fluorescence activated cell sorting (FACS) single amplified genomes of... | place: USA: West Boothbay Harbor, Gulf of Maine | collected 2000-07-19 | reverse complement strand
TGGTTTGAGTAATCACGCGAGCAACGCAAATGGTCCAATGCCAAAGTTGACGAGTTCTTTAGTAGATGCGGTGTCTGCTCTGAGAACGCTTCGAAATATCGTGTGCGTTTCGAGCGCGAGTTTAGCAAAAGTAGGTGGCGATGCCAGTGGTGCATTAGCGAGAGATGCTCCCGGCGCCGCGTTATGGACCGTGCGGGCCATCGCAGCGATGTGGAATCCAGTAAACGAAACAAAGGACGACGCGCAAATGCGGGAAAAGTACGTTGCCTTTGAAATCGAACGCGAGGAAGCGTTGCAACTCGCTTTGAACGTCGCGACGCTACTTGCGAGCGGATCGGGCCCTTCCCCGTGGTGTAATGTCGGATTGGCAAACTATTTACGCGCTTTAAGCGAGTGTTTGGTGAGTTTTGAACTGCGTCGAAATAACGACGATTCAGGCCACGACGAAGACAAACTTCGCCTTCGTCTGATCCAATCGAAGCTCGAGACGCAGCACTTTGCTCGGGTCGCCGTCACACGCGCCATCGATCTCGCCTCAAAGCGCGGTGAAGGTCAGGAATGCGTCATGGCACTTTCAAAGCTCCCGAAACCAACGTTTTGCGAAAGTTTAATCGCGCATTTAGCATCGTCGTTTAGTCAGCTCGAACGCGATTTACTCGAAGAGCAAGCGAAAAGCGCGCAAAAGAAAAAAGACAGAGAAAGTGGCAAAGAGTGCAATAATGCTCAAAATGAAAACGACGAGCGCAAACGACGCGCCATATTCAAACGAAGAGGCGAGGCTGTCGGCGACGCTTGCGATGCCTTGTTGAAATGTTCTTCGTGTTACGCGCCGGTTTCGATTACACTCGTCGCGGACTCATTCGTTCGATACGGCGAACGCATGGGCGCATTCCAAGCACTCATTAAAGCGTCGTCAAATTCAACATACTGTGGATTTCTCAGTCTCTCTGGGTGTCGTATCATTGGCGCGTGTTCGAGGGCGTCGACAGCTTTTGCTGACAAGGCGCTCGAAAAAGATGCGTTGATGCGCTTCTCGACGAGATTGATTAAATTAGTCGCACGCGCTTCCGAGTTGTCCAAGGGAGTGACGCTATCATCATCTCTCGAAACTAAAAGTGCAATCATGACTAAGTTACGTCCAGTTGCAGACGGTATCGCAGCTGTGGCGTACGCGTTACATCCGTTGGCGAAGGAAAATTGCGAGACTGCGCATCCGGCGGATTTTCTTTGCGACTCTGGCGTCGTGGAGAGCTGTTGCGACGCGATGGAGATTTTCTCCTCGTTTTCAACGTCGATTGTGGCGACGATAGCTCGGACGGCCCCAGGCTCCGACGCGTCTTCAAAAGCGATCGAGGAGTATAAATCCTCGCAGCATCTTGCGATTTTCTCCTTACTCAACGTTTTGCGGTTACCGCTGGCGTTCATCCCGACGAAAGGCTCAAACGCAGAAAAAGTTGGCGCCGTGGCAAACCGTAAATTCATGACAGTATTGAAGGAAAAAAATGTGCTCGGAACTTTGTTGAAGTGCGTGAAGTCGATGAAGACAGATCTGGAAATGCGCGCGTTAAGAAAATATAACGGGAACGGTAACGAGAACGAGGAGGAAGAAGTAGAAGAAGTGGAAGAAGAAAATAACACGACCAAAAACAAAGCGAATAGCAAAAAGAACAAAAAAACAGCGGCGGTTGATACTGCTAGTACTAGTAACAGCAGTGAAGCGCATTCTTTATCGAGTGCTATTAGTTTAATTTCGCGTCTGGTCGTCACCGGCGGCGATGTCTTCAGCAACCAGTTCATCGAAGCGAAAGGATGCTCGGCGTCTCTCAGCGAGTTTGCGCTTTCGCAATCTTCGTTTGCGTCCTCGTTGCTGAACATTAAGCAGAAATCTATTAAAGTGGAGTTTGCGAACGAAGCAACAACCATTGTTGATTGGACTATGATTCTCTCACAGCTCGCCAAGAGTAACGAGAGTCGGTACGAAAATGTTGGCGAGGCAAACGCAACTTTTCATTTAACAAAGTTGCTTCGACACGATGATTTCAACGTGCGCGCGCGCGCAGCGAACGCACTCGGTAACCTTTGTCGCCACTCGGACTATTTTTACGCATCATTTAAGAAGTATGGGACGGTCGGCGCGCTGATTGATCGTTTAAACGCAGACGAAAAAGAGGAACCCTCTGCGTTGGTTCGAAAGTTTGCCGCTTTCGCCATCGGGAACGCCGGGTTTCACTCCGATTATCTCTACGATGATTTGCGACGATCAATTCTCCCACTCGTGAGGAATATAGGTAATCATTACGGGTCAACTTTTGGTGTTGGAAGAAAAGATGAGAACGATGGGAAAACGAGAAGCAACGCCGCGGCGGCGCTCGGAAACTTGGCGAGAAACGGCGATGCTCTCATCGCAGACTTGCTTGCGAACGATGTGCCCAAGGCGCTAATTTTACTCGCCAAAGAGTACGCTTCAGAGAAGAGTAGCAGTAAAAAGAGTAGCAGTGTAGGAGATAAGCAAACGCCCGCGCATGTTGCGCTCTTTTCGCTCGGAAATCTCTGCGCGCACGAAGAGTGCAGATCGGCGCTGATAAAATTAGGGGTTCGAAATGCTCTGCAGCAATCGCGCACGAGCGAGGACGAATTGCTCCGAAAATACGCTCTGAGAGTGTTAGCGAAACTAGAAAATTCTTAATAGTGAGTGAGATAGAGAAACATCATTCCTTATTTTTACACAACGATAACTATATATAATCAGTCACTATCGTCCTCATCTGCATTCTCTTTTGGCGTGAATGCCGCGCGCATTGCATTTTCCAACTGTTGATTAATATCTTCATTTTTATGCGCCTCGTCCGCCTCGGTGGTTTGGAAGACTTTGCCTAACACGGACAACGCCTCGCAACGCTTTTTTCTCACTTCTTTCTTCACGCTCTTATCGTGACAAACTTTATCACACACCGATCTAAGTGTCGATTCAATGTCGAGCGCAGAAACGTTCCAAAGTGCTTCTAAAATGTGCGGCATGACGTCTTTTTGATGCTGCGCGCGTCGCTGCATTATTTCAGCCTCTGTCAACGACGGTTTCTTCTTCGTTTCCTTCCCTTCTTGCTCTTTAGCGATATTCTCGGCGATTTTCCCGTCTCTTTCGCCAGCGCTCTTTTCAATTTCACCCTCTTTTTCTTTTCCTTCTTCTTCCTTCATGTATCCCTCCTCTTCCTCGGCGATTTTCTTCACCGTTCCAAACGCGCCAAACGCGGCTTTCATCGCGCTGAACTGTGTTTTCGTTCTGTTTGTATTTTGCTCCATGGCGGCAAAGTTTGAACGAACCCCTAAATCCGCCCACGTCCCAAAACCAGCCACGGGATCCGTCAACACTTGCTCCGCTTGCTTCTCGTACACGAATCCAATCTGTTTCAACATTTTTGGTCCGTGAGAAGCGTTGGCTAAACTCTGCGCGATTGGTTTCATTTGCGCTTCAAACTTTTCCAGAGCCGCTTTTTCGCGCAGCTTTTCCTCCTCTTCTTTTTCATTCGTCTTATCAGCCGTTAAAGTCGCAGTCGGTGTGACCATAGCGCGAGCCGACGTAGCGTACCCATCCAAAATAGCAGCCAAATTAATCGCTAATCGAACAATTCTTCGGTCTTGTAAAATCCGCGTTTCATCTCTCGTCAAATCGCTTCCGCCTTCGGCCATGACTGCCATTTGCAGTTTCCCGACGAACATTTCCATCTGGTCCGACCCGAACAATGCGGCAAAAAACGCCGACGCGTCTATCACGGGTATATCACCTAATCCATCTTTCCCTCTTGAATCGTATTTTTTCCTCAACTCTGGATCGGACAACACTTGGTACGCCTCGCCGACTTTTTGAAACTTGTTGTGCGCGTCCGGGTCGTCGGGATTTTTATCCGGATGTAACTTCCTCGCGAGTTCGTAATACGATTTCTTAATCTCCGCCGACGAAGCAGTCGTTTCAACTTTCAAAATCTCGTAATATTGCGTCTCTTTAACTTGCTTCCCTCCTCCGTTTCTATTATTATCATTACTATTATTATCGCTATTACCTCCTCCCATGCTCTCGTTGAGTACTCCGTTGAGCCCGATGCCGCTTCTACCTTCACTCATCGCCCTCTTCCTCGCCTGCTCATATATATCCTCGTCCGTCGATTGCGCCAACCAAATCCCATCTCGCACTAAATCTTCATCCACCCACTCTCTGGTGTGTCGATTCCACCTCTTTCCGTCATTCGCCGCCATAATCGCCTCGGGCGTATTCGCCACGCCGCGACAAATTTGCGTCACTCCGACGCCGGCGCCGACGACGGGTAAAACCACCGCCGCCGCCAATCCGGCGCCTAAACCTTTGAAAAACCCACTCGCACCTTCCGCTTTAGCGCCGGCAATCGGTGCCGCAATCAACGCCGCTGCTCCAGCTAACGCGCCTTTCCCCACGGATTTCAAACCAGAGTTTAAGCCGCTCGCGGCATCTTTCGGTCGTCTCAATGAGAAGAAATCGTTGAAATCGACGCTTTCCGCTTGCTTGGAAAGCGTCGCGGACATTGCACCATTACCACCGCCATTACCACCATCATCACCACCGATTAACGCGAGTTGCATGTGGTTCAGTAATTCTTCCGTCGTCGAAGTTTTTGGTTGTTGTTGTTTTTGTTTTTGTTGTTGATTACTCGAAGAAGAAGAAGAAGAAGAGGTGCCTCGTTGTTGTTCTTGTTGAAATGCGCTCATCTCTCTCTTCTTTTTCTTAAACACGAAGAAGAAGCAGCGCAGTTTAAAGAGCAAAGAGCGAAACTAAGAGTGTTCTTTCGAGCAAACAGCGCGTTGTTTTGTTTCGAGAGAAAGAGAGAGAACGCAGAGAGTTCTCGAAAAGCGACTAAATGCTCTCGTTTTTCGCAAACGACTACTCTACTCTTCAATGAAGAGAAGAAGACGAAAAGAGAAGAAGAATGAACTTTTTTTGCAAATATTAAACCCTAAACGTAATTTGCTGAGAGCTTCTCAAAGAGGGAAGGAGAGTGAATGCAAATTATGCATTACCTAATACTCATTTCTCTTAGTACGCGTGATAAAAGTAGCATTCTTAGAGTAGTTTTATTGAGCTACAAACAAACACACACAACAAAAGGTTTCAAAGAAGACAAAGAAGACAAAGAAGAGCACGAGACGATTACGAGGATGATGATGATGAGGAGCGAAGGAACTCGTGTTATTCCTTTGAGTAAAAACGGAACGAGTAAACTTCATCCTCGTTCTCATCCTCATCCTCGTCGGGTAATAATGGGGATAAAAAAATCAACGAGGCTTGCCCCTCGCGGCGCTTCGTCTTCTCCCTCGTTGAAGAAGAACGAGTCTCACGACGCTTCGTCTGAACCAGACGTCCTCATCGTCCAATCGAAGAACAAAAGAATAATGTATTCCACGACGAGAGAAATAAACGTCCAAGAGGTTTCTGATTTGTGCGATAAAGTTGGGTGGCCGAAACGACCGGAGGAGAAGCTGAAAATCGCTCTGGAGAATTCGTTTTTAGTCGCGCAGATGTACGTTTGTAGTAGTAGTAACAATAGTAATAATAATAATAAAGAAGAAGAGGAAGAAGAAAAATTAATAGCGACGTGCAGAGCGACGTCTGACCACGCGTTCAACGCGTGTTTGTGGGATATAATTGTCGATCCAGAGTATCAAGGTCAAGGGTTAGGGAAGGCGATTGTGTCGCACTCGATACGCGCGCTGTTGGCGAGAGATGTGGCGAACGTGACGTTGTTCGCGGATAAAGATGTGGTGGAGTTTTATGAACGGTTAGGGTTTGTGACCGATGCCGACGGCGTGAAAGGGATGTTTTTGTATCCAAACGTAGAAGGTGAGTAGAGAGAGAGAGAGAGTTTGAAAGTGTAGTTTGTGTCTGTTTCGTAAAGCGTGCAAATGTATTACAGGAAGATGATTTCTCAATCAATCAATCAATCAATCAATCAATTTCTATGTACTCAACTTGTGGTGGTGGTGGTATTGATGCGTTCGTTCTGCCGTCCCTTTCGATGCTTTCTTTCAAAGGAATTGGCGTTGGAGATTTAGCTAATAAACGTTTTCGCTCCCGCGCCTCTTCGCTCGTTTTCTGTTTCTTCACCAAGTTTTCCAAATCCGCCACTTCGGCGGGTAACCTTTTGAAAAAGTCTTGGATGCGCGCAGAAGACGAGACGCTTTTATCGCGGACATTTGGCTTTTTCGAAGCATCGTCGGCGGCAGCTGCATTAGATGCGGCCGCAGTCAACAAAGGTGCGGTCTTTTTGTTCTTCTCGGGCGCGTTCTCCTCGTCTTCAAAATCGTCCCAGTTCAAGAAACTGGTTGTTTTTTTATTCCCGGAGGATTTGAAAAAGTTCTTCATGGTTTTTTGCTGCGTCGTCGCTTTCTTGTACGAGAATGGATCAATAGGCGTCACGTCGTCTTTTTTCAACGACATGCGACCTTTAATTTCCGCGCCTTTTTTCTTTTTTTCCTCCCAATTTTTCTCGGCGGCAGCGACGACCAGCGGGAGTAATTTTTCGGGATATCGAATACCAACTATCTCGAACATTTCGTCAGTTCCGTTGTTCGTTTCGTTTAACGAAAAGTCCTCGGGGTTTTGTTCTTGTTGATCGCTTCCGTTTGAATCGGGGAGTAACGCCGCGACGGCCGTCGTCTGCGCCTCTTCTTGTCGCTTCTTAAGGTTAGTTTCCACGCGTACGACGCGCATGTGTCGGTCACGGAAAAGAACACTCGACTGATGTCGTCGCAAAACTGTTTCGAGCTCTTTCCACATGGTCACGACGGCACCGTTGACGATGCAGCATCGCTCAGCTCGACTTCCGAAATCGCAATGTATACCGCTTTGGGCGTTTTGGCACTTCCCGTAATGTTTGCAGCCGAATTCGGTCTTGTCGTACATAAAATCCCACTCTTCTTTGGCTTTAGATTCAATCCACCACCCGGGGTCTTTGTCTTCGATTCGAGTGTTGTCTGCCATGAAATCGAAGCGATTATGGTTGGGTTGAACTCTCCCCATATTCGGTCTGTAAATTTCTACTTCGAGTTCATCGGTACCAGGGGCTGTGAACACTAACATAATTTCGCGCCTGCCGTACCACTTTTTCTTTCTGAAATAAAATCCATCGCGGGGGTATCGCGAACCGCTCGTTTTGTACATCTCAAAGGCTTGATCCCAAGATAACCCACGATCGGAGACAAAGTTGGACTTAAGTAGGCGAGCACCGTGAAACGGTTCTGTGAGAACAACTTGGTTGGCTTTGCCATCGAGCGCGACATGTTGACCGCCGAGTTGATTCACTCCCTCGGTATAACTACCTTCAAGTTTCGCGGCATTTATCACGGCGTGGAGCGTATCTCCGAACAATCCAAACAGAATATTTTGACGAAGTACCGGGACGCCGAGTAACCTATTTAAGAATCTGCGCACGTTGACCGCACTAACAGTAATCAAAGATTTCTCACCACCTTTCTCGCCGAGCTCGAGAACAGCGCGTGAAAGTTCCACGTAAATATCTCTCAGCGATTTACCGCTCTCAATTGTTTCTTCAGAAATCTTACGTTGGTATTCGTCGTCACTCAACCCGGCGTGTTTCCAAACACTTTGCAAGGAAACGCCCGTCGGTAATTTGAAATCGAAAGTATCGTTGTCGACCTGCGCGTTGAGCGCATCAAACATAATTTGCAAAGATCGTTTCCCGAGGAAAGAGTCCACGTTACCATCGCTCAAATCGACACCAGTCGCCGCGCGTCGATCGCCGCGGGTGAGCGCGCCGAGACTTTGCAAACGTCTCGCGACAGCAGATACAAAGCGCCGTTCACCCCCAATATCAGTTGAGACCATAACATATAACGGGCCCTGTGCTTGATTCGAGCGATGCGACCGTCCAAGTTGCTGGATTGCTTTATCCGCAGCCCAGGGTAATTCAACGGTGATGTGCACGCGACGCCTCTGGTTCGGCACTTTCTTGCTCGCGTGCAGTGAGATTCCCGTCGAAGCTGCATCTGAAATGATGGCAACCAATTTACTCCCCTCCATAAACCACTTGGCTTCTCGAATATTGATGCTATCCATTTCCGATGCGAACTTGTCCTTGTTGTTATTACTCGCCGATGCGAGTAAATGCCGCCCGTCGTCCGAGACTGGTGGCACCGCAAATCTTGGTTCGTACGTCAGTCCAGATTCTTCACCAATCGAGTGTCGCACCATTCTGGCACGCCTGCCTGTCATTTCGGCTACTTTCTCGACGCCGCCGAGTTTATCGATTAAGTCGTCGAGGAAATTAGGGGGTAAATCCAGCTCTTCTACGCGCTTTAAGAGCGCTTCTTTGACCTTGTACGCTTCCTCGTGCGTTCGAGGACCGGTGATAGTTCCGTCTGCTCTTTGTTTCCAACCATCCGGAAGATCGGCGACGGGTAAGAGTTTCACCGCTTCTTGCTCCTCAGCGGTTCCGTTCGATTTGCCATTGACGTCCGTCTTGAAGTGTTCCATAATGAACTGTCTCAAAATTTCTTGCGTCGTGGAGGTTGGGACATCGCTTTCGAATCCGTATTGTAAGTTCAAACGCGTATCTTGCGCTTCGCCGGTTGTTTGGAGACCGATTAAAGCGCACTCGCCTCTTTCTAAAGCTTCCTCAACCTCCTTGACGACGAACGGGATTTTGAAGCTCACGCATAACAACTTGAAGAATCTTTGATGCGCGCTCCAGTACAATTTCATGAACATCCCGCTCTTCTCGCCTCGTTTATGCGCTAAATCCTCGTACTCTACGCGAACGTCTTGCCAAATTTGGCACGCCGAGTCGTACATCGCCCTCTGTTGAGCGGTAATTTTCACAGTTTCCGTGCGAAATTCCGCTTCTTCGAAGGAAAGCGCTCTCGCGACATACTTTCCACCGGCTTTCATCTCAATCGCGAGCATCTCGAGAAAACCTACGCCTCTGTCTTGCAATTTCTTGATGAAGGTCTCGGCATCTTTGAAGGGCGTCGACGGACCCCAAAAGCCCATACGTTCCATGTACGCCATGTTTCCAATCTCCGAAACGCCCGTCGCCGAGCAGTACAAAACTCTGGCTTCCGGACACATCTCTTGCATCTCTCTGACAGCCTTTGCCGTTTGACTCCCATTATCGCTGCTCGACTTTTTTCCCGCGCCCGCGGTGTGCCCCGAATTCTTGGCTTTATGACATTCGTCGAAAACCAAACAGCCGTTCCCGTCCTCGCCTTCGCCGAACCAATCGATAATCTGTTGGAACCTGTCGTACTTCCCGGTAGCGCTCACGAGCGTCGAATATGTGGTAAACAAAATACCTTCCTGAAAGTCGCGACTCAACCCAGTCGCTTTGGTCTGGTTATCCAGCTCTTGAACGTTTCTTATGATCTTCGCGTGGCACCCCAAGTCGGTTAAATCTCTCATCGCGTCTCGCGCCAAATCGATCGACGTGGACACCCAAACGTGTCTTCTTCTTCCTCTGCAATAATTATCGAAAATGACGCCGGCAATTTGCCTCCCTTTACCAATACCCGCACCGTCGCCGATAAAAAACCCCGCTCGTCGTCTGCCATCTTCTAAATACTCTTGGTGTTTTTGACACGCGTACGCGACGCCTTCGAGTTGCAAGCCGGACAGTTTTCGATTCTCAATCAACTCGGAAACGAGAGGATAGGTGAGTTTCGGCAACGCCACGGCGTTTAAAGAGGACGACTCGACCACTTTACACGGATGTGGTATCGTCTCGAACGGTAACGATTTCGTCTCGTACCCTTGAAACACGTTCGTCAACGTTTCGTTCACTTCCTCTTGTTCCGTCGTCGTCGTCGTTTTCGGATCGCCTGCGTGGTGGTTTTCTCTTTGTCCTCCTCCTCCGGATGCTCTTTCTCCGGCTTGAAAATGATGATGATGATTCCGAATTTTTTCTTCTAGATCTTGTTCTTCTTCTTCGTCGTCGCCATCGTCGGAATAATACCCCCCGCGTCCGCCACCAAAGAACATTGATTCCATACTGTTTCTTCTTCTTTAATACGTCTCTCTCTCTCTCTCTCTCTGTTTATAGTATGCGCGCAAAAGAGATTTGTGGATCCAAGAAAGATTCAAAAAAATGTTCTTCCTTCAAAAAAAAGTAGGCACCCTTGATTAAACTTACTTATGGACACGCGAGACTTTTCTTGTTTGTTCTTTTCCCAAAAACAACAGAAAAACACACACACTTCCCCTCCTCTTTTTATTACACACGCGCCAATATGGTGTGTGTGTTGTTCACGACGACGAGAAAGAAGCTCTCGTTGCAATCATCGTCATCGTCGTCGTCGTCGTAATAATAATACGAACAAGAACATCTGTAGTATCGAAGAAGAAGAAGAATAAACGACGTCCAACAAATCATCGTCTCGGCGTTGTTGTTGTCACTGATGGAAGAAAAAAAACAGCAAGTGCGAGAGACGATGCGGGTGGTCTGTTCGCCGCAGTCCTCGAACGAGAGAAGAAAAGAGTGCGAGCGGTTTTTAGACCAGACGTTCCGGGAGAAGTTCGAGGAGAATCACGAGTTAGTGTTGGATATTTTGAAAGGCGTTGGGAAGAACGGTGTTAATGGTGGTGGGAGTTCTTCGGAGGAGGAAGAATCAATCGAAGTCTCGGTGTTTGTCAGCAAATGTGTTTTGCAGTACCTGAGACGAGCAAAGATGGAGACAGATAAAAGTAGTCACAGTACGAACGACAACAACAATCTGTTACTACGGATTTTGTTTCAATCGATCGTCTCGAACGATCTGTTGAGTTTACGAGGGAAGGAAATCAACAGCGTCTGCGAATTTGCTGCGCTCGGAGCGGCGGTGGCGTCCATGAAAATGGTGCGAAGCGAAGAGGACGTGGAGACGTTGGTGGAATCGTCGGCGTTGCACTTTCGACAAAACTCGGCGCACGCGTTTGTGCATTATTTGAAAGCGTTCGGGGAGAGCGTGCACGATAAAAACGTAGGTGCGATTCGTCCGGAAAGACGGAAGTTAATCGCCGAGGCGGCGTCGAGAGCGTGCGTCTTCGTGTGTCGCGCTTTGGAGGAGATGTACAAATCTATTTCTATCGCGACGAACGCGGAGGGAAGAGAAGAAGATGTGACTTTAGTAGCTTTAATGTTTGATTGCTTAGCGATTTGGTTGAACGAGGTCAATTCGAGCGCCTCGATCGAGTTATTCTTTCCAAAGCGAAGTATAATTTTAGAGCGCGCCGTGCAAATCGCGTGTGCTTCGGGGGAATCCAAAGTACAATCAAGCGCCATGTCGTTCGCTTCGACTTTGCTCGAGGCTATCGTGCAACAAGAAGGCGCGAATAGAGAAGCGCTCGCACAGTGTTTGAGTTTCGTGTCGCAAGTAGCGACGTCGCAAGAGGCGTGCAAATCCGCGCAAAATCGCGCGCTAGAGATTATTTTGGCGACAGTTAACGGAGCGCTGAAAAGAGACGACACTGAAATCGTGTCGTTTTGTCTAGACGCGTGCGCGAATGTGCTCCTCGCGAGTCCCGAGTCGCCGGCATCGTGTTTTGACGCGTGGGTGAAAATTTCCTCTTCCTCCGCATCGGCGTTTGATCTCGATAAAGAAACGACGCAGAAATACGTACCAAACGTGGTTGTTGTTGTAAATGCCTTGGCAACGTTCCTTTTGGAAAACTATAGACGGAATCCTTCAGAAATGGAAGCCATTCGAGACGAGATTGGCGACTCGTGTCGCGAGATTATCAATGCAGTCGGGACGAATCCAATTTTACCGATTCTCGTTCAAGGATTACAAACAGAAAGAGGGTTGGGGTACGTGTTCGTGTTTCAAATTTTATCCTACAGAATGAAGAATACGTTTGGTGGTGGTGACGAAGGAGATACTACCGGCGAAAGTAACGACGGAAGTAGCAATCTTTTCAACATCGCGATACAAGCGGTGGTGGACGCTCTAGTGCACTTCAGCGACGCTCGCGAAGCGGTGTGTTGGTCATTCGTCGGATTGGCGAAGGATATCGCCATCTCTAGAAAGCTTACGAAGTACTGTTTGCGAGCGCTGAGTGAAGTTTTGTGTTCAACGAACGATCCCGTGCACTCTCGCGGCGCGGCGACGGCGATTATGCGATTATGCGATTGCTCGAAGGAATCGCTCTTTTTGGACCCGGAGATTTCAAACTATCTCGGTCAGATGCTTGAACGCGCGTACATGGAAAATTTAGTAACACCGACTGCCCTTCACGATTTGCGAGACGGTCAAGAGCCAACAATTACTGTAGTTCTACGTGCAGCGGTACGCGCGAATTGTACGTCCGCGGAGTCGCTGGGTCGTTTGTTCCGGAAAACATTAGAAAACGCCTTGAGCGCTATTCATCATCATCACGGTATTCAAGTCGGGCACGCCTTAGTGGACGTTTCCATTGCGCTTCAATCGCAGAAAGCAACGCACGATGTCGACACAAAAAAGATGGCGTTAGAAATATTATCTCACGCTTTATCTCCGGCGCAAAGTTCCGTCGTGCCTTTGAAAGAGCTTCGCTTGTTGCTTCATGTCTTCGCGACGAACGACAACGAGGCTGTCTTTCTGGCGCCGGTCCTTTTTATGATTATGCGAACGTATCTTTCCATTTACAGCAACGGATCGAGTTACCTCGGAAACGAACTCATAGATACGGTACGATTGACGTATGTGAAGAATATCACGCATTCATCTTTATCGAATACCGCGTTGCACGAATCGATTGCGATGAACTCAGAACTGTTCCAACGAATGGGAATTTCTTACGAGGATATCGTGGGCGTTTTTTCCGGAACGACGTTGAATGATGTCGTCGCGAAAGTACTAGATATGAATCTCAGAGATACCAACGCGAATTTCGCGGACGACCCGGATCGATTTCCATCGGTGTATGGGTTGGCGCAAGCTCTCGTCCGATCGGATTGCGGGTACGTTCTCAGTAACGAACGCCTGGAGCTTCTTCTCCGAGCAGTTTCGATGAGTTTACGCACGGGGTGTTCAGATGAAAACGCGATTTCCGTCCTCGCCTTAGCTGGAGATATCGCGTGCCGTTCAATTGACAGCTTTGATCCAAAAAAAGCGTCCGCATCGTTTGGTGGAAATAAAGTCGTCGGCGTCGTCCATGGAAGTCTCGTAAATAACAACGTGAGCAACGTGAAATTGGTTCTCCCGAATTGGACGTTTAACAATCCAAAAAGCATTCACTTGCCTCAAATGACTCTCCCACTTCTTCTCCGTGGTTTGTTGGAAGCAGCTAACGAATACTTTCCCGCGCAACTCCTCACCGACATCGCCGCGACCTGTTTTGCAATCCTCAAATCCGTTGGTCCCGCTATCTTTCGAGAAGCGCTTTGCGTCGCGCTCGGCGACGAAAACGATGGCTTTCCTCGTCCGTCCGCGACGCAAAAATTCAAATCCGGCTTCATCGACGACATCACCAGCGAAGCGACGATGCAACACGTGAGGAACTTTAAGAGAAGTTTAAAGAAATTCGTCGGAGGTAAGAGATCCGCCGCTGGTTCTTAGCACGCATAAAAGGAGTTAGTAGTTTTAGTTTTTGAATGTTCGTAGATGAAGTAGTTTTGTAGAAAAAAAATGAACTGTAGCTCACACACCTCACTCTTCCTCTCACTCGAGTTCTCTCCTTCCTTCCTCTCGGCGGAGCGGAGAGAAAAAGAGAGAAAGAGAGAAACGCAGAGCAGGGTTTCAATCGATACGATGCACGGACGCAAGCGGGAAAGCACTGCCAGTCGTCTCGAGCGAAGGGCGAAATCCTTGCCGAAAGTAAAACTGTTGCAAAAGTTGCACAAAGAAATCGTGCACTTACAAAACGCCGACGATAACGAGAAAGGAAAGGATGGCGGCGGCGGCGACGACGACGACGACGACCACGATACGAAAACTCAGAAGAAGATGGAATCGTTAATGCTCACTTTGACGCAAAAACTGGTCGAGATTCAACCGGAAATGATCACGTGTTGGAACAAAAGGAAAGCACGTTTTTGTCTTTACGTTGTTGTTCGACAACAAAAAAACGAGGAAGAGGAGGAGGAAAGACTAAAAAATGTCGCGAAAGAAGAATTACACGTATCGGAACAAGGGTTGAGGAGGAACCCAAAAAGTTATTGCGCCTGGGAACACAGGAGGTGGGTAATTGCTCGGTTGTACGATCGAATCCTTAGTTCGTCGTCGTCGTCGTCGTCGGAAAGAGGAAACGAAGACTCGTCGCTTCTTCCGTTTATGAAAGATGTCGTCCTTCGCGAGCGAGAGATGTTAGAGACGCTGTTAAACGCGGACGATAGAAATTTTCACGCGTGGAATTACCGGAGGTTTGTAGTGGATAAGATTACTCGGTATTATTTTAATGGCGAGCACGATAGGATGAACGAGGAAGAAGTAGCTGATGACGTTATACAGAACAGAACGAGAGAGGAAGAGGCGAAGTACGCTCGCGAAAAGATTTCAAAAAACTTTTCCAATTATTCCGCCTGGCACCATCGGTCCGTGCACTTCGAACAGTTGGATGATGATAAAAACCAAGCAGCAGTAACGACAGAAACGTCGTCGTCATCATCACCGACGCGATTCCAAGCCGTGCTGGACGCGGAATTCGAACTCGTCTCTCAAGCATTCTTCACAGAGCCGGAGGACCAAAGCGCGTGGATGTACCATAGATGGTTACTTTCACAGCTCGATGCGTATTCCTCCTCCTCTTCCTCCTCGTCCAAAAATGCGTACAAAATACAAACGCTTCAGCGAGAATTGGATAGAATTACCGAAGTTTCTGAAATGGAACCGACGTGTAAATGGCCCGCGCTCGTCTGCGCTCGCTTGCACAAACTCCTGGCGAAGGAAATGAAACTCGACGACGATTTCGAGCGGCGCGCGGATGTGATTTTGAAGCACTCGATCAAAGCGAAAGAGCTTTACGAAAAACTCCTCCTCTTGGACCCGCTCAGGAAAGGGTATTACAGAGACGTCTTAGATAGAATGTTGTAGTAGTAATAATTTGCATGTACTCCTGTAGTAGTAGTAATAGAGAGAGAACACACACACACAAAAGTCTTCTCTCGAGAACGAGAACGAGAACGAGGGAGTTTTGAATCTTTTTCACATTTTTTTTTCTTCTTCAATCGCTTGAAAAGAAGGGGCGCGTCCAAAGAATCATTATTTCGCGCGCTTTGTTTGGACCGTATATACAGAAGGGAAACACACACTTTGCGTGATCATCGTCATGCCCTTCTCGCCGAGGAAGGCTTCGTCGTTTACCTCGAGATTCCACGCGTCGACGAGCAGGAAGAACCCTACGTATTATCACGAAGAAGAAGACAAACGACGAAGAAATGATGAAAACGAAGATGCGAATAAAAGAGAAATACCGAACGAATCGACGCGCCTCTTCTCCGTGGAATCGGACTTGAAACTCGCCAAAATGACGCGCGCTCAAGGCAGTTGGTCGCCGTTGAGAGCGTTTTTGTCCATTTTATCCATAGCCGTAGTCGCGATGATTTGTATTTATGTCGGATACGCGGAGGATGTGTACGATTCGGAGAAGGTTTTATCGACCGAGGCGAAAGAAGCGGCGGAGGCGCTGTACACGAGAGAGAAGTTTTTGTTCTTCGGGAAAGAAGATGGAAGGTTAGGGAATCGAAATTTTCAGAGATGGGAGTTACCGAAGAAGCTTTGGTAACGAACGAGCGAATGAACGAACGATGAGAAAGAGAGAGAGAGAGTCATCGTTCAAGTTAATATTTTTTAGCGCGGTTGATGACCTGCGGTGTATTATAATAGAAGTAGTAAGTTCCAGCTAGGATGAATTTGTAATGTTAATATTGAATTGTTTTGTATAGTTATCGTTTTTATTTCACGGTGTGTAGTCGTATACATATTACATACCCTTCCGCTGCCTTTTCTTAATCTTTTACGCCGGCGAGATGCCGTGCGACTGCAAATAGTCTTTCAACTTGGCGAGGTTGATGGCGCCTTCTCGTTTACTCCCTTTCACCGGCTGACCATCTTTAAACACCATCAACGTCGGCAACCCGTACACCTCGTACTTCTCCACTAAAATTGGGTTTGGATCCGTTTCTATTTTCACAATCTTCAAATTCCCTTTAAACTCCGGCGCCGCTTTCTCCACCACTTTGCTGATTAACTTGCACGGCCCACACCACGTGGCCCAGAAATCGATTAAGACCGGAGTCTCCGATTGCAACACTTCTTTCTCGAACGACGCGTCGTCGACGATGATGATATCTTCTGCTCCGGATGCTCTCGTTATGATATTTACTCTGTTCGTTCTTTTGTTCGCCGCTGCTGCTCTCAACCCGTTGTTCGCATTGGAAACAGAAGATCTTCCTCCAAATCGATAAGACGTGCGATGATGATTTTTTTTCATCGTCGTCGTCGTCGTCATCGCCGCGCTGCTGTTGCTGATCGTCGTGGCCATCTTTGCGTCTGTTTGTGTGCGCGTACTCACGGAAGATAAATGCGCGCGAGATTAGTAAACTCTGCTGAAAGATGATATGCGACGAATATATATGTTGTGGTATATATATATATCTGAAGATCAAATGAAGACTGACACTACTTGTTGCGGTGAAAAACGTGACGTGGTACGAATTTCGACCACGTTTTGAGAGAGAGGAGAGAGGAGAGAGAGGAGAGGAAGATTTGATGGCAAGCAAGGGGCTGCTCTGTTTTGTCGTAAGAGCTCTCTTTTTTCGTTTTTGTTTTTTTGTTTTTCACGACGCAAAATTTCGTCAAGTTTGAAGTTTGAAAGGACAAAACTTCGTTCATAATTCCACACAACAACACATTTTGTCTCTCAAAATCAAGTGTAATTATAATAATAATAATAAGAACGAAAGAACGCGTCGCATCTCTTCGCAGCTCTGGTTGTTGTTCGCTTCGATCTTTTCTGGTAGAGTTTTAGTATCTTAACAACGCGACGAAGAAAGAGAGAGAGAGAGACTTTAAAAAACTCTTTTATATATAATAATAATAATTCACACACACACGTAAAAGATGGACGTAGATAATTACGGAGACCAACAGGCGTACGGCGCCTCTCGAGCGAGACGTGGAGGCCAACGAAGAGACGACCCGTATTCAGGAGGAGGAGGAGGAGGAGGGTACGACGACTATTCCAGAGGTGGTTTTGGTGGAGGAGGAGGGTACGATCATCGCAGAGGAGGCCGAGGCGGGAGAGGCGGCGGAGGCAGAGGAGGTAGAGGTAGCAAGCCGTACGATCGACAGAGAGAAGGAGGAAGAGGAGATGACGAGTATCATCACCAAATGGAAGACCCGTCCGGGGCGTTGACCTTCCGCCAATTCGCGTTTAAACACTTACCGAACGACGCGACGCCGCAAGAAGCCGAGGAGAAGTACGAGCAATATAAAATCGAAAACGCGCACTTGTTTCACGAGCAGTATTTTATGCGACAAAAGAACGACCCGTGGATGCAAAGAACGTTCGATCCGAGACTGTTAGAATCGAACCAAGGAAAACGCTTGGAGTTGGCGAAGGAACAGTCGGAAAAGTTTGCAAAAGGGTTCGCGGAGATTGGGTCGGTGGAAGGGTTGCCAGATTACAGCGAGGCGACGACGGAAGCGGCGGCGGACGGAGGCGAAGAAAACATGGAAACAGAAGATCCGGAGAAAAAGGCGAAAAGAGCGAGAAGAATCGGTGGGTTCGTCCCGAGAGAGGCGTGGCACATGGACCGGTTAAAGCACGATTTAACCGTCGCGAGAAGTTTAATCGAAAAGTTAAACAGCGAGAAGGAGATTCCGAATTCTCCCGAGCTCGCCAACGCGTTGCAAAACAACGTCTCCATAAATGCCAAGAGTTCCGCGGAGGATATCGCGAAAGCGATCGACACGTGCGTTGTGTATCTTTGGAACGTGCACGGGATAGACTATTACGGTGGGAGAGAAACGAATCCTCACGATTACATTGAAATCGCGGAAGGGAGGAACGTGAGAGCGAAATGTTCGTTTCGCAAACCGTTGTCGACGTTTGCGTTGGGCGGAGGCGAACACGCCGTTCCGGCGGACGCACCGATCGAGCCGATCGAAGCGAACGAAATCGCAACAAAATGGTCAAAGCGCGTAGATTCCACCTGGTCGGAACGTTTGACTTGCTTGAGCGATCCGGTTGTTTTACGATTAGTGGACGAAGCGGATTTGGAAAATAAAATCGAAGAGTGGATTAAAGCGCAAGTGGTCGTCTTCGACGAAAGTCGATTCGGGTCCACGTTATCCTCCAAACTCTTCATCGCGGAGGAGTTTGTCTTGAAACATATTAAAACGAAACAAACCGAAGCTATTGAGAAAGAACGCAATCGTTTGATTGACGAAAAGTATAAAGAGAACGTGTTCGAGTATTTGCGAGCGGAAGAGGCGAAAGGAAACAAACCGACGTTGCGAGGGATCAAAAGAGGCGGTAGCGGTGGCGGCCGAGGCGGTGGAAGAGGTGGCCGAGGTGGTAGACGCGGACGTGGTGGAGGGAGAGGGCCGTACACAGACTTAGATGCGACGACGAACGAACGCGTGGTTATCGACTACGGTGAAATATAAAAGAAGAGAGCGTTGATTTTTAGAAGAGGGAGAGAGCGCGAGAGAGAGAATAAACAAGAGTTACTAATAAGTCATCCTTTAAATATAACAATCGAGACGAAGATGACAAAGATGACGCGACACGATGCGCCCTAAAAGCTCTATTATTTCAAATCAAACTACTTACTAGTTTATTACTATCATACTACTATCATCCAACCGATATCCTCGTGTTCAAAAGCGCTTTACACACTTTTGCATATTCTTAGCCGCTTTCGCGCACTTCCGTTTCTCCTCGTTCGATTGCTCTCTGACCACCATCAGTTTAACGCACATCTCCTCAAACTTTTCAGCTTTGGCGGTGCATTTGTCCACCAATCTCGCTTTGCACAACGCCAAGTCCTCCGAGAGTTTCTCGCACGCTTCTTTGTTTTTCGGATACGCAGAAACGCACGCTTTTAAAGCGGATGTTCTTGTCGCACATTGGGAGGAGATTTTCTCCCGCTCTCGCTTCGTTTTCGCCGACGAAAAGATTGAAGAGAGGAATGAGCCCATTTCTTTTCCTTCCTCTTCTTTTAATCCTTGTGATTTTTATTGAGTAGTTAACGCAGTCGTAGTTGCGCGCGAGAGACTGACGAAGAATTTCTCAAGAACAACTTTCACATAGACGTACTCAACGAAACGTCATCGAAAACGAGATCTCGATAGATGCCGTGTAAAACGAAGAATGGCTGTTGTCACGTTGGAAAAAAACGTATAAAGTACTCCAATCCTCCCGGTTCTTGTTTCATTAAGCTTAAATTAAATAATTGCTACGTGTGTATATATTCTCTCTCTTTCTTTCTCTCTCTCCTTCGTTTGTACGCGGCGGCGGCGTTTACAGAAAGTCCATAAAAGCGTCATCCTCTTCCGGCGCTTCTTCCGATCCAAAGTCAACCGCGGTGAAGAGCATGTCCGCTTTACCACCCGGAACAACCAACCCTTTAAACGTCTGTTTGCCCTTCAACAATTTGTCCAAGGCGTAAAACTGTTCGTCGCCTAACTGGATGCCGGCGCAGTGGAACACCGCCGAGATCTTGTCCGTCTCCGGGTCGTTGATTTTGAAAATGACGTGTTGCTCCCAGGTCGGGTCCAAACCTCGCTCGTCGCTCGTTTTCCATTCCGCACCGTTGCATTTAATCGTCACTTGGCACGTGGCCTTTTCGATGCCGTAGAATTTCAAGTCAATTTTTTTAATGTTGCACGAAGTCGCTTCGATTTTCAACTCGTATTTACCATCGCCAACAACTGGGATGTCTGTTTTTCATACATTTCATTTGAAGAAGAGAGAATAAAGAGAGAAGAATAATGAGTTTTACATATACACACACACAGAAGAAGAACTGATTATAATTGTTACAGATCATTTTCAGCTTCGAATATGCACGCTTATTAAAGAGAGCAACAGAAACGAAGAGACATTGTTTTAAAGAAGAAGAAGAAGAAGAAGAAGAAGAAGAGATAAACGATCCGCCGACAAAAATAAAAGAAGAATAAAAATCATCCACTCGTTGTTGTGTGTTGTGCGCGTGTGTTTCATCAATATCTCCCAACAAAGAAGACTGATGATGCAAAGCCGCCCGGAAAGCCGCCCCGCGCGCTCGAAAACAAACGATCATCGATACCTACCTGCCATTTTGATTGAGTGTTATAAATATTAGTTTTAATATAAGTTTATTTCTGAAGAAGAGGAAGCACCAGCTCTGTTTGGTTGTCTGTCTCTTCTGTCTTGTTTGTTGTCGAGAGAAAACAGGAGGGGGAGAAAGAAGTCCGTTTTGGCGGGAGAGAAAAAGAAGCCCCTTTCCTTCCTCTCTGCTTTGTGAAATCGTCATTTATATACAACACAATAGATCGAATATAATGGTGGTACGTATTATTCGCGTCAATTTTCTCTCGGAACAGATACTCGTGTATCTCTCGCACGCGCGCACGCGCTCATCGCGTTCGTTTTACCTTCGCGACGGGGCGCGCGTCTTTGGAGGAAACGCGACGACTCGTCGAAAATCGCGGTTTTACGAGGAAAAAATGCGGCGAACGAAAAGTTTTTGAACGCGCGAAAAGTGTTTTGGAGAGGACGGGTGAAAGGATAAACGCGGATATATTCGGATACATTTTATGTGTCAATGTGTTTGGAACGTGTTTATGCTTTTCTTGGCCTTTTTGTGACATCGCGGCGTGCTTTCGTGCGCGACGTTTGCTTTTCGTTGATGGGCGGGTGGATGGCCCTACATGAACGAGAACTCCAAAAGAGAGGCAAAAATTTCTTTTCTTCTCTCGTTATTCGTTCTTCGCGAAGATAATTGATTTATTATACCTGCGTACTGACCCATTCTCTCTCTTTACTCGCAATACAGCTCGCACAAGATATCGATTTGCTCAATCCACCGGCGGCTCTCGAAGCTTCCAAGCACAAACTCAAACGCTTAGTACAAGGTCCGAATAGCTTCTTCATGGATGTGAAATGCCAAGGGTGCTTTTCCATCACGACTGTGTTTTCGCATTCTCAGACTGTGGTTTTGTGCGGCTCATGCTCGGCGGTTTTGTGCCAGCCGACTGGCGGCAAAGCGCGCTTGACGGAAGGGTGCTCTTTCAGAAAGAAAACTGACTAAGAAGAGAAACAGCGCAGCACTCCTGTCCCCCCATAATATATTGTAGCAAACTATTTAGAGAGATTGAACCTTTTAGCACATAAACTTTGTCAATTCGAATGAAAAAGAATACGCAAAATTGAAAGAAAACTACTTACTATACACATAATCGTATTGGTCCTATTAGATTAAAAACACACGCTCTCATATGTTACTTGCTATCGTTCGCAGCCGCTCTATCCTTCTCCGCTTTCTTCGCCTGCCGCAACTTAATCATATTGTACATACCAACAGCCAGGAACGCAATCACATAACCTAAATAATTCAAAAACGTCACCGTATTGTGGAACAAGTGCTGCGACGCGAATATCAGCATCCAATCTTTGATGACGCCGGCGATATTCATGGTCAACGCCGATGTCTTTCCAATCAGCAAAAAGACCGCCAGATTCAACAAGAATGCGCACGTCGCGTTCAAGAATAACACTTTCCAGTCTATAACTAAGTCGACGTTGGCCATGATTTCGGGTAACTCCACGGTCAAAAATGGTACCAACAAAAATATTCCACACGCCGGTGACACGTAATACAGCGATTGAATCGGATTCATCGCGTACCCTTTATTCTTGATCAAAATCTGCACCAAGCACAACCTCGTCGCCTCGAATATTAACGCCGAAAACTGTTCGATGACACCAATCCAAATGAAATTAATTTCCCCGTACGCCGCAATCGCTACCCCAATTGCGATGATAAACATGTTCAAAGTCGTCAGACCGTGATACTTCTCCGTTCGGAATATAATGCCGACGAAATATACCAACCCTGGCATCAACGCTTTCGTCATTTGAATAAACGAAACCGAGAGGTGTAAATATGCCGAGTTTGACAACCATAACGACGCTGCGTAAAACGCGCCAATCGGTAATACTCTGCTCACGTACTCTTTCCTCGGCATCGATAATCGTTTTGTCACTTTAAACACTCGCATCAATACCGTCGCCACGGTGGTACAAAATACCATGTGCCATAACGTCAACGCGATTGGATACTTAAACCCAGAGTACGCTAAAATCCACTTGTTGAATAAAATAACCCCCATGGAGATGGACATCCACACGATGACGTAAAAATACGCTCTGGCTGCCTGTTGTCGTCGATGATGAGAGAGGACACGCGACGAAAGAAAAAGGAGATCGAATTGGTTGGTGTTGGTGAGTACAGTTTTTTAACTCGTTGTAATTTTATATAAAAAGAGAGAAGAGAGAGAGAGAAGAGAAGGTGGAGAAAGGAAGACGACCGGCGCGTACCTGTTGCCACACCGTGCCTTTCGATTGGTGTTGCTGCCCATCGTCTGCTTGCTCTGTTTTGCCTTGCTCTGGCATCTTTCTTTCTTTTTAATTATTACGATGATTATAATAATTGAAGCGACCCGCGTTGTGAGAGTGAGGTCAGGTACAAAAACAATTGAGGAAAAAACACAAAAATCAGTTCGTTGTGCTCTACAATTTTATTTTACACCGGCTTGAACTTCCTGGCGGCTTTCATGGCTAAGACTTTCGCTTTGTCCGCCTGAAACCCTCTCTGCAAAGCGATTAAATCGTTCCTTCGCCTCTCTCGAGATTGAAACTTGTAAAAATTCTCCACGGGAGCTAAACCGAGCGTGCCTTTCTTCTTTTTTCTGTAAAAGGAAGAACTAGTAGTCGTAGCGTCGCCGTCTTCGTTTTCCATCGTCAAAGCTTCTTTCCTGCGTCTCTCCACGGTGCTCGCTCGAACCCCACCGACGGTTATCCCTTGATTATCGCTCGTTTTCCGTCTCCCTCGTTTTTGTTGCACGACGGTCCACCCGTCGTCTTCCTCTTCTCTCGCGCGTTTCCGTTTTTCTATTTCCTTTTCCTTGGCGCGGTTTCGAAACCACTCGTCGACGGTCGCTTTCGCCGCCTTGGCGCCGCCTTTGCGTCGGAGTCTGTGTTCGTACACAAACTTATCCAAACCGAACTGGGGAGGAGGAGGTGAGCCTATTCCTATTCTCGTCGTCATCGGTGCTTCTACGATTGTCTTCTCTTCGATTTTCTTCCATAACTTTTGTAAACTCTTGGTCTGTTCGAACGTCACCAAAGCGCTCTTCGCCTCCGAATTCGTTTTTAATCGAATCAGTTGCACTCGTTTCGTTTCACCGAAAGAGGTGGAGAATAAATCCTGAATGGAGAATTCGTTGTGCCACTCGAACGGGAATCCGGTGACTAATACCGTCGCGGCTGCAAACGATGCCGAAAATGCCGCCGCTTTTTCTTCTTCTTTGTCTTCATCTTCTTTGTCTTCTTCTTCTCGAATGTCTCGAATGTCTTTTTGCGTTTGTCGGTGCACGAACAGCGGGCGAATAAAAGACCCGTGCGGGTACATTTTCACCAGAAGCTCACCCACATCATCATCATCATCACCTGAAGCTCTTTTTCTCTTCCTCTTCGTCGTCGTTTCTTTTTCGGAGGAAACATTATTAGTGATGTCGTCGTCGAAATCGTTTTTCCTTTTCTTCCTCCTTTTCTTCTTCTTCGTCGTCGTCGTTTTCGTCGTCGCCGCCGCCGCCATGATGATGATGATGATGTCGTTGTTGTTATGATGAAATTTTTCGATTGAGAAGTAAAAAAAGTTTTGATAAAGTACTGTAGTGTTTAATTTATCATTTATTTTATTATTCCAAGCTCAACTCTTCGTCGTTCGCTCTCTTCCCACTCTTTAAAGAGTTGTAAAACTCGTGCGTCTCTTCGATGACATCTTTCGCGTACGCGCTCGGCATGCACTTATCGTCCAAGCCGAACATGTTTTGCGGCTTACCGTCCGGCGTTTTGTAATCGCGAAACCAAACTCTGATTTTTTCCAACTCCCCCGGCATGTGTTTCTCGACATCCGCGACGTCGTTGATGTCAGAGGCTTTCGGGTCGCTGGTACTGATACAGATGACTTTCCAGTCCAACTCGCCCTCGTCAATCATGGCGTAGACGCCCAACGGTTTCACCGGAGTGACGGAACCCATTTCCAACTGCGTCGAGCCAATCTCGACGACGTCCACCGGGTCGTTGTCGCCTTTCACGTTCATCGTCGGGTGAACGTGCTGCGGGTCCTCCCACGTCTGAGGTAACATACCGTAGTTCCAGTTGATGTTGTACGGGTAATCTCTTAACTTGCCTTTTTTCGTGTCTTGTTTAATCGGAGTCAATTTCTCATCCGTCGCGACTTCCATCTTCGCTTTCGTTTCTTTCGGAATTTCGCAGATAAAGTTGAAAGAGCCGTCGGCGTTTTTCAACGGCACGTCGTGCCACGGGGAGATTCTCTTCCCGTCTTTTTCGTAAAAGCATCGAAAGTCCAAGGACGGGTAGTCTCCAACTTTCGAGGATTGGTACGCGGACATCACCGTCGTCGTCGTCGCGCGAAGGTGTCTGCGTTGATGATGATGTTTTACATGCTGTTGGATCGTCGTCCTCGTTTTGTTGTTGTGAATGGTCGCGCGGCGAGCGATGGAGTGCATCGCGCTCATCGTTAATCTGGTCATGGAAGAAGAAGACGTCATTTTAATTGTTGTAATACTAATTCCTTCTTAATTCGATGATTGTGATACTACTCTAATAAAGAAGAAGAAGAGACGACGAGTTTATTCCGAAAAGGAATAACGAATGAAGAGAGTTGAGTAATCCTTCTTCTTCTTATCAGGTCCTTCGGGTGTCCTTTCATACTGAGAAAAAATCTTCCGTCCTGCTTGACCCACCAATTTTTTCTCTCTCTCAAACAACAAAAGTACTGCGAGAGACTATTATATACCTTCACAAAAATCACCTCAAACGCGAAACGCATTAAAAACAGAGAGCACTTACAGCAGAATTATTACGACGTGCGATGCCGCCCGAATTTTCTTCGTATACATTCTTCTTCGTATCAGTAGTAGAGATAGTATTAAAAGTATGTTGTCTCTCTCTCGGTGTATTTTTTCTTCTCTGTTTGTGGTTTCTTTCCCTCGCGTTTTTTTTTGTTTTTTTTGCTTCCTTTTTCAGCAGTCCATCTCGACCGCCAATTTCTCTCGCACCAGGACTCTTCGAGATATCTTCACACACACACACACATATCTAAACAACACTTACGCACACGCATAAATAAATAAGAAACCAGTATGTTATCCGTTACGACCATCACTACCCCGATGGCGTCAAAGCTGAACAAAACTCGATTCACGCAAAAAGGCGAAAGCAGCGGCAAAGTTAGAAGAACGACATTAAAAACGACGACGATGGCGAAATTATCATCTTCCTCTTCGTCGGTGACGATTGCAAAATCATCATCATCACAGAACAACAACAACAACAAGAACATCAACAGCAGACGAGAACAACACTTTTTAATAAACAAAGGGAGAAGAAACACAGGAGCATTAGTAGTGAAAGCGAGCGAAGGTGGCGAGGAGGCAGACATTTCCGTGGTCGAACGTAAGCGCGACCTCACGGCTGGGGAATACGTGCAACCGGAAATCACCTCTCGCTCGACTGCGGGAAGATTAGTGCCAGAAGAAGGTTTCAACGCCGCGCGAACGTCGTTTGGGACGGTTGGTTTGTCCGTCGGTTTACCACTTTTGATTTACGGTTTCGGGGCGTATTTTTCGTTCCTACCAGGGACGGAAATTTCCGCGCTCATGCTCATCTACGGTTTTCCGATTTCTTTGATCGGTTTCGCGTTGAAATACGCCGAGCTGTTGCCGCTCGAGTGCGAGTCGTACGAAGATGCGGTGAATGTGAGAGATGATCAATCGACCGCGGTGTTGACGCAGTTAAGAAATGACGTGACGAGGTACAGATACGGAGACGAGCAACACTTGGAGGAGGCGATGAACATCATCTTCAAGTTTAACCGACCGGGCGGATTACAAAAGAGACAAAGACCGAAATTGGTCGGCGTGTCCGAACAAATGGTGAATGGAAGGTACGCGATCGTTTTGACCATGGAGTCGCCGAAAATTACGAAAGAAGAGTGGGACGGATTCATGGGTAAGTTTTCCAAGTTTTTCGGCCCGAACGTGGACGCGGTAGCCTTGGAGAAGAGCGAAGGCGTGGCGGAGATCATCTTGATTTCCAACGGCGGCGACGATTTGGGCGGCCCGGGTGACGATATGGAAGTCTTGCCGCCGCTCATGCCAGGTTTGCCGGCGAGGTACCAAAAGAGAGGCACGGCGTAATTATATCGCATCGTACGACAAAAGAGACGACGACGACGAAAGCATTCTTCGCGTGCGTGCTTCACTTAACAAAGATTCATCATTGCATTTCGCTTTTAGTACTAAAAGTATATAATATTTCTAAAAGTTATTACATACATTTATTGGACGAGTACTGCCGGTACCGGTAGATGCGTATAATACAAAGATTCTTATAAAGCTTTACCGCTCACTAAATCGTACGTTTGCTCGCTCGGTCGCACGCTATCTTCAGTAAACTTGTTACTTCTATACGCCGCACTCACCGGACTCCAGGCTAAACCTTCCCTGCTGTTCGGTTTACACCGCGCTCTAAACCGTAACTCCATGGAAATTCTACCTTTCGCGGCTTCCGAGCGCGCCTCCATGGGATTTTTCGACCCCTCGATCAAACTCTTCTTCGCGTCAGAATCCCACTTCCCGGACCCGTGCCAACAATCAAACGAATCAAACGCGACGAATGGTCCAGTCACCCACTCGTGCTCGTCGTCTGCGATGAGCTCTGGGCTCCCTCGTGCTAAATAATTCGGATCGGTCGCGTCGCCGAAATCTTTGCCTTTCTTGGTCGAAAACATATTCATAACAATCGGCGCCGCCGCCATCGGGTTCGATTTGATCTGCTCAAACGCCGACGGCGGTTTAATTTCGTTCCCATTTTCGTCTAAATTATCTTTCTCCGTTCGAATGTCGTATTTCCACTCCTTTGAGCCACCATCTTTCGGCAACAAGACTAACAACGGATTATCCCAGACTTGTCCGGTTGGATCTTTCGGCGTCCTCGAGATCCAAACGTTATAATACCGGTACGAATACTCCTCGGAATTTTCCATGGCTGTTTCCATCCAGTTCGGGGACTTGTAATCGATCGCATCTGGGTCTCGGTGTAATCTCGGCAACGGATTATATTTACAGTGCGTGAAATCGCCTTTTGGTCTTCTTTGCATAAAATCGATAGCGCGCGTCTTTTGAAACTCTGGTTCGTTTACGAATCCGACGCCGTTTAACACCTCGCCTCCAAACTCCGGCGAACACTCCTCCGGGAAACACTCCTCTAACAAAGCTTTTCCGGCTTCGAACGCTTCTGGCCACAGCGTGTGATGTCCGGCGTTTTTATTCTTCACGCCTATTCTGTCCCAGTCTTTTTCTATGACGTTCAACAATATTTTCAACTTTGGATTTTCGCCGTCGATTAAAGAGACGTATTTCGAGCAGTTTCTCGCTTTTATTTTCTCCTTCGCCTCGTCGTTTACGAGAACGTCGCAGTCTTTGTTCCCATCTTTATACGGAACGGATAATTTCCTCGCTCTCGTCTCTTTCCCTCTGAGTTCAGTTCTTTGTGTCGTTTTTGTCGTCGCAGCAGCAGAAGAAGAAGAAGAAGAAGAAGAAGAAGAAGAAGATGATGATGATGATGGAATAACTTGTTTTCTTCTCACGATGAATTTTCTCGATGATGATGATACGCGTCGTTTTGCGCTGCCTTTCAACCCCGAAGGAGAAGGAGAATACGAATACAGTAATCTTGTAGTAGTAGTCGTAGTAATACTACTAGTGGTCAAACTCGTCGTCATCGTCCCACAAAAAGCGTGTGTAAAAACGTTTTGTGTGTGTGTGTGTGTGTTTGGAGGATAAAAGTGTTGTTGTTGTTTTTCCCTCCTTTTGCAAAGATGAAAGAGCAGAACAGACGGAAGAAAAAGAAAATTTTCGTTCGTTGGAAAAAAAATATGCATATGAAGAAAAACTGGCACACGCTTTTCTTCATTTGTTATATTTAACGCTCTTCTTTAAAAGTACCAACAACAACAACGTTTAGAACGTCACACACAAAAACACACAAAAACACACACACACACAGTAGTAGTAGTTATAATAAAACAGAAGAAGAGAATGTCCTCCTCTTCCTCTTCAGCCTTCTTAAACTTCCTCTCGTTTACCGCGCAAATTCCTCTCAACGAGGGCGAAGATTTACGCTCCGCAGAAGCCAAAGGATTTACAAAGACAAAGTTAAGTTCGACGGAAGATTTAAAGCCTTCGTTCGACGGCTCGAAATGTTTCTCGTACGCCTTGACAGTACCGAAAGGGACGACGCACGTCGGGGTGATGGCGACATCGTTTAGTGGGCGCGCGCTTAAAATTAACGACGTGAATGGGAACATGTCCGTGGTTGAATTAATATCCGAGGCGAAGAATACGATTAAAGTGACGTTACACAACAACGAAGGGGAGGTGGAAACGTCCTACGAAATTCAAGTGAACGTGTCCGAAGAAGCGGCGAAGGACGGCGAAGTCGTCATGAAGGAGAAAGAGGTGCCGAAAGATACTAAAGCTGTTCACGCGCACTCACACGACGGCGTGCCGTGCGATAAGGATCACTCGAAAGACGGCGAGCACACGGGTCACGGGCATTCGCATCACGCGCACGGTCACGGGGAAGAAAAGAAAGAGGAACACGGCCACGGACACCACGGCCACTCACACGACGGCGTGCCGTGCGATAAGGACCACTCGAAAGACGGCGAGCACACAGTCACGCGTTTTTGATTACCGGTATTCAAAAACCGGAATTCGCATCACGCGCATGGTCGCGGGGAAGAAAAGAAAGAGGAGCACGGCAAGATACATGCTCACGAAAAAAATTAGTCCTTAGATTCCTATAAACATGTAGTACATGTTATTCTCGCTAGCTACTGTAGTTATTCTAAAAGTATTTCTTCTTGTTCTTCTTGTCCTGGATGTTTGCTTTTTTTGGTGACGGGTCCTCCCGGCGGCGAGGATCCCATTCGTCTAAAACATTCAATGGAATTTCTTTCGGGTTTCTCGCGACGACGTAATGCTTTACTTGTTCTCTCCGCAACTTTTTGTGCATTCGTAAGGCTTCAATTTGGTCATCGCCGAACCCACATATCCAGAGCGAAAGAAACGGAGACGTTCGTTCACCTCTCCTTCCGACGTGACCTCTGCGTTTCTTCTCGATGCCATTTTCGTCGATGTTCTTATTCCTCAGTTTTGCTAAAGGTTTCGGCGTGAAGTAATAATAACGCTTCGTTGGCGCGATGTAAAATGGCAAGACTTGACCACGTTTCTTATGCATGTTCATATCGTCTTCAGCGTCTTCCTCCTTCGTGTTTTCTCTTTCTTCCGCTCCTTGCGCGCCTCCAGTCAAGAGCGCTGGCACGAAATACGGTTTACACACGACGTAGCTCGGAACGAGCATGAAATACGGCCGACCGAATTGCGTCATATTTTTAGCCGCAAACGTGACGCACTTCTCCACGTGCTCTTCCGAATACGGTGGGTTTGTCACGAAAACGTCGTGTTCGGGGACTTTGTTTTTCGCAACCATTTCGTAAAAGTCTTTGTTTTCGTTGATGACGTTCGGGAATCCGAGCTCGGTAAAGTTCAGTCTCGTCGCTCCAGCGCAATAATACGGATCGTAAATAATTAATTCAGACGGTTTCTTATTCTTTTGAGACGCGACAATGTTCAAAAAGTTTACGATGTCTTTGTGCGCCTCCAAGGACGTCTCGCAATGGTCGTCTGGATTGCACTCGAACGCAT
>JACLAB010007638.1_pt1 | contig 36795 bp, 26 predicted proteins | sample 8027921 | NCBI WGS metagenome assembly JACLAB01 (sample SAMN15725117, study PRJNA655200) | protist metagenome | isolation source: fluorescence activated cell sorting (FACS) single amplified genomes of... | place: USA: West Boothbay Harbor, Gulf of Maine | collected 2000-07-19 | reverse complement strand
GCACCGCATGCCTTGCACTTCAAGTGAATGGTATCACGCTTTGAAATCTCAATCATCGTCTCTGGGTTGCCGCACGAGAAGCACTGCACAAAGCGCTTGATGAAGCCTTCGAGCGTTTGCGCCAACTTGCCCGCGTCGTGCGCGCCGTTCACGATGCACGTTCCCGACTTTTCATCAAACTTTGTCTGAGCCCCGAGCTCATTACCAAAGAATTTCAACGTGTACAACGTCGGTCGCGCTAAAGCCTTCGACACGTCAACCAGATTTACCACGTTTGTCTTGATCCCGTTTCCGCGACCTTCAATCTTTGATTGAATGGCGGGCATTTTATACCGATAGAACTGGTCCCCGGCGTTCGACGCACCGATATTAATCATGCTCATGATTGCTCGTCGTGTATTATCTCAAAATTCCTCGTCAACCTCCTCCCGCGTCTCGCGCTTTCCACTCCTCCTCGTCCTCGTCGTCGTGTTTTCACTCAAATCACGTCTCTGAAAACAATCACGACGATGCGCGCGTCGTCGTCGCTCGTCGTCCACGTGTCGTCGTCGTCGTCGTCGTCGTCGCGCGTACGTTCGCACTTGGTTTATATCCTCACCGTGTTAGCGGTCACATACACCTCACGTCGCTCGTCGCTCGTCGTCGCTCGTCCTCGTCGTCGTCGTCGCGGCGGTCTCTGGGGTTTGTCACACTCCACCACCGCCTGGTCTGTGGTGACATAAATGGGTGATTGCATCTGTGCATTGAATTGGCGGTGCGCGACACTGGTGGACGCGACGACGAGGACGACGACGATGGGAAGCGAACGACCGTCGCATCTGAAACTCCAAGGGTTTAAACCCATGAAGTGTGCGTTGGCGCGAGCATTCAACGCGGACGACACGACGAGCGCGTGCGGGGTGGAGGGATTGGCCAAGGCGCACCCATCGAGGCTGGGGACGTTGGGGACGTGCGCGCCGAGTGGATTGGCGCGAGCGCAACAGGTGTTTATGGCACAAAAGTTCTTAAATGTGCCAGCGATGCCGAGTTATGTGAAACATGAAGGAGGGTTAGTGCTCGATCGAGTGGTGGCGAACGTGGGTGCGGGGGAGTGGTGGTCGACGTTGACGTGTCGGGTGCGGGCGCAACGCGCGTGGGAGACGCCAAACGCGCGGGAAGGGAAGGCGCATAGAGCGTTATTAGATCCATCTATGTACGCCTTGGGGGGTAGATTTCGGACGAGTGTACTCGATCGAGTTGTCGTAAAGGCGATAGGGGAGTTGGGATCGGTGCAAGGCGTTACAGAAGCCATCGCGTCGAAATTTAAAGCGGCAACCAAGCGCGGCGCGGATGCGGCGGTTGAAGGCGCAGGTGCGGCGGTTGGAGCGGGGAACAAGACCATGGATCCCACGAAAACGCGAGGAAGATTGAGTATTCAGAGTAAGATACCCGCGCACATCGTGTCCATGGATATTTCCCACAATGAGCGACACCAAATGTCAGAAGGATACGTGGATGGACCGACGTCCGCGTCGGTGAGCGTGGCGAGTCGAGGACGACGGGCACTCAACTACCGCATCGGTGCGCGCAAGTGGTTGTCAAAGGATTTACCCGCCTTCGAGCCTGCACCGGGCGGAGGATTGCGCAAACCACCTCGTAAGGAGCTTCAAGCGGGTGCATCTTTTGAACAACAGTTTGTGCTATGGCGAGGACGTCGAAGACGCAAGGCAAACTCGACGCAAGCGCAAACTGGCTACACCGCGATGCCGCAAGTACCGACACTTAGCATTGGAGGTATTTATGGGGCCGTCGCGCGTAAGAGCTTAGATGATGATTACTCCAGTGGCAGAAGTGTGGACTTTCAGAACTTTGGTTCCATCGCCGTGCACGCGCAAGCGGGTTCGTTTTCTCGCCCGTTGTTGGATTTTACATCCATCAATTTGCGCATCGATGCCGCGGGCGTTGGTGGCTCGAGTCGACCACTTGATGCTGAAAATCAAAAGCCAATGTCTTTAGCTGACCGTTTCATCACCATGGATGGCCGATTGAAGGCGAATCCGCTTTCGGTGACGCTATCGTTGGGACAACAACTCATCGGCCCATTGAGACTGCGCGCTGAAGTGCGCGCGAGCGGCAGCGAAGCGCTCAACGCCACACGTGCCGGCATTAGCGCTATCAAGGCGCGAAAGCCCTTAAATGAAGTCACCGAATCTGTGACAAAGCAACTGTCGTCGCCTGAGGTTATTTATGGCGTAGATTGTGCATTACCCCCAGTTCTCGGGAGCGCGCGCGTCGTCGCATGGTACAACGTCACGAGACAGGAAGGTTTTGCTGAAATGCGCCTATTTGATTTATAAAAATAGTAAATGATTGCTGCTGCGCTACCTTGTATTAAAGTTAAAAACTATGCCATTAACGATTCGAATCTTCCTCCTTCATGAGTTTAGCTAATTCCTCCATGAATTTCTCAACTCCCGTGCCTTCCTTGGCGCTGATGGGAAGGATAGCCAAGGGAGCCGTGCCGATGGTTTCTTCATCGAGCGCGCGGATGGCTTCAGTAAGTTCTTCCGTGCGCAATGCGGCCCACTCCAAATCCATCTTATTCAAGACGAGAATATGCGGACGTTGAACGTACTCGGGATTGTACAACTTCAATTCCTGCCGAACCACGGTGTAATCATTCACAGGGTCTTGTCCCGAGGCGTCGACGACGCACACCATGGAGCGCGTACGGCGCAAGTGGCGTAAAAACGCGCGACCAAGACCCAAGCCTTTATGCGCGCCAGCGATCAAACCGGGTAAATCTGCCATCACAGTCGATGTCTCACCACTTTCTGCGAGATCATCTTCAGTTTTAATCACCCCTAAATTTGGCATGAGCGTCGTGAACGCATAGTTCGCAATTTCTGGGCTGGCGCGAGTCACCGCTTTGAGAAGTGAACTTTTACCGACGTTCGGCAAACCTACGAGACCAACATCGGCGACGACGCGCATTAAAAGTTCGATGGAGAGCTCTTCTCCTAATTCTCCACTAGATGACACCAACGATGCGGTATCAACAGCAATGTCTGAAGCCTCATAGTCTTCAACCTTGCCATTGCGCATGCGACGGTTGACTTGCTTCTCCGCGCGCCGAGCCGCTAACCCACCAGCACCACCTTCGGCGACTAATAGCGTTTGTCCATGTTTTGTCATGTCACCGAGAAGTTCACCAGTACGTTTTCGGCGCACAACCGTTCCAGGAGGTACAGGAATGTACATGTTTTCTTGGTCAGGCGCCACGCGATGTCGCTCGCGTCCGCCGCTCGCGAATTCAGCTGCGCTTCCGTGATAGCCCTTCTTCCCTCGCCATGTCTTACGTTCATGTAAATGTAACAACGAATCACATTTACGATCGACGCGTAAATACACGTTTCCTCCTCGTCCACCATCCGCGGGTTCCGCCGCTGGTAACTCGATGAACTTTTTCAAGTTGCGCCCCCATTGGTACTTGAAGTTCTTCACCACTTTTGGTTTAGCGCCTTGCCATGCCTCGCCCTCGCCCCCTTGGCCACCGACGACGATGATTTGGGCTTCATCAAAGTACAAGTGTTTTTCTTTTTCATCAATCACGCCCGTCTCTTTCGCTCGTCGCGCCGGTGGTGGTTTATTAGGCTTTTGCCCTGGTGCCGTGGTGAATCCGCCGCTCCCACCGCCACGCGACGTCGTCGTCGTTGTCGTCGATGGTTTCCCTCGCCCACCCCCGGCGCGTCCACCGCGTGCACCACCACTCTTTCCTCGTCCTCCAGCGCTTGTTGCCCCACCTCGTCCTCCGCTCGTGCTCGCACACGTCGTCGTCGTTCGCCCGAGCGCGTGCTGCATGGCGGCGACGTTTTCTGTCGCGACGCCGCCTCGACGCCGGGCCCGTGACCCGTGACCCGTTCACGGGCGAGGGGCGAGGATGGACGCACTACGTGTACGTGTACGTAGTGTGGTGATTGTTCTTCCCATGTGGGGGGGGGGGTGTTTTACGACGTCGCAGGACGCACTCCGCCTCATAAACGTTGACGAATCAACGAGGAGACGTAGTGTACGACGTGTACGAGAATCAGAGCAGGTTGACGCCTCCTAAAGTAACAAGGTAATTCGGGAGGGGGCTAACGTTGAACCATTGATCAGTCTTAATATACCATCTCATCACATCAAGTGTAAAACACAAGGAAGAATCAATGCCGGCAAGGGTTTCGGGGAAAATGTTTAAGAGCGACGGGTAGTGGCGAACACGTTTCATCGCGGTTATGGGTGCGCCGCGAATTTCGGACTATGGACTATTCTATTAAAAACCTCTAACGAACGAACGATTAGCTAAGAACCTTGGCGACGAAATCGTTCCCGGAAATGGTCGCGAGTTCTTCGATCACAGCATCTCTCGCGGCGGGTGATGGGTTGGGCAACCATGAAAGGGATTCAGGAAACTGGGCGTCGGCGTGGACGGCGCCCGGTTTGAAGGCGACGCCGACGGTGTCGCCACCGTACTTGTCAGCGAATAACAAAGCGGTGCCGCCTAATCGATCTTGAGCGTCTTTTAAGAAACACGACATAGGATCGAAACCAATCAGCAATGCCTCGCGAGCCTTATCCGGGCCTCTTTGAAGGAGCTTGGGCGGCAACTTGGCGAGCTTGATGCTTTGCGCCAACGTTTCCTCGTCGTCTTCGTCTACTACGCTCATCTCACTCTCAAAATGCTCGCGCATTCGCTTATACAAGCGCTTGCTAGGAAATAGCGCTTGCTTAGGGAAGGGCAGAGCCGAGCGACGAAGAATAAATGCTGCTTGAAATCCGCTGAGCGACGGCTTGAAGAATTTCTCCCAAGCATCTTCGTCAGCAAGCGAGTGCTTCGACGTACCATCGAGAAGTCCTTGGACTTCCAACGTCGCACGTGTAGCGATCGCGACAAGACGTTTGAGTACTACTACGTTCGGTGCAGCCAAAGTGAGCTGTGATCCAGACCTGTCGTGCGGTGTAACGATGCACATCGCTGGCGCACCCTTCGCTGTTCGATTAATGCGTTCAACTTCTGCCTCAGTGACGACATTTTCGGGGTCTAAAACCACAGGATCGTGCCATAAGTGAGAAGCAATTAAATTCAAGAATCGAACAAAGGTAACTTCACGTGACATCGGTGGTAGTGCTGAACCAGGAGTAACAAATAATGTAGCCACCAAAGCTTCAATTGCTTCGTCTGAAATGTGTGGCGAAAACATGTGTGATGCGATCCATCTATTGATGAGCTGCGTAGATACACCGTACATTGGAAAACGAGCGGCAATAGATGCAATTAAGCCTGCATGTGCCGCTCTCTCGAGAAGCTGCTCCTCTGTCGCCTTGACGTGTGCGCCACCAGTGGCTGCGCTGATGTGCACTCGGAACGCGTAACCTTCAAACAGAATATCGACTGATTCTTCAGAGACAATACTAGGCATGGCGTAGCTCTTGCGGAGAGACTCAGCGAGTTCGATTGCCATCATCGCGCGAGTCTTTTCGATAGACGTCGGATCTTCGGGCCAGCGACCGCTACCTTCCAACTGAACAAGAATATCGAGTGTTTTGGGGCAGACTGGGATATCATCCTCGCTTTTTCCTAAACCTACACCTGCGCCATGCGCCAAAGGATGAGGTGTTGGTGGAAAAGGATCAGTACCGCGGAATGCACCACTTAAAGGCTGCACATTGTTGACTTTGAGGGGCATTTCTTTCAAATCTTTCATGCGCTTTGCCAAACGATCGAGCGCTTGCAGCAAGTTTGCTGGTGAAGCACCCTCTTTGGAACTGGTAATCTTGCTCATTGGCTCATCAAATAATTTCGCACTCCACTCTACGCTTTCACAAGCAGTCATGTTACGCTCGAGCGCTTGTTCAGCGACAATGGCGGGAATGTGATGGCGTTGCGATGGAGGCACGAAATCCCAGACTACAGATTCGCAAATACGTCCATCCTTAAACTGGCGAAGCTCCGATCTGTCACCCCAAAACGCTCGAAAGTCTTTTGCTTCTTTGTCGTCGGCAGAGCTAGGACCGATGTCGACCAAACGCATAGCATTCTCAGGATCTAATACGATCCCAACCCACAAAGTACAAGCCGAGCTTCCTAAGTCATCGACGCTTGTTTTGGGTATCTCATGCACGCGAACCAACTTAGCGCGGTCACCTAAAGCCCGCGAAATGACTTTAGACGCCGCAATTTCACTATCGCGTCGTGCATTAATATCGGAATCCGATTCAAGATCCGCCACATGCGCTGTAACGTGCAAATGCAGATCGTACCGAACCGCCGCGGGAAATGAGCCTAGTAAGACATTCCCAAAAACTGAACTACTAGACTTCTTCAACTCTTCCGTAGAAACTGATGCCTCGTGAATGAGTTCTTTGACCGCACTTTCGGACATTCTGGACATGATATTCACGTGACCGCATGGCCCTAAAAACACTTGCGAGAAAGCTCGTTGCCAAGCATTCGCCTCTGCCGGCTTGCCGTTACAATACAAACCCTTCTTGAAAAAGCTTGGCTTGGCCAATGCACCCAATGCAGCACGCAACATCTGACTAGCATCCATATTACTACTAATTTGTCCACCTTGCTCAAGCATGTATGCCAAAAGCATGGAGATAAAGAATCCATTCACGCCATCCGGCGCACCCAACAAGCGCCGACCTTGCGCCCATCGCTTAAAGAGAACAACAGCGCCCGGCAAGTTAGCCGCTCTTTTTGAAGCAGTGGCAAAATATTGCGCATGCAACTCACCATACATATCTTCAGCGATAGACTGGTTGTAGTGTGGGCTTGGTCGCCGCTCGCCGCTCTTTGATTCTAAACTACGCAGGTTCGCTCTATCTGGTAATAGTCGAACAGAAGCGAACGTGTCGGCATCGACTGTGGCAAAAAGACGAATAGTTTTCCTATCACCCTTTTCACCAAAGCGCAGCGAGATATACGGTTTTCTCGGATCGGCATACCGGTCGTTCATATCCACCGACCACTCGGATGACTTTGACAACTTTTTATGAAGAGTTTCCAAGTAAAGTGCGCGCTTGAAGTGATATCTATGATCTAAATAATCCTTTTCATGAAAGAACAAACGTGGCATCTCCACTGCGACGTCTACAACAGCTAGATCATCTCCATGCATGGACACGTTAAAGCAACCGCCGTCGGCGTGACTCCCTATGACGTACACGCGCGTCGGCGGCGCAAACTTCAAAGTTTTTCCCATGACATCTTCGCTTTCGATCGCAAACCAAGACACTGGCTTGGATTTAAATTCCTTTTCTTTCATCTCTGCGTGAATTCAATACGTACATAGATTGTCAGTCATATTATCGAGCGAGCATTTTGTTGTTTGCGTTTCTACGTCATCGTCGGCGTGAAAAAGTCAATCCTTCGCCGCGCCAGTGCTGGTCTCAGTCATATGCTTGTCAGTTGAGACATCACGAGGATAGTCAGTTCTCAAAGATTAATGTTGTGTTCATCACCGACCAGCACATGTAGCGAGCGAGGGATTGACATCGCATGCGCGCCGTCAGCGCCGCACCTCCCAAAGCTCTCGTCACGCCCTCGATCGCGTGCGCCACGACGCGCCTGACGTTGGCGCTCGTCGTGCACTCGTTCACGACCTCGCGCGCGAGCGATGCGTCGTAGGCCACGCCCATGGTGACGACGTGTGTGTGTTCTTCTATTCGCGCTTCCGTGTCGCGCTTCTCACCGTCACCGTCGACGTGGGCGCGAACGACGCGCGGCGCACTGCAGCCGCCGCCACTTCTCGTCGTCGTGCAGTCTTTTTGGTTTTGTTGGCGAGGTGGGGGGTAAACGACCAATCGTGAACCCGACGAGTGAGATTTGTGTGTTTTGGTTTTCTCGGATTGGCGAGGGAAAAAGGCGTGGCGTGCGCGTGCGCGTGCGCGACAGACGACGACGACGACGACGACGATTTGGACGTTTGGGCGTCACACGTGCGTGCATTGAGTCGCGCGGCATTCATCAGCACACCGCGGTGCGATTGGTGCGAGACGTGCGTTCATAGATAGAAATAGTGTCAGCAGCCATGAATTACTTGACGCAAATTAAAAACACCCAAGCGGCGACGATGCGGGAGATTGAGAGCGGGATGTCCGAAAGCGCGTCGTGGCACGCGAGATTTAAGCACTCAGCCTATGTTTTTGCCGGTGGATTACCGTTCAATATGACAGAAGGCGACGTGTTGGCGGTGTTTTCGCAGTACGGAGAGATTGTAGACGTCAACGTCGTGCGCCACGAAGACACAGGAAAGAGCAGAGGATTTGCCTTTATCTGCTACGCTGATCAAAGATCGACGGTTCTAGCGGTGGATAACTTGAATGGCGCCATCGTAGTTGGTCGAACCATTAAAGTCGATCACGTGGATGATTACAAGCTAAAGAATGATGATCCGTCACAAAAGGACTGGCGGTGCGCGTGCGGGGGAGAAAACTTCAAGTTTAGAGAGACGTGCTTCAAGTGCGGAGGTCCAAGGCCTGTTGTGAAAAGAGAACATGAATTGCCCGAGCCTGAACCCGCACATCATCGCATACCAGATAGTGGAGATGTTGTAGACAACGCAGGACCTCGAAACGCGCGCATAGAGGATGACGAAGAGAAGCTCATTCGGGAACTTCAGGCACGCAAAGCCGCTGCTATGGCTCGTGCTGAGGCAGCTGCGAAAGGATTACCTATTCCTGGCGATGATAGAGATGAACGAAGAGATAGCAAGCGTCATAAAAAGGAAAAGAAGGAGAAGAAGGAGAAAAAAGACGACAGTCGACGACGTTGGGAGTGACCATAGATACTAGAAAGAATTATTTACACGTTACATTAGCGAGCATACTTGAAACATACAGAACACATGCTAGATAAAATCCACGTCAGGCTCATCTTCGTCCAAGTGAAGGTGATGGTTGATGCATATCGCGATGGGATTCTTCACCGGTCCACCAGTCATATTAAGGACCGATAGCCCTCCTGGCGAGAGCTTAAAAATTGAACCATCATTCAAATCCAACGAATGAGCCATAAAGTCTTGACAAAGCTTTTTGTCGTGGATAACGATCGAAGCGCCTACATCGTCAGTTGATTTTAAATGACTCAAAATCTCTTCAACAGTTTCGACCACGTGTGTCTCAAACGAAAGATTATTTTTTGAGTCTAAAATTTTCTGCGCTAGACGAGCGGAAGCACCGGTTGAGGAAAACATCAATCGCTTTATGTTAGACTTTTGCAGCATATGAATGATCGTGTTCGTGATTAGCGCCTCCTCATCTATACTCGCAGGTCCGCAGATCAAACCAACGACAGCCTTTTTGGCGTCTAGTGGTGATTTTGGTGTCTGGTTGAAAAATTCCATCTCTATTCCACGCCCAGTATTCGGCTTGAAGTCTTCGCCGATGCTCACCTTGCTCAATGCACAATTACTTTGGAGTAATCGCCTGAAGTAATGCGGTCCAAAGCCGAGTGCACTCCCTAATATTGCTTGATTTATGGCGTTGTGAGCAACGACGAGAATTTTCGAGTGTGGTTGTCTCAACAAAACGTTCTCCCATACGACCGTCGCTCTGTCCCAAAGCTCACGAACAGGGTAATGGCCGTCGATTTCAAAATCTTCTGGCTGCTTTTTCCACTTGTCAAATTGGGCGCCAAACTTTTCGACGCCCTCAGCCTTTAGCAGGCCTTCGAATGCATACAAATCAATCTCTCTCAAGTCGCTGACGTCCACCAAGCCTGGCGTCCGTCCTGCCCACACGATGTCCGCCGTTTCGCTTGCCCTCGCTAAAGGTGAACGTAAACAAATATCGAATTCCATTTCGCGCACCATATCACGCGTCATCCCCGCCTGATCCTTACCTTTTGATGTCAACACGGAGAAGTTTGAACTTCCTTGAATTCGACCTTCGGCATTCCAAGTGCTTTGGCCGTGTCGAACAAAAGTGATAGACTTAGAAGAAGACGATGAAGAAGTACATGTGACGTTGGTAATTGAACGTCGCCACCGCGTCACACCAACGCACGGGATCGTTCGAACTCCGTGCTTGGTGAACATCACTCGCGTCGCATAGTGACGACAGCTGTTGCGCGTGAGCTACAGCAAGAGACACAAGTCGAGTTCGGTACATGAGCTAAGATTTCTATTAAAATGTTAAACTACGCTATGAACTAATCATTACTCCTTCATCCCGACGCCAGCACGAACATCGCATGTAAGGCTTCCAGCGCCTGGCTCGTCAACGCCACAAAGAGCAAGGTGGCGAACACCAACGCCAAAGCCAACCACTGGCTTTGGTCATCTCCTCGCGACTTTACGTAGCAATTCATCGTTCGTTTACGACGGAAACTCGGTCGTCGCTCGGGAAACCCACTCGGTGGATCTCTATCGAACGTCACCGCCTTCCACGGCGACGCAGAGTCACCGTTCCCGCGTCTCGTAGGCGACAAAATACTCTTTGTGGGCAACACTAATCCCTCGCCTGCAACGCACTTCATGTTCACGTTGGCGCCCGCGTAACAGCTGTCGTCGGCATCGCTATAACTCGTCGTCGGCATCTCACCATTGCCATAGCTATCGACAATCTCTCGTTGCACGCAACCGCGCCGATGGGCTTCGAGTTCGCGCCACACAAGCGCCCGAGCGCGCGTGCGTTTTGAACGTTCGAGCGCCATGGCGACGAGCTCGATGTCTTGAGAGTCGAGATCGAGGTTGACGTCGTGTAACACGCGCATGGCTGAGGGTATTGAGTATAAATCTACGACTCGAGTCCTGCGACCTCACCAGTCGTCACCGTCGTCGTCGTCGTGTGCCGGGTCAGGCGCGGCCCTTCACTGGGTCGATGGACGTGTGGCGTGTGGGTCGCAACACTCTCCATAGTGTACAGGATTACAAAATTACTATGAGGCTACCGGTAGCCTCGTGGCAATGATGACAACGCGACCTAGTATGCCCTTCAATATGCTGACTTCAGCATATTGCAGCACAACCCCGACCTATGTCGCATCACCCCATACCCCATCCCCTAATTTGGGTTACATAGTTCACACGTGTATGTCCCTCGGGACTCGTGGACCTATCCACGACCCGCCTTGGCGAGCCGTGGCATCGAGGAGGGGAATCCATACCGCAATCGTGTGCGTTACGCACGCGCCGCACCGTAGAACGACTGATACAGTATGGAGGACTTTAATTTCTTCATTTTAAACTCGCTCGCGATGGAGCGTCGATCGTCGCAGACGCCGACCACGCGCGTAACGCTCGAAGAACATCGCGCGCGCGATCCGCGAGCGGGCACCCGCGCGGGATCGATCTTGAGATGCGAGTGCGTGCGCGCCGGATCCGACTCGACGCGGGCGCTCGATCTGGTACCGTTAACGTTGAATGTGCGAACGCTCTTCGTTCTCCGCGTTCTATCCGTCGTCAAGGGGACTCCACGACGTGCTCACGTGCGCCGCGAAGTGAGGATCTAATTTCGGAAAACGCCTCTCAAGGCCCCTCTCGACGCGTCTCCACCACACGATTCGCGCGCACGAAGGGGGCCTGTGCGGGGAATTTATAATTTTGACGTTTCGCGCACGTTTAGGGGGAAATCGCGCGCGAACGCGAGGTCAACATCATCGGTGGGACGAAAAACACAAAACTGACGTTTCGTTCGTTTTTTTTCCGACCACCACCTTTATCGCCTTTTCGTTCTCTTTTGGTTTCGGTGCGGCGCGCGTGCCGTCCGATGACGTCATCGACGATATCGCGGCCGATGCGCGCGGTGGAATCACACGTAAACCCATCGACGCGTGCGCGGTCGTCCTTCGCGATCGTTGCGTGTCGCGCGCGCGCCCAAGGCGTCGCGTCGCGCGGCGTCATTCGCGCGCCATCCTTAAATGCCGATTCGTTCGCGCAGACGAATCGGCAGAAAGTGACTACTGTCCCGGGTGTGTGTAATTTTATTTTTTAAAGTATTCGGACATACGGATCGTACTGAAGATATAATTGTCATGTATATGTGATTAAAATATGATCACCAGGCCATCATCGACGAACCGTCGCGTCGCGATGGCGATCGATCTCGCGCGATGGCGGGCGCGTGACGCGGTCGTCACTGCGCGCGGTGTCACTCGACGACGACACTGTGATAAGTGAGCTAAATTTCCTGGCGATCGCAGTAACCAGGAGGAGGCGCGAACGTGGGTAACGCGCTCCAGGTGGCGTACTGAGCGTTGCGCTCGGACGAAGGGAAGACCGAGGGGCGTTGGACGTCCGAGACGCGCCTGCTTTTCAGGCTGTGAAATTTTGGTGTGCATCGACGCTCGTCATGGCTGACGCCCAAGTCGCCAGAGGCAGAGGCAGAGGTAGAGGCAGAGGTAGAGGCGGAGGCGGAGGTAGAGGCGGAGGCGGAGACCAGGAGGAGGAAGAGGCGGATTGGAAGACGGTGCGTCTTCCGACGGATGGCACGAAGTTGCCGCCGGATCCGCGAACTAATTTGCGCGCTCTGCGACGTTTCTATGGAACGTGCGCAGATGCCGCGGTCGTGGCATTGAGACGTGAGGCCGGAGCTATTTGGCGGAGGTACATAAAAGGACTGAAGGTGACGGAGACAGTCGTGTTGGACGTGGCGTTTGGTTGGCACGGCGCCGACCGGGGTGTTATAAAACGGGCGTTGGGTGACGCCGTGCCCGCCCATGCACTGGATCGACGCAATGCCAGAGCGGATGATTTGATACGGGATGATTGCGTGCGAAAATTGGCAGAGCTCGCCAACAGGGGAATCAGGATGTTGGATGATACCCATAGAATGATGAATCGTAACAAGACAAAACCATGCCGGCTCCGATGTGCACACGTGTGCGCAGGCGTTTGATGTTACAACTCCTTGTGGCTATACTTTCCAAGTCCGACGGTATTCTTTCCACGCTTATCGAAATATTTAATAGGAAATGGCGAACGGCCGTTCTGGGCGTCTTCAGGGAGCAATTTGAGGAAGCCGTTGCAGAAACCGAGGAGCGACTCGGCGTTGAAGGTGTCGATGAAACGCGCTTCGGCGTCACGAATACCACTCACCGGGTCGTAGCCGATGATGACGAGTCTGCCGCTTGCCAGAGCGTCCATGTATTGTTTTTCTTCGCCCTCGCGCACTGCTGTTTGTAAATATAAGCTATGATCTTTCGAAGGGACGACTATGTGGATGATCACCATGAAGCCCGTGACGGCGTTGCCGACAGACTCGAGCGTTTGATGAATTCGGACCCCGTAGTCTTCCGCGCCATCTTTGAGCATGAATACGTAAACCTTGGGTAAATCGTTTTTAGCATGCAAATTCGCGCGCTGGACTTCGTCAACAGTACCCCTGTTGCTCGGAAATTCGGGCCACTTTGCGTACGGAGGAATGAGCGTGAAGAAAGCGAACCGGACGACATTCGTCACGTTGAACTCCAGACTTTCAACCATGCTTGTGATGTGATCGCTATCAGCGTAGTGTGGGGCTGTGATAAATACCTTAGGTTTCTTGTTCTTCTCGCTCAATCTCGTAGTTCGGCCGAACGTCACGTCCTCGTGGCCGTAAGATCGGAATGTGTGCTCCGCGTGGGTAAACGCATCGATGTACTCTTGGTGCTCTTCTGGCTTTCTGAACATCCCGAGCACGGCTAAAGTATCTGCACGTGAATCTTCAACGAATTGCATGAGTTGCTTCTCGTCTTCAAACTCTTCCACCGCCTGTGTACCAATAATCTATAATCGAAATGTGTCAATCGTGTTGAACGCCACGGGTAACGAGCGACACCGACTTAGCAAAAAACGCGACGACGCGACGTACCTGGCAGAAACCGACTAAAACTAAGGCTAACATACATACTGAGATAATCCGACGCGTCTTCATCTCGGGTTTTTGACCTGCGTGAGTGCAGCGAGTCGCAGTATGGGGGTATTTATCCTACAGGCTGGGTAGTTGGAAATTCCGGAACGCCCAACCACGCACGCGAGGAAGAAATTTTACAAGCTCGGCGTCGACGCGTGCGATAGCGACGGGAGAAAGAAAGATCAGCGAAAGTAATAAACGACGTGCGCGCGTGTAGCGAAAAATCGCGCGCGTCCTCGACGTGAGCAACGCAGTGTCCTGTGAATCTATGTTGCGAGCGCGAAAGAATTAATTCATACCAGCGCGGCCATTTATTCACCTCATTCTTCGCATCGGTAGATGATAATTCACTTCATGATCAAACCATTTGAATCTCCATATCACCACAAATCGATCGAATTAATTCTGAGTACAATTACCGCGAATTATGTGCAGCATCATTTAATTTCATGTCGGCGTGTCGCTGTCGATGCCAAGGTCGGGAGGTGAAATCTTTTCGCACCCTACAAACTTTATTGTATCACTCCTAACTGCCGCGAAAAATGACAATTGCGAGATATAATATTGTCTAGTAGCTAGTAACGGTATTCTCGTGACGTTCAATTAGCTTTTACGTCCTTCTTAGTTGCTTTCGAATTAATTAATTAATTGCATTGTCAAATTAGTCAAATTAATTGAATTCGTGACTATGAACTATGTTTTCTATCAGATTAAATCACGCGCAGGCTTCGGTTACATCATTTGTATCACTAAGTTGAAAGCCGTCGTCAAAAACTTCGAATCAAGTGCAAGCATTGACATATACATGAAAGCGATAGCAATTAATAGGCAAATTAAATACATCACCCCTCGAATAAACTCCCTGATGCGCAAATTATCGTCAGTCAATCAGTCTTAAATCGCTCAAAGTGATTGCGTTGCTCGAAGCCTATACGTACCTTAGCCTCAAAATCACCAATCGCACGTTATGCGCTTCAACGCTCGGTTTAATTAATTCCCCGAACGGTTGTGCGAGACATGCGAGAATACAAAACGAAAACATATAAATGTACTTTCTCACGACTTCTCGAATATTCGGAAGGAAACATAATTTATATTTAATTAAGTCCTCCAATCTTCGGTCGGAATTCGCTCCTGCATCGTTGGAAACGCTGAGCATTAAATAACTCGGCTCTGTGTTTCCATTCAAGGCGCTGAATGTCCCGACAGTAATCTCCGTGACGTCGGTCTTGCCATCCTGAGACGCAACCTTATGCGTGACTTCGCACTGATCGTGATCGTGACCTGACAAAATCAGGTGAGGCTTGATCGCAGTCAGCATTCTATTCGCAGATTCTTTGGTGAGGTAATCTTGATACACCACTTCTTTCGGTCGACCGCGATATCGTCCTGGAATGACGCCAGAGTTCCTATTTGGTCCGCATTGCTGGGATGGATTAGGAAGAGGTACGTGCGTGAGTAGTACCCGCGGTGGCGATGGTTTTCCTTTTCCACCCCCGAGGGTATCGATAAACGCCCACGTGGCGTTCGCAGACTCACCGTGGCCGTCCAATACCATCGCGTTTATGCCCACAAAGTCGACGCCGCCAATGCGCTCCACGTAGTTGCTCGCCCCGTACCACTCTTCATGTCGATCGAGAATACGCGGATGGTTTCTAACGACTTCGGAGTAGCCGATATCGTGATTTCCTGGGATAGTGTGATAGTTTGCGTTCGTCGACACGACGCCGTCGCGCGTCCAGTCAAATACGGCATCTACGCGCGCGCGGTTGCGATCCCAGTCTGGACCATCGCGACGCGCTCCTTGCCCGAATAAATCTCCTAAGAATACATAATGATCCGGTGCGAATCGTTTCTTGGCCGCAACGAACGCCCGTCGCACATACGCATCGCATATCGCCTCCACGAAGGCTAAACTCAAAGAGTCCTTCTTGAGCGCCTTGTACGTGTACTCATCCACCAACTGTGGGTCTGCAATCACCATCACGCGCGTGCTGTGTGCCATTTCAGGCCAACTACATTGTTTCTGTGCCCGTGCGTGTTCGACGTACTCCCCCCACGTCAACACGATCGCCCACATCACCACGAACCAACGCACCATCCTAACCACCACCGACCGCCGTGACATTCTATCGCGCTGCGCAGTCGCTCCTCCTCTCGCTCGCTCGACGCCCGTGGTCGTCGATGGCGTTGCACCATCGTCATCGTCATCATCTCTTCGTCGTCCAGTGCGTCGTCGCACCGTCGTCCCCATCAGCGTCGCCTACAGTCGTCGTCGTCACTCGTGCTCGTCGTGCTCCTCTGAGACCTAGCCCCGAAATCCCGCGCTCGCGCGGCCGCTCATTCGCGCGATGTCGCATACTGTATGTATGTCCATCCACCATGTACACGAGCATGAAGAGCGAAGAACGACGACGCGAGAGACGACGACGCGCACGTGTGCGTGTGTGTGCGTGTGAGAGGTGTGTGTGAGACCATCGTACTGGTTATAATCACAACGCACACGCGCACACACCACGCACGCACGAGGTGCACAGCGCCGCGACAAAGACGTGGACTGGGAGGCGTGTCGTCGTCAATTTGGACTTGGGCGAGTTGTGTTGGGACGGGCGAAGACGAGGACGAGGACGAGGATGACGAACGTCACGCCCGAGTCAATGACGACAATTAAATCGATGAACAAGTTCTTATCAATGCCGAGATCATTCAAGAAGAGAGTGGACGAGGACGAAATCGATCAGATGCTCCAATCCATTCGTCTCGACGGCGCCGACGTGAATCTTCAGACGGATTATTCCCGAGCGAGAAAAGCACGTGTAGAATTAAACGATGGAGATGTGTATAGAGGGCCATGGGAAGATCATCGTCCCGTAGGTAGCGGCCGATATTCTTGGGGGAATGGTAGTGAGTATGTTGGAGAGTTTCAGAACGGCGAGCCGAGTGGGCAAGGCACGTACGAATGGGAACACGGAGGCGTGTACAAGGGCGAATTTCTGAACGGTTTGATGCATGGATTCGGGACTTACACCGCTCCAGACGGTACCGTGTACCTGGGATCTTGGAGAAACGGTAGAAGACACGGATTAGGGAGGCAAAACTTTGCAGGCGGCGACTACTACCAAGGATTGTGGAAGAATGGCACCGCACACGGTCCAGGGACTTACAAGTGGAAAGCTCAGGGTGACATCGAAGATGAACAGGATGAATTCAATGGTGAATGGTTTAATGGTAAGATGCACGGCTGGGGAACCTTGCGATGGGCCTCGGGCGATCGATATGACGGTAATTGGTTTGAAAACTGCATCTTGGGCAATGGTATTTTGACTTGGAAGGATGGTTCAACCTACAGTGGACGATGGAGTCACGGTAAAAGAGACGGTCCGGGGGCATTTACATGTCCGACTGAAGTCAATGAGTCACGTAGTCGAACACAAGTTAAATTTAGAACGAGGCGAATGTCGACCAGTCATTTGAGCTTTGACGGAGGCTCCGATGGTGAAGGCCTTGATGCCATCGCGTCAGAAGGCGGAGACAAGTACATTTTGTTGTGCGAGTGCTCTGATGATGTTATTGTGAAGAAAGAATTAGCCGAAGCGGAACAAATAGGAAGTCAATCTTTGAGAGTGCGTCCGATGGCGAGTCGATCTCAAAAGGTCAGACAAATTCGTCACGGCGAAACCATTTACAAGGGCCACGGGAGTTACGACTTGATGATTCAACTACAGGTTGGTATTCAGTGGAGCGTTGGTACCGTTCAAAATATTGCCAGTGGAGATCTCAGTTCGCATCATTTTTCTACAAGCATCAAGCAGATATTTCCTCGTAGTGGCTCGAGCAAGACTCCTCCACACTTTGCTCGAGATTTCAAATGGAAAGAATACAGACGCGACGTTTTTCGCAAACTGCGGGAGCATTGGTCAATCGATCCTGCAGACTTTATGCTTTCTATATGTGGAGATAAAGCGTTGCGTGAACTATCATCCCCGGGAAAGTCAGGCAGTGTCTTTTACATCTCACACGATGACAAATTTATCATCAAGACGATGAGAAAGTCAGAGATGGAAGGTTTGAAGTCTTGGCTCCATCAATACTTTGCTCATGTGCACACCTACCCCGATACGTTACTGCCAAAGTTCTTTGGATTGTATAGCTTGAGAGCGATGGGGAGTCCGAAAAAAGTACGATTTGTAGTGATGGAAAATTTATTTCACACCAAGCACGTGATACACAAAAGATTTGATTTGAAGGGTTCTAGTTTGGGCCGATTCACAAAGGTAGGAACGAGCAAACCGACGACCGTTTTTAAAGACTTGGATCTGTCGTCTAAATGGCGTGTTGAGGAGGATAAACGTGAGAAGCTTATAAATCAATTAGAAGCAGACTGTCTGTTTCTCAAACAGCTGAAAATCATGGATTACAGCTTGCTCGTGGGCGTCCATGTTCTACCTGCGCACGTCAACGAAGATGAGTCTACGCAGGAGCAGTTGTCACCAAAAGTCTCAAGCGGCGCAACTTGGGGTGGACAGCGTTGGAGAGAACATGCGATACAATCTGTTCGGAAGAATCTGAAGGCAATCGATATGTATACATCATCTCGCGAGGGTGGCAGTATGTATTCCTATCTGCATGAGAATCCGTCCAGTGCGTCTACTGCACTTCGTCCACCACCGGGAACAGACGACCTCATCGCTCATTCCACCGGGGCGTTTCGAGTTGCACTCGGTGTGAATATGTCAGCCGTAGCGGTACCTGGCCGTGTCTTGACGCACGAATATCCAAAAGAACTTGAATTCAACCCGAATGATGAACCTCAGGAGGTGATATTGAACATGGGAATCATCGACATTTTGCAACAGTACACTGCTTCAAAAAATTTGGAAACAAAGTTCATGGGAATAATTCACAAGTCGAAGTCTTTTTCATCAATCGATCCGCATAGCTACGCGAAACGATTTTTAAAGTTCATGAATAAGGTATTTGAATAGTCAATGTAATTTACAATACTAGATAGCTATACTAATCTTCTACGCGGCGAATTCGTCATTTTCGCTCTTCGACGTCGTCATCCAATTTCACTGGTTCACTCTTTTCCGCCCTTTCAAGGACATCTTCAGCTTGTCGCATCATCGCAGCCGCTTTCTCAGATAGACTTTTGTCCGGTTCAGTTTCGTATTCGTATTGAATTTCTTTAAATCCCTCTCTATAAGACTTGATAAACTCTCGCACGCCGTCTCGGTACGCTACGCCTCGCGTTTCATACAAATACGTTACGAAAGGTTTCAGCCCCATCTTGCCACTGCGAAACGTTTTCTTGACTTCATCGGCGAGGAGCTTACCTTCATTCGCATCTGATGTCGACGGCTCGTGATCTTCCGCACGTGCATCTACCTTTGTGTCGTCAGCTTCTCTTTCGCTTGCGTTGTCTTCTTCTTCAGCTTCTTGCCGCTTGAACACATTCACCCAACTTTCTTTGTACATTTCCCACGCCCCGCTCCAAACTTCGCGGTGTTCTTTGAACGTTAATGATGATATCGGTCTATCACTGTTCGGTGGGTCTTTCATCGGTGATGGCCACACTATTTCCTTGAAATCTCGTCGCAAGTATCGCACCACGCGCTGGAATGTTGATACTTTGTGCGAACCCATGGTGGGAGAGTATCGAGAAGACGACGTGTTCTTCACGAACGCGAACGTCGCGCGTGAAACACGCCTATTCTCACCTAACTCCCAAGTGCTCGCACGATGTATCTATAGATTCGTAGCGCGGCGGTTTGTGACGTCCTAGCTCGCCCGCGCAGCCCCAGTATTCGACGCGCGTGGGCCGTGTGTGCGCGCGCGGAAAGTCTACTCGCCGTTGACGGCCACGACGTCGACCAGTGGTGATGTCTACGCCGTATTGGATCGTGAGCTTGCCTCTCGATGGGTCGTCTGCGGAAGAATGTTGGGCGACTCTTCAGCGCCACACTGGGGGCTCGAGTGACTTGTCGGTGAATTACCGCTTGACATGTCCGGACTTGCGCGTAGGAACACTCGATTCGCTCTTAGCGCTGAGTGATGATTTAGTTAAAGTGAACAGCGCGAGCGAGCAAGTCGTAGAGAAGGTGCGAAGGCAATTTTTAGAGTTGGAGACACAAAGTGGGCGAGAACACGGCGTCGATCAACCGACAACCGCTGATGCGAGAAACACGGACGGTGGGCTCACTGTAGATGGTGAATCGGTTGAAAGGTTTTTAACTACGTTTGAATGGGACGAGGCTAAGCATCCAGCACGTCGTGCGCTGAAGGAAACGGTGGAAAAGTTATCTGAGCGCGTGGCTCGGATCGAAGAAGAGTTCAAGTTGAAGTGTGGACAGATGACCATGACGAAGAACCAATTGAACTCTTTGCTCCGCAAGCAAGGTACTGGAGTGAACGCCCGCGATTTAGGAGACATTATCAACGCCGATGACCTGATTCAAACGGAGAACTTGACGACTTTAATCGTGTCAGTGCCAAAGCTTCGCGTAAATGAATGGAACGAGTCATATGAGACCCTTTCACAGTTTGTTGTTCCGCGCTCTTCAAAGGTTGTACACACTGATGGAGATTCAGTGTTGCATACTGTTGTATTGTTCCGAAGAGTTGTTGATGCTTTCATCACTGCAGCGCGTGAGAAGGTAGGATCCACAGCAAAGGAGTATTCTCATGACCCCGAGGCGTTTCAAGAAGCCAAGACCCAGAGAGCCGAAGTTGAACGAGAGTTAGCTGAACGTCGTGAATCTCTGGTTGAATGGTGTCAAATTAGCTATGGCGAGGCGTTCAGTTTGTGGGTGCACGTCTGCATGGTTAGGATATTTGTTGAGAGCATCCTGCGATATGGTTTGCCTCCTGATTTTCAGGCAGTATTGATGCGACCAAACTTGAAGCAGTCGATTAAACTAAGAAAAGTTTTAAATCAAGAGTTTGGCAAAGATGCATCCTCGCACTGGGACGATAGTGGTGCTGAAGAAAAGACCGCTGGCGCAGGTTTAGAAGACCTCTATTCTTACGTATCGTTGACAATAAAAGTCTGAACTGTAAACGCAGCACTAGCTCTCTTTCATACGACGTAGCGAATGATGGAAACAACAATGATGTGATATGAATATTTCTTTTATAACTAAAATGGCTATTATTGCTTGGTCCAGCTGAAAAGTTTTGTGAGCTTTTGTGTGACTTGACTTGTCAAGTCGCTACTCGATCCCGAGACTTTCACGGCGTCAGACACCATGCTTTCCGCTGTTGCCTTTGCCTTTTCGATACGTTGCGCGATCAACACCAAAAGTTCGGTTGCCTCCTGATGGATTTCTTCCGCACAGTCTTTAGTTTGACCTTCCTTGGCGAGTTCAGTGGCAATCTCAAAGTATGCCATTCCTTCTTCAAAGTTCTTCATTTGAAAGTTCTGTGATGCCAATGCCATGTTGTGCTTAGCTTTAAGGATCATGATTTCCGCCTCGCAGTCAACTTCGAACTCTTCGATGTGTCGATCTGCGTCTTCTGGTTTCAATCGAAGCAGCATCGGCGCCGTCTCCATTAAGTCGTCATACTCAATTGTTGCCTCGTCATACATGCGAGCGAGGTCACCAAAGTCCAATCTCTTGTCAGCCTTTGACCGCTTAGCCTTGCCATGAAGCTTCTTATCGAGGAGATCGTTGACAAGTTTGTGTCGATCGATTACCTTGTCTTTCACGATCATGGACAGCGCAATCTCTGTAAGCTTGATACGCTCAGCCTTGTCCTCGTCGTTGTTATCAATCTGGTATTGTTGCTTTGAAGCCTCCTTCGCAACATCATCATTCAATTTACTGCGAGCTTCGTCGTAAAGTGCGATCGCTTCAGCAAACATTAAACTCGCTCGATGTCCGCTAGGATTTGAAAGGGTAGCAACTCTAGACATAATCTCACGTGCCTTGGCAATGAGGACGCGGGCGTCACGGTTCTTGAGGGGGAAGTCCATACCATGCCATTTGATTTTATCCTCTATTTCTGGAGGTGCCTCAATTTCCATCATGAAAACACTATTCGACATCAAGTCTTTCACGGCTTCTTCTTCCATGGCCTCGATATTCAACGTCTGTCCCTGCTGGAAAGATGCGAATCGAATGCTGTCCATGATTTCTTCCACTCGTTCTCTATACAACTCAAGTCGCTCTTGATCACCCAACAACCCGAGCTTGCTGTACAAGCGTTTGGCACGAAGCAACTTCTTTAACGCGCTGGTCCAATCCTTTCCTTGCTCCATGACTGAAATGCCAGCGATATAAGATGCGTACGCATCTGCCTCGAGGGCAGTTTGCTCGTTCCCCACCCGCGTGCAAGCAACAACCAATTCATTCGCGTGAGAGACCGCTTTCCTCATTCTCTTGAGCAGGTGTTGACGACATTGAGCTTTTCTTTTCTTTGCCACAAGCTCTTTTAATTCCATCGCGTAAGACCACGCTCTTTCACTTTGCACAAGTGGGATCAACAACGCTCGCTCGTCTGCGATCGCTTCGACATCTAACTTTTTCTTCACGTATTTCCCTTTACCGTGCTTTAGTTTACACGTCTCATACAACCGAGCGAGTCGGCGTGCACAGTAAGCGCGATACCGAGCATAATCTCGATGTCGCATGCCGTGTTCGCGTTGTCCCTTGCTGATGATGGGCAAAATGTCCAGCATCACATTAGAGCATTGGGTGACACTCTTTTGCGCCGAGGCGTTTGCGACATCCTCGCCGGTATCCATGCGATCAGCGTCTGTCATCGTTCACGACAATTGTCGCGCGTGAAAATCAAATTGGTGCACACGATGCGTGGTGTACAGTGACGATGCCTCGTTGACAAGAACATTTTAAGGGGGTTTTGCACTGAACAACGAATAACAAATGAAAATGAATTTTGATAACAATTAGCAAGCGTTGATGTTTTTAAGTAATCTAGTGTGAGTAGGGAATGGGTCAGGTTTGCCATTCTTCATAGCTTCTTCGGATAAGCCGTAGAAGAAGCCGTTTCTCCACGCAAACTCCTTCACGCCGCATGGAAAATGTGCGACTTGTCGGGCGTAAGCGAGCAATCTTTCAACCGCACCTGGAGTAAATTTTGCACCAGTGCACGCACTAGTACCGGCTAAAAGTTCCTCAATCAGAGCAACGACCTCATCCTTGTATGTCGACGCGACATCACCAACCTTTGCGCCTTCGTGCTGCGCGCCAACGAGCATCATAGCTGAAATCCAAATAAGCTTCTCAAACATCGAAGCCTCGTAGGTCTTGGCATCCAAAACGTGGCAGCTCAAATCTCCATTGTGGAATCTAGCGGCAACAGCATCGGCCCACTTACCCGTGACCGCCGTCAAGCCTTCCGGATTGACGTCTGTGACACCATCAGTTGGCTTCTCGCCCAACGCCGCGACCGCAAAGTAAATCAACGCTTGAGAGTTCTTTCCCAATCCTTGAGCATCGAGGAACGGTTGCAGCATACCGTTTTGCATGAAAACCAAATCTTCACGACGATGTTCTGGCGTGTTCTTGATCACATCTTCCAAAACATCGTTGCGAGTCGCCACAAAGATTGGGCCAGTCGCCGGAGTCGCGGGAAATGCTTCACCGCGACGCACGATTACATCTCCCTCGACGCCCATGTCCTTCAGTGCTTGACCGACGCGGCCACCGCCAATGATAACAGCCGGTTCAACTTTGCCCTGTGCGTGTTTAAAATAAACGTCTAAGCGTCAAAAGTCTGTTCGCGGAACACAAGATGGGCGAGAGTAATCAGGAAAAGACTCAAATCACCAGTCGCAACGTACCTGTGCCATGGCGACAACACGCGAACGAACTTGGGATCGCGTACGAGAACGTTGCAGATTGCAACAAACGACAGATGGTTGCGCAGTGCGGGTGAATGCTTGCATCACCGTCGATGGCGAGGCGTGAAGTGTGGCTGTACTGAGAAGCTGTACTCAGAAGGGGGGGTGCTGTTCAATTACATAAGCGTCAAGGCAGTTTGTGCGAGCGTTAACGCACCAATCAAACCAGCGTTATTGCCCGAATTCGATGGAATGATGTAATTTTCTAATCCTTTAGTAGTCGTGAGTTCGTCCAGGGACATGTAGCCAGCGAGGAGTTTCGGAATGAGCGCTCGAATTTTGTCAAATAAAATTGCACGCTGCATGATTCCACCCCCCAAGACAATTCTCTCTGGACTCAGTGTGAGCGATAACGTGACACATAACCCAGCAAGATAGTGTGCGCACGCATTCCACACCTCGTCATCGTCACCCAAATCTTTGAGCTCGCGCGCCGTGACTCCGCGCCTCGCCGCGAGCGCTCCGCTGCTCACCATTCCTTCAACACAATTTCCATGAAATGGACACGTGCCACAAAATCCATCGTTCAGCATACCTTTTACATGAACATGTCCTGCTTCGGGGTGTAAGATTCCATGGACTGGTGCGCCATTCGCTACGATACCGACGCCAACGCCAGTTCCGACAGTTACATAACAGCACGACGTCTTCATCGTCTCGCCTTCTCGCTTGAATCTATCATACTCAGCTATCGCAGGAGCGTTGACATCGGTGTCAAATCCAATAGGAATGTTCGTTTTCGGCGTTTTCAATCGTGCGCGTGACACCCAAGCGTCATCACCATCGCCAAACAACGTGCCCAACACGTCGACGTTTGCCCAGTTGGGCTTTGGCGTCGTCGTAATAAACCCGTACGACCGTCGATCCACGCGCACATCCACGGGCCCAAACGTCGCCACACCTATGGCGTCAACATCACTCGCGTGTTCTTCAATCCATCGTCGAATGTTCCCCAGCGTTTCCTCGGGCGTCGTCGTCGCGAACTCTTCTCTGCGGCACACGCAGGACACATCGAGCGGTGCTCCATCCTCATCGACGATCGCCACAGCCACAACCCAGGTCGTGCCTCCGCCTTCTATGCCTAAAAACCTTCGTCCTCCTCCTCCTCCTCGTCGCTCGCTTGACTCCGTCATGGTCCAATCTCTCGAGCCCCGAGCGAAAGTGCCGCGGAGCAAACGCGAGTCGGAAATGTGGCGCAAACACGAGTCGGACATGTGGCGCCCACCGACGCGATGACCTTTTATGTGGCGACACCCATCGTGCACGTGTATGGCCCATACTTTAACACCGATGGGGTCGATGTGTGTGCATGTATATGTGACACACCCGGCCGACCGACCGATCGGATCGCCCGACGAGACGCGCGCGCGCCCATCCTCTCGGTCTCTTTGTACGACGCACCATGGGTAAGAAAGGAAAGGGTACTGGTTCGTTCGGTTCGCGCCGCAACAAATCCCACACGTTGTGCAGACGGTACGTTTGGTATTCTGTGTATCCCTTTCGCGATCGCCAATAGATGGTGGACGAGGACGCGCGCGCGCTGCGACGTGGATGCGCGCGCGTGGTGACCCTAGTAGGGCTTTGCGTGTGTGTTGTGTTGCGAACGACGACGGCGACGATGAACGCGCGACTGACGAATGGGTGCATCGCACACGACAACACAGATGCGGGAAGCGGTCTTACCACATCCAAAAGTCCACTTGTGCGGCTTGCGGGTATCCGTCCGCGCGTACGCGTAAATGTACGTCTTCATCCGATGCGCACCCCGGCGCGATCGCCCGCGCCGCGTGCGAAGTTTTGCGATGCGGTTTCGCGCGTCATGCGCACTCGCGACGACGACGATGATTTGCGTGATGACTGACGATTGATTCTTACGTCTTATTTCTCCGTAACAGACAACTGGAGCGTCAAGGCGATCGGCCGTAAGACCACGGGTACTGGCCGCATGCGCTACTTGAAGACTCTCCCTCGCCGATTCAAGAATGGCTTCCGTGAAGGTGCGTTCTATGCAGAGGTTTCTTGATGAAGCCCATTGGCTCGATCGACGCGCGAATGGCGTACACCGCACGATACAGCGTACTGACGTATAGTTTTCTCACCGCAACAGGCACCGAAGCCGTCTCGAAGAAGACCGCGTAAGCGAGTAGGGGCGAGGTTCGAGGTTTAGCGAGTTAGGGCGAAATCGTCTGCGTGGGCGATTTTCAAGTTCTTGTAGGGTGAGACGGTTGTTATGAGACATCAAGGTTTTACTTAAAATTACGCTTTACTCTTTTACAAATCACATCCGTTTGCGGCTTGGATGTAGCTGTGCTAACATGAAATTTCCACGCGCGCGAAAGCGCGCTATACGATGTTGTTTGCCTTCATTGCCGATCTCACTTGCTCAAGGGTAAGGAACATGCATATGTTCCATCCACCTAGACGAGCAAAGTTGGGTATAAATCCGCCGTAAAACGCCATTGGGCCCTCTTTAGTCATCGTCTTCACGCAGCAATCGATAAATCCCTTGTACTTGCCAGTTTGGTCACCCATGACGCGAGATTTGACGACATCAACCGGAGACCCGACGCAGCATGCGACGAACCCGGCGCCTAACGCGCTCAATATATGCGTAGGCACGCTATCACTCATTCCAGCCTTCAAGAATGTTTGTTTGAATTGATCATACGATGCCAGTTCTGCGGCGTTGATGATCGAGTTGCGCATTATATTCGGAGTCAACCCAGTCCAGAGCGCGGCGACGCCCTCTTGTTTGGCGATAATTCCGTACGCCGAAAGAGCACTCGGATATCTCTTCGGAACACCAGCGGGAAGCTTACCTTCAGCTTGCATGCGAACCTTGACCAAATCAGTTGGTGAAGCAACCATGATGGCAAGCGCGCCGGTGGTTAAACCGGCGGCAATCTTCATTGATAAAGGAACGTCACCAACGTGGTCTTTCCCGACGTACATCTCCTTGATAGGCTCGTACATCCCAATGCGCAAACCACCAAACAAAATTTGTCGATGTATCCCTGGCGTGATGCCCTTCCACAACGCCCCCGCGCCCTCCTCGCGCGCAACCGTCGCGAGCGTACCAATCATCCCTCGATACTTTGGCACCGCTTCTGACGATATCCTCGTCGCCCCCTGAAGCTGCAATCGCACTTTCGCCGTGTCCAAGGGAATCGTGCAAAACTCCGCGAACGACGCGCTAAACGCCGACGCGCACAGTCCACCGACAAACGGACTCAACATCGGTGTGCCCACCGCCTTCGCTCCATCACCCCCCGCCATGTCGCGCTCGTATCCGTCGAAAACGACACCCACGCGTTTCACGCACGCGTTCGCACCCGCGTCGCACCGCGCTCGAGTCCGTCGCGCGTCGTTGTGACCACCGCACGCGTCGTATGAAATCTCATCATCAATCGAATCGAGATGAGCTAGGGTTATGCGCTACACCCTGAGTACCGTACTGTACACCTTCGAATCCCATGTGTGTGATTTACCCCATCCCCCCACACCACGATCGCATGACGTCACAGTGCGACGCGGCGCGCATTTGGATTAGCGCACAATGGCGACGGCGACGACGATGACGATGCGACACGCGACGATGGGTACGCCCGTGCGAGCAAAATCCACCACTACTCGCGCTCGCAGACATCACGCGCGCGTAGTGGCGAGCGCGGACATCATGGATGAAGTCGGCACGATGGTGATGAAGGACGGGATGCTCGCGCGCGAGCGGTACGTGGCGTCCAATCGTTTCCGCGTGCAGGATGGAAAGGGACCGAAGTTTGAAAAACGTTGGGCGAATAGGCCGTCGCGATTGAGTAAGCTTGATGGTTTCCGATTTTTCACGCTCATGAGACGCGTGGACGCAGATGAGTCGGCCAAGGATGAGCCAAACTATGTGTCGTTTACGATTTGGGAAGGTAAAGATGGTTTCGACAAGTGGCGCAAGGGCGATGCGTTTAAGGAAGCGCACGGCGGTGGGACGATTTTCGGGTTTATGGACATGCTCGTGAGCTCGTTGATGATTTTAAAGGGTGGTCCGCAACCCGCGTTTTACGACGCTCTTTTACCGGTTTCGAACGAGCTTTCGGCGACGACTTCTAAGTGGCAAGCTGAAGATGGTTGGCGTCAAGTTGCGGCTGATGGCGAGAAGCCAGTAGACGCTGATTGCTTCGTGGCCATGAACCGATTCAAAGTGATTGAAGGCAAAGAAGCGGCGTTCGAGAAGCGATGGGCCGAACGCGAGTCAGAGCTCAAGGGGACTCCCGGCTTTGTGACCTTCGTGTTTCTTCGCCGCGATGCCGTTACCGCGGACGATGGTTTCAACTACTCGACGTATACTGTGTGGGAGAATCGCGCGGCGTTCGATAACTGGCGTGCGAACGGCAGTAAGAAGGCGCACGCCAACGCGTCTGACGCGGAGCCCATGTTTGAAGGTCGCCCATCTGTCGCTCTTTATGAAGGAATCTTGGCGCTTTTGTCTCCGGCCGGCGCATAAACGCTTTTAATAAACACTTTATTGTACACGTATCTGCTAATAACTAAATAATACTCAAAGCAGAGAGTAACTCTTCGACTTCAGGAGCGGCGGTGCCGACGTCAAGCTTGTTGTTGAGGACTCTCAAGATGTATTCGTGTGAGTCTTCAAACGTTGCTGAAAGTCTTGAAGCGTCGTCTTCGCTGATTGAGCCATCGCTAAGCTGGCACGCGAAATACTCGCATGACACGGCCAGAATTGTCCGAATCTGTTCGGCGAGCAGCGTCCATGTGGGATCTGGCGACACCAAACATTGCCGACTAGCAACGTTCAAAAACTCCTCGTGAGCGGAGCGAATGTCGTCGAGGGTCAGCGCTCGGTCAATACTTTCGAGCATTGTCTCCCATTCCGTGTCTAGGATTCGCAAAAATACATGGCGATACAAAGACGAAATGAAGCACTTCAATCGCGGTTCGAATCGTCGAGCTACCGGCCCACCCAAGCCGTTCCCAGGCGCACGCCTAATTTGCTCAGTCCAACGCGCGGTGGAAACGTTTTGAATCGCAGAATTAGCTCGACGAAGCTGAGTGAAAAACACCGTAATATCATTGTATTGTGCCACAGCACTGGGCGGAATCACGATACTGTGCGGCCATTGAACGTCGAAAGCGTACCTCAAGGATGCAATCTTTTCTAGCGACCCCGTTCCGATAACCACTCGAGAAAAGATGTTTCGTTCAGCTTCAGGGATAATTTCAATGTTGACACTACGATCTTCAGGTAAGTGTCCTGAAATGTCCATGGCAAATGCATTGTCGAGTAATTCATTCAGAGTGGTTTCATTCCACTTTGAATCGATTTTATCCGGATCGTCGAGAATACTAAAGATGGAAGTGAAGAAGTTGTTTGCGGCGTCGCCAGCCCCTCCAAGGAACACCGTGCGCAAGACATACAGTTCCTTTTTGATAAGCCACACGTCTCGTAAGCGTTGAACCAATTTTAGTTGGACCTCTTTTGCTCGATTATCGATATGTGATATCAGTGACTTTTGTATCAATAGATTCATTGGGCACACGGGGATTTGCGTCGTCAAAGCCGCATCAAGCCACGTATCAAGGGCGTCAATAGACGACTGAAGTTTACTTTTTGACGAGCCTTGGGAAGCCGATACTACTCGCGTTGGCCTCGATATGATCTCTCTAGCTATAGAATTCGTAGAAACACCACGAATGTTGATGAGATTAGATGCATGACCAAAAATATTCAAGATTGGAGTCTTCATTGGTGCACTAAACTGCCTCACCGCGTCTTTCGCATGTACGCCATTCTCACCCACAACGCTGATTGCCTGCGACTCTGCACGCATCATGTCAAGCATACTATCGATAAACAACACACCAATATGCGTGTCAAATTTTGAAACGCTTTGAGAATGTCCGGCTTCGGTACAGTGCAACAACTTGAGCGACCGTCCGACATCCAAAATGTTTGATGTCAAACCACCAAGGAATCGGGGCGTTTCAACGTCGTGGCGAAGAACATATCCATGAACCCAGTGTTCTTTGCTGCCAACTTTATCATGAACGGAAGGACCTGGAGCGATGAACAGCTCACCAGCTGGATCGTCAAGTAGTCCAAGCGCAAGCCAACGATGTAGGCTCGCGAGGTACGGCTGGATGGTGTCGATAAATACACGCAGCATTAGAGTGAACCCGTTGATATCTGCCGCCGCTTGATAATCAGAGATTAAATCATACAATGTAGATAAACAATGACTCGCAGCCTCAGCTGCCGGAGTATTGTCAACTGGAAAGGCCATTCGTGCCGCGCGCTCAAGAGAATCAACTTTTGATTCAAATAAGCGCACGGTAGTGCGGAGTTCCAAAAGCGTCGGTTTACCTTTATTTTCGATATCATCCTCTGATAGTCGCGTTTCAAGAGGAATCAATTTACGCCTGAGCACGTGCGCTTGCTTGTCGAGTGCCTCTGCAAACGCTTGAATCGTTGGCCCGCACTTCTTTGCTTTGACCTTCATCATTCGCAAGCGCTCCAAGTCTTTGGCAACGCAACGAATGGACGTCAGTGCACCTTCTATAGTTCCATGAGAAACGTGTGGCAAAGACACATGTTCAAGATTGCTACTCCCCAAGCTAAGGGCGTGTAAAGCGCCGCTAACCAAACTCGACTCACTGGGTAAATGTTTAGCAGACGCGGTGGCGAGAAAAGCGTCGCCACCGCGGCGTTCATTCGTCATTCGTAGCGCCGCTTGCAACGCGCGCGCTTGTGACACAACATCAGGAACAAATTCATCTTCAATGTAAAGAGCCTGTGCGCTGGACGCACTGACTTGAATCGCCTCCGCATCACCTCGTAAATCGTCTCGCCATGAAAATCCCAAGTCGTTGTCTTCGGTGATGTCAACCGCAGTTTGAGCGATAATACCATCGTTTTCATGATCCATCGCATTCTCGTCGTCATCATCCGACCATTCCGATAGAGTCGAATCACTCACAGCTTCGCGTTCACGCGCTTCGAACGATGAAGACGTTGATAATGCGTCCTCGTCGTCGCTGTCGTAAACCGCCGCGCCGCGCCTAACCGCCGCTGCGCCCTCTTCCTCGCTTACAATCCCTAATTCCCTCAAATTTGTACTTAACGGTCGACGTGATAATCGCAACAGCATCAATACAATCTTCTCTCCCAGCTCTGCACCATGCACGTCACCTCGCCACGTCGTCGACGACGCTTTTGTGCTCGAGCTTGTCTCTTCGCGCGCTCGAGTCAGCTTTTCAATCTTTTCCTCCAATACTCGCACCTTGTCTCCTTGCGACGCAATTGTCAACTTCTCCAGCACCTCACGCACGTCTACATTCATCACATCTCGCCCATCGCGATCGGCATACGTGTGCACGTGCAAGTGATAGTCACAATATCCTCGACACAGTTCAAAATTTTTGACTCTGTCATCATCATCGCTCGCCTTGATCCCGGTAACGTTCGTGATCAATCGGTCGGTGAGCGCATCGATGCGCGCGCGCCGCGCGTCTTCACGCGCCGCGCTCGCCATGGTTGCGCGAGCGCCGTGTCACAGAGACGACGACCGCCAGCCGTGCGTCGACGTCTAAAGATGCGAGCACAAAGCGAGCAGAAAAAAACGCGACAGACCGCGACGCACGGCTCGCGCCCGTCGTAGATTTCTTACATGGATATGATTGCGAGAAGTACTGCGCTCGCGTCGTCGTCGTTCGCGGCGGCGACAGCCGCGGCGGCACGAGGGTGTCGCTCGAGCGCGCGTCAACGCCACGCTCGAGCGCACGCGCGGCTCGAGAACGACACACAAATTCGCCATCAGCGTCGCCGTACGCGCGCGCGCGCGACAAACGGGGCAGACGAAGATGAGTTTGCGATATTTCGATTCACGTTAGGGATCCCTGGGTTCGACGACGAGGACATACCGCGCGCGGTGGGCGTGCTTGGAGCGGTTGGGTTGTGCGCGAATCACGCCGCGGCGTCGGCGAGCGTTATCGCGAGCGGTGCGCTCGAACGAAGCGAGACGATCGGTGTGGGGCTTTGCATAGCGTGTATGTTAGCTCCAGAGCTCGGTAGGCGATTGAAAGGCGCGAAAGGACGGGAGAAGGCTATCGGGGAGGATGTCGACGGAGGAGCGAGCGCAGTGTTTGTGCTCGGCGAAGACGAGAGCTCGAGCGTGAAAGAAGACTGCGCGTGGGCGACGTATGCGATATTAACAAATACAGTCGCCACTGGAGTAATGTTCGTCAACGCACGAGGCGAAGTGAGCGTCGTTCGAGGCACAGCACGTGGACGAGACGATGGAGGCATCGACGCGAGCAAGTCAGAGACGCTACGTCGCGTGACGCTCGCGTGGACCCAAGCCACCGCTGCGTCCTCCTCGCCCACGTCCCCGCCATCTGAATATTTCCCCACCCGTTGGGACATTGATCGCGTCGGTGCAAATACCTGGGCATTCCTCCCTCCTGCGGCTGAAGCCATCGCCGTCGAACGCGCCCCGGCGGGCGGCGCGCTCCTCGTCTGGTCTGACGCCGCCCGCGCGTTTTCTAGAAAAGATCGCGCCTGGTTCGCCGCCCTCGCGCGTAAACTCGACGTATCCACGTCGTCGTCGACGGCGTGAACACATGAACCCACGACCACGTCACGCAATCCATCCCTTTCTAGCGCCCTTTTGCGTTGTAAACTAGTCATTCCAAGCGCGAATAGCGTCACCATATAAAATTTGTAACGCTCGTTTTCAGCGCGGTCTTGTCGTTACTCGCACGAGAGTTGCCCGTCACGACGGCTGCACTTTTACGCGCACGACCGAGTCGAGGGTGGACATAGGAGCATAAATCGCGCGTCGTCGTCGTGCATCATCGTCGTCGTCGTCGCGAGTCGTCGCGAGTCGTCGTCGCGAGTCGTCGTATAGACGCGAGAATTTCTTGTGTAGGGGGTTACACTTTCGAGGCGCGCGCTGGAGGTTGAGCGTTGGAGGTTGAACGCGAACGCGTCGACATGGAGGCGGATTACGGCATCGTAGACGGATTCGACGAACCACCGCATGATTACATTCGGTCGTTACTGTCGAGAGATATCATCGAACGTAAGCTGGCCAAGGTTTTCTTTAACGGCGACTTGAGACGCGTCGAACGCGAGTACGAGTCGCTCACCGAAGAGGATTTGGAGAAGTTTTTCATTCAAGAGTTTGGTGGAGGGACGTATCGCGCCGCACGGCCGTACTCGTTTGTGCTTTATGGCGCTTCGGGCTACACCGGGTCGCTGTGCTTGGAGTACATTTTAAAAAATGTCAAGGATCTCGGCGGTCGCGTGACGTTTGCGCTCGCAGGGAGAAACGAAGGCAAGTTGCGCGAACGATGGAAGGAAGTCACGAGCAGATACCCGACAGATTACGAGCCTGGTTTTATCACGTGTGATTTAAAAGATCCAGTGGCTATTCGAGCTATGGTGATTGAGACGCGCGTCATGGTGAACATCGCGGGTCCATTCATGCTCACGCCCGCGGATATGTTGGTACGTGCGTCGCGGGCGCCTCGAAACAAACGCGCGTCTCGATACATTGTAAACTATGTTCATCATCGATGACGACACTGACTGACCGACGAATTATTGTACATATATACAGTGTGAAGCATGCATTGAGTACGACACCGATTACATCGACGTGAACGGTGAAGTACCGTTTACGAAGAAGCTCATCAAGTATCACGAATGGGCCAAGAAGAATGGCGTCCTCGTGGTTCCGAATGCCGCCGGTGCTGGTGGTATCCCTGATGTCGGGTGCTATTACACCGTACGTGAACTGAGAAACACGCATGGTGAAATACCTATTGATAAGATGCACATGTATCTCTACGGAAGTACAGGTGGCGCGCCATCCGGAGGCACGCTCGCGACGCGGGCGGCGATGAACGCGGCCATGAAGGATGTAGCGGGTATCATGTCTAATCCTTTCGCCCTCGGTGGTTCTATTCAAGGTGGTCGTCGACCTGAGGATGCCGATCGTAACTTGAGTCAAGTAGAGTTCGATCCGGAGTACGATGCGTGGAAAGCTCCGTTTACGTATGCATTTTATGAGACGCGTTTGATTCGCCGCTCAAATTGGCTTTTACGCGACCTCGGGGAGAAGCCATACGGGCGCAAATTAAACTACCTCGAACATCTCATCATGCCTACCGAAAAATCTGCGAAAGATTTACAGCAATCAAATACGAGCTCGAAAGCCGAAGAAGAGAAATTGCGCAAGGAGGGGCGTTTGTTCAAGAAGGGTGAAGGTCTCGATGAGCAGGCGCGTGATGCCATTTGGTCCGAGTACTGGTTCGACGCGGTGTCTGAATCCGGAGAAAAGATTCGCACTCGACTCACCGGTAAAGATGGTTACGATGAAACCGCGCACATGTCTATTGAGCTCGCTTTATTATGCGCCGAGTATCGCGAGAAGCTTCCATTCAAAGGTGGAGTACTCACTCCGGGCGTCGCCGGCGGCGACCAGTACATCGAATCCTTGCACGCCACCGGTCTTCGATTTGAAGTCATGCCCGAAGACGCCAAGGTTGACTTTTCCCGTCTCTTGGCGTCGCAACCGGCGTAAAATAATCTTCACTCGCGCACATTTTAATGGAAGAGCATGCATATATTTTTCATAAGACATCCGCGACGCGTGCGATGACGTCAGTGCGCGCCTCACCGAATGCGCTCCAAAGCTCTTGACTCTCGCCCTTTGTGGTGTTCATCGAAAGCCCCGAAACGACGCACGAAGAGATTGCAAAAAATCATGTCTAGCGCACGTCCAACGACGCTCGTCACGTTCGACGTCGACGGGACGCTGATTCGCGCGTCTGGCGCCGATGCGAATAAGTTTCACAAAGACGCTTTCGCGCACGGATTTCGACACGTCTACGGCATTGAGACGACTATCGACGTCATTAGCCATCACGGATCGACGGACCAGCTCGTCACCGAATCGGTGTTGAAATTCCATGGGTACGACGATGGGGAAATTTGGTCAAAGATGCCCGAGCACGTGCGCGCGATGAGCGAATACGCCGTTAATTGCGACGCAGATGCCGCTCATGGGCTTCAACTCCTCCCTGGTGTGCTCGATTTATTGCAAAAATTGAAATCCAGAGATGACGTTGTCGTGTGTTTAGTGACGGGTAATTTAGAGCCCATTGGTTGGGCGAAAATGGAACGCTTGGGTATCGCGGAATATTTCACGCCGCCGCGTTTCGGAGGCTTTGGGTCGGATCACACCGACCGCGGCGAGCTGGTGAGGATTGCCGCCGAGCGATGCATGGTAAATTTCCCAAGTGCCGACCTTGGCGACCGGCGTTTCCATTTCGGGGACACACCTAACGATATCAAGGCGGCTGAAGTTGCAGGCGCGACAGCCATTGGTTTGTTGACGGGCATTTTCAGCCGCCGCGAACTCGCCGAATCATCTAGGCTTGAATCGCCTATTATTTTTGATGATCTCTCGCGCACCGATGACGTGCTTAAGGCGATGGGGTTAGCGGCGTAAAAATGTATTCATATATAGTTTGCTGGTGTATTGTACAAAATGAAATTTTTCACGCCGGCGATGCCAAGAGAGAAACTAGGACGACGACTGTCGTTGATAATGTCCACGCATACGCGTGTAAAACACCGCTACTGACAGTACTTGAACGTACCATAGTCCACGTCATCGTACTGATATCAAACTCCCACACGTCGTTCAATCCATTTCCCCCGAAGATTAAAAACGTCGACCCGCTTTCGCCATCCGGCGTCGTCATCGTGCCTCCGTTCCTCTTCGGCGGCACGACCCCATCGCTCGCTTCGACTCGCGACCACGACTCTGCGGTGCGATCAAACTTCCATAACTCATCAAAATCCCCATACCCTGGTGAGTATCCACCAAACACGTATAAATTTCCACCGAGCGCGCACGCCGTCGCCCCCATACGTCCCCACGGCGCGTCGGTCCCGCTCCCGTCGTGCAAACGCGTCCAGTTTCCATACTCCCCACTCGTGGCATCTTTCACGATATCCAACTCCCACACATCCGCCAACGTATTACCATCATGTAATCCACCAAACACCACCAATCTCTTATACGCCGCACCCGTGGTAAACATCGCGCTCGCCGCGCCGCTCCTCCGCTCGGGGTCGACGCCGAATCGATTCGGGTCCCGCGACGTCGTGCTCGGCGTCACGCTCGTCTGTGCCTCAACTCCGAGCGGTGCGTTCACGACACTACCAACACACATCATCATCACCACCATCGTCATCCACGCTCGCATAGTCACCATCATCATCCGCGCTCGAATCAATCAATCAATCAATCAATCAATCAATCACGCGCGCGGTGACACCCACACCACGCAACGAACGCCCCGCGCGCGTCGTCCACGACCGCCCCGTCGCCTCAATCTTCACGTCGCGCGCACGAACGAATACCCACCTCTTATCCTTCGTCCTCGTGCGTCGTTTCGTGCGAGTTCCACCCACCGCACGCGCGCCAAAATGTGACGCCCGTTCGCGTTCCCCTCTCCGTCCCCGGTCGCGGCGTCGCGTCCAGGCCAGGTGTACAATTGTCGTACTCGCATACTCGTATACCAGTACGTACACCACCCATCATCGTTATTTATTATGTGATCAGAGACCATGCCGACCATGACCGACCGACCAACGAATGGAACATGGATTTTGGTCGGTCGGACCGCCAGGCTGCCACGACGGCCTGTGTTTTGACTTTTGACTTTTGACTTGACGATGTGGATGATGTAACTGGATTGCCGTGGCGCGATCGCGTCGTCGCCAGTGTGCGTCGACGGTGACTGACGACGTGAACGTATCATATATATACATACGACCACCGCGAGACGTGCGATGCATCACGCGACGACGACGACGACGGTGACGACGACGACGACGGCGGCGGCGGTGCGCACGCGTCGTGGGTGCGCTGGAGGCTGCGCGACGGCGCGACCGACGCACAGGGCGGTGACCGGTCGGCGGTGCGCGATGACGACGATGGCGCGGCGTGGGGCGACGGGCGTGGTGCGCGCCAGTGGGGATGATG
>JACLAB010016205.1_pt1 | contig 36830 bp, 25 predicted proteins | sample 8027921 | NCBI WGS metagenome assembly JACLAB01 (sample SAMN15725117, study PRJNA655200) | protist metagenome | isolation source: fluorescence activated cell sorting (FACS) single amplified genomes of... | place: USA: West Boothbay Harbor, Gulf of Maine | collected 2000-07-19 | reverse complement strand
TCGGAAAACCTCCTCATCGCCGTCGCTCTCTCGTCGTCGCTTCTCGTACCTTTACTCGCGCCCGCGCGCGTGATCGTCGCCCGTCGCGTCGTCGTCTTTGTCGTCGTCTTCGCGGTCGTCGTCGTCGTCGTGCGGTGGCATCCCACAAGGGTCGTCATCGATGCATACATCACCGCGCGGTCGCGTGTGCCGCCAGCGCGACAGACAGCACGCCAACGACTTTGGTGGTCGCCATTGTGGACCATTTTGTCTCGATCGATCGATTCGATCGATCGAACGCACGATCGATCGATCGATCGCATCGCATCGACGTCGACCTGTCGACCTGTCGACTCGATTTTTTTCTCGAACGAGTCGAATCCTGAGGACACGATTGGTCGTTGACCCCTATGACTTCGCGTCAGGAAGGACGCGACGAAAGGCGACGCAAAACGAAGAGAACGCGCAGGAAGAAGGGAAGGGATGGTGATGCACGAGGCATCACGCGCGCGTCGCGACGTAGACGCGTCTGCGCGCGCGTCCGCGCGATGCCTCGAGTGCAGTGTATTTTGAGGTGTATGTGTAAACAGTATGGTTTACATTAGTGGCGCATAGGCCGACCGACCGACCAAAGTCAGTCGGTCGCGTCGTTCGCCGCATTCGAACTTCGACGCACTGTTCGTCGGACGAGAAGCGACGCCACATTGGACGATACGCGCGGCGCGCAATGCTGGATGATGGGAGGATTGGTGTATTGGTCGGGAACGGACGGACGCGTGGTGGTTTGTATATATGTATAACACACACAGTGACGCGCGCGCGCGCCGTTCGGTTCGATTCGGTTCGATTCGGTTTGATTCGACATCTATGCGGTGTGGTCTAGGTCGTCGACGACGGCGGGGATGATTTCGTACCGCCAGACGACGCCCGGGCCGTAGGAGGCGAGGACGTGACGACAGTGGTCGGAAACGTGCGCGGCGCGAACGACGCCGGTGACGCGGAGAGGTTCGAGTTCGCTCACGAGTTCACCCGTGCGAGCGTCGTAGGCGTAGACGATGCCGGTGCTGACGGCGTCACCGCACGCGAGGAACGCGCCGTCGCTCGTGACTCCAAAGCGCGTGGGATCGAGACGCGCCTTGGCGCGGTGGTGCTTGTTGGGCGCTTCCCACGAGTGCAAGCTTTCGTTGCGTTTCAAGTCGAACGTTCCGAAGCACATGTTTGTGGTTTTGGCGAACACCACGTCGTTCACCACGCGCACGCAGTCGACGTCGTGTTTCGGGCCAAAGGACACCTTGAAGGCTAACGTCGTCGGCGCGGCGGCGGCAAACGTCCAATCCTTCACGACGCCACCCTTATGTCCCGTGACGGCGCCCGAGCCGTCAGCCTTGCACGCGACGCACGCACCATCCCGAGCGACATACGTGCCCACGCACTCGCCTTCGCCGTCTTCGCCGCCGAACACGTCCCACGTCTTCATGACGCCATCCGCGCCCAAGGACACCAAAAATCCATCCTTGGCGCACGCGCCCGATAAATCAATCACCGCACCCTCGTGCGCGTGTAATCGCGCCACAACGCGATTACCCGCGACGCTAATCACGCTAATCACTCCATGTTCGTCCCCAACCGCGAGCACGGCGTCGCCGAATTCGTGCGTCTCGCGTCGCGACTCCTTTTCGGGCGCCGCCGACGCCTTAGCCGTCTTGGTCTTCGCCGGTGCCTTTGTCTTCTTATTCGACGTCCCATTGACGTTCTCTTTCCCATCACCACCACGACCCGTCGCCGCCATCGTTTTCGCATCACCGTACCCAGAAGACACCCACGCCACGCTCGTCACCCGTCCCCCGCGTTGTCTCTCGTCGCTCGCGTTCGCGTACTGCGCCACCACGCTCACGTGATCACCAAAGTGCTCATCATCATAAATCGTCACCAACTCCCCCCCACACGTGGCAAATAAATTCGAACACTTACTCGTACCGTGTGCGTACTCGCAATGCGTCGTCGCGCTCGCCCCGTGCGACTCGCGCACGACTGTTTTCAATTTTAACGCCTTCAACGTGGCCACGCGCGCGGCATCTTGAGCCGCCTCTGACGTCACCGTGCGTGCCTCCTGTTCGCGCTGGCGCTTCAGCGCGCGTTGCGGGCTATTCATGCGTCTGTGTACGGTCGGTGCGTCGTCGCGCTCGCGCTGTGCGTCGTCGTGTGTCGCGCGGGGCGTCAGCTGTCGTCTTCACCTCTGTTTTTTTTTTTTGAATTTTTGGGTCGCGTTCACGCCACCAATGTAAACCCTAAGTAGGGTTGAGCCACTCGGGGCGTGGGTCGGACGGCGCCACTCGTCGACGGGTTCGACGGCGACGGACGGCGGACGGCGCGTCTGCATCCGCGTCTGCGTCGCACAGCGTTCATCGGCGCGTGTTGTGCGCGCGTGAAGATCGCGGACGACGGGTGATAGTGCGAGAGACGTTGATTGATTGATTGATTCCATGGCCATGTCGGCGGGCGACGATGACGACGGTCGCGGGCGGAAACGCGCGCGTAAAAGCCGCTGGGACACCACGGATGACGCGAACAATGCGGTGGCGTTGACGACGTCGTCCGTGGCGCCGCCACCGGGGATGTTTGGCACTGGGCCGAGCGCGGAGGCGACGGAGATCGTGCTTCCGGATGCGGCGGCGATTCACGCGCACTTGGCGGCCAAGGGCGTGCTCGCGGCGCCCGTGGTGGTGCCGAAGAGCGATGATCCGGAAGTCATGCGGAGGTTTGCGAAATTTCAAGATGTGAATCAGCGATTGGCGACGAGGGATTTTAGAGATGAGCGAGAGGAGAGCGATAGGTCGCCGAGTCCGCCGCCAAAGTATAACAAGTTTGGGGTCAAGGTGAATACGCGCGAGGCGCGGATGAAGGATAAGTTGTATCGCGAGAGAGATGAGCTCGTGGAGTGGCTCATGGCAAATTGCGCGCCTGGGGAGTTTACACCGCCCGTGGATTGGCGACCGAGGAAGAAGGAGCGGAAATTGTACGTGCCGGAGGATGAATATCCGGGGTATAATTTTATCGGGTTGATTTTAGGACCGCGGGGGAACACGCAAAAACGCATGGAGCGCGAGACGAACACGCGAATCATGCTCAGAGGCAAGGGGAGCGTTAAACCTGGTGCGCACCGCGATCACAAGACGGATTATAAGGAGGATGAACCATTACACGTGGTAATATTGGGTGAGACGTGGGAGGGCGTGGACGCGGCGGCGGAGATGGTTGGGCACATTTTGCGCCCCATCGACGAGGAAGAGAACGTACACAAGCGCATGCAGTTGCGCGAATTAGCGTCAATTAATGGTACTTTTGTCGACTCATTCGGCGCGTGCCGATTTTGCGGTCAGCAAGGGCACGTGCAGGCTAATTGTCCCGAACGCGAAGCCATGGAGAGCGCGTCGTATCGCGCTCCGGTGGAGCTCGTGACGTGTAAGATTTGCGGCGACGGCGGCCATCCCACGCGCGATTGTCCGCTCGCAGGTAAGTCCGCTGATGCAGGCGCGGCGGCGACGAATGAGATGAACCAAGAGTACACGGCGTTCTTGAATGAAATCGGCGTGAGCAAGGGTGACTTGCAACGCGGCGGAGCGAACTCGGCGCCGGCGACGACCTCTGTGCCGCCGCCGCCGCAGCAGCAGAGTCGTTTCGGTGACGGTGCAGGCGCGTCGAGCAGCGCTAGAATGCCGTCGATGCAGCAAGGAGGCGGGTACAATCATGCACCGAATTACGTGCCACAGCCGGTACGACCTGGAGATTGGATTTGTGAACCGTGCGGCTACCACAACTACGCCAACAACGTCGTGTGCAAACGGCGAGGTTGCGGAAACTCGCGTCCGCCCGACGCAGGACCTGGCGGTGGCGGCATGGGTGCTCACATGGGTGGAGGATTCGCCGGCGGCGGTGGTGGATTCGGTGGACCGCCACCGAATATGATGATGGGTCCCGGCCCAGGCGCGATGGGCGGAGCGCCGCTCCGTCGCGCGCCTCCGCCGCCACCCCCAGTCGTGCCCGTTGGATTACAGCAGCAGATGGGCGGTTACGTCGCACCCCCATACACCGCACCGATGGTTGCACACATGGCTGGCCTCGTGCCGCCACCGCCTCCCGAAGACGGCTCGGCGGGCGTTCCGCCGCCTCCGCCCGAGGATGGCTCAGCCGGTTTACCGCCGCCGCCCGCCGCGATGACTGTCGTCGTTCCGCCGCCTCCCCCGGTGCGCGTTGCGCCCATGGCGGTGCCCGCGAACGTGCCTCCGCCGCCCATGGAAGAACCCGAAGAGGGTGAGTTAGGATACGTCCCGCCGCCGCCGGCGGATGCAAAGGAGGCTGAATTCGCGTCGTTCATGGACAATCTCGTCTAAAGGCGTCGCTCGCTCGCTCGCTCGCCGTTTGTTTAATGTTGTTGAAATGAATTGAACTCTACTAGTGCTACAGCCTATGTTCTCACGTTTCCCTAAGTGCAGTCTAAGATTGATTTTCTTTGTTCGCGTCGTCGCACATGCGTTGAAATTCGTCATCCGACGCGCGCAAGATGGTCATCATGCGCGCTAAATTTTCCCCGCGGTCGTTGCCGACGTGTGGAAATACGTTTCGCGCGTTGATAAATTTGACAAATTCCCTCAACTCAGCGCACGATGAGTGCTCGGAATACGGCACCGCGTATTGTATCAACGCCCCTCGCGCGCGTCGCGACGTCGCTCGAGTCGTTTTTTTATCCGCACTAAACGTCCACCCGGTGGGCTTGAACGCGACGACTGAATCGTACCGCGACTTGTAGTATTTTAAAATCGCCCCCATCTTTTTAAAACTCGTGCTCGCCATGTCGACGACGTGCAGGTTTGTTTTTGTGTCATCTGTCGTGAGCATCGCGCGTTGCTCGCTCGTGAGATTCAAGCACGCTAATATTTGCCGCTTGGTTTTCCCGACGTAGACTTTTGTAGAGAGCGCCTCGGCGGCGCGCCAAAACACTTTTTCCTTTCCGACGGCGTAGGTGCCGAATAAAAACAACACGCGCCGACCACTAACGCTCTCCGCGAGCACCGCGTCTCGAACGCATTGTAACACGTACTCTTGACTCGGTATCCCGGCGCGCTCGACGGCGCAGTACGTGGTGTCTAAAATTAAATGCGCCCCGCGCCGCGAAACGTCGACGAGCGCCGGATGCGACCGCATGCTCGGATGAAAACGAAAGTCACCCGTGTGCAACACCGGAGGCTTATTCTGCGCCGCGTCAAAGACGAACAATATCATCACCGCCCCTGGACAGTGATTGGCATCGATGAATGTCACTCGTACGCCATCCACGACGTGCGTCGCCGGCCACGGCTCGAGCGCTCGAATGAAACGCGCGTCGACGCCGAGCTTCAATCGAATCAACGCACACGTCTCCGGCGTCGCGTACACCGTGCCTTTACAAAACGTCTTCGTCAACCCACGATAATGATCGGAATGAAAATGCGTCAGAAACCAATGCTCACACGAGGGTACGTCGTGATAAAACCCATCGACGACGCACGCCGTTCCGGGTGGCCGAATCCACGGCGGCGGCGCGCGTGGCTTTAATGACACCATTTTCGTCGGTTTCCCCTCGCCACCCCCCCCTGTCTCGCCACGCGGACGCTTCACAAACACCGGCGCCAGGTTTACCTCGCCTCCATCGCGCGACGACGCACCGCAACGCGCATCCAACGCTCGAATCGCGCGTCGAACGCGCACCCGAGCGCCGAGCGTCGTCGCCCCCAACCGACGCCAATCATCATCCTTCAGCACCTTCGCCTTGCGCACGCTAAGCTTCTGCGCGTACGCGTTATCAATGACGGCTTGAGAAAACGCGTGCGGATGCTCGAGCATCCACGACACGCACGCATCGGCGTCCTCGAGCGCGGCGTCGTATGATGCGTGCGGTTGAGCTGTCGGTGATGGATTTGAACGCAAAGTCATCAATCGCAGGTTTTCGTCGCCGCCTCGACGCGCCGTCCAACCGTCGCTGTCGCCGTCGTCGTCGCGGTGGTGGTGGTGGTGGTATTTACGCCGGCGTCGCGCGCATGGATGACGTTCGCGGCGCCGAGGTGTTTCGTGACGTGGATGATTGTGTCGTCACTCATCGGCACGCGGTGGTGGACGACAGCGCGCGCGACGACGACGACGACGACGACGACACGCGACGCGACGCGCGCGACGATGACATCTTTGGACAACCTGCCCATGGGCGACCCGATGGACGAGGACGACGAGCGCTCGCGCCGTCGCGCGCAGCGTCAGTGTCGTCGCGTGGAATGGGATGAACAAAACCTGGCTAAGAATTTCGCGGAACGAAGCGCGACGATGACGATTGACGAGGTGGAAACGCCGTGGCATTCACCGCCGCGCGAGTTATTTCACGATGATGACATAGACGACGCGCGGGCGCGGGATATCGAGGATGAGGCGGTGCGCGCGAGGGAGGAGAGCCACGCGCGCGTCATGGCCAAGCTCGAGTCGTTGATTAAAGCGGACGTGCGTGGGAGTACGGTGGACGACATCGCGGGCGATGCCGTGGGCGTGGTGCAGTTTCATGACGCCGACGCGAGGGATGAAGATCTGGACGATCACGAGGAGGTGTTGAAGCGACGGTTGTTTGACGCCAAGCGCAAGGCGTTTCAGTGTAAAGGACGCGGGACGAAACGGTTTGAGACGGATGAGGACGTCACGGCGTGATGTCGATGTCGATTCTTGTTTTTTTTCGAGTGTAATTTGTTTGTAGTAGAAATTGAAATGTGCCGCAACGCGACCGACGCCCGCGCGGGAGTCGGTGAGAATGGTAGTAGTAATACACGCGAGTCGCCAAACGCCCTAAACACGACACCGAATCAACCACACCACACACGTCCAGCCCTACGATTGGCCCACACCGCACGCCCGAAGAGCGCGCGACGCACATAGAGATGCTCAAGTCCCGGCGTGCGGTGGCTCAACTCCCTCGCTACGTCGCTTCGACGGCGTCTCCGTCGTTTTCGAGCATCGCGTGCTCGCCTGCGGATACGACAACGCCGCTTCCAACGTTGGTTTTAACAACCTTGTCGACGACATCGAATAAGTGTGCGGTGGCGGAGTCGGCTTGCGACGTGAGCAACACCGTACGTTTGGGCAACGCGCGCAAGAGGGACGTTACCCGCGCGATGCCTTCGGCGTCGAGATGTTGTAAAACTTCATCGAGTACGAGTGTATCGCACGCTACGCCGCATCGCTCGCTGGCGAGATCGGCGTAGGCAAGAGCGAGGGCGAGTGCCGCGCGTCGACGTTCACCGCCTGAGAGTTGGCGAAGTGTTCGGGAAATTAAGCTTCCATCTGGTCTTCGGGCGTGAATGACGCGCTCGATGCGTTCGGCGGCGCTCGCGCTCATCGTCGACGCTTTGGTCCTCTTTCCCGCCGCGGTCGCGCTCTCCTGGTTGACATCCTCACCGTCACCTCCTTCGCTGTCGTCGTCTGCGGCGAATCCCGCACCCGCGGGCCGTAATTCGAGTGTCAACGCGCCACCCGTGAGCGCGTCCATGTATTGTCCCACTCGAGCGCTCAAATCTCCGAGCGCGCCTTCAAATAAGTAGCTCTGAATCCCTTTCGTGCTAAACGCCGAATCCGCAGCTTGTGCGGTGGCTAAAACGTCTTTGGCGTCGTCTAAAGTTTTTACGCGCGCTTCGAGGGATTCACCTTCGGACGCGAGTTGGCGTTCGAGCTCTTCGAGCGCGCTGGCGTGCGGATTGGCGTGCGCGCCGAGCTTGAAGTCGTTAAACTCTTGTACGCACCGCGCGGCGTCGCGTCCAGCGCGCTCGCCTTCAGCGATGACATCTTCGGCGCTCGCGACTAATAAACGAATGGTTTCGGAGTCCATGACGTCGATGTCGGCGTCATTTGGAGATAACGCCGTCTTTGTCGCCGTCATCGACGACGTCGCCTTCGGTCGCGCGAGGAGCTCCGGATCGAGGCCGCGCAGTACACCAGATGACGATGCCGGCGACGTTAATTCGCCTGACATCGCGTGCACGGGCGCTATGGCGTCTTCTATAGACATACCGTTCGCGCGTTCGAGCGCGTCCTCTGGCGCCGACCGCGTCAACGCTTCGGCTCTCGTCAGCGCGTTTGCAATCAAGCTCAACGCTCGTTGTGCGTGCCTGAGCGCATCCGTCGCGCTCGCACTGACGCTCGCCGCGGACTCTGCGCGCATACGCTCAGACTTGCGCGCCAATGCGGCGGTTTCGTTCAATTTACGACGTTCATCCGACGCTTTGCGAAGTGCCTCTGCTGCGGCGGCTCGAGCGTCGATGGCTTTGCCGTGCGCCAACGCCGCGGTGCGCGCGTCTTCTTTTAATTTCACCAGAGTTTCTTTGTGGTGCTTGGGGTCTATGGGCTGTAAGCATCGATCGCACGTACCCACGCCGGTGTGCTCGTGCGGTTGGTTGCCGTTATTGGCTGCGCCAACGCCCGCGAACATGCCGACGGCGGCGTGCGCTTGCATGCCCAACGCCCCCGCGCTCGCTTCTTTGGCTTGTAAATCTCTCAAAATGTCATTCAAGCGCTCAATATCGCGCTCGATAGCGACTAATTTATCCTCAAGCTCGGTTTCTTTCTTATCGAATCGCGCAGCAGCGCCTTCAGCGTCGCGTCGCGCGCCATCAAGCGCGCGTTCGGCGTCCCGAGACGCTGACTCGAGCGACATTCGCGCATTATGTAATCGCCTGACGTAATGGTTTGCGAGTGACAATCGCTTAATGAACATCGTCGATACCGCATTAGTGCTCGCCTCAAGGGCACTGAGTCGACGGGCGTGATTATCATCCCATGAATCGCGTTCTACCGTCGCGCGTTCGAGGCGCGCCCGCGTTCGGGAAATGTATTCTTCTCTCGCCTTGACTTCAGCGACAATCGCGTTGACGTTCGTGCGCGCCTCACTCACGCGCTTGCGCGAGATATCTTTGGCTTTTGTCCACGTGTCTGCTTCGACGAGTTTCCCAAGCGCAGCTTTCAACGATGCATCGTTGGCATCGAGTAACGCGCCGACGGTGTGTTGGCCGTGAAACGTCGTATTCGCGATGACGTCGGCGCCGATGTCATCATTAATCCCTTGTTGAGTTAGTTTCGCCTCAGCCATCGTTTTTTCTTCGTCTCCGATGGCATACTTCAAACTCACGAGTTTTGTCTTGTTCACCTTGCGCTCGACCCAGAACGGAGTGCCGCCGTTTAAAAATCCTTCGAGGCGCACTCGACCAAATTTCGCGGCGTCGTTCACGACGTCTGATTTCGTCAAAGACTTCCCCGAACCACCGCCATCGATGCGCAAGTCGCTTTGCCCAGTCAAAGCCCACATCGGAGACATTACAAGCGTGGTTTTCCCCGCACCGTTGGAGTCTGAGCACGTGTCTGTTCTGTTTTCACCAACCACGACGCACACGCCTCGCGACGCCAGTGGGTACCGCGTCGCCGCTTGAAACGTCCCAAATCCTTCAACTTCGACAGTGTCAAACGACACAGTGATGCCGCTTGATTGTCGGCGCGTCACTGGCGCATCATCACCAGCGGCGACTTCTTGTAATACGTCGCGTCCGAACGCGCTGACGTTTGGCGCCATGTCGCTCGCCGTCGCGTACGCGTCGAATAATCCCGCCGGTCCGAGTTCCTCAGCGCGAGGAATACGCGCGGGCATTTCTTTAGCTACATAGCACACCTCAACGACGTAGCCCTGTTCGCGCGCTTGTCTCACTGCGGGCGGTACAGCGTCGGACACCGCGTCCATGGCTTCGATTGGAATCGTCCATCGGATGACGTCGCCCGGTTTCGCCGACGGCGGCACCGCGGCTTCGGCGCCGTCGACGGCGAAATGCTTCGGACCAATATCGAGCGCAATGCGCTTGTGATCGCCTTCGGTCCACGTTTTAGTATCCAAAATCAGCAATTCCTTCGTCTGGCCCGCTTCAGACCGCGAGACTTCGTACGGGGAGCCCACGTAGGTGATTTTTGTGTTTGGCACCACGTGCGGCTTGTGATAATGTCCCGTGTACGTATTCGCGCCACCAAACAATGCCGGATCCAAACCATCTCGGGCTTGAAAAGTCTCATTCATGGACGCCCCGACGACGTCAGCGTGGCAAAATATTGCGTTGAACTCGCCACGACAATCCTGAATTGCGCGCTTTAATACGTCGGCGTTGCGTCGGTACGGCAGCCACAACGCTCCATTGTACAACGTCGGGCCATCAAATACGAGTATATTCGCATTCGACGCCGCGAGCGGCGTGAGCGCGTGAGAATACCCACCCGCAGTGACTTGGTCGTGATTCCCAGGAATCATAATCGTCGGCGCCGTCCACTTAGTGCTCGACATTAACGCCAACGCTTCGTTCAACGGTTCCACGGGAATAGCTCCGCGCGCGTGCCAAAAATCCCCCAAGAATAACACCCCCGCCCGCGTCGCCACGGCTTCATCGTGCACCTTCTGCAACACCTCCTTACACGTCTCCATCGTGCGTTTACTGACGTGTAAATCGCTAAACACAATCCAACGCTCGACGGCGTCGTGCGCGGGCGACGCCGACGCCAACCTCTCCACGACATCCACACCACTCTCCGCGCTCGCCTCCGCCTTCGCCGCCGCCGCCGCGCGCGTCACCCCCGCCGCCCGAAGAACACTCGACGCGCCGTCCCCACGTCCCGCGCGTCGCACCCGAGGACTCGCCGCCGCCCGCGTACCGTACGATTGATGATTTTGGATTAATCTTCTCCCGCCAAAATCACCATCACCATCACGAACGACCCTCGACGCGCGCGCGCGCGCGCTCCGCGCGAACGCCGACGCGCCGCTCGCACCCAGCAGCGCGTGTGCGCCGCCGACGCTGGACGACGTCGCCATTCGCGCGCTGATGACGACGACGCGGCGCATTGTGTCGACTCACAGCGCGTCTTCGCCTGACACCGCGCCGCGCGAATGGTGGCGTCGACGGCGCGTCGCGCGCGCGCTGCGATGGATGACGACGACGACGGCGACGACGACGACAAAGGTCGACGCCGTTTGGGCGCGAGCGCGCCGTCGACGTCGTCGCGCGCGCGGGTTGAGCTCGACGTCGGGACGCTGTCGCTCGCCCACGCGGCGGATGAGCTCAAGTACGAATTAGAGCGCGCGCTCGATGCGATACGCGCGCGGGACAGGCGTATTCGCGAGCTAGAAAAGCGCGTGGACGCTCGAGAGCGCGAGCTCGGGGATGTGCTCGCGGTGCGCGACGAGACGGCGGCGCGCGCGCGGGAGAGAGAGGCGACGGCGGCGGTTGAGCGTGACGTCGTGCTCGCGAGCGCCAACGCGCGCGCGCGCGCGGCTGAAGACGATAGAGATGAAATATACGCGCATTATGTCGCCATGCGACGCGCGTTGGAGGCGAGCGAGGGCGAACTCGAGGAGTTGAGGCGGTTTAAGATGGATTGCGAACGCGACCGTCGGGACGACGCGGCGGTTCGAGCCTTTGCCGACGCTCGTATTCTGCGTCGAGCGCTCGTAAAATGGACGACATTCGTGAGTTTTAAAATCAAGCTGTGTGATTTCGTGCGCGCGACGCGCGAGCGTCACCAGAGGAGCGTTCTGGTGCGCGCATTTGCGGCGTGGCGCGCGCGAGCGACGACGCGTCGGTTTGTCCTCGCGGCTCAAAGGCGCGTCGACGAACGCGCACTCCAGCGCATTCTCGTGCACTGGAGCCTCGCCGTGGAGATGTCGCGCACTGGTGAAGTCGCGCTGATGCGCCGCATGTTGCTTCGTTGGCGAGACGCGGTGGACGCCGCGAAGTGTGACGCGGAAAGCCGGGACCAAATGTTTACGCACTTTGCCGAGCGCGCGACGCTGACGTTTGCCAGGGCGCGTCGACGTCGTGCGGTGGCGAATGTGTTTCACGCATGGCTCGTAGCGACGTCACATGCGAGACGGGCCAAAGTCGTGGCGTTGGAGTTGCTCGCGAACGAGCGCCGGGACGAGAGCGTCGCCCGATTGAAAGCGCAGCAGAGGAAAACGAGACGCGTTCTCGAGTAGAAGTTTAGGACGCCGCGGCGCGAACCGTCGTCGGTTGCCAACCTAGTCGTGTGAATTGAGGATAATTATTTGCATATATGTGTTTTTTATATAATGATTGAATGGTCTATTCGGCGCGCGTGGTCTATTCGCCGCGGCGGGACACGAATGGTTGCGGTGAAGACGTTACGTCGACTTGAGTCCGCCGCTCGTGACGATGAGCTTGCGCGGGCGGTTCAATACGCACTGCGTGCCGCACGCTTGGCACTTGTGCTCAAACTCCTCAAGAGGCTTCTCACCACCAAAGAATTGCTTGATTGGCATCTCGCAGCACGGGCACTGGCCCTTCAAGATCTCTGCGTTTTGCAAGTTGGTGTAGTTGACCAACTTGTACGTGAGCCCGGCGGCGATGGTAATCGCAAACCCGAGCGAGAGCGCCGCCGGAAGCTTGACGCCAACGAGACCCAACAAGATACCCGGCGCCAAGCCAATGAGCAAGGGCGCGGTGCCAAGCGCCGCGTACATGCTCAACACCGACCCAGTGTCGCTCTCCAACTCAGGTGACGTCTTGCTCAACGTGCACGTCGCCCCTCGCATGCCGACGTCGATTCCTAACTTGAGCATATCCTTGCTCAACAATTCAAACTCCGCCTCATCCAGTAATTGCTTACCCTTGGTGTACAACAACAATGCCGTCACCTCGGTGCGCTTCCCCGCAGCCTTCACGCGTCGCTTGAGCTCTTCGTACTTGTCGTCGTCTATGATCTTTTCCCCGCGCGAGTACGAAATCGCCGCCTGCACGAATTCAATCTCATACCTTCTCAACGTCGGGAACCCCGAACCTTGCCAGTTCAACTCCTCGCGCAATCGATCATACTGTTCATCATTCAACGTGAACTTCCCACCGTTATAGTAGTTCCACAGCGCGTCGACGTACATCAATTCCAAATCCGCGAGCGTGCACGTCGAAGGGTCATCGATCGAGCAATTCGGTCCCACGGTGACGTTCGGCGTCTCATCCCCGGTCGCGCGCGTGCGAAACATCACCGCACGATCCACGCGCTTGGTCACGTGCGCGGCGCTGGCGGCGCACGCGCGGCGCGTCACCGCGAACGACGACGATCGCGGCGCTTTGGTCCCGACGATCGCGCGTTGGGCGCTCGACATCATCATCATGATGACGCGCGCGGACGACGACGGCGGGGCGGCGCGGCGTGTGGACGCGTGCGGGGCGAGAGAACCGTTCGCGAGGCGTGCGTGCGCGGGTCGCGCGATGGGCGATGGGCGCGAGGCGCGGTGTGCGGGCGCGCGCGCGCGCGGCGCTTATCCACATCATCCTCTTAGGGCATACCCTGCTAGGGCTAGGGTTTAAGACTATGTTAAGGTATACTTTCTGCTATATAGAGTTTATCTTTGCAGTGGCGTGGTTTCATGATCGTATATTGATTTTACGAGTGTTATGTGCGTGATACATGATGATCGGGGGAGGGGTCCGCGTCGGTCGGACGCCGTCGGCGCGCGCGGGCGCGGTCGCGTCGGAATCGCGTCGGAATCGCGCTGTGTTGGTGATTGTGGAGCGCTAACGTTGAGTAAATGTAATTATACGGGGGTCGTGTGTGTATCGTGCGTGTGTGGACGTGTGATTGTGTGTGTGTGTGCAACGGCGTATCAATGCGGCGGCGCGTCGGGCGGGGCGGGCGTCGGCCGAGCGACGGCGCTCGTGGGTAAGCCACCGATGTGCGCGGCGGACGCTGGAAGGCTACCAACGCCCGGGAGTGCTATGCCACCGCCGAGACTATTCGCGGCGGCGGCGGTGGTGGTGGCGGTGGCATCGCCATCGTCGAGTCCGCCGCCCTCGGTCGGCTGGTCCTCTTCGCGAGGCACGATGTCGACCAAAAAGTCAAAAATATCCGTCTTTGTAATCGCCGCCGCAATGTCGTTTCGATGCAACGTCCGCCGTTTACCCTCCTGACTATGCACCCACGCACGCATGGTGAGTTCTAGGATAAACATCTCGCACGCCTTGGCGAATAACACCGGCGCTTCGCTAGAAATCATCCGCACGTCTTCGTCGCTCTTCATAATCTTTTTTATCCGCGCCAACGGCAGCAAATGATTTTTAAAATCCGTCGTTTGCTGTATCTCCTGCATCTGTTGCCTCCAAAACATCCTCAACTGCGTATTCTGTGCGGCGTACATAGGATTCGCCGCTACCGCGGCTTGATTCATGGATGAATACGCCGCGATTTGCGCTTGGTGTTGTCGCAACTGCGCTTCGTAGCGCTCTTGAAACTCGCGCGGGGACAGCGGCGCCACGCCAGGCATCATCACCGGCATCGCCGGCATCCCCGGTACGCCCGCGCTACCGCTCGCGTACGATGGGCCAGGCACCACGGGCGGCGCATTCGGGGGCTCGCTCATGCGTCTGTCGTACGAATCAACGTCAAACAACGAAACAGTTAGTCCTCGGGCGACAACTTTTTTGAGCGCGCGCAGGTCGAGGGCAACGCGCTTTCGCGTGCCTCGCGTCGCGCACACGTCGTCGCCGTCGCCGCGGTGACGCCACGACCGTCGCGCGACGACTCGTCGTCCATATCACCGCTCGCGTCGGCGCGTCGGCGCGCGTCGAGGCTGTCGTCGTCGTTCGCGGGGGTGCGAATTCGTATTTGAATGACCGATTGATTGCGCGCATGCGTCGACGACAGTGCGCGCCGCTGTGGCGCTCGAGCGTGGTCGTCGATCGAGTGCACGCGCGAAGGCGTGGTGGTGTCGTACCTGCGCGTGCGTGCGTCGTCGTCGTCGCGTCGTCGCCGTCGTCGTCGTCGTCCGCGTGGGACAGTGGCGTGTCACACGTCAGCAACTGAGGCTGATAGCGCACACATTTGACGCGCGTATCGATGCGCGCGGGTCCTTCGCGCGCGCCACCGCGGCGGTTAGTGGTTATTGTAGCGATCGTCGTGGCGTGTGCGTGGTCGGCGCGCGTCGGCGTCGCGGTCGGTAAGGATGATGTCGCCGAGCGGTGGGTTCGCGCGCGCTCTGATGATGGGACTGGGACGGCGCGTCGTCGTCGTCGAGTACTCGACGACGGCGGCGCCGACGCGGTTGCAAACGCGGGAGGAGATGACGACGTGTACACTGGTGCGCTCGATGATTGGGTGCGAGTGGGATTCGGCGCCAACGCGCAGGTGGCGAACGCGGTGTCGAACGGCGCGTTGTTTAGAATGCCATTCGGCGTGGTCGCCGTGCCAAAATGTTACCCGAATGACTGCGTCGCGCGCGAGAATCTGCTGAAGCGGACGCCCGCGAAAGGATGGCAACGTAGGCGCGATGAAATCTTGCGCACGGAGGCGATCGAAGAGACGCGCGCGCGTTGGCGAGATACATTGGAACTCTGGTCGATACTCCCGATGCGAGACTCCGACGGCTTTGCGCGCGCCAATGACGACAGCGAGAACAACGGCAGCGAGTTGCTGATTTGACGCACATGATGAATAAGAATAACAAAAATCGCATTACCCTGCTATATTTGGTGGGAATATTTAATGATTGCTCTACTTTAGTAAACGCTTTACTTTATTGCTGCGCGCCGCCTTGGCCGTTCGCGGCGACGGCGCGTCCGCGCGCGCCTCCGCGTGAACCGCGACGACGCGAGGGCGTCGTCGCGCGCGCCGCGTCTTTATTCTCGGCGAACGATGACAAGTCATCTGTTGAGCCAAACTCGGCGCCGAGCGACGCCGGTAAATCGTTCAGTCGAGCGCTGAGTCGCTCGACATCCGATGGCATGGCTACGGCGGTAGCGTCGTCGCCATACGTCCCAGTCGCGCTATACGGCGCGTCGACGGGATACGCATCCGGTTGCCACATCGGCGGCGCGGCTTGTGGCGCGTACCCGTACTGCGCGTACCCGCCAGGTACGTATCCGTGGTACGTTGGTGGCGCAAACGTCGTGAATAAACGCGCGCTGTCCGCGAACGCGTGCACGTATCCACCCGCGACTGGTACGTCGGCGGCGCCGTATCCAGCGTACGGGTGTCCGCCCCATCCGTCGTCGTCATGCGTCGCCGCTTTGCCGCCTTTCGTCGTGCGCAGCGCCCGGCGTTCTTCGCGCTCGCGCACACGTCGACCACCTCTTCGTTTGCGTGCTTTATCGCCGCCGCCGCCGCCGTCGTCGGAGGAGGACGCCTCCGTCCCGGCGTCTCGCTCTGGAACGGCGCGCGTCGCCGGCGGAGGCGTCGGTCGACGTAAAACCATCGGCGGTGACTTCACCCCGCCCTGCGCGCGCAAAAACGCACTACCAGGTTTATCGACGACGTGTTCGTCTCGTTCAACGGACTTTTGCGTGGCTGGGACGATGGGTTCTCGCAACAACGCCGACGTCGAAATGTTCGGCGCGGCGTACGGATCAAACGCGTCGTGCCTCAATGGCGCATGACGTCGCGGTGACGTCGTCACCGCCGCCGTTTCCATCGTCAAGTCATCATTCTCACTCTGCGCGCGCGCGCTCGGTGAACGCTCAGACGCGTCGGGTTCGCCTCCGCGTCGGCTTTGCGCGATTTCCTCGGCGACGGCGTCCAATTCCTTGTCAAACGCCGCGCGTTCCTCCTCCGTCTTTGGATCGACTTCTCGCGCGCGCGACGCCACGGGCGATGTCGGCATCACCACATGCACCGTCGAGGGCGATGCCATGCCTGGAATCTCACCCGCGAACGATCGTGTCGTCTCGTCGTCGTCTCGTTCTCGTCTCGTTAAAATCCGCGTCGGCGCCGTCGCGCCTCTTCGATCCCGCCCTCGACCACCACCAAACCCTCGCGCGTCGCCCCGGGCGCCGTGCCACCGCCCCCCACGCGCATCAACTTCACGTTCGTCCGCGGTATCTGGCGCGGGACCGACGTACCGATCGTCTTCCTCGGCTCGATGCTCGTAGCCTCGATGTTCATCCGCGTACCGTCTCGCCGCGCGTTCCACATCGCTCGCCACCGTTCGCGCCGGTCGTTCATCCCCCGCGCTCGCATCGCCGCGAAGCGAAGGATACTCGCCGCGGCGCACCACCGCGACTCGATCATCACGCATCGCCGACGTCGTCGTCGACGCCGACGACGTCGTTTCGCGACGTCCCCACGTCGCGCCCACGCTCGCGAGCGACGCCTCCTCCGCGCCTCCATCGCCCCCATCGCCATCGCGCGCTGACGATGCGCCTGCGTTCACACCGCGCACGCTCGCACCACTCCCACCGGCGTTGCCCCACGTGCGCGCGCTCGTCGAGAACGCGCTCGCGACGACGACGTCCGCGTTCGCGCCCGCGTCCGCGCGCATCGATGGCAAAATCACCGGTTTCGGCACCGCCACCTTACCCCGCGACGGTCCGTGCGCGCTCGAATGTCCATGCGCACTCGCGCTCGATGCGTTCGCGCGCGCGGCGTGTCGTCCGTGCTCCCGTCGCGGCGGTGGCATGGCGGTGATGGTTTCGGTGCACTTTTTCGCACAGGCGAAATGAATTGTCTTTCCGTGCGTGTAGCGCGACGCGTGCGGTCGTCGCCGCCGCGACGCGCGCGATGACGCGTCACGCGGTCGTCGTCGTCACCGTCGTCACCGTCGTCGTCGTCGCCGCGCCGCGCGCGCGGCGAATCGCGCGCTGAGATGTGACGCGAAGCGCCTCAGTCAACGCCGCGGTCAAATGGACGACGGTGACGGCGACGGCGTCGGCGTCGCGCGCGGCGGTGGCGCGCACGCGCGCGAATGGCGCGGTGGCGATGCGCGCGGCGGTGGTGGTGCCGCGCAGGCGTCGGCGTCGGCGTGGACGGATGCGATGGGAGTTCAAGTTGATGATGATGATGATGACGATGATGGTTGGGGCGACGACGACGACGTCGACGGCGACGTCGACGACGATGACGATGGGTGGGGCGACGACGAGGACGTCGACGTCGACGTCGGTGCGGCACGCGACGCCGACGCACGCGACGAGGATGGATGGGACGACGACGCGGAGGGCGAGCGACGACGTTCGAGCGCGTCGGCGGGGACGTTACCCGAAGACGACGACGACGATTTCGACGACGACGATGGGTGGAACGATTTCGATGATGAAGAGTTGTTACGTCCAGTGGCGGCGTTGGCGCGCGAGCGAGAGGTGGGCGCGGCGGTAGAGATGGACGAAGGTCGCGCCGAGGCGCCAGAGGTGGAATACGAAGCGTTCGCGCCTCGAAATCCGAATCGATTCAACCCGTACGCCAAGGAGAATTTAGCCCCGAACGATAGTATTGCGTCAAAAACGCGCGAGGTGTTGGAACGGACGGGTGGTGTTGACGATGACGACGACGATGAGGAGGAGTTTGAATTTGAAGACGAACCGCCGTCGGCGCAACCGTCTTCGGCGCCGAGCGCGAGTCGAATGGCCATGCTTCCATCGCGCACCATCGCGGACACCGCGCCCTGGCGCGCGCGGCTTCCGCATTTCGTTCCCGTCACCGAGCTCGCACCGCAAACGTTCCATGACGGGGAGATTATTCACGTCGATTACGTCGCGCAGTTTGGAGGCACGCGCTCCGCCGGCGCCAAGTCGCGTCCGGCGTCCGCGTCCGAATTCGGCAGCACATTGCGCGCGACGAATAAATCCACATCTGCAAAAGTCACTCCGCGTTGGTACACCGATGAACGCGGTCGCAAAACATTCATCCGCGAGGACGGATCGAAGCTCCAAGGCGCCGCCGCCTACAAAGCGTTCCAGAAGCTCAGCGCGTAGCCCGGCGCTCGCGCTTACGCCTTCACCTTCGCCGCCGCTGCGCGCGCAACCATGTAAACTAACTACACATGTAATTCACCATTGGTATCACAAATCAAAAAACATCCACGGCGTACTCGATATCTACGTACGACTGAAGACGTCGGCTAGACCTAAAACGTTGAACGTCAACTTTCCCTTTCCTCCTACGCCTGTCCTCCATCCATGCGCTCCAACGTGTTATAACACAACAACTTCTCAATCAAATCCACGTGACACATCACCATGCGCCTGCAGCAGTAGCGGTTCAACCCGAGCGCGTCCAACGCGTCGCGTTCGCTGTAGTCAGCCTGGAGCAAATCGAGGTAGGTGTCCCACTTGTTCCCGATCACCTTGCCGCACGTGAAGCAGCGCACGGGAATAATCATCGCGCTCTAATCCACGTCGGTCGTTCACCCGTCGTTCGCTCGGCGTCGGCGGACGAGCGTGCGTCGTCGAGTGAGGCGTATGAAAATCGGCGCGATCACAAGAAAACGGTTTCGCGCCGCATTGATTCGCGCGTCGATTGTCGATCGCTCGGTCGCGTGTGATGCCCGAACGCGCGTCTCCAGCGCACACGGACGCGCACGCGTCGTCGTCGTCGTCGTCATCCGCGGCGTTCGCGGCGTCGCACGAGCCGACCGTGCGCGTGAGCGCGGAGGCGAAGGACGTGGTTGACAAGTTGCGCGCGCAGTGTGCGCAGCGCTTAGTGCGCGCCGATCGCGAGCTTTCGGGGTTTTACGCGCGCCTCGAGGGCGACATTGAGCGCGCGAGCGGCGACGGCGCGAGTTGAGCGCGATGAAGCGCACCAGGAGCGACGAGGGCGACGCGATTGAGAGTGATGGAGCGCTTTATTCGTGGGCGACGTTTGAGCGCGCGGGGGACGAGAAACGCGCGATCGGGGACGAACTCGGCGCGTACGCGGCGTATGGTGCGAGCGTAAAGACGTGTGTGGATGTGCCGTCGCGTGTGTTTTTGAAACTCGCGTTGGCGTGGCGTCGAGCGTCGCGATTGCGCGAGGACTCGGGCGAGCGCGAGGCGTACGAACGGATGCTCAAAGTCGGTCTTCGCCGGGCGACGCGTGAGGCGGACGACGTCTTCGACGATAAAATCGTCGACGTCTTCGACGTCTTCGAACGTGCGAGTGTGGTCGGGCGGGACAGGCGCGTGCGCGCCATTGGCGGGCAATTGGCGCTGTTGTATTGTCAGGATGGTCGAGAAGCCGAAGCGGCGAAGACGTTGACGTTTTTGGGATACGAATACCGGCTCGGGCGGCACGTGTTGAGGTACGATCTCGAACACGCAGCGGCGACATCAGAACGCATACCGCGCGGTGTCATGCACGCGTATGATGGATGCTTATCGCCGGCGATGCTCGCATCGTTGCGACGCGCGTTCGCGAAGGATGCGGCGTTTTGGCGCGAACACGACTACGCCAATCCAAAGACGGGTTTCTTTTCGTACGTCCACGAGTTGGAGGGCGCGCCTATTTCGTCACCCGTGATGCGTCGAACCGTTGAGCTCGCTCGAGAGATTGCGGCGCGTGAATTTCCCGCGGTGCGCGATGCGAAATACGCCGAATGGTGGGCGCACTGCCGCCCATCGTGCGATGGCCATCAGTGCCATTTCGATTCGCACAACGAAGGCCTCGGCGTGGTGACGCATCCGATATGTTCCGTAATTATTTATATCGATGGTTCGTGTGGTGGACCAACGCTGATGACGAATCAACGCGCGGGCGACCGTGCATTGGCGACGAAATGTTATTTGATGCCGCCGCGCGACAATCGCGTGGCGGTTTTTGATGGCACGTTTTTACATGGTGTCGTCCCGGGACGAATCAATGAAGACCCTGAGCTTCGGCGGGTGACACTCATGGTTGCGTTTTGGCCCGAAATGGACGTTGTGCGCGCGTCTTTCCCGCCCGGAAGTGCGCGGGCGTTTCCGGAGCGCGCGCTGGAGTATCCCGGCGGCGTCTCGTGGCCGAATGACTTTTACGACAGCGTCGACGAGGATGACGACGTCAAGGACGACACCGGCACGGTCGAAGTGGACATTTTCGCACAAGCGCACGCGCCGTGGGAAAAAATACGCGTACCACGCGACGAAGACGACGAGGACGACGAGGACGACGAGGACGACGAGTCAATGCCAGCGTACGACGCCTGCTTTCAAGGATTTTAACAATTTTGTACAACACACATAGCACTAGCGCTGTAGTAGGTAGCTCAACGAAGACGCTCACATGAATAGTCAAATCACATCGTCATATCATACCATTCGTGATTACAGGCAATCGTCGGTATTTCCGAGGTTTGAGCGACTTACTGCGTCGTCGAGCGACGCAGTCGAATGCAGTTGAGACGCCGTCGCGCGCGTCCACGCCAGACCGCGACGCCTCGGCCGTCATGTCCACCACCCGTCGCTCGCGACTGTGATTACACACACGCACACACACGCACACACGCACCCGTGCGTCGATAATGCCGTCGCCCGCACCGCGCGCGGTCGTGCGCTCCAAGTATTTCGCGCCAAATCCAAGTCCAACTCCAGCTGTCGCCCGCGTGGATGGCACCACGGTGACCGCGCACGCGACGTTACGCGACGCCGTGCGCGCGGCTGGGGAAGCGCTGGAAGAGTACCTCGCGATTGCGAAGATTAAGAATGCGCACGACGCGCACGAGCGCGCGGCGCATGAGGTGTTGAGGCACTTTAGAGGCGCGGTTCGCGCGTTTGAACGCTCGACGACGCGGGATATCGTCGCTGACGATGACAAGGGCAAGGACGTCGATGTGACGGGTGATATTGATGCGTTATCGTCGTTGGCGTTTGAAGGCGCGGATGGTGCGACGGAGGGTGCTCGGACGCCGCAGAGACGACGCGAGCGGAGGGGACGAGACGAGCTCGACGAGCCGAACGCGACGTCGTTTGATTCCCCGGATGCCAAGCGTCGCGTCACGGCGTCGCCTCGAGTGAAAATCAAACCGGAGTATAAGAAGGAAGATGTGCTGACGTTTGAAGCCGACGCAGAGGACGCCATCGCGCGCGCAGGGGACGTATTGCAAAATATGCTCCAAGAAATTCATCGTCTACACGTCAACGCGTCGTGTCGGGTGAAATCTCGCGCGCCCGAAGTCGCGCGCGCCCGAGATAACTTGACCGCAATTCGTCGAGAAGCGCGAATTCTTTTTCGGCGCATCGACCCCGAGGGATTTCGCCGCGATAAAGAGCGACTGAAGATGGTTGCAGAGGAAACGCAGGCGGCGCTCGATTCCTCGTTTACCCAATTCGACGCACCTCCAAAGGATTTACACGAGCTCAGAGCGAAATGCCCAGTCATGGCGGCCACACAAAGTCCGCATCATTTATGCGCCCACTTGTGCTATTACCGCGAGTACGAGCCCGCGCGGCAGTTGTACGTCTTACGATGCCGAGCGGCGGAATCGAAAGGAAGCGCAAAGGCGTTGGATGGATGGCGTGCCGAACTCGCGGTTCGGCCGGCGGAGGATATTCCAGCCATCAACCGCTCTCGCGCCGATGCGCGTGGTACGGCGAGTGGGGCGTGTTCGTTGAAACACTTTCCATGGATGGTGGAATTCGTCGCGCCAGATGGGTCTCGCTATCGCGACGGTATGGATGTTCTAAACGCCGTCAATGTAGAGTGCGATAAATTGTCGTGGCCGCGCGCATCGCACGGTGGCAATGGTATTCGAGAGGCGCGCGTCGGTGAAGACGGTTTGACGGATCAAACGGAATTGCTTCGTGCGGCTCTATGGCCCGAGGCATTTGATGGTGAAGCTGGGACGACGCCCGTGCGCAGAAGTTTTTCTCGCGTCATCGCCAACGGCAGCGAAGTCCGTAGTCCATTGACTCTCGCGCCAGATCCGCTTGCGAATGATGAAAACGACAATTTCACTGACGCGCGCGCCATCGTGGCTGATCATCATAGACATGTACAAGTAGTAGCATTAGATGCAGACGACGACGACGACGATGACGACGACAAGATGAAGACGCCAGAATCGTCGCAAGTCCAAATCGGCGATGTCCCAGTTTCTCCTGGAAGTGGACCTGATCCTGTGCGCCATTGGTGGGCCCCACCACTCTCACCCTTTGGTTTACTCGAGGAAATCTTGTGGCAAGATGAATGGAAGCTCCTCGTGGCGTGCATGATGCTCAACTGCACCACTCGCCTGCAAGTCGATCGCGTGCTGTGGCGTCTGTTTCTCCTCGCGCCCACCGCCGCGGACGCCGCGCGTCTCGGCGCCACACACGAGGGTCTAGAAGCCCTCGAACGCATCATCGCCCCGCTTGGCTTACATCGCAAGCGCACAAATGCGTTTGTGAAACTCTCCATCGACGTCGAGGCGCAGCGAGCAAAGCACGGCGGCCGCGTAAAAAACGTTTCAGCTTGTCATGGCGTCGGCGTTTACGCGAGCGATGCGCACGCACTATTCGTCGACGGCGTTCTCGCCGGTCCACCGCGAGATCATGCGTTACGTTGGTATCACGCCTGGGCGGCCGAACGCCGCGACAGGCGTGCCGCCGCCGCTCGAGCCGCCGCTCCGCAATAGACGTATCCCCCGCTAGCACACATCATTCATCCACGCACATTCATTCGAACACTCGCGGCTATGTGAATACAAACATATGCATGCCCACTCGTCGTACGCATACAGTTCACATCCTGCATTTAACGTGCGTTGCATGGACGCCGGGCGTGTCAACATTTGGACGCGCGGGACGAAAGACAGTTATCCAACGCCCTTCGCCTTCAGAGCTCCACGCGGCATCGATCCCTCCCACGATCGCCGCGCTCTCGCGTCGTCGCACGCAATACGGCGCGTGCGCGCGCATCAATTTGCGTCGCTCGCGAACGCGTGAAGACAGTCGACGCGTAAACCGCGGCGAGTGTGTCGCTATTTTTGTCCCAAACGCTTGATTAATCTTTGAGCTACTTTCGTCTTCAGTGCGTCGCACGCGCGAAGATAGTCGACACCGCGCGCGATGGAACTCACACCGATTGCGGTGTCCTCACCGGCGAGCGCGTACGTGCCGGGAGATGACGCCATCGATGCCGCGGGTGGGTTGCGCGAGCGGTTCGCGTTGGATGCGCTGGCGCGAGGACGTAGCGGTTCGCGAGGGTTCTTATCGCGTATTGCGAGCGTCGGGAAGCGGTCACCGAAAGCGACGCGCGATGATGGTGATGGTGATGACGTGCCTCATTCGCCCACGAGTCCGGTGGGTGAGGCGACGCTGATGGACGCGTTGACGTGCGCGGGCGCGCCGCTGACGACGTCGATGTTGCGACTGTCTTCGAATCATCAAGCGAAGAGCGTCAAGCTCAACGCCGTGTTAACGACGCTCGTGAACGAGCATGAAGATATGAATAGTGAAGGTTTTGCATCGGCGGTGCAAAAAATGGCAAAGGAGGTGATTAAACGCGAGGAGCTGGCGGATGAAATGTACGCGCAGTTGATTCGAGCGACGCGTTCAACCGTGGGCGAACGGAGCCGTCGTAAGGCGTGGGAGCTGCTTCGTATCTTCGCTGCGCTGTTCGCACCGTCGAGGGACTTTATTGGGTTTATTTCCGAGTACATGAACGAGGTGGCGAGTCGGGGTGTGGTGGATGTGCAGCCATTGGCGCGCGCGGCGTTGCACACGATGAAGCGGACGAGCAAGAGCGCGATGCGCCGTCACGCACCCTCCGCAGAGGAAATCGTCGCGTTCGCCAAGAATGAAGAACTGCGAGTGGTGATATCATTTTTGGATGGCACGTTCGAGGACTTGCCTTATGATATGACGACGACAGTGAAGGAGGCAGTGGAGGAACTCGCGAGTGTGATTAAATTACAAAATCACGCCTCGTTTTCTTTGTTCACCGTGCGCAAGTTCTTTGGAAAAATCACATCCAGCGGTAAAGATGGCTTGCTTTCGGAAGAACATCGTGACGTTGGCGATGGTGGATTCGTGAGCGACGCTCTGGGGGATATTCGAAAAATGAAAACTGACGCGACGCCGAGCAAAGCGAGCGCGGTGACGACGGGCGTATTATTCAAAAAACGCATGTTCCGCGAATCTGACGAAACTATCGACGAACCTACTTTTGTGTTGCTTTCTTACGTTCAAGCAAAGCATGATTTCATCATGGGTAATTATCCCCTCTCGCGTGACGATGCTGCATTATTAGCGGCATTGCAAGTTCAAGCCGACGAAGGGCCGACGCTCGTTGAAGACGTGGCGACGCTGTCGATGACGCTCGGCAAGTACCTGCCACGCGTCATGTGCAACGCGCGTTCCCCCTCGGACTGGGCCGAGCACATTGCCCGTCAACACGTTCCTGTGAAAGGTTTGAGCTCGGATGAGGCTCGACTGGCGTTACTGCGCATGGTTCGCTCGTTGCCGTATGGAAATTCAACATTTTTTCCCGCGCGTCGCGTCGACGACCCGATTGGCTTACTTCCTGGTAAGTTGATTATCGGCATTAACAAACGCGGTGTGCACTTTTTCCGCGAGCAACCGATGGAATACTTGTATACAGCAGATTTGCGTGACATTATGCAATTTGGTTCGGCGCCGCACGCGATTTTCTTCAAAATGCGTGTCTCTGGCGCGTTGCACGTGTTTCAATTCGAGACGAAAGAAGGCGAATCGGTGTGCATGGCGTTGCAAACGCACATCAATGACGTGATGATGAAAAAATTAGCCGACCGTAATGCCGTAACGCCAGCCAAAGATGCGACGGCGATGGACGCATCGTCCCGAGGCGAGGCGGTGAATTCAACGTCTGACGCCGCGCTCGCCGCAGCATCCAACGAGGCATTCGCGAATCAAGCCAAAGCCGGCGACAGCGTGAGTACGCAACGTCAAATTCGCGATTTAACTCATAAACTTGAGCAAGCCAACGCAGAGCGCACGGCGTTGATGGCACAACTTGGAGACATAAATGAAGCGTTTCACGAAGCAAACGATCGACTCGAAGCCGAGCGCGCAGCCAAGATGGACATCGCGGCAATGATGAAGTCGCTCGAGCAACAGCTGAGAGATGAACGAAACGCTGCACCGGCGCGTGCAGATGCCGTCGCAGACAGACTCGGTGATTTGTCATCAATTCAAATCAAGGAACTTCAAGATGAGTTAGATATTGAAACTAAGCGCGCGAGAGACGGCGAGGCGCAGTTATTTGAACTGCAGCAAACTGTGGCGGTTTTGGAACAAAAGGCAAAGCGTACTGAAGCTACGAACGCGGATGAACTCGCACGCGTAAGCGCGGAAAAGCAAGCCGAAATAAGCGAGATGAAAGACTTGTACAACGCATCAGAGGCGACGGTGGGTGAGCTCAAGCGCGAAATTGACGCGTTGCGCTCGGCGCAAGATGAGCAAAAGGCGGCGCTCACCGAAGAAATGATGAAGGAACTCAATGATTTACGTGAATTGAAAGCTCACTTTGCCAGTCAAGAATCGACAACGCGCGAACTCATGGCGAGTCAAGCGGAAAAGATTAAAGAGCTCGAAGAAAAGTACTCTCAAGAAGTGCTGCTGCGCCGGCGATACTTCAACATGTTGGAAGATATGAAGGGTAAGATTCGTGTCTACGCCCGCACGCGTCCATTAACTGGCATTGAAAGCTCGCAAAATCAAAAAGCAGTGCTCGCGATGCCGGATGAGTTTACGTGCGCGCATCCATGGCGTGGAGAGAAGAAGGATAGGTCGTATCAGTTTGATGAATGTTTTCCGGCTACGTCTTCCCAAGAGCAAGTGTTCGAAGATACAAAGTATTTGGTGCAAAGTGCCATGGATGGATACAACGTGTGTATTTTCGCATATGGACAAACGGGGAGTGGAAAGACGTTTACGATTTACGGTGACGACGAAAATCCTGGGTTGACGCCGCGCGCGATGCGAGAAGTCATGCGCTGTATTCATCGCGATTCAGGAAAATGCTCGGTGAAGATGGAGTGCTACATGCTCGAGCTCTATCGCGACGAATTGATTGATCTACTTCGTCCACAAGGCGCGGGCGATGCACCGAAGCTTGACATCAAAAAAGACACGAAGGGCTGGGTCACAGTGCCGAACGCCACCGTCACAGAGGTGAGCAACGAGGATGACATATTGGATGTCATCCAAACAGGCTTAAAGGTTCGCAAAACTGCAGGCACTAAGATGAACGTCGAATCTAGTCGGTCGCACCTAATCTTTTCGCTCATCATCGAAACCACGGACTCGCAAACAGGTACGATTACAAAAGGCAAACTTTCGTTTGTCGATTTAGCTGGAAGTGAACGCGTGAAAAAGTCTGGCGCTGAGGGAGACACACTCAAAGAGGCGCAAGCTATTAACAAGTCACTTTCAGCGCTCGGCGATGTCATCTCTGCGCTTGCATCTGAGCAGCCACACATTCCGTATCGTAACCATAAGTTGACGATGTTACTCAGCGATTCGATTGGTGGAAATTGCAAGACGCTCATGTTTGTCAATGTGTCGCCGACGGATGGAAACATTGAGGAAACGCAGAACTCTCTCACGTACGCGACGCGTGTGCGCACTATCAAAAACGACAATGGCAAGAATGTCATCACGAAAGAAGTTCAAGTGCTTCGTCAGCAGCTCGCGCACTGGAAGCAAAAAGCTGGTCAAGCGCAGGAACAAGACACCGTCGAAATTTGCGATGAGATACAAGTCGAAGACTTTAAGAACAAAGTTGCGCTGTAATTTTAAAACGTTGTTACTCTTACATCGCTCTGCTCTTCTAATGCGTTAAAACTCTAGTGTTGTAGCTGCGACAGTTTGCGCACGCGTGATAAACAAAGTGAAACTTGGCTTCAGATTCTTTGCAGCAATCGTTGCAGAGAACTTTTTGCGTTTTCCCCTCAATTGACGTCGGCATACTATGTTCGCTTTCGTCTTCTAAAATTGCGTCAATCATTCTAAAATACACCGAAAAGTCGCCCAATGATTTGCGACAGAGTGGACACGTGTAGTAGTGGCGCGTGTACGTCGTAAAGCACGTGGCGTGCATGAGATGACCACATGGTAACTCTTTCACCGGCGTTTCAGACTCAGCCAAAAATTCCTTGCACACCGGACATTCAGTGTCCATGCCTCGTTCCGAACATTCGTGCTTACCATGTTGTAAGCTCACACACGCGTTGCACTTCATACAGTGAAAGAAGTCCACACCGAGGCCTTTGCCTCTTCGACAGACGTTGCAAAATGGGCAATGATAAATTCCTGCCGAAGAATCGTCAAATAGGTTGCACACGTTGCAGTGGTACTTCGCCATAGACGTCTTACAATTTAAACACTCCGCAGCGACAGGTTGTCGCACCTTGCAATCCGTGCACACCATTTGCTTGACGTTGTATCGGTTCACGGTGTGGTCGCTGACATCGTCGTGGCAAAATCGACACGTAAACGCTTGGTCGCAGCACGGTGCAACGAGTTTACACTTGCGTTTGTAATGCTTGCAACCGCCAGTTGGCCCGTCATCAATGGGTTGACACACTGGTTCTTTCACTTCCGACCCGCCGGTAGCGCTTAGTCCGCTCGTCTTTTCTTGTTGAGCTTGTAACTGGTTACCGACGATCCATCGGGACGCGAGAAGATTTTGAATCAAATACGCCTTGCGTTCGGGAGCCAAAGTATCATCGCGATTCACCGCACGCACGGCGTCTTCAAGTTGTATTTGATTCATCCTGAAAATATCTTCCCAACCAGGCTTGAATGTATCCGTGTCAACGGTCCCGGCGCGTAAGCGCAAATAATCTTGCACGTGCCCGATGCCTTCGTGCGCCACGGGCGGTTGCTCCGCTGCTTCCGCTTCAACCGCTTCTTCTTCGCCAGGTTCGCTCTTCACCCAGTCGTCGCCACCTTCGATACCGTCCGTCTTACCTTCGTACCACGTGTTTAGCCATTGCGCGAAACGTGTGTTCTGAGTCGCGTGTCGCATGGAAGAAATCATGCCTTCGCGTTCGTTGTCGTTCAACGCATTGCGCACCCAACTCAACATTGAGCGAAGAACCTCAGCCCCCGTGCGCCCGATAATTTGGCCAACAATTTTCTCTTGTTCCTCAAAGCTAAAGTGCTTCTCGAAGAGTGGCCAAAGCTCGGATTCTTCTTTGGCGACGTGTGTTTCGAGCGACACGCGCATCGCCACACATGCCTGCTGCAACGACTCCACCAAACCTTCCCGAAAGCCCTTGGCTTTGCCATCGCCCGCAAACGAAGCACGCATTTCGCCAATCAACGTCACGATGTCGTGCATGAGTTCAGCTTCTTGCTTGTGATCGAGCGTGTACGAATGACTGACGTTGTGCAACGCGCTCTTGGCTTCGAGCGCGGGAAATACAATGTCATCTTCAGACATCGAGTGCGCCTCGTATACCCCGCGCAAGAAAACAAATCGCCCATCAATCATGCGTACCAAGCGTTCGTCGTCGTCGTTTGTGCCCTCGGTGGAGATGGCTAAGATGTCGTTCTCCAAGCGTCGCAGCTCGTGACGCAAGGCGTTGTGAAACTGAAAAATATGGTCAATAGGAAGCACTTTTTGCTTGCTCGTCGTTGACGCGACGTCAGCCTGTCTTCGGCGCTTACGCGCGGGCTCTTCAGACTCGCCATTGGCATCGTCACCTGCACGTCCGCTCGTCGTCGACGTCGTCGTCGGCTCCTCTGCGTCGTCGTCACTCGCGCCGTCAAAGAGCGCGCATAAAATCGGCGTCGCCTTTGCTTCCGCTCTCCCATCGCTCGACAACGCCCGACGCAAGCCAGCGGCCGCAGCACACGTCACGTTCGCTCGCATCTCACGCTCGAGCGCATCAATCTCATCCCCTCGAGCCTCGTCCGCGGCGAAAGTCAACATATCCCGAACGTCTGTCGTCGGCAACTTTGCGATAAACCGCCACACCAACTCCGCCTGTTCTTCGCGCTTAAATTTCGCCTCAAACATCGGTAACACGTGTTCACTCTCCTTGGCTAAATGTGCCTTTAACGTCGTGCGCGTCGCGTGCACGATGCGTGCCGCTTTCGCCCCGAGCTCCGCCCGTTCCTCCCTCGTCGTCGCTCGCGCCAACGCCTCCACGCACTGCGTCACCTCCTCAAACAACCATTCTTCCGCCTCGTGCTCAAACTCATACGCGCTCGCGACGTTATCAATTCTACTCGCCAACGTCGGAAGCAGTACGTCGTCTTCCGCGACCGTGTGCTTGCGATAGCGCGCGTCAAACGTCGCCCACGCGCGCGCCGCCTCTTGCGCGGCTCCTTTCGCCGCCTCCGCCTCCGCCTCCGTCGCCTTGGCCGCGCGCGCGCACGTCTGTGCGAGATCATCTAACGCGTGTTCGAACGCGCGCCGGAACACGGTGTGAAACAGCGACGCCGCGCCCGCGTGCGCCATGATGAATCAATTCGCGCAACCTCGAGCGACGCAATCAAATTCACAGATCCAGTCGTTTCGTCGCGCGTCGCGCCCCGATTCGCGCCTCGCCGCGCGCGCCACGCACGTCAATCGTACGCACCGAACGAACGCCGCCGCGGACGCGCGAGATGTGCGTCGCGTCGCGTCGCCTCGGCGCGCGATTGAATGACGTTGTGCCACACTCGCTGACGCTTGACTTCGTCTCGTCGCGGCTCATCTGCGCCCGGCGCCGTCATCGCCGCGTTCGCGCACCGAACATCGCCGGGTGCGTAGCGCAGGCATGCTCGCGCGTTCGATGGCGCTCGACGGCGCGTGCGCGAGGCGCGTGGGTGTGGATAAGTGGTGCGAAAAAGTGCACCAACCACAGCATCACGTTGGCCACGTCGCGCGCGCGCGGACGCGCGTTCGCGCATCGCCGCGGCCGAGCGCGGACGAGCGCACATCGGCGACGATGGCATCCATGTCTCGCGCGCGCGAACGCGAGGCGGATGCGGTGCTGGGGAAGGAGCCCGTGGGCGGAGCCGCGCTCGGCGGAGCCAAAGCGCTCGCGTGGTTGAAGGATGCGTGCGCGCGCGCCGCCGATCGCGTCGTGCTCGAAGCGTTAAAGGGTGAAGGAGCGTTTGTTTTTGATGCGTTCGATGTCACGCGCGAGATTGCGGCGGGCGCGAGGGGCACGGCACCGAGTGAAAATGTTCGCCTGGCGTTGGCGCACCGACCGACGACAAATCCAATGTTTCTTCGCGCGGCGTACGATGCGTTATCTTGCGCGCTCGGGAGCGACAGCGCCGCCAAGGCGAGTGAAACATGGACACAATTACGCGCGTCTGTGGTATTGGAGAAGAATAAACGCAAGGTGAAGGCGAAAAACGCGAAAGATGATGTAAAGAATGCGTCGACGTCTGCGATGATTGAACGCGTGTCGACGTTTGCGAATAGAGGGAAGGAGTTATTAGCGCTCGAGCGCGAGGAGGAAATCGCATCCACCTCGTCGGCGCGTTATGATAATGACGACGATGCGGGCGACGAGTACAGAGCGCGAGAAGTTGCGAACGGATTGGTCGTTGTCGGCGCCACGCACGGAGCCAACGGCGCGTCGCTTCTCGTCTTCAAGTCGTTCAATGACAAAGATATCCCAAACCACGCCCTCACCGTGGGCGACCGCGTCTCCATCAATGTCATCGGGAATGTTAGTGACGCTAAGCCGTCGTACGACAGCTTTGATGAAGCCGAAGCCGATGCTGCGGTTTCGACGTCCCGGGAAGCGACGGTGCGCTTTTTGGGCGACGCCATGGACGCGCGCGTTTCGGCTCGTTTGCGCGACGCGACATCCATCACGCTCGAGTACGACGAGCGCGATGCGACGGGGATTATTCGTGAATTGGCGGGTAAGGTGTTAAGTCTGACGCGCGTACCGGATGTGACGACGTATGAGAGGCAAGTCAAGGCGTTGGACGCGTTGATGGCGGCGACTGTGGCGACGCGGTCAAATCCGGCGTGTTCGCGCGTCATCAATGCAGTTTTCGATGCTGCGCGCACCGCTGAGTGGCGCAACGACGACGTGAACAACACCGCCGATGAAGACGCGACCACTAGCGCACCGGTCGCGACGGTATCGGTCGAATCTCTCGCCAAAATCGTTCCGTTGACGCCGAGCGCCGAAACATTTGACGCGTCTCAAATCGTTGCCTCTCGCGCGGCGTCGACGTCCAAGTACCCCGTGGTGTGCATTCAAGGCCCACCAGGCACGGGTAAAACCGCTGTCGTCGTCGAAATCATCGCCCAAGCCATCGCTCGAGGCGAGCGCGTGCTCGCGTGCGCGCCAAGTAATTTAGCCGTGGATAATTTGGTTGAACGTTTGGCGGGCGTCGCGGGCGTCCGTCCGGTGCGCGTAGGCGCGCCCGAGCGCATCAGCGCCGCCGCGTTATCCTCATCCCTAGACGCCCAAGTCACGGCATATAGCGAAGCATTCTTCGCGCAGCAGCGTTTGGATTCACAGGATGTTGCGTCGCGGTTACGGCGCATGATGCAGCGCGCAAACGACGGGACAAAAATGTCCAAAGCCGAGCGGGCGACGCTTGAAGCCGACATCGACGCCTTGAAAGCTTACCAACGGAAACTCACCAAAACTGGGACGAAGCGTAAAAAGCTCGCGACGTCATCGATTTTGCGAGGCGCAAACGTCGTGCTCGCGACAAATGCGGGTGCGGGCGCGGATGCGATACAAACGTTGCCGCCGTTTGATTTGGTCGTTGTGGACGAAGCCGCGCAGGCTAGCGAACCGTCAACATGGATTCCACTTGCACGCGCGCGACGCGCGGTGCTCATCGGTGACCCGAAGCAACTTGCGCCTATAGTTCGCTCTCGTGAAGCCGCACAGGCAGGATTAGCGCTCTCTCTCATGTCGAGGCTGATGTCGAAGACGTCGACGTCGAGTCCCGACGCCTCGGAGTCGCTCGGGGTGCTGAGCGTCGCGCTCGACACGCAATACCGCTCACACGAAGCTATTTCGTCATGGTGCAGCGTAGAATCGTATAACGGGCGATTGCGCGCCGCGGAAAGCGTCAAAGACGGGTTGTTATGCCATCTTCCCGGGGTGCTACAGACGCCGGTGACGACAACGCCGATGTTCATGTTGAGCACGCGGAGCAATGCAGGCCGCGTGCCTGTCGAATGTATTGAACGCCGCGTTGGCGGCTCGTACATTAACGAAGGAGAGGCCACGATTGTTGCGTCGCACGTGTTACTTCTGCTGAAATCTGGCGTCAAGGCGAGTGATATCGCGGTGATTTCGCCGTACGCGGCGCAAGTGCGATTGTTACGCGCCGTGTTCTCATCGGCGCTCGAAGACGTTCAAGATTCGGCAAGCGTTGAAGTGTCATCTATCGATGCGTTCCAAGGGCGCGAGGCACAAGCAGTGGTGATTAGTATGGTTCGAGCGAACCAAGCGCGCGATGTAGGATTTTTGGCGGATGCCAGGCGCATGAACGTCGCGGTGAGTCGGGCCAAGCGGCACGTCTCCATCGTCGGCGACCATAAAACGATTTCGAACGACGCGTTTTTGGAGCGTCTCGTCAAGCACGTCGAATGCGTGGGATCGTTTAAAACTAATTCTTCGTATTTGGACGCGCCGCTGTAATTCATTCATTCATTTCTATTCGTGCCGTTTCACCATTTGGCGATTTCGGCGGCGCGCGCGACGGCAATTTTCGCCTTCTTCTTCGTATCCGCTAACTCTGCGCGCAACTTCTCATTCTCATGGCGAAGCTCTCTGAGCGCGCGTCGCACAATGGTAATGTCATCGCTCGCTAACGCCTCGTCTACGTCAGTAGGTTTGCTCGATGAGTCACTCGGGGAACCAAATTTGAGCTGCGTGCCGACGAGCTCTGGCGACGACGAGGAATCGACCGCTCGCGCACCCATCATCCGCGGTGCGGGAGACATTGATAATCGACGCAACGCTTTTTGAATCGTCTTTGTGACGCTTTCAATCGTGACTTCGCTATTCGTCGGCTCGGGCGAGGACGACGAGTCGGCGCCAGAGGGCTTGGGCACGCCCGGAGGCGGCATGACATCGCCGCTCTTGCGTTTGGATTTCACAGCTTCTTGCACCTTGGGCGCGACTGCAGCCGGCGGCGCCATGCCGGGTAAATTAGAAAACAAATATCCACCAGCACCGGATAAAGCCGCGCCGGACATGTTCACCAACGACGCTTGTTGGCGCTCAAATTCCTCCGCCTTGGCGCGCGCCACAGGGGGCGGATTCTGCGCCTTGTGCAACCTCTGCATATGCATCGGGCGTTGATTCGGTCGCGCGGGTGACGGCGACGCCATCTGCGCCATCAATCGCGCATAATACCCTTTCCCTTGCCACGATTCGTGTAATTGTTCGCGTAAGCTCTTCGCATGCAGGCTCTTCGCCGGCGAAGGCGCGGCGTCTGGCAACATTTCATCCGCCATCTTCATGAGCTCCGCCACGCGGCTGTGTACGTCCTCCACCGCACCATCCGTGCTCACACCCGCAGCTTTACGCGCAGCGATTTCTTCCTCATACTGTGCCTTGGCGTACGCTTCTAAATATGCCTGTCGCTGTCGAGGATTACCCACAAAGGCGGGAGACGGCGGTACTTCATCCGCGGCGACGGTTTCCCAACTTTGAAACTCCCCGAAGCGTTCCGCCGCCTTGTGCGTGCGACGGGACGATCGGCGCTTGGGTTCGCCATCGCTCGCTAAAGAATCTGAATCCGTCGTCGTCGTCGTCGTCTTTGACGCGGCGTTTCCAGAGCTCGAACTCCCCGCGCTCAACTTGCGCGCCGCCGTACCTCCGCCCGCCGTCGAAGGCGTGGGCTCATACGCCGGTGGCGACATCGACACGCCGCTAAACGACTGACTCGAATCTCGAGTACGCGTCGTCATCGCCTGATCCACCGATGCGAACGAATCGCTCGTACCCGAAAGCTTTCTCGCCGCGCCGCGGCTCGACCGCCCGCGTTCATCCCCCTCGCCGTGGCTCACGCGTTTCGACGCACCGCCTCGCGTCGATCGCGCGCTCGCAGACGACGTCTTCGCCTGTGTAACCATTACAAAGTCAACGCGCGCGCGTTCGTCAGCCAGATGTACGCAAAACGATGCGCAACGACGCGCGAAAGATGATGATCGTTGGACTCGAACAGACACTTTTGTGTCGTCGCAGCCACCGCAAGCTCCTCACGCGCACGCGCGCGACGGCGTCGTTCGTACCTTATTCGTGGCGTCAATGAGTGCGCTCATGCCGCCGGGTGCGGTTGCGCGCGTCTCGGGCGTCGCGTCGAAGTGTGAAGGCGCGATGAGTGACTCGTGCATCACGATGCACAGCTTTTTTTTGTGTGTCTCTTTCCCCTCAGAAATTTAACGCTCGCGAAGTCGACGCGTAGGTTGGCCTTTACGACGCGTTAGATTACAAAACCACACTGATGTACATATACAATACAACACACACGCGCGATGGTGTGTTGGCACGTTGGTGCCGCGCGTACGAGCACGGGATGACGGCGTTCGGGTGGACGTCGGACGTCGAGCGCGGCCGCGGATGGGCGCGGCCGACGGCGGAGGTCTCGGATGACTGTATACGCGCGTGATGATGACTCCGCGCGGCACTGCCTCATCGAGCGTTATAAATCATCAGCGTCGTAGTACCCATCGAGCATCCACTCCGTGGCTTCGACGTCATCCACGCCACGATCTAATCGTTCGCGTTCGTCCCAAAGCCTGTCGTATTCATCCATGCGCGCCTCATCCTCGCCGCTCGTATCCAACAACATATTCTGAATCGAAATCGGCAGCGACTCCACGTGATCATACGCATGAATGCGATAAATGAGCTCGGGAAACTCGCGCACCACCGCACGGGCGTCGCATCGCGGGTCGAGCGTGGCTAATTTCTCCACCGCGCGTTCGACGTGCGCGTGAATGTCCTCCACTAATAACAACTTTGGATGACGTTCAATGAGCCCCGTGACGTCGGCGCATTGATCGATGTCGCACAGCACGTCTTGGAGTTCTAACACGCGCTTGTGTGCGGACGCGAGTTCGATGTCTAACATGGCTGGTTCGCGCGCGAACACGGCGCAGACGTCGATGTCTGGCAACAGACGCCGGAGCGTGTTCCCGGCGACGGCGATCGACACCGCACTGCGCATCGGTTCAACCTTATCCGCGACATCAACCAATGCGGCGACGTCCCGCGCGCTGGCGCCGGCGTATTCGCGCCAAAAGTCGATGAGTTCATCGCGCCATGCGTCCCCGGGCGGCGTTTGAGCTCGCGCGCGCAGATTATTGTTACGACGTTGCGCGTCTCGGGCTCCACGGGCGTACGCGACGCGCGCGCGCGCGAACGGTCGCGCACCGACGCCAGAGGTGCGAGCAAACATGGTTCTACCGCGTCGTCGTCGACGACGACGGCGAGTCGCGCGCGCGCGATAGTGAGAGGCGGGTAATCCATGGTGGTGGTTTAAACGCGGGAGGTGTACAGTCAGCGACTGGCGCTGAGCGCGCGCGTGCGATGTGTGTGTGTGCTGTGTTCTAATTACAATTCGCGCGTACACGTTGTCTATGGCGTCGCACTGCCAATGGTGTTTCGGTGGTGATTTATTTCTTGAGATTGGCGACAAAGTCGTCGACGGAAAATTCTTCGTCATATTGCGACGCGTCCCACAATTCTTCCAATCCGTTGACGATGTTTGATAATCCCCCAGATGCGGCGCCGGCGGCTGCGGCTGCGGCGCCCTTCTGTTCGGTGACTGGCGCGCCATCCTTGCCGAGTTTTGCGCCCTTTTCTGCGGTGAACAACTCGAGCATTTGTCCGGTGTCCATGGCGGACATGGAGGCGTTATCGGCGTTGACCACGGCGTTGGCGACGTCGAGCTTGAAGCGTTGAAGAGACATAATCTTTTCTTCCAACGTACCACGGGTTAAGATGCGGTAGACGTTTACCGTGCGACGCTGGCCGAGGCGATGCGCACGATCCATGGCTTGCAAATCCTTTTGCGGGTTCCAGTCATGTTCTAAGAAGACGACGGTGTCGGCGGATGTCAAATTCAAACCCAAACCGCCGACGTGAGTGGTGAGTAACAAGACGTCAATCGACGGATCGG
>JACLAB010012903.1_pt1 | contig 36853 bp, 21 predicted proteins | sample 8027921 | NCBI WGS metagenome assembly JACLAB01 (sample SAMN15725117, study PRJNA655200) | protist metagenome | isolation source: fluorescence activated cell sorting (FACS) single amplified genomes of... | place: USA: West Boothbay Harbor, Gulf of Maine | collected 2000-07-19 | reverse complement strand
AGACTGGCGCCTCGTCGCTTCGACCGCCCGACGCGCTTCGGTCTTCGGCGCGAATTACAGACGATAACGAGCGTCGCGACGACGCGCGGTGCGATGTGCGTTGGGACGGCACGCGCACGCGCGTGGCGCGCGTGAGGGCGAACATGGACGACGAGCACGAGGCGCTTTGGTGTGACGGCTGCGTCGTCTGACGAGGATTGCGCTTTTCGCGAGAGACGACGCTGCGTACGCGCGACATGCGAGCTCGTGTGTTGTGTTATTGGTAGTGTTATTATTATCGTGTGATGGGAAAATATGGAAACTGGTTTAAACGCCGGCGGTCGCGCCCGCCCGCGATATCATCATCGCTTGGGTTGGTTTACCGACGACGGGACGCGCGCGAGCTCGAGCGCTTGGGCGCGACGGCTTTCTTCGCCGCGCTCGATTTCTTTCCACCCTTGGTCGACGACGAACCAATCACGGGCACGAGGGACATCAAATCCATATCACCCAAGCGAAATAACGCCGCGGCGACGGCGTGATAGGCCCCAATCGGCCATACGCCAGCCACCGTCGCTCGAAACGCGTAGCAATTGGCAAACGTCAACGCGTGAAACGCCGTGAACATCATCTCCCCGACGCGCGTGCTCGGCGCGTACATCTTCATCGCCGCCCCAGCACCGAACGCCACGAGCATCGCACCGACCATGGCAATCATAAACGCCCCGCTCGGCGTCTTCATCATCGCGCATAACCACGTCATCTCCGTCGTGAGCACGCGCGGGTAATCCTTCACGCCGTACGCCTTGGTCATCAATTCCACGCCCGCCACGAGCTCGAGCACCGTCGCCGCGCGCGCCGCGTTCGACGCGATCAACTTCATGTTAATTAATATACTTTTTTTTCGTGTGTGCGGCGTCTTCGGCGCGTCGACGGTCGTGCGACGGGCTCGCGCGCGCGACGAAAAGTCACGACACGGGCACGAAACGAACCGTCGCGTCGTCGCTCGTTCCCCTCTGTGACGCGTGGGCGTTTGCGATTTCACATATACATATGCGTTTGTTTGATACTATATGTACACACTAGGGTTTAGACCATCCGAAAATACGCTATATAGACGTATGTACCACGATTGTATGGGTATACGCCCCCATCGCCGAATGCGTCTCCGCGACGTCGCGTGGACGACGTCGAAGACGGCACTTCCGACACGCGTCGTCGTCGGTCGCCGCGCGCGCGGGGCGCGATCGGCGCGCGCGAGGTCGAGTCGATCGTCATGCTCTCGCGCCCGCCCGCGGTGGCGCCCGCGGTGGGGTCGGCGCCCGGGTCTGGGCGTCATCATCGGCGCGCATCGAGCGCGGGCAGTTACTCGGGCGCGGCGCTGTTGGCGCATACCGACGACGCCGACGATGGCGACGATGACGGCGCGAGGGATGAGGACGATGGCGAGGACGGTGGCGATCGCGGTGGCGGTGGCGATGCGCGAGGCGCGATGGCGGCGGTGACGGGGGCGTTGGGGGCGATGGTGGTGACGACGGGCGCTCGAGGCGACGGCGCGGCGGTCGACGGAGACGGAGACGTCGATGGAGCATCGGAGGCGAAGACGGATACGCCTGGGAAAGGGTTACCTTGGTCGCCGAGATTGGCGAGCGTTATGGGGGATGAGCGGGCGAAGATTAAGGCGCGTTCGCGTAGGGAAGGACGAGGGAGCGACGCGGATGTCATCACGCAGTTTTTAGGCGACGAGACGAGCGAGGCGACGACGACGACGACGGCGGCGGCAGGTTCTACGAATCGGACGCGAGAGAAGAGTCATAATAAATCAACGTCGTCATCGTCGCCTTGGAGCACGTTGGTGTCGTATTTACGATGCTGCGTCGTCCCGAAAACTTACGTATTAGAAAGCGAGCTCGAAGGCGTCGGCGCCGAAGACGCCGAAGCCGAAGCCAAATCAGTGTCGTCGTCGTCGTCGTCAGCGGCGACGTGCGTGCCGTGTACGTCACAACCGCGAGTGTGTTTCAATGAGAACTTCACATTACACAGTGGTGATCCATTCATTGGCGAACGCGCATTGGGATGCGCGAAGCCGTGTCTGGTGTTGGATTTGGACGAAACGCTCGTCCATTCGTCGTTCAAACCCGTGCTGAATCCCGACTACATTGTACCGGTAGAAATTGACGGTAAAATGACAGATGTACACGTGTTGAAGCGTCCATGGGTTGATTTATTCATGCGCGAAGTCGCAAAGGATTGGGAAATCGTCCTGTTCACGGCGTCGTTGCCAAAGTACGCCGACCCGGTGCTTGATTTATTAGACGCCACGAAGACGATTTCGTGGCGTTTATTTCGCCGGCATTGCTACGCATTTCAAGGGAATTACGTCAAAGATTTGACATGCCTGGGGCGTGATTTGAAGAAAACCGTCATCGTGGATAATTCCCCGTATTCCTATGCGTTTCATCCGCAAAACGCATTTCCAATCACTAGCTTCATAGACAACCCAAACGACAACGAGTTGCTCAACGCCATTCCGTACTTGCGCGAATTAGCGCATTCCGAAGACGTAACGCGGTCGTTGCATAGAAATCGAGGGTATCTGCCACGGCAGTCGTATTTTTCCCGCAAAGGTTGCGAACCACCCGCCCTTGACCGGCTTGGGCAGAGCATTTAGCGCGCGCGTTCAAGTTGAAATAAAAATATCTCGCGAGTTGAGTGAAAAGCGCCTCTTTTGTTCTTTTACAACAGAATTTAATGTGTACAACATCACGAGCGACTTTACGTGGTAGATACATGTGCAAGTAAATGCAATGTGGTTGTCATTCATCCTCTTCCAAGGATAACACCGAAAACGCGTTGACGGCGACAACTTTAACCTCCTTTTCTTCGTGAATTTTGAGCGTCGGCGTCGCGCGATGGTGCTCCTTGGTCGGCGTCTTCTTTAAGGGCGCCGGAACCCGGCCAGTTTCGGCGTCAATCTTCTTTTCGACTTCAGCAAACACCTTGGTGGTGTCCACGGGCTTCGCGCCACCGAAAATGGATGAGTTTACCGAAATAGGCGCGTCCGCGTCAACCTCCACACTGCGCGGCTTGAGCACGAGACGTTTACGTTCCGCCGCTGGCGCCGGGGCTCCGTCACCGAAATCAGTCTCTTGCCTCCCGAAATTATACCCACGACGATGTTGATCACCCGAATTCCGACGCCGCGGTGCCGTCTCACTGCGCTCTTCCGCCACATTCACGCGCAACGGACGATCACCGAGCGAAGCTCCGTTGGTGCCGATGCATCGACGCAACGCCTCGGGTTCAGAAAATTCCACAAAGTACCCACGAACCTTTGTCCGCGAGCGATCCATGACGACGCGAACGTTGACAATCTTATCACTCAAATCTCCAGCCACAGCGTGAACAACCTCCTCTTGACTCACGCCTTCGTACGGGACATTCCCCACGAAAGCCGTATACGGCGGTTTCGTCGGAAACGGCGTCTCGTGTCGCTCGCGTTGTTCGTGGTGATGATTCTGATGCTCATTCCTCGGTGTGCGTTCGGCGTACTCCCGTCCGTGCTCGCGCGCAGTTTCACGAAAGGCACCTCCACCTCGGTGTTCGTGTTCATCATCGGCATCATCAGCCCAACCTCCCATGACGTCGCGAGTCAAATCGTCGTCGACGAGAATCACCCACACAAATTATATATTCAACCAACCGTCGTTGGAGTCCAGCACTGCTGCTGTCTACGCACACGTCAACGCGACGACGACGAAAAAACACACCCGTCAGTCCACACGAACTGTCCACGCGCGCGCGCACGCATCAACACGCGCCACCCGCGCGCGAATCAACCGCCAGCGGACAATCCAACAACCATTCGACGCGATCGAACGCGCGACGAATGCACCGACCGCGATCGCGATCGGGCGTCGTTTCGACCGACCGACCGACGACGAAAGACCGATCGCGCGTCGCGCGCGCGCGCGCGCGACGTCGTACCTCTCCACCGTCGCGCACTGCCGCGGCGACGCTTCGACGCCGTCGGCGTCGTGGGCCGTGGTGGATTTCTAAACCCTAACTAAACCCTAACTAGGGTTTAGGAAAATTGGATCGGTCGATCGCGCGCCACGCCGACGACGGCATTACGACCTCGCGGTCGACGCGCGCGCTTCGGTCGACGCACATCGCCCGCACGCATTCCACGCGTCGATCAGCGTTCACTGTCGACAGCCGCGCATCATCGCACGCGACGGCATTTCGTGGACACGAACGGACGACCCGACCAAGGACCCGGCGTTGAGGGTTTGAATCTTGTTTGACTTCAAACTCGAATCATTGGCGACGGAGAAACAGCATGAACGCGGACGATGGGGGCATCGCGCGCGAGGGCGAGGACGTGAGGGCGATGGCGGCGTCTGCGTCGGACGCGGCGATGGCGACGGCGATGACGACGGAGGAGGCGGAGCGACAGAGCGACGAGGCGCGCAAGCGCGCCCGCGATCCCGGCTACGACGAGATTCCCGCGGATGTTCTCGCGGAGGCTATGGGTGCGAGACGATCTGGGCGTAAGACGAAGGCGCGTGTGATTATGATTGATGGTGAACCGGTGTTGAGGTCGAATAATTACACGTTGACGGAGGGTGAGCCGAGCGTTTTTGATAAGGAGCTCGAGGCGAGCGCAAAGGAGTTGGATGACGGGCGCACGCAGTATGTTTTTGAGGAGAAGAGGGATCGTAAACCGTACGTGCGGAGGAAGCCGAAGGAGCCCAAGGTGCAGACAGATAATGAAGTGCGTTGCGTGAATAATAATCGCGAGGTGGCCAAGGCGATGGAGGCTGCGGTGGGGAAACGCGCCAAGTATTTGGATACGCAAATGAAGGCGCTCGAGCCATTCATCACGCCGCAGGTGAAGAATATGATTCATGAGCGTGCGGCAGCGCACGAGGCGAGTCAAAAGGGACCGGAAAAGATTTTACTCCCCGTTGAAAACCAGCCAGCGATGATTAAGGCGGTGCTGCGCGAATATCAGCTCGAAGGTTTGCGATGGAACGTGCGCATGTTTGACCAAGGAACGTCGTGTATTTTGGCTGACGAGATGGGTCTCGGTAAGACGTTGCAGTCGATTTCGTTCTTGGCATGCATCAAGGAGATGCGTAACGCCAAAGGACCGCACTTGGTGGTGTGTCCGCTTTCTGTGTTGTCTTCTTGGATGGATGAACTTCAAAAGTGGGCGCCTAGTTTCCGCGTGGTGCGCTTGCACTCTGGTGACGAGACAGAGCGCGCGCGTTTACGCAAAGAAGTTGTGCCGAACACCGAGTCTTATGATGTCGCGGTAACGACGTACGAAATGGCGTGTAATGCCGCGTTCAACGTGACGTTGACCCAGAAGGTGATGTGGCGTTGTTTGATTCTTGACGAAGGCCATCGCGTGAAGAATGAAGAAACTGCCGCTCATATGGTTTTGAAGCGCATCAAACGTCAACATACGTTGTTGCTCACGGGTACGCCCGTGCAAAACAACTTGCATGAATTGTACGCCATTCTTTCATTCTTGCATCCCGACGTGTTTACGACGAGTGAGCCGTTCGACAAGGCGTTCAACTTGAACACCGCCGAGCACAAGGTTGACTCTGCATTGTTAGAAAAGGCGCACTTTTTGATGCGTCCGTTCATTTTGCGTCGCGTTAAGGGTGAAGTCGAAGTTTCATTGCCACCTAAGACGGAAACGAAAATCATGTGCCCGTTATCGCAGGCGCAAACGTTTTGGTATCGTCGTCTTTTGATGCGCGAGGCGACGGCGTTGACGTCGCTTGAGAAGTCAGCGCGAGGCGAAGGTGGTGCGGACAACTTCCAAAAGCTCAACTCGTTATTGATGCAATTGCGTAAGTGCTGCAACCACCCGTTCCTGTTCTCTGGCACCGACGTCCCCGAGGAAGGGGTTCCAGTCGAGGAACTCGTCTCTGCGTCTGGTAAGCTCGCCGTGCTCGACCGCATGCTCACAAAGCTCAAAGCTGGTGGTCACCGCGTCGTGCTCTTCTCTCAGTTCACATCCATGCTTGACATTTTGCAAGATTTCTTGACGCTCAAGGGTTATACATACGCGCGCTTGGATGGGTCGACGAATCGTGTGCAACGTTCCATCGATATCGCCGCATTTAACCGTCCGGACTCGCCCATGTTTGCCTTTTTGTTGTCAACTCGCGCCGGTGGTTTAGGGGTGAACTTACAAACTGCGGACACGTGCATTCTGTTTGATAGCGATTGGAACCCTCAAGTTGATTTGCAAGCCATGGCACGTGTTCACCGTATCGGTCAAAAGAAGATGGTGCACATCTATCGTTTGGTCACCGCGGGAACCGTCGAAGAGCGCATGACGCAACGCGCGGAGAAGAAGTTATTCTTGGAACAAATGGTCTCTCGTGGGTCTACCAAGGCTGCGGAGATGTCAGATTCTTTGGATAAGAATGACCTGTACGCCATGTTACGGTTTGGTGTGGACCAAGTGTTCAGCAAGGAGAGTGGCGATCCGCCGACGGATGAAGAGTTGGATATTCTCATGGATCGCACGGCGAAGGGTGATGCGCGCCGTAAGAAGCTGTTAGATTTGCAAGGAGACGTGATGATGACTGCGGAAGATTATATCGAAGGCAAGGCTGAAGCTGCGCCGATTTCGACGTATATGCTCCCCACAGCAATTGCTAATGAGATGGGCGTGAGCACGGATGCGGTGAGCGAGGCCAAGGCGAAGCAATACAAATCCGTCAAGGACATTGCGGCTGAATTCAACCAGAACATTCTGTCGACCAAGCGTGTGCGAAGCAAAACTACCATGATCATCGATGGCCACACCGTGTTAAAGGCGAACAATTACAGCATGGAGGAGGGTGAGCCGTCCGTGCACGAGCGCGAAGCGCTGAATGCAAACAAGCCCAAGGGCCCAGAGCAGAAAAAGCCGCGCTCGCAAATCGCCGGTCGCGACTACGGCCACAGCTCAGTGTGTCAGTCGTGCTGGGACGGTGGGGAAATTGTGTGCTGTGATTTGTGCCCGGTTTCTGTGCACCCGGATTGCATCGGAATTACGGTGAAGGACATTACGCGCTACCACCGCTGGTCGTGCCCGCATCACTCGTGCCACGAGTGTGGTCGCAAAGCCGCCGCTGTTGGTGGTATTTTGTTCCGTTGTGAAGCTTGCCCGCGCGCGTTCTGTGAAGATCACTTGCCAAGCACGGCTGAAATCATCGGCAAGTGCAAGCGCTTCCAAGATTTAGGCCAGAATCACCCAGCGCAAGCGTGCTTCATTCACTGCGACGGCGAGTGCGCCAAGTGGGCGGCGACGCACATCGCGGACGAATATGGCAAGGCGTCCGAAGGTTGGTCTATCGCCAAGAAGGTCGCGATTACCGATCACTGGATTGAAGAACGAGACGCCGAGCTTGAGTTGCCGGTTGAGAACGGCACGCGAACCAAGCCGTTGGCGCACGCCACGTTTACAGATCTCGTACAATTTCTCCTTCGTAACGAAGGCCCGAAGAAGGGAGGGAAGAAGAAGAAGAAAACCAAGGCTGTGGAAGAGTTTCAAGAACCTCAACCAGGTGAGTTGTTGGAGATGCGCGGTGTGTTGTGCTACTACACGCGTTCTGGAGAAAACGTCGGCATGATTGCCGAAGCCAACGACACGCCGTGGGAAGACATCATCAAGTGGAATGAAGGCTGGATCGAAGGTAAGTTTTACGGTAAGGGTACGTACTTACTCGAAGGCACTCGTCTTTGGCTTGGCCCACCGCCGCGCAAGACATTGGAGGAGTTACCGGAGGAGGAACGCGCGATGCGCATTCAAGAGGAGCGCGAGGCTGCCATCGCCGCCGCCGCCATGGGATTACCGGGAGCATCAACCATGTTGAACGAAGGTGAAGTCTGCGTCTTGGGTCGAGGTCTCAAGAGCTTGCGTCAAAAAGATCTCCTCCCATCCGAGCGCGATGAGATTGTCTCTGAGATGTTCAAGCGCGTTCGTCCGCTTCTCGAAAAGAAAATTGATGAAGTTCGCAAGCAAGAAGAGGACCGCAAGGCGCGAGAAGCCAAAGAGGCTGAAAAGGAGCGATACCGTCAAGCTGAGCGCAATGCACGCACGGCGCGTCGTGGTGATGGCATGCCGGTCGATACATTCTTTGAGCCTGACGAAATCACTGCTGGTGACCGCATGCCGTCTCGTCGCGGTGGTCCGCCGCCGATGCCGGCGCCGCACGGCGGCGAGCTCGCCGCAGATAAGCTTGACGCCATTCGTAACATCATGCTTCGAGGTTTGGATTTGGCTGGCGCCTCTCCAAACGCCACCTATCTTCCCTCTATGATGCTCAAGGTTCGCCTCGCGCGTGGCCATGCCGGCTCACCGGTGATTAAGGACATGCGCACGCGATGGACGTCCAAGGTTGGCGAAGACATCGGTTTTAACCTCGCTGTCATCTCGCTCGAGCGCGACGGTTTGGTTGAGCTCGAACTCCATCACAAGTACCCGGAGAATATTGAACTTGCGAGTCTGCGTTTGACCTCCAAGGCCAAGGTGCCGCCGAAGACGAAAGGTGAGGCGTCGCAAGAAGCGCCCAAGGAGTCGCGCGCAACGAATGCCCAATCCATTCTCGGCGAGCAACAAGTCAAAGTGCAGTGCGGGCATCTTGACGGCGTGTTGCGCCCCGGTGCAAAGCGCGGTGACGAAACTGTCGAATACGTCGATGAGAAGGGTGCCACGCGCGTCACGCCCGCTGTTGATTTCGAGCGTCTCGGCGGTCGAGGTTCGACGCGTAAGTGGCGTCAATCCATTCGCCTCGCTGTGGACATACCAGCGGCGAAGATCGATGACGACTCCAAGCGTGGCATACCCATCGGCAAATACTTACGCGATGAGGGTGCGGCGTACCGAGAGTCTGTTATCGGTCGATGCCTCGAGATGTGGTTTCCTGAAATCGAAGAGTACTTCCCTGGCGAAGTCATCGGGTACAAATCTGATTCTGGCGAGCACGAAATCATGTACAATGACGGTAATCGTGAGTGGATTTACTTTTGCTTACAAAAAACTCGTTGGCCGGACGGATTACCTCAACGATTTGCCGTTGTGCGCGAAAAGCCTGGGCGTAAGCCGCAGGCGGATAAGGAGACGACGGTCAAGCGCGTGCGCAATCCGGGAATGGGTGACGAAGTCGTGTACAATGGCTACCGCGTGTACGTGTGCGGAGAAGCGAACACCATCGAAGCCGTGTCATCGCAAGTGGGCATTACGAATGTCGAATTACTTGAATGGAACTCACCGTACTTCCCCAAGCTCACGGCTGAGACTAAGTTGCCAGAAGAGACCAAACTTTACTTGCAACGCGGTCCTTCTTTGGAGGAGCTCGAAGCCATCGCGTTGGTGGAAAGCACGCTCGACGAAGCTCGTGCGGCTGCTGAAGACGCCAAGCCGAAGACCAAGCCGGCGCCCGTTGTGGTCAAGTCGAAGTCTAAGGCTGCATCCAAGGTGAGCTCTAAAAAGCCTCCGAAGCGATCGGCGTCGAAGAAAGCCAAGTACGCGAGCGACGACGACGACGCCGATTTCTCCGACGAAGACTTTAGTGAAGAGGATGAAGATGACGACGATGATGAAGACGAGGACGACGAGTACATGGAACGCAAACGACCGAACCGCTCAAAGTATACCGAAGAAGAACTTGCGGCGCAAGCTGCTGCTGACTTTTTACTCGAACTCGACGCGCAGTGCGTCATGCGCGCCGGCGCCGTGCCCATCGAATGCGGCGGTCTCGAAGCCGTGCTTACTGGCGGTGGCAAGGTTGTGTTGTTCAGAGAGTCGAAGAAGAAGACATCATCGGCCAAAGCAATGGATATTGCAGCCTTTATGAAACTTGCCAAGAAGAAGGGTGCCTGGCAGGAAGAGGTCAAGTACAACGGCGCTGGCCCATCCAAAGGTCAACCGATTATTCACCATCTCTCTGAACGCGGCCTCGCCCTCGGGCGTGGCGTCATCGGTAACAACATCGAAATCCTTCCATATGGCGAGGGCATGGAGTTTTTCCCGGCGAAGGTCGTAGCCTACGACGATGCCTCTGGCGAGCACGAAGTTCAATACTTCTCTGCACCAGACGGCGAAGCCGAGCGCGTGCATCTCTTCCTGTCGACCGTGCGTTGGTTACCCAAGGTTTGGGAGCCGTTTACTGGTGATGTGAAATTACCCGAACCCGACGGCGGGCTCATCTTTGCGCTTAAGCCCATCCCCATCGGTTGCGGCGGCATGCGTGGCGTGCTGCTTCCTGGTGGAAAGCGCGGAGAGGAAATGGTGCGCTACGCGGCGATGCGTCGCGAACGTGAGCGGTGCACGGTTGATGAAATCACTGTCCCAGCTACGGACTTTGAGCGTTCCGCGGGCAAGGGTACGGCCAAGAAGTGGCGACAGTCAATTCGCTTTATCGGTCCTGATTACAAAATGGGTGATAACGTCGGTAAGCTGATGAAACAAATTGGTGAAACTTTGGGCGCGAGCTGCATGAATCGCGACATTGAAATCTTCTGGCCGTCTGACGAGTCGTTCTACTATGGTACCGTGACTGGATTCCGCCCGGATACCGGCGAACATGAGATCGTTTACGATGATGGAAGCAAGGAAATCCTGCAAATCGCCATGCAAACCGTGCGATGGGCCGCTGCACCTATCGTGCGTCGAGGAGGCGCTCCTGTGCCCAAGCCTAAGGCAAAGATTGCGGCGTCTCCGGCGCCCAAGACGAAACCAAAGACATCTTGGATACAATGCGACGCGTGCGAGAAGTGGCGCATCGTGCCTCAAACTTACATGGATACGCTCGGTGATGATGATTCTTGGAAGTGTGCCATGAATCCAGATGCGGCCGCGAGCGCTGAGGGATGCGCGCGCAAGGAAGACAAGGAGTAAAAAGCCAAGTCCGCCTCTACAAAAAAAACTTTTTAGCATTTTAGCGAAAACGATTTAACGACAAAAGGAACAAAAAAGATTTCATGAATCACGTCAATGATGTGTATTAAAACTCGTCTAGTCGTATTATTGTCGCGCTTTACGACGATCACCCTTACCGACGGCGGTGAAACCGCGTTGAATGGTACTAACCGAACGCGACGCTCCGCACGACTGGCATCGACAATACGACAAACGCGAACTTTGCTCTCTCACCAACTGCGTGTCACTCGACTTGCACATGTTACAGATGACGTAATCAATGAAGTAGTGACGCAACACACCCTCGAATACCTTGGGTAAGAAACGTCCCTTGAGCACCAAACGTTGCGTACCGTCGAGCGTCCCGCTGGTACCCAACTCTGCCAGCAAGTATTGAATCACGTGCTCGCTCGGTCGATGCATCGCGGTACAAATCTCCATCAAGTTCGCAAATACAGTCTTCTTCGTCCCTTCACGCAACACTTGCGGGGGCTTGATAATCGTCTTGCTCTTTTCGCTCAACGCCGGGTTCTTTTCGCGTAAAATACCGAAAACCCGTCCGAGCATTTCGTCGTAGTGGTAATCTCTCGTCGTCCCATCCCACGACGTCCCAGAACCAGTATTCGTACCGTCGCGTCCAACATCTTCGTCTTCGTCGTCATCTTCATCCTCTGTCTTCTTCTTCTTTTTAGACTTTTTCTTCTTTCCAAACTCCTCGCCGAGGTCGCCGAGGTCGCCGAGATCGTCATCCCCATCCACTGATTCTGTCTTTTTATCCTTACTCTTCTTCTTCTTCTTCTTACCGAACTCGTCGTCACCGAGAGACAAATCATCCATCGCCGCTTTCGCGTCGTCCACGCCGGCGTCATCCGCGTCGCCGGCGCCGGCGGTGTCGTCGTCTGAAAGTCCGAGGTCTAGGGTCACCTTTTTCTTCTTCTTCTTCTTCATCGCCGTCGGGTCGAAGTCCTCGACCGCGGTTGGGGTTTCGTCGTCACTCATCGCGCGTGAGGTGGTGCGATTGACGATTACGTGCGCGTGAGGGTGGTGACGGCGTGTGACGTCACGCGACGCGTCGCGTTATGAGCGCCTTGTTTGAATGCGTCACAACCCTGAACGCCAAAAAAAAATGACTACATATATTAAACAAATTAAAGCTATCAACGTTTGTACTACATGGTGTCGCGCGCGTCGGGGCGTCGCCGCTCGACCGACGACCATCCGTGTCTACGCCCCAACAATCGCGTCAACGGCGTCATCATTGTCGTCGTCGTTATCTAACACACCACGCTCGGGTCCCAGCATTGCTTAGATTGCGTGCTTTCAAATGCTTTTTCGAGCGCGTCGGCGTGGGCGCGAATGTCGTCTTCGCTCGCCTCCGCCGTCTTCGCGCGAAGCGCCGTAAAGTTTTCTTCCGTGCGCGTCTTCGCCGTAGACTTGACGACGACAGAACATTCGGGTTCTCGCGTCAGCGCCCAACGCACGAGCGCGGGAGCGGGTGCCAAACCAATTTTCTTGGCGTATTCGAGCGTTCGCGCGTCCTCCAACAAACTCCCCACGCCGAGAGGCGAATACCCTTGAATATGAATCCCATGCATCGCGCAAAACTCACGCAGCGCGCGTTGATTAAACCGCGGGTGCAATTCAATTTGATTCACGCTCGGTTTGACCTTGGCATACGACAATAACTCTTCCAAATGCCTAATCTCAAAGTTACTCACGCCGATGGAGCGCGTTTTCCCTCGCTCCAACGCCCGCTCAAACACCCGCCACGTGCGCTCCCGCGCCTCTCGATGCCTCTCGCTCGTCGGCGCTTGCTTAGCCTCACCCGGCCAATGCACCAAGAGCAAATCTGGTGGCCGTCCGAGCCGGTCGACGACGCCATCGATCGCGCGCGACGTCGTCTCTTCGCTCGTCATTTCGTTTGGCGCAATCTTGGACTTCAAAAACACCTCCTTTGCGCACGCGCTCGCGCGCACCGCCTCTCCCACCGAGCGCTCGTTGCGGTAACACGTCGCGGTGTCGATGTGGCGAAATCCCACGACCAGGGCGTCGCGCACGGCGTCGCGGCACACGTCTCCAGCGAGCTTGTATGTTCCAAACGCCAACCGCGGCATCGAGACGCCGTCGCGCAGCGTCACCGTCGCTCGCGCCATCATCACCGCTCGACGACGACGACGACGACGATAACGACGACGACGGCCGGTGCGCGACGACGACGACGGCGGCGCACCACGCGCGGTCCTTTGACGCGTAACGACGTGATGATTGGCCAACTGTCGCCAAAAGTCGTCGCGACCGTCGCCGCCGCCGTCGTCGCAACCGCCGCCGTTCGATGCGCCAGTGGTAACGCACGCGTACCGCGCGATGGGGAACCAGCACTCGGCGCCGCCGCGCGCGCACGTGACGGATGTGTTGTCGCAAGATTTACCGAATCTCGTCGTGAAAACGAACGCCACGGCGCCCGGTGGGCGGTTTTTAAAGTCGATTACGTGTCGCGTGGACGACGACGAGGACACAGATGAGCATCCGGGGACGTCGCTGGCGTTGGTGAAGGTGTACGTGAAGCGGCCGGGGAGGTTTCCGGATTTGAGACGGCATGAACGTGAGATTGATTTGATTTACGCGGCGCTGACGCGAGGAGACTCCGCGCCGCATTGTTGGCCGTATACGCGCGCGTTGGAGACCTCACGCGCGGTGTACTTGATGCGGCAGTACTGCCACATGACGTTGTATGATCGATTGAGTGCGCGACCGTTTCTAAGCGAGTGTGAACGGGCGTGGGTGGCGTATCAGGTGTTGTTGGCGACGCGCGACTCGCACGCCGTCGGCGTCACGCACGGAGACATCAAGTGCGAGAACGTCCTCATGACGTCATGGGGGTGGTGCTTTTTAAGTGATTACGCATCGTATAAACCGAGTGAGATACCGGTTGATAATCCTTCAGAGTTTACGTACTTTTTTGATAGCGGAGGACGACGTCGATGTTGCATCGCGCCTGAGCGATTTTCAAATGAAAATCGAAGTCGGTCGTTGGAAACCATGCTGGATGAGACGCCGACAAAGGTGGATCCGAGTGCGGATATTTTCGCCTTGGGATGCACGCTCGCAGAGTTGTTTATGGATGGTAAGGCGTTGTTTGATTTATCCGAAGCGTTACAATATCGTCGGGGCGAGTACGATCCTCGCGAAGCGCTCGAGGCGGGCGTAAAGGATGACTTGGCGCGTCAGATGATCATGTCTATGGTTTCCATCGATCCGAGCGCGCGTTTGAGTGCACGCGAGTACTTGGAACAGTACTATCGTTCACGATTGTTTCCGTCGTACTTTGAGCGCGTGCACGAGTTTAGCGCGCAATTTTTACATTTGGATGCAAATGGGAAAATTGACGCCATCGACACCGAGCTGGATGATTTACTCGCCACCATCGTGCGCGTTGAAAGTGGAATGGACGCCATTGAGCGTGCGTCGACAACGGAAGATGCCGTGGCGATGGCGATGAAATCGCGAGTAAAATGTCCGGGCGTGCATCTCGTCGCCGCGCACGTGTGTTCGGCGATTCGAGGCGCGACACTCGTGAGCGCTCGCGTGCGAGCGTTGAAACTGTTACGCAGGCTCAGCGTCATCGCCACGGACGAGTGCGTACTACAATTGATGTTGCCGTTCTGTGTGAGCTCATTGCAGGACGCGGCGGCGATTGTGCGCGCAGAGGCGTTGCGCGCTATCGCCGACATTTTAACCGCTGTCAACGAAGTTCCACAAAGCGAGTTTGGATTGTTCCGCGAATACATCTGGCCAATCTTAAGCAACGCCGCAAGTGATTCGGAAATATTAGTAAGAATAGCCCTAGGAGAGGTCTTGGCCGAGCTCGCGCGCTTGAGCGTGGAGTTTTTGCAGCGCGCCGTCGCAAGCGGCGGCGTGGGCGGCAATCCCATTAGTTTTGACGACGAAATGCTCGTCATTCGAAACACAGTTCGGAGCGTAATTCTTAGCATGCTCACGCCTGAACATCGTAACGGCAAGAGTCCAGTTGCCGAAAAAGCGATGTACGAAGTGCTCTTGATGAATTCATCGCAGCTTGCGGAATTCTTTGGCAGAGACGATGCAAATAACTTTCTCATGCCGCTGTTGATAACGTGTTTGAATTCGCCGTCGCCGCAGTTGCGGTGCGAGTTTTTCAAGCACATCGCGGGTGTCGGTAGAGTCGTCGGTCGCGCATCGTGCGAGCTTGTACTCGTACCTTGTGTTGATCGATGTTTACTCGACGTGCAAGACGCCGTGGTGTCTTGTGCATTGCGATGTATGACGACATTGATTGCCCCAGACGTGAGAGAAAAGCCGCAGCGCGCCGAAGTGGCATCGCTCGGCAAGCACGCCATCGTAAGTATCGCGAAATCTGCCGCGCCACTCATGTGCCACCCTTCGACGACGGTGCGGAACGCAGCATTCGAGTTTTTCGCAACCGCGGCGCGATGTATGGGTGTTGTCGATGCGTTTACGTCGCTCTCGCCTGTGGTGGCGCCGTTTGTGGACGCGTCAGAACCGAATCGCGCCAAGCTTCTGCGCGTGGCGCCCGAGTATTTGAGTCAGCCGGATGTGTTGGCGATGTGCGTATACCCTCCGCCATCTCGAAGCGCGTTCGAGGCGGCGTTGGAGCAGGCCACGGGTTTGCGAACGGCGGCAGTGTTTGCGGCGGCGCGGGCGCGCATCGACAGACCGTCAGATTTGGAAAATCAGGACCCCGAAGACAACGTCCATGGCGGATACAGCGCGAGGGATGACGACGCGGATGCGGCGAGTTTGAAAGCCATGATGTCTTATATTAAGGCTCTCGCGAACGCGCGACGATTGAGATCGAGTGCGTCACCTAGTGAAGGTGCCGCGTCGCAGCAGACGAAACCGACGCGCAATCGGTCGTCCCGGCCGCCGAGTTTTATCGACGAAGGCGACACGTACATGTCGGATTCCGACGTTAACGACGCATGGTCGACGATCTTTGGCGCGAAGACTCCGCTGGTGGTGCCACAGGACGCTCGGGTGATTTCGTTGCGCGAAACGCGCGAAAACCGAGGCGTTGACGTTGCGAGCGGCAGCGTCGTCGACGCGTTGTCCGCCGCCGTGAAAAACATGGGCGTAAATAGATTCAAATCAATCGGAGGAGCGCCGGAAGTTGACACCGCCGCAGCAACTTCTATGAGCGACGACGACGCATGGACTCCGAGAGGTGTGCTTGTGGCGCATTTACTCGAACATCGCGGCGCGGTGTCCTCCATCGCCGTCGACCGCGGCGAAGTCTTCTTTGTCACTGGCAGCGATGACGGGAGCTGTAAGATTTGGGATTCTCGTCGCATTGAAAAAGACGTGTCGTTCAAGTCACGCTTGACGTATGCGTCTCAGGGTGGGAAAGTCACTTGCGTCACTTCGACGTCGGACTCGCATATTGTGAGTGGAAGCGACAACGGTACGGTGCACGCGTGGCGCGTTGAGTATACAACTCGAGACGCAACAAAATCAGCGGGAAAGCAAGTGCCAGACAAGTACACTGGCGCAGCAGAAATTCGCCACGTAAATAAATCGGAAGGCGCCATCGCCGCGTTGGCGTGCTTGGATGAACACGTCGTGTGCTATGTGACGCAAAGTGGTGGAGTTTACGGATGGGATTACCGAGCGCCGCGAGACGCGTTTAGAATTCCACTCAATCCAAAGCTTGGCGTCGTATCATCGATCGCGCTGGACGCGCAGCACACATCTTCATGGCTCGTGGCGAGTACCGCAAGTGGTGCTATGAGCTTGCTTGACATGCGTTTCCAAACCATAGTGCAAGAGTGGAGTCATCCATCTCGAGGCGTAGGCGTAGACGCCATGGTGGTGGCCACGCAGCCGACGCGTCAGAGTTTATCAGGTGTCATCGGTCGACCGCTCGTGTGGTGTGCCGCTGGCCACGATGAAGTTGCGCTTTGGGATGTCGCTGACGGCGGATGTCTTCGCATTTTACGCACGTTGCGCGGACAAGGTGCGGCACTGGATGCCGCGGCTCGTGCGCCGCCGAGCGCCATGGATGCGAACGGTCGCCTGCGCGCACTGCGTTCCCAAAGCGCGCACGTGTATTCGTCTACGCTCACAAGCTCGGCTTACGGCACATTTAGCGAAGACCTACGTGCAGATGAGTTATTATCCACGGTGTCTAGACCACCGGGCGTGCGAGCGCTCTTGACGCTTCCCAACGGGGCGATAGTTTCTGGGAGCACCGACGCGTGTATTCGCGTGTGGCACCCGGGTGACGCCGCGAAATCACGCGTAATGTCTGGCAAGATCTCTGGCCCACGTCCAAAGTTTTCTGAAAAGTCATTCAACGGCGTGGTACTGCAGCAAGAAACGCCCGTGCCGGCGAAGCCGCAGACGCAGGCATCCGCGGCGCACGAACGCCACGACTCACATCGAGACGCAGTCCTCGCCTTGGCTACAATTTCTGGTACATCTGGAAAGATGCTCATCTCTGCCTCGCGCGACATGAGCGTTAAACTATGGAAATAATGTCTTACTCTGTTTGGCGTATCATGATTCCGCGCCTTGTATTACTATATGTCCGCCTCGCCGACAAAGCGCAGCAGCACGTCTCAAAGCCGACGCTCTCCTCACACATCCGCGCGTCGCGCGCGTGACGTGGACACTCACGCGATTGTAACACAGTAATAATGTATGGCGTATCTGCATCGACGTCGCGCGCCGCGCCCGCGTTCGCACGAACGCCGGTGCGTCGCCCCGCTCGAGCGTCGCGGCTAAACCTCTCGCGCGGGTCGCGCGAGACACCACGCGCCAGCGCGTCAACAGCCGACACCCGTCTCACGTCTTGGCTCAAAGAAAACGACGTCGAAGGCAAAGCTATTGAAATTGCCTACGTTGGCGGCACGAAGGATGACGCTGAAACCGCTCGAGGTGTGGTAGCGCGCGCGAACATCAAAGCCAATGACGAGCTCGTGCGTCTACCTCGACGCAGCGCCCTAGTCGTTACCGAAGGCATGGCAAATCCGCACCCAGAGTTTATTTCCGATGCGTTATGGGACGCCGTAGGTGAGGAGAAGTGGGCGTTTCGTGTGGCGCTGGTGTTGCTTCGAGAGTACGCACTCGGGTCGGAGAGCGCTTTCGCGCCTTACATCGCACAACTCCCTGAAGTGTTCAATTTGATTGGCTCTTATAGCGATAGCGAAGTTCGTGCAATGCAGTACACGTTGGCGGCGAAACTGCAGGGAGATCAGCTTGGAGAGAACGCGGAGGCGATTAGATTGGTGAGACGTCACGCGGCGACGACGAGCGCTTTAGCGACGATGAGCGACGAGCGTATCGTATGGGCTTTGGATTGCGTTCGGTCGCGAGTATTTAGCGGAAGATTGGTAGATGATGCAAAGCTGAAAGCCAAGCTTTTGCCGCGATCGCTCGCGGTGGGCACTGCTTTTGCAACATTTTTGACGGCGCCAAGCGCCGAAGGTCGATGGCTCGCAGTCTTTGCCGTTTTAGCGCTCACTGTGTTCGATAGCGCGCAGAACAACGAGCGTGATAGCGCGTTGGCGTATGTATTGATGCCATTGATTGACATGGTGAACCACAAGACGATGTTGAAGACGGAATTCGAGTTTTCAGGAGGCGCTTTTGTGTTGCGTGCGCCGCAAGACTACGCCGCGGGGTCAGAGGTGTTCATTTCATACGGTGTATTGAACAACGACGAATTGGTGACGCGTTATGGATTCGTAGACGCGGAGAACGTTGCTGATATTTACCGTTTCGAGGGGTTACTACCGTATTTGCAGGCGAATCACGATGCCATGAAGCGGGCGCTCGGCGCCGACTCTTCTCGACTGGCCAACCTCAAGCGTACGCACCCGGCGCTCGATGAGGCTTTATGGAATGGCAACTTCATCTCTGACGGTAATGCCGAAGATAAGTTACTTTGGGCTTTGCGTGCGGTATTAGCTACCCCCGAAGAGTTCGCTGCCGCGAATGGTGTTGAAGGATTCAAGCTCGGCGGGGGCGCGCCTGAAAAGCGCGCGGCGCAAGCGATTCGCGCCGCGGTTCTTTCGCGCCTCAAGGATTGTCCGACCACGTTAGAGGAAGATTACGAACAGCTCAAAAACGCAAAAGAAGGAAATATGCGCACCGCAATTGCCTATCGCATCCGTAAGAAACGCATCTTGACAGATGCGGCTAGAATTTACGACGTCGGCGGCGCGTAAAAATGTGGACAGAACATGTTTAGACGCGCCCACTTTCGGACACCCATTGTAATCCAAAACACACACGCAAACATATATACGCGCGCGCGGTAATAAAAAGCACGAGCACTCACGCACACGCTTGCGTAACATCTAGAAAATTATCTACTACAACTTGTTTAAAGCTTCACCGCCTTGAGCAAACCAGCCAACTCATCCTCCTCCTCCACCGTTCGCACTTGCACCTTCCCGCGCTCGAGCAACTCCAACGCCTTTGTGATCATATCCACCTGCGCCTTGGCGTACCTCGACGTCTTCGGCAACGCCCGCATCGCGCTCAATCTATGCTCCAGCGCAAACTTCCGCCCCGCATCCGTCGCGCTCGACGTCACGCACGCCCCCAGCGGCGTCCGAGCCGCCTCCGCCTTGTCCTCGTCGTCATCCGACGCGCACGCGCGATGCCCCCGTCGACGCCCATCCTTCCCCGCGCACGTCCACGTCGCAAACTCCTCGCGCGCGCGGCGTTGCCGACGCCCGACGACGCCGGCGATGCGCGACGCGCGAGGCGCGCGACGCGACATCAGCGTCATCGTCATCCCCGACATCGACGCACCACCACCGACGCTGACGCGCCGCCGTCGACGATCACCGCGCGACGGCGCAACGCCCGGATCACTCGCCGCCCCATCGTCGTCGTCCGCGTCCGATCCCGACCGCATGACGACGCGACGGCGACCGCGAGTGACGACGCGCGCCACAGTTGACCACGATGATGACGACGATGATGATGTCACCATCGATGCCGCCGCGCGCCGCCGCCGCCGCCGCCACCGTCGTCGATCGCGCGCGATTGAGGCGTCGAACGCGACGCGCACCCACGATCGACGCCAACGCCGATCGACTCCACCGCGCTCGATGCGTCAATCGCGCGAATCGACGACGGGTCGCATCGTCCGAGACGCCCATCGACGCCGACGCCGACGCCGACGCCGCGGCCGACGCGCAGGCGTTGAAAGCTGCCATGCGCGCGGCGGCCGAAAGCGAATCTCAAGGCTACTCCCCTGGCGCCGGCATCGGTCTAAGTAAATCCCCCGACGAGCAGGCGCTCGCGGCGTACGCGGACATGATTAACACCAGTCCGCGCGCCGGGGCGCTGGACGACGACGACGTCGAGGCGCTCGCGAGCGGTGGGCGCATGGATGCGCGCGCGAGGCGCCGAACGCGCGGAAGTTTCGTCGATGATGTGCAGGAGCTGTTCAAGGCGCTCTTCGGCGGCGCGCACATCGTTCGACGCGACGAATGATTCGACGGATAAAGATGGGTGACGAATGATGTGGTTGTCAGTGCTCGACGCCAAAGATGTCGTCGTCGTCGTCGTCGTCGTACGCGCTGTCGTGGAACGGCCGCGTCGTCACCGTCGGCGCCTCGCGCGCGGTCGTCACCGTGGGTCGTCACACGGCGTGCGAGCTATGCGTCGGGGACGGCGACGCGACGGTGTCGAGACGGCACGCCGAGTTTCGCGTCGACGCTCGAGCCGGGGCGTTGGAGGTGCGCGACCTCGGGTCGACGCACGGCACGCGCGTCGTCGTCGATGCGTCGACGCGCGAGGCAAAGGCTGGGGCGCGGGTGTGCGTGCTCGAGGGGTCGTCGTCGACGGAGGGAGGCGCGGGGCGCGAGGTGGTGCTGGGGAAAGGGGCGACGCGCGTGCGCGCGACGGCGACGTCGGGCGACGGCGCGGAGGCGTCGACGGATGATGAAGGGAGCGCGACGGAGCCGGATGAGGATGATGGTGCGGTGCGACGTGTGATTGTGGATGATATGGGTGAGCTCACGCAGGCGCGGTTGAAACGGAAAACGCGAGAGCCGACGCTGGGGGAGGCGGAGTTGGTGTACGGCGAGTTGGTCGTTCGAGACGCGGGCGCGGGCGCGGGCGAGGCGACGACGACGACGACGACGACGACGACTCCGTCGTCGCCTTTGCGAGGTGTGAACTTTAAAACGTTTAAGAAACAAAGTGTGGCGGGGATGAAGACGACGTCTGCGCGGCGAGCACCTGCAGAGGCGTATGCGTCTGTGTACGAACACGAGCGACCGATGACGGAGGACGAACGCGAGCGAATGAAGAACGACGCGCGCGCGGATGAAGAAGCCGATGATTTGTTCGCCATGGGGTTGCCCTCAGACGCCAAAGCGAAACGCAAAGCGCCTGTGGCGAGAAAGAAGAAGCTTTGATGATATGATATGATACCATGTACAACGATTCTGTAGCCATGTATTTTACAATGCACTAAATTTACTAGAGGATGAAATCGACGACGCCGGCGACGTCGTCATCTCTCATGTCACTCAAATCGTGATTCGCCGCGACGTAATGAGTGGCAGCACTCTTAGCCACCGCATCGAACGCTGCTCGAATGCGCGCTGAGTGATCGATGATTGTGTTGTCATCGTAAGGGACGTACTCATCCTGCGTAGAGACGACGAGCCGAACGTCGACGTTCGCGCACGTCGTCAATGTCGCAATCTTATTCATCGCCCCTGCATCGCTAGATGAAGAGCCATCGAATATATCGAGGCTAAACCAATCATCATCACCGTTTCGCCCCGCGAGAGACATGAAGCGGCGCGCTGTAGTTGGTACGCCATACGTCCCGGGCGTGTCGCTCGGCATCAAATCTGTCGGCGAAGCCATGCTCTCCGCCAATCGCACAGCTTCGCGCATAACCTCCACGCCATTGTCGTGGTCATACCAATCTCGGTCACTCACACCAGCCTGCAACACGATACGTTCGATCTTATCAATCAACCCCGCGTCCTTCGTCGTACGCATGAGGTGACAAATGCTTTGACATCCCGTCGAATGGCCGAGCAGCGTAAACTTTTCCACACCAAACTTCTCCGCCACCGCGCGTACGATCATTGCAATCTCTTCCGCGTCGGAATCCAAGTCACCAACCGTTCCATATCTCTCATACGACGATGTTAACTCGAATCGCACGAGCTTGACGCCGCGCGCGCGACACGCCTCCGCCAACGCGCTCGTCGGCGCGACGTACGCCAAGCTCTCCGGCCCATCCGTGAGCCCAGGCACGACCACCACCGCGCGCGCACACCGCGCCTCCGTCGAACCACCAACATCTATCGCGTACCCCGCGCGTGCGTCGCCGTCGTCCATATCCGCCACGACATCGCCCCACGTCTGCATCGCCGCGCGTGCACTTTTTCGCGTCGCTTCGCCTTTTTCGCGTCGCCTTATCCACTCGCGCCCGCGCCCACCGCCGCCGCCGCGCGTCCGTGCGCGCAGTTCGCGCGCGCCGCGCCCTTTAGGTACCCTAAATCCAGCCGCTCGAACGCGCGCGCGCGCACGAATCGCCGTCGCACCGACCTTGGCGCGCATGCGACTGACGTCATCATCACTCTCTGACGCGCGACTGTCATCCGTCATCATGTACACGCTCAACGCGTCCACCATCGCCATCCGACCCGCCGCGCGCGCGCCGCGCGTGGCGCGACGATGCGCGGCGCCGGCAGCGTCGCCCGCGCGCGCGACGCGCACCGCGATCGTCGCCGGTGCGGCGCACAAGGATGCCGATGTGTTGAAGACGCTCACGTTGAGCGCGCCTGCGGCGATCGCCACGGCGTACGCGGCGGATGCGCACGCCGCGGTGGACCAAGTCGCCAGCGCGTTCGCGGCGTATGGACACTATCTCGGTTTGGTGCTCGTCGTCGGCGCGCTGACGACGGAGAAGTGGACGGTGAAGGCGAACATGACGGAGGCGGAGGAGACGCGTTTGGTCATCGCCGACAGCGTGTACGGCATCGCCGGTATCTTGGTGTTGTACACTGGGTATTTGCGCGCGACGGAGTACGGTAAGGGGTGGGAGTTTTACTCGCACGAGCCGATTTTCTGGGTGAAGATGTGGTTGTTCACCGTCATGGGGTCTTCGTCTTTGTTTCCGACGATTAAGATTATTCAACGCGCGGCGGCGAAAGCCAAGGGTGATGTTGAACCCATGTCGGAAAAGCTCGCGAACAGAATCACCAAAGTGGTGAACGGTGAATTGCTTGCGGTGTGCTCTATTCCCTTGGCGGCGGCGTTGATGTCTCGTGGGGTGGCGTACGCGCCGGATATGTCGTGGCAAGTCGGCGCGGCGCCCATCGCGCTCACATCCGTCGCGTTGGGCGTCAAGTACGTCAAGGAGGCGTTGACTTGGGAAGAAGATACCGCGTAAATCGTCGCTAGATCGCACTACTTATATTGCTATTTATTCATTCTCTGTCTAAGCTATTGGGAAACTTTGCTTACCTACGCCGCCGCGAAGCGTTCATCATCGAAACAACGGCGTCGGCTTGGATGATTTCGACTTTTTCTTCTTCGCAGCATTCGACGATGTCGGCGGCGTATACGTCGGCCGGACGGCATCCATATCTTTCGCGTGTCGCTTCTTGGTGTTTGCCGCCGCCGTCGCCGCCTTGTTCGGGTTGGCTGGTTTTAATCCCACGCCCTTGCTCTTCGTGCGCCCGACGTCTCGCTCAAAAATCGCTACGAAAAATCCCTCCATATCATCATCTATCGGATCCGCGCGAATCAAACATTTCGCTTCGGCATGTGATAACCCATCGATAGGGATTCCGCGACGGTGCCATTTTGGGAGGGCGTGCGCGAGGCGAAAACCATGTCTCTTTGCAGCGTCCATGACATCACGGACGACTTCTTCGTTCTCCTTGGTGTGAACGCTACACGTACTATATGATATGCGCTCGACTTCCGGAAATCCAAACGCGTGCCTCACGGCTGACTTTTGAAACGCCGCCAACTTATCGATTCGTTCATCGTCTAAATCATCATCGTCGTCGTCGCTGTCGTCGGCATCGCCGAGCGCGTGGCGCAACATGATGTCGCCGCGGTTCACTTCAGTTCCCGATCCCGAACACGACGGGTCGAGAAGAAGCGCACGCACGCTCGCGTACGTCTCTGCCTCAGGATCAACAGTTAGAAAGTCTTGGCACTTGGCGCGAATGATGCCATCACTCCCAGTCGTCTTAGCGTTTTCTTTGAGACGCTTGAGCCGCTGCGCGTCAGCATCGAACGCGTACACGCCTCCTTCTTTGCCAACCATCGCCGCCAGTTGCGTCGTCTTATTTCCAGGCGCAGCACAACCGTCGATACACGCCCATCCCTTTTCAGGATTTAACGCTGCAGCGGGTAGACAACTCGCACGCCCTTGAAGCACGACGCTTCCATCCTTGACCAACGCGTGCGCGTGTAAATCCGTACCAGCCGGGAACACAAGTAACGTATCAATCAAGCCATCCACCGCGCATTCGTAGCCATCCTCACGAAACGCATCCAACGCATCGTCAACCGAAATCTTCAATGTATTCACGCGCGCCGTGCGCGAGTATCGTACCGTCCCACCGTTATCTGGTGAAAAGCGTTCCGCAAAAGCCGCCGCCGTCGTCACCTTCGCCTTAGCCATTGCCTTCTCGAGCGCCCGCGTGAGTGCATCGACGTGCTCAGGCGTTAAAATATCTCCACCATCACGCCCTCGCCAATTCGTGAGCTGCCGCGACGCTCCGAAGAGTAACTCGTACGCGTACACAAAGCCGTCGCCTCTCGCGCGCCACTCGGCTGCGGTCAAGCCGTCTCCTCCCGCGCCTTCGTCCGCGCCCATGACGGCCGCTAAATCTCCACCGATGCTGCGAAACAACGACTTCATCGCCCGCACGTGCTTGATGGTCTCCATCACCACCGCATGCGTGGCCTTCTTATGCTTGACCGAGGCGGCGAGCGTGAGCGCTTTAATGCTCGAACCCTTCCTCTTCGCCGACGCCGAGCGCAAAAGCGCCCCGACTATCGCACCCGCATCCGCGCGCGTTTCCAGCAGCGTCTGGGCGTCCGGTTTACGCCGCTTCCCCATCGACCGCGCGCGGCGAGTTCTAAAGCACGTGGTTGAGAAAAAGTACTTTTTCCTTCTACAGAGAGCGCGCCGAGCGCGAGGGCGCTGTTTGTTTTGAGTTTATACGTCGTTGGATACGTGCGTTGCATCAAAAGGCGGCTATGGACTAGGAGACTCACACGTATTAAGCACGGCTTGAGTTTGCACCGCGGCATCAAGGGCGCTGGCATCGCCGAGAGAACTCGCGCGCTTGAGCGACGCCAACGCAAGCGTCAAATGACGAATAGCGTCGGCGCGAGCGCGAGCGGCAGCGTCTGGGGAAGATTCTCGAGATTTCGCTGCTAAAGCTGCATCTATCTTGAGTGACGTATCGCGCAAAAGTTGTCCGGCAGTTTTTTTGGGGGCGGCAAACATGGACGTAGTGAATGGATCCACGTCTTCGGCGTCATTGGATTTCGTCATCGCGAACACCGGGCGAGGAACCGTGAGCGTAACTTTCTCGAAACCATCCACAAATGGCGGCAAAGCAGACGGACCTGGCGCTGCACTTACATTCTTTTCGATCGCCGGCTTAAGAGGTTCCGACGCCCAAGTATCCTTGACGGCGCGTTTTTTGTCTTCATCATCGACGCTTGACTCAGCGGGAGCTTCAGCGTCGCCGCGACTTTTGCTTCGCAATCTTGGTACGACGAGTCGGTCTTTCCCTCGCGCTGCCGATGTCGCTACTGATGTTGCAAGACTATCGTTCGTCGTATCTAGTAACGACGTTGCCGCCATAGCTTTCGCACGTGCGATTAAATGTCTCACTTGAATCCCGGGCGGCACGCTTTGTAACCGACTCATCACAGAACCAAAGTCATGCATGGAGAGAATATCGTCTCGCATCGACAGCAACACGCTCACCGCCACGCCTTCATAAACGTCACGCGACGAAAAGTCTTCGGCGCCCCCGCGCGTGCCGTTGGCGATGGCATCCATGAATGCGTCCCACAAAATCATCACGTCTTCGTGGTGAAATTCCCGACCAAATCCCAAGCGAAGCCAACGAAGCAAGTACAATTGCGGCTCCACCTCGAGCGCCGCGAGCTTCTGCGCCAGTGCGGCATCAATATACACCAATGCCTTTTCTATGCGTCTAAATGCAGCGTTAATTGGCGACGACGGTGTGGATGCATCTTCGTAATACGTTGCCAACCGCAAACGCTTGCGGTCGCCCGCCGAGTCCGAAACGCCACCCTCTACATCCCCCATGAACGCCTCAAACATCCCATACGCGTCGTGCTCGAGAAACAACACGTCATCCTCCGTCGCGCTCTCGATTTCTTCTTCAGTAAATCCCACCGTGGGCGACGCCGACGACGTCGAAGCGCGTCCTCCGCGTCCGTCTCTCGCGACGTCAAACACCATCGCCGCCACCTCGTGCATGCCCTGTCTATACCCGCGTCGCGCGCTCTTCTCCCCGTGCACAATCAACACCCGCATCAACGCTTCGATACTCTCCACATCTCGCCCGCGCCCATCGCCCTCAATCACTGGCAAGCGCTCAACATCCATGCTCACGGCGCGCGCGAGTTCGCGTCGGTCGCTCGACCAAGACGCGCGTTCACCACTCACATCCGCTCTCGCGCGCTCATACGTCATCCTCCGCATCGCGCGCGCGCGCGGAGACTCCGTCCCGAGCAGTGCGTGCGCCCAGCGCCGCGCGCGAGCGCGTACGACGTCGTCATCGCGGCGATAATCCATCGATCGATCGATTGATTCGCGGTGATTAATCCAAAACCAAATCCAATCGCCGCGTCGTTCTCGCGACACCGCTCGCCGCCGCGCTCGCTGCGCGCGCGAATGACTCGACGCACTTAGTCGCACCGCACGGCGCGCGAAAGGCGCTCGAACGATGTCGCGCGCGCGCGTCGCCGTGTGTGGTGTTCGAGAGACTCACGCCAACTGTCGGCACATCGCCCACGCAACATGCACCGCGCGTCGCGCGCGCACACGCACGCGTGACCGCACGGACGATCGCACACACGCATCGCCGGTCATCGGTATCGCGCGCGGCGGCGACGGCGGCGTCATGGCGCCGCGCATCGCGGGCGACCGCGTGCTCAATGTGGCTGAGAAACCATCCGTCGCGCGAGAAATCTCCCGCGTGCTGTCGAACGGACACGCGCGTTCGCGCGAGGGCGTGTCGCGTTTTAACAAGGTGTGGGAGTTCCCGTACGTCGTGCAAGGGAGGCAGGTGACGATGGTGTTTACGTCGGTGATAGGACACTTGAGTAATTTTGAATTCGAGCCGGGCGTCGCGCGTTGGAACGACGTGGACCCAAAGGATTTATTTCATTGCCGAGTGACCAAGACGGTGGCGAATGATAAGGTTGACGTTGCAAATAATATAAAACGCGAGTCGCGCGGCTGTCAGAGTTTGATATTGTGGTTGGATTGTGATCGTGAAGGGGAGAATATAGCGTTTGAGGTGTTGCAAACGTGTCGAGAGGCAAACGCGCGGATGGTTGTTTTACGCGCGAGGTTTTCGGCGTTGAGCCGCGCGGATGCGGATAGGGCGTTGAATAATTTAGTAGTTCCGAATGAGTTCGAGGCAAAGGCGGTGGATATGCGCATGGAGTTAGATTTGAGATTGGGCGCGGCGTTTACGCGATTTAATACGTTGGCGTTACAACGCGCCGGGGTGAATTTACCAGTCGATGATCGTGGGAAATCTGTGGTGTCGTACGGACCATGTCAGTTTCCTACGCTTGGGTTCATCGTTCAGCGCAAGTGGGATATCGACGCGCACGTGAGTGAGGATTTCTGGGCGATTAAATGTTCGCACGAGCGCGCGGGAACCACGGCGCAATTCGAGTGGCGCCGCGGACGTTTATTTGACCACGGATTTGCAAATAATTTATTCGACATGTGCACCCGGGCAAACATTGCCACTGTGATTGATGTCGATGGTCAAGAAAGTAAACGATGGCCACCACATCCGTTGAATACGCTCGAGATGCAAAAGCGCTTGAATCGCGTGTTGCGCATTTCACCCGAGCAAATTATGAAAATTGCTGAAGATTTATACAATGACGGTTTCATTTCATACCCGCGTACGGAGACGGATAAATTTCCCGACAATTTCGATTATGACGGTACTCTAGCCGACATGGCGCAGCACGCGCAGTTTGGGTTCTATGCGAATGGATTAATCAACGGGCGCTTTCGTCGTCCACCCGGCGGCGGCAAGGATGACAAGGCGCACCCTCCCATTTATCCAACCAAACTCGCCGACGACGCGGCGTATGCGAAGATGCGATCGAAGAATGTAAATATGTCAAAGGTGTACGAATTCGTCTGCCGACATTTCTTGGCGACGTGCTCGCATCCAGCGGTGGCGATGAAGACGCACGTCGACATCGACGTCGCCGGGGAGGCGTTTCGCGCGACGGGAGTGATGATTCGCGAACGGAATTATTTGGACATTTACGGCCCTGGTCCGCCCGAAGGCCCGAGATTAGCGCCCACGTACGATAACTGGGGTAACAGTACGTTGCCCACGTACGAGTCGGGCGAGCAGTTCACGCCGGTGTTGAATTTCCATCAAGGCGCGACGCGTGCGCCAGATTATTTGAGCGAAGTCGACTTGTTGTCGCTCATGGAATCGCACATGATCGGCACCGATGCCACGCAAGCACAACACATAGAAAAGGTTGTAGGAGAACGCGGGTACGCGCGCAAGGTGGGTGACAATCGCTTGACGCCCACGGAGCTTGGGGAGGCGTTGGTTTTGGCGTATGACAGAATGGGCGTCGCGGACATGTGGCTGCCGACAAAACGCGCTGAAATGGAGCGTGACGTCGACGCAGCGGCACATAATAGATTAAACCCAGCAGAGGGATTGCAAAAGCATTTAGACACCATGCTTGATGCGTACACGCGATTAGATCGCGCGAAGAATACGCTCACATCAACAGTTGGCTCGTTTATGGATGGCGGGCAGGCAGCGGGCGGCGGCGCGAACGCACCCGCTCGAGGCGCACCGCCGGCACGCAACGCAGGTGACATCGTTGGCGATGTGAGACACTGTCCAGGGTGCGGGGGTACGTCAAAGCTTTATTCGACGCAAGGCGCGCGCAACATTCCAAAGTTTACGGTGCAATGCGACGTCCAGCATTGCGCGCATCGAGTCACGTTACCATCGTGCACGCGCCGCGGCGAGGTCGAACATGAGTCGTGTGGTCAATGTCGCGGACAGTTATGTTCGTTTCGGTTTGCGGAAGTGTTTCTTCCTATTGGTTTCCAACACATGGTTCGATGGACGGGATGCGTGTTTTGCTCGCGTGATTTTGCCGAGTTTGCGCGCGCGTGTCAAAACGACGAACCGGCGCCCCGCGCATCTCCTGTTCGTCAAGCCGCGCCCGCAGCAGCTGCCCGCGGCGGTCGCGGCGGCCGTGGCGGTCGCGGTGCTCGTGGGGCTGGTCGCGCCACGCCCGCGGGACGTCGACGAACACGCGCAGAACGCGATGCGCCCGCCGGCGGTGCGAACGCATCCCGCCCATGTTACAAATGTGGCGAACAAGGACATTGGGCTGCCAATTGCCCCAACGGCGGATGATTGCGCACGCGTATAGGATTGATTTGTTAACACTTCGCGCCGTGGCTGACGAAGACTAGAATAGTAGACACGATGAATATGAAATACGAATACGAAACGCAAGGAAAAATGTCAAAACGCGGCGCCAGAAAACGTCGCGCCAGAAATCGACGCGCGAGTCGCCGTCGCCGTTCGACACGCGCGTCGGCGAAACGTTATCAATCATGCCCCCACGCACGCGCACATCGTCGCGCACGCCGTCCAAGGCGTCGTCGCGCGCCAAGTCCCCGGCAAAGACTCAGTCTCGCCAAGCCGCAAAGCCCAAAGCCAGCGCGCGAGTGAAGAAAGCGCCCGTCACGCCCATCGCGCCTGCTGCGGCGATGCATTACGAGTTCGGTGGCCCCATTGGTGCCGGTGCAATCACGCTCGTGCTTCCGCTGGTGTGCTACTTTCTCGTGTACGCGTGCAACGAAGACGGTTGCGCGGCGGTGGGCGACGTCGCGCGCCACGGTCTCGCCTCTTTACCCGGGTTTCCCACGTCCATGCCGCTCTTCGACGCACAAGGCGCGGTGATGGCGCTTGGATGGATGGCGTTTACTATCATCGCGCACGTGGCGTTGCCTGGGATCGAAAAGCAAGGCGTGGTGCTCCCAGACGGGTCGAGGTTGACGTACAAGTTGAACGGGTTTCGCGTCTTCGTAGCGACGTGCGTCGTCGGTGCGATCGGTACGCATGCAGGCGTGATTGACTTGACGCTGGTGCATGAAAAGTTCTTATCAATGCTCACGGCGATGATTGTGTTTTCGTATGCGTTGTCGACGTACTTGTACGCGAGCTCGTTTGGGCGCGGGAAGATGCTCGCCAAGGGTGGCGACAGCGGTAACGCTGCGTACGACTACTTCATCGGTCGTGAGTTGAATCCGAGATTGTTGAATGGAAAGTTTGATTTGAAGGTGTTTTGCGAGCTCACGCCCGGGCTGATTGGGTGGTTGTTGTTGGATTTAGGATTCGCGGCGAAGGAGTACGCGACGTTTGGCGCCGTGTCGCCCGCGATGGCTTTGGTGTGTGCCTTCCAAGGTGCTTACGTCATCGATGCGCTGTGGAATGAACCAGCGATTTTGACCACGATGGACGTCACCACGGACGGCTTTGGTTTCATGCTTGCGTTTGGGGATTTGGTTTGGGTACCGTTTACGTATTCATTGCAGTGCCGTTACATTCTCGAGCATCCACAAGCATTGTCAAATGCGCATTTGGCACTCGTGCTGCTCGTGCAATGCGTCGGGTACGCTATATTCCGCGGCGCCAACTCGCAAAAGAACTTGTTCCGCACGAATCCGAACGACCCGCGCGTGGCGCATTTGAAGACGTTGCAAACCAAGCGCGGCACCAAGCTCATCGTCAGCGGCTGGTGGGGCATTTGCCGTCACATCAACTACCTCGGTGACTGGATCATGGCGTGGGCGTGGTGTTTGCCGTGCGGCTTCTCCCACGTCGTGCCGTACTTTTACGTCATTTACTTTGGAATTTTACTCGCCCATCGCGACGCTCGGGATGGCGAAGCGTGCGAGGAAAAGTATGGCGCCGACTGGGCGCGCTATTGCGCCATCGTCAAGTATCGTCTCATTCCTTTCATTTATTAGCGTTTTAAAATTTTAACTCTCTAGCCTCCATCTCGCATTTGCCCGCATTTCTTCTAATTTCTGCGCGCGCGATTCCCCTCGGCTGACTGTACGTTTGCTGGATAAAGCGCAAAGCGCAGTCTTCCTTTGTCCGCATTCCCAATCGCTCACACACGCGCATTACTCAGGTAGGCGCGCTTACCTCGCCACAAAGACGCGTCACTCTGCCGCATCGTCGCGTTCGCATTGACTTCGTCGACGCGTGCGTCGAATATTCCCTCGCGCTCGGACGCTTGCGTTTGAGGTTTTACCCGCCGCTAACGCGCGCGTGTCGTCTCCATACGCCGCATACGCGCACTCACACAGATTAAGATGTCCGCGACGTGCACGTTCTCGCAACTTGCCACCACCCGCGCCACGGCGCGCCGCACTGCGGCGTCTCCGGTGAAGAAGTCCGCGGTGAGCGTCCGCCCGACGCCGCGCTCGCGCGTGATCGTCTCCGCCGACGCCGCGGAAGAGCCCGGTTCTTCCGCCAAGGGCATGGGTAAGGCTTTACCCATGGCTATGGATATCGGTGCCATCATGAACTTATTGCCCCACCGCTACCCATTCTTGCTCGTCGATCGTGTGGTTGAAATTCAGCAAGGTTCGTACGCGATTGGCGTCAAAAACGTAACCATCAACGACAACTTTTTCCCGGGACACTTCCCGCAGCGCCCAATCATGCCGGGCGTTTTGATGGTAGAGGCCATGGCGCAAGTCGGAGGTTTAATCATGTTGGAACCGGGTGAAGAAGGTGCGTACTCTTGCTTGTATGACGATGCGATGATTGGACGCGTTTCCGCCGCCTCGCGCGGCTGACGCGACAGTTGTCGCGCTCTCGCTCTCTTTTGTTTGTATACTCACCATTCACACTCGTTGTCATTTCGCACACAGGTCAAGGCGGCACGCAGAAAGAATTCTTTTTCGCCGGCATTGACGGCGTGAAGTTCCGCCGCCCCGTGGTTCCGGGCGATACGCTTGTCATGAAGGTTGTGCTCACCAAGTTGAACAAGCGCTTTGGCATCGCCAAGATGAAGGGTCAGTGCTTTGTCGGCGATGAGCTCGCGTGCGAAGCCGAGCTCACGCTCGCGCTCGGGGCGTAAATGTATCGTCGAGCGCCTCGGTAACTGTGTGTGCACTGTAGCGTTGTCTTAATATTCACATGAACATTTATTGCCTCTGTTGGTAAACGAAGAAGAGAGATGCTGCGCTCGGCTGCGACGTCATTCCGCGACGCGTCGCGTCGTTCGGTGACGCGGCGGCGTTGTCTTGCCTCAAAACATGGATCCATTTTTGTCATGGATACGCGTTGACGACAGCGCAAACCTCGCGATAAACTCGCCACCGAAACCAAAACCACCATCCTCCGCGTCGTCCCGCGGCGCCGCGATTTACGGTTTATTCGGCCACGAAGCGCAGTTCCGCGCCGCATTCAAAGCGCTCTCTCCAACACCCGCGCCACGAAAACGCGTGTTAACAACCGCAATCACGCCAGACATGCGTTCTAAAGCGAGACGAGCGGCGTTTGATGAAGAAGCAGACATGTCTAGCGTGTCGTACGATCGAGCCGAAGAAGCGCTTCGATATCGCGCGTTGTGGCTCGGCAATCGTGCCGCGTGGCTTATCGCGTCCAAATCGCGCTGGCGGGCGATTCGTGCACGACGACGGCAGCGTCTTTTGCAATCCGATACGTAAACATGCGTCATCGTCGAGCGAAGATCTTCATCATGGTATCGGTACGCCGCGCTCTGCATCGATCAATCGCGTCGTCGAGCGTAAATAGCGTTCTTATCCTCGTCATCGTCGTGGTTTCATCAGTCAGGTATACCAGTAACGTAAACATATAAGTCATTCATCTGTGATAATGATGTCAATGCTGAATGTTCGTCGTTTCCATGTATCGAATCGAATCGAATCGAATCGAAGCCGCGCGGCAAACAATTACGCGACGACGGGTACGCGTAGCAGATTTCCACACGCCCCACACTTACACACCCCATCTGGTGCATTCAACGGCGCTTGTACCGTCATCGCACACGTCGGACACACGCACGCAACGACATTGAGCGTCGCGGGATCATCAAATGCCGCCGACGTCTCAAAGCCTGGAGGACCGCTTTGCGCGCGTTTCGATTCCGAATCGTCCTCCTCCTTAATCACCCCCGTGGGCGACGATCGTCGGTGCGGTTCCTTGGTTGATGGAATGCGCAACACGTGCAAACACCGCGCGCACATGCACAGCGCGTGCGATCCCGCAGGTTTAATGAGCACCGCCGTGCTGCGCGAAACGAGAGCCAAATGTCAGTCACCCATACATACAATCATCGCCGCGCCGTTCGCCCTCGTCGTCGCCGCACGCACCAGACTGGACACATGATGAGCACGCGCGTCGCTCGCGACGCCGTCGCGCGCGGCGTGGCGTCGCATCGCTCGCATTGTGATGCGTCTCGCCGCTCCATGGTTTTCACAAAGTACTCTCCACATGATGGACATGGACGGTAATTTGCGCGGTGGTACGCGCGCGCGATGATGTCGTCGCGCACATCGCGAGATGGGTCGTCATCATTGCCATCTCGGACGTTTTTGTCGTCGTCGTCGTCGTCGTCGTCGTCGTCGTCGTCGTCGTCGAGATTGAGATGCTCGAGGGCGCGTTCGAGGCTTGGTTGTGACATGTCGCGAGTCGCAAAGTGAGGACAAAGGATGGATGGCGCGTGTGCAATGATGCGGCTGGTATTGTCAAACTACTAAACCTACTAAATGATGTAACTAGGGGCGAGATCTAAACCTAAAGTCACCGCATCCCATTGATCGTGCGTGAACGCGGCGCGAGTTTCGCTCCACGTGTCTTGATGCGTCTTTTTGAATTCCGCAAACGTCTTTTGAGCGGCGAGCTTCATCGGCGCGGGTTCGAGTGAGGCGAATCCGAGGGTTTCCATGACTTCGGGCATCCACGTTGGGACATCGTATGGGTGCGCGAGTACGCATGCGGCGAGACCGAGGACGGCGGCATGTTTCGTGGACGTCGTGAGCGGATCGGCGTCGGCGCCCACGGGCGTCGTCTTGGCGACGCGTAAGAATGTCGCTCGTAATTCAGCCTCACTGCTCGCACCGACACCCTTGAGGAAAATCATGAGCGTGGATGATGCGAGCTGGGCGACTTCGAGTTGCTTGTCGGATAAGCTCGCGACGACAGCGTCGCGAAGGGCAACGAAGAGCTCAACGCCGAGCGCAAAGGCGTGCCCATACGCGAGTGCTTGAATAAAGCGCAACGTCGCCGCGCGTGTGTGCCAATTCGTATCATTTAACGTAGCAATCAACATGTGCGTGAGTTGGCGTAAAACATCATCGTCGAAGCGCACGTACTTTAGGTACGCCACCGTGAGCTTGGCAATCATGGCAAAATCTTTATCCTTTGATTCCGCCGTGCGCAACGCCGCGCGAAGAATGGCTGACGCGCTCGGGGCGATCGCCGCAGCGTCGCCACGACGCACAAGCTCAAGCGCAGCATAAAACACGCCTTCAATCGCGTCACGCGCCTTGGTGAGCTCTGGATCTGGCATAGCGGGATCAGCACTCAGAGCTTGAGAGGCGGCGCGTTCGATGTCTCGAGTAAACAATTCAACCACTCGAGCGCGAGGTTCCGCAAGCTCAGGCTCCGCCGACGCAATCATCAACGCCGCGAGCTGCGCTGCGTGCTCGCGCACAATTCTACTTTCGTGGAAAATCGGCGTGCGTACCGGATCGGCGAGTGCGTCTAACATAGCGTGCTTGATGTCCAATCCGCCGCCGCGACCGAGCTGCGCCGCGCAGACGCGTTTCAACTCCAAGCTCCTCGCCACGTGCGCCACCGTCGACAACGACTCTTCGTGCTCGAGCAAGCGTCGAAGCAGCGAGTCAGAGATATTTCCATTTCCACTGTCGGTGCAATACGCGGCGCCACGAAGCCATTCCTCGCGTTGATCCGTGGATGCGTCGAGGGCGAATTTGATAAACGCGCGTTCCATCCAACGCTCGTCCTCGACGTTGGCCACCGCGCGCGATGCGAGCGTGCCCGCAAGCGCCTCGGCCACCGCGCATCGCATGCTTCGATCGCCACTCTGAATCGTCGGGTCGTCAAGGAATGCGCGCAGGCCGGTGACGACGTCATTCGGCGCGACGCGCGCCAAGAGCATCCAAAACCGCGCCACCGCGACAATGAACGCGCCCGTAGACGGCAGACATTCAAATGCGCGCGTCATCGGCCAGTCCGGCCCGGACATTTCGTTTGCGAATCCATAGAGCGACTCTGCGGCTTGCATTAATGCGTCCGCTTTACCATTCATTTGTGAGCGCGCTTCCCCAGCGTCAAGCGCGGAATGCGCCAACGCAAAATTACGCGTCCATTTGCGCACCGCTCCGACGGCGTCAGTCCGGGCGATTTCTCGAATTTCCGGCACGCACGTGGATTCGTAGCACTCGTAACGACTCAACATTAACAATGCGCACATTGCAGGAAACCTGGTGACTTTTAAATCACCCAAAGTGCGTTGCATGAATACTCGCGTGGCGCGCGCGAGAAACGCGGCTTCGTCCAGACACGGGTCGAGAAAGAACACCGTCATCGCGTTGGTCATCATTTCGTAACTCCAATGCATCGGTTTCGTCGTCGCTGACGAAGATTCCAATGTCGAGATCATGTCTAATTTTAACGTCCGGATATCGTCGCACGCGCGCGCAAATGCGCCCCGCGTGAACAACAACGCGTAATGCAAAAACAACGATCCGACAGACGCTTGCGCCTTTTCCGAGCCGTGATGCGCACTTCCAAGCACTGCGCGGACAAACGGCGCAAAGAGCGCTTCGTTATGCAGTACCGCCGTCAGCGTCGTTGAGCAACGCAACGCATAGCACGCCGCGATGCACGCGTCTTCGTTTTCTTCAGTGTGCGCCAACGCGTCGATGGAGCGCTGGACAAAGCGATGGGCGTCGCTCGGGTACCGCTCAAACATCGTGTCGACGACGGGCAAGGCGCTTCGGCGCACTGTGCTGTATTTACTCAGCGCCAACTCTTCTACCACGCGCAAGAGCTCGATGCGACGCGGGTCCGAGACCGGACCGACGTCGTTGAATTCGCTCGAGGATGCAGAGTAAAACATCGCCATGGCGTCTCGCCATTGCGTGTTGAGACGAACATTTTCCGCCACGAGCCATCGAGGCGAGCGCGACTCGACGCCAAAAGATTGAGGCTGTGAAAGATACGTAGCATCTGAACGCAAAGCCTCGAACCCGGCGCTTCGCGCTGAGAAGGCGTGCGCGTGTGGATTCAACACGACGTCAGCGACAGAGCAAATGAGTCGAAGAGTTTCAACGTCATCGGCGCTGGTGCGCGACACGGCGGCGACCAGTGCGTGCGCGGCGAGACCGCGCGCTTCGGCGCTTGCTATGACTGGTTCCCGGTGCGCGAGGAAAGTTTTCGTTGCGTTTGGGTCGCTAAAGTCAGCGAGACGCACACGGAATCCCGTCAGCACGCCGCCGATGGCGGAGACGCGTACGCGCACGACATCTTTTGACGACGACGACGTCGCACCACCGTCGATATCCATGGCATCAAC
>JACLAB010005822.1_pt1 | contig 36879 bp, 32 predicted proteins | sample 8027921 | NCBI WGS metagenome assembly JACLAB01 (sample SAMN15725117, study PRJNA655200) | protist metagenome | isolation source: fluorescence activated cell sorting (FACS) single amplified genomes of... | place: USA: West Boothbay Harbor, Gulf of Maine | collected 2000-07-19 | reverse complement strand
AAGTAGCTCAAGGAAGACTTGAGATGTTATTAAATTTTCAACAAATGATAATTGATTTCACAGGTATGGATATTGCTAATGCATCTTTGCTAGACGAAGGTACTGCAGCAGCTGAGGCTATGGGTTTGAGTTATAGGGTTTCTAAATTAGAAACAAAGAAAGTGTTTATTTCAAAAAACTGTCATCCACAAACTATTGAAGTTGTTAAAACAAGAGCTGAACCTTTAGGGTTAGAAATTATAGTTGGAGATGAAGATGTAGATATTAAAGAGGATATTATTTGTGGCATTATACAATATCCTGGAACACTAGGAGACATTAAAGATCCTAGTGAAGCTATAAGTAAAATCCATAAACAAAATGGTAAAGCAGTATTAGTTTGTGATTTACTAGCTTTAGCAAAATTAAAAACACCAGCAGAATTAGGTGCAGATATTGCGGTAGGAAGTTCCCAAAGATTTGGAATCCCTATGGGATATGGTGGTCCGCATGCAGCATTTTTTGCAACTAAAGATGAATATAAAAGATCAATGCCTGGAAGAATAGTAGGTGTATCAGTAGATCGACATGGGAAAAAAGCTTATCGATTAGCCCTGCAAACAAGGGAGCAACACATCAGAAGAGATAAAGCTACTAGCAATATTTGTACCGCTCAAGCATTATTAGCGATAGTCTCTGCAGCTTATGCAGTTTATCATGGTCCAAAAGGAATAAAGAAAATCTCAGAGAGTGTTTCACAGTTAACCAAAAACTTTGCTGATAAATTAAAACAATCTGGGTATGAACTTTACTCTGATTATTTTTTTGATACCGTAACTGTAAAAACTTTTGATAAGACAGATAAGATCTATAAAAATGCGTTAGATCAAGGAGTTAACATAAGAAAAGTAAACTCTGAAATGTTAGCAGTTTCTTTTGATGAGAGAAAAAACCTTTATCGAGCAAATCAGCTATTAAAAATTTTCAATTGTTCTGAAACAATAAAAGAAACGATGAATGAAAGTTTATCTAATATACCAAAAAATCTCTTAAGAACCTCAACTTATTTAGATCATCCTGTTTTTAATAGTTATCATTCTGAAACAGAAATGCTTCGATATTTAAAAAGATTAGAAGATTCAGATATAGCATTAAATAGATCTATGATTGCTTTAGGCTCATGTACAATGAAGTTAAATGCTGTTGCTGAAATGATACCAGTGACATGGAAAGAATTTTCTCAACCACATCCTTTTTCCCCAGTTGAACAAATGGATGGTTATAGAGAATTATTTACAGATTTAAAAAATTGGCTTAGATCAATTACTGGTTTTTCAGGTGTATCATTACAACCAAATGCAGGAGCTCAAGGTGAATTTGCTGGTTTGATGGTTATACGTAAATTTCATGAAAAGAATGATGAAACTAATCGAAATGTTTGTTTAATACCAAGTTCAGCACATGGTACAAATCCTGCAAGTGCACAAATGGTTGGTATGAAAGTTGTTGTTGTTAAATGTGACCAACATGGAAATGTAGATTTTGAAGATTTAAAGAAAAAAGCTGAAGAACATTCTAATAACTTAGCTGCTTTAATGGTTACTTATCCTTCAACACATGGTGTATTCGAAGAAAAAATAACTGATATTTGCGAACTTATTCATAATCATGGCGGACAAGTTTATATGGATGGAGCAAACTTAAATGCATTGGTAGGAATTGCTAAACCTGGAAAATTTGGCCCTGATGTTTGTCATATAAATTTACACAAAACATTTTGCATACCACACGGTGGTGGTGGTCCAGGTATGGGGCCAATAGCATGTAAAAAACACTTAGAAGTTTTTTTACCAAAGCATTCTGTCATTAAAGATTGTGGACCCGCAACTGGAATAGGCGCTGTTTCTGCTGCACCCTGGGGAAGCTCGAGTATTTTATCAATTTCATGGATGTATATTAAGATGATGGGTTCTGAAGGATTAAAGAAAGCTTCACAAGTTGCAATATTAAACGCAAATTACATTGCCCATAAATTAAAAGATTCATTTCCAATTCTATATAAGGGAAAAAGTGGAAATGTTGCTCATGAGTGTATTATAGATATTAGAAATATTAAGTCAGATACAGGTGTAACTGAGGAAGATATAGCCAAAAGATTAATAGATTTTGGTTATCATGCACCAACAATGTCTTGGCCTGTAGCAGGTACTATGATGATTGAGCCAACAGAAAGTGAAAGTTTGAGTGAAATTAATCGATTTTGTTCAACACTTCAAAAAATTAAACAAGAAATAGATAAAATTCAAGCTGGGACCTATGATAAATTAGACAATCCACTTAAGAATGCGCCACATACGCACCTTGAATTAACATCTAACAAATGGGATCATAAATATGAAAGAGAAGAAGCAGCTTATCCATCTGAATTTTTAAAGATAGCCAAGTATTGGCCACCAGTTGGTAGAGTAGATAATGTTTATGGTGATAAAAACTTATTTTGTACATGCCCATCCATGGATGAGTACGAAGATACTGCTGCATAAAAATTATTAAAATGAAAATTGCAGTGGTAGGATCTGGAATCTCAGGATTAAGTGCTGCTTATTATTTATCAAAAAAACATAAAGTAGATTTATTTGAAAAAGAAAATCAGTTTGGTGGTCATGCAAATACACTAAAAGTAAAATATGAAACTAATAAGGAAGTAGCCATTGATATTGGGTTTATGGTTTTTAACCAAAAAACTTACCCAAATTTAATTAATTTTTTTTTAGAAAATGAAATTAAAATAGAAAAAAGTGACATGTCATTTTCAGTATCTGTAAGTGGTAGTGACATGGAATATTGTGGAAAAGGAATTAAAGGGATCTTCTCTAATAAAAAAAACTTATTTAACATCAAGTTTATTAAAATGTTTTTTGAAATAATTAATTTTTACAAAAATTGCGAAAAAATAGAAATTAAAAGAGATGATAAAAAAACATTAGGTGAATATTTAAAGGATATAAAAATTTCAAATTATTTCATTAATTATCATATCATCCCAATGGTATCTGCGATTTGGTCAATGCCACCATATGAGGCATCACAAATGCCACTAACATTTTTTTTAAGTTTTTTTAAAAACCATGGGTTATTCAAATTAAAAAATAGACCACAGTGGTATACAGTAGGAAATAGAAGTAAAACTTATGTGGATAAGGTTGTTGGTCAAATTAGTGGAGAACATTTTAAAAATTACAATATAAGAAAAGTTGTTAGAAATGATTTTGGAACTAAAATTTATTACGGTGGAGAAAATGAATTTTTTGATTATGATAAAGTAGTAATCGCCACACATGCAGATGAGGCTCTAAATATAATTGAAAATCCAACCATAGAAGAACAAAAGATTTTAAAAAATTTTAAGTATAGAGAAAATACAGCGATTATACATTTTGACGACTCAATTATGCCAAAAAATAAAAAAGCATGGTGCTCATGGAATTCTTCAATGAGTAAAGATAATTTGGAAAAAACATCAGTCACATATTGGTTAAATCAGTTACAAAATTTAAAAATAGATAAAGATATCTTTTTAACGATAAATCCATTTAGAGAAATACCTGAGGAAAAAATATTCAAAAAGGTCAAATTTACTCACCCTTATTACGATAGTGATGCTTTATCTAATCAAAAAAATTTGAATAAGATTCAAAATAAAAAAAATATTTTATTTTGTGGAAGTTATTTTGGATATGGTTTTCATGAAGATGGAATAAAGTCGTCAATTGATATGCTGAAGACACTTAATGATTAAAAACTCATATATCTATAGTGGCAATGTAGTTCATAAAAGATTTAAACCTAAAATTCATTTTTTTAAATATAAGGTATTTTCCCTACTTATTGATTTATCAGAATTAGAATTATTAAACAAAAATTTAAAAATATTCTCGTATAATAAATTTAATATTGTTAGCTTTTACGATATAGACCATGGTGCAAGAGATGGTAGCTCTATAAGGGGGTGGGTAATTGATAATTTAAAAAAAAATTATATTGATACTAAGAATATTCAGATAAAACTTTTATGTTATCCTAGAATATTTGGGTATGTTTTTAATCCTTTGAGTGTCTTTTATATCTATGACAATAATTCAAATTTAATATCTGTATTATATGAAGTAAAAAATACATTTGGTGAGCAACATACTTATATTTTTAAAACAGATATTAATCAAAACTTAATTCAACACATGTGTAAGAAAAAGTTTCATGTATCACCCTTTATTGAAATGGATTGTATTTACTTTTTTAGATTATTAAAGCCAGGTAAAAAAATTTCCGTAATAATTGATCAAAATGATCAAGAGGGTAAAATCTTATATGCGTCTCAAGATGGCGTGAGATGTGAATTGACTAATGCTAACTTCATTAAATCATACCTTAAACATCCATTAATGACATTTAAAATTATTTTAGCGATACATTTTGAGGCATTTAAATTGTGGAGTAAGGGTATTAAGTTTATAAAAAAAACGCTAAAAATTAAGAATAATATAACAATAGAAAATTAATGTTCGTATACAAAGTATCAGATAAAATTGTTTTTAACATTTTAAGCAAGATTAATTATGGTTATTTAGAAATCACTTCTTTTGATGGAAACGTTTTCAAATTTGGTAATCCTAAAGATAACTTAAAAACAAATCTAATTATTAAAAAGCCAAATTTTACGTATAACCTTGTCAGAGGTGGCAGTATTGGCTTTGCAGAATGTTACATGCGTGGGGAATTTGAAACAAATAATCTTTCAAATTTAATTGAATTGACAGCAAGAAATATAAAAATTATTTATAAATTTTCAGGATTACTTGATCTACCAATAATTAATTTTATTAAAAATAAAGTAATTAAAAATACAAAAAGCAGAAGTAAAGATAATATTGCAAAACATTATGATCTTGGAAATGATTTCTTCTCACTTTGGTTGGATGATACTTTGACCTATTCGAGTGCAATATTCGAAGATGAAACAAAAAATTTAGTAGAAGCTCAAAATAATAAGTATCAAAAATTAATTGATTTAATTAAACCTAATAATGGTGACAAAGTTTTAGAGATAGGATGTGGCTGGGGTGGTTTTGCTGAATACATTGGTAAAAAATATGATGTAAAGCTTGATTGTATAACAATTTCACAGAGACAATTCGAATATACCAAAGAAAGAATTCACAAATGTGGACTAAATGAAAAAGTAAATATTGAGATTAAAGATTATCGTGATTTAAAAGGAAAATATAACTCTATAGCCTCTATTGAAATGATTGAAGCAGTTGGTCAAAATTATTTAGACAGTTATTTTAAAACAATTAAAGGTAATTTATCTGAAGGCGGTAAAGTTGCTATTCAAGCAATCACCATAGATGATAGTTTATTTGATAGATATAAAAATAAACAAGATTTTATACAAAAATATATTTTTCCTGGTGGATTTCTCCCAAATAAAAATAGTATTAATAAATATGTGTCTGATAATGGCTTAACTATAAATTCATATATCTCTTATGCTGATGATTACGCAAATACTTTAGCAATTTGGAAAGAGGAGTTTAATAAAAAGTGGAATTTGATAAAAAACCAAGGTTTTGACTTAACATTTAAGAGAATGTGGGAATTTTACCTTTCTTATTGTGAGGCTGGCTTTAAATCAAAAAATATTGATCTTATTCAATTTTCACTTCAAAATAAATAACGTCTACTAAAGGAGAGTTTTATGCGACATATAAAAATTATTAAATCAATTTCATTGATAATTGTATTGTTCTTAATTACAAGTTGTTCAAATAATAGTGCCATGAAACCAGAAGATTTTAAAAATAAAGAACCAAGATTAACAATTGAAGAATATTTATCAGGCAATGTTAAAGCCTGGGGTGTATTACAAAATAGATCAGGAAAAGTTACTAGACAATTCTCAGCTGATTTAAATGGATCATGGGATGGTAAACAATTAATTTTAAATGAAAAATTTAATTGGGATGATGGTGAAATCCAAAATAGAGAATGGACTATCAATAAAATAGATGAAAATAATTATGAAGGAACAGCTGGTGACGTTGTTGGTAAAGCAATAGGTTATTCTTATGGACCTGCATTCAAATTTGAATACGTTTTATTGGTTCCTGTCAAAGGTAAAGAAATGAAAATTACTTTCGATGACTGGATTTTTAAACAAGATGATAGAGTTGCAATCAATAGAGCTACTATGACCAAGTTTGGTTTTAAAGTTGCAGAGTTGACAGTTGTTTTTGTTAAAGATTAGTAGTTTATTTTTTTCACACCTTTTTCAACAATCTTAAAATAAATTGAACTGGGCAAAATACTTAAAAATTTTAAAAAGTAAGTAAAAACCTTTGGAAAATGAATTTCAAAATTTTTTTTCTTAATTAAACCTATGTAAATTTGCTCTGCTGCAAATTCTGGAGATTTTATCATTGGCATTGGAAAATCATTTTGATCTGTCATAGGTGTTTTAATAAAACCTGGGCTAATCAAACTAATTCTTACATTTTTTCTTTTCATTTCAAAATGAAGACTCTCTGCAAAACTAGTTAAGGCAGATTTTGATGCACAATATGCACCTGCTGCTGGTAACCCTCTGTATCCAGCCACAGAAGAAACAATAGATATTTGGCCGCTTTTTTTATCTTTATAGTAATTATAAACAGAGTTTATGGAATTCATTGTTCCAAAATAATTTACCTCCATAATTTTTCTAATTTTTTCTAAATTAAACTCTTTTTCAGATTGAGGATCATGGATACCTGTGCCAAATACACAAATTTCAATATCTTTAAATTTTTCAATAATATTTTTAAAAACAGTCTTACATTGTTCAATATCAGTTACATCTAAAGGAAATGGATGGATATTTTTGTTTTGTTGATTTAACTCTTTAAGTAAATTTTCACGTCGAGCAGATGCTGCCACATGCCATCCTTGATTAGCAAATTTTATTGATAACGCTTTACCTATACCGCTACTAGCGCCCGTAATCCAAATAACTTTATTTTCTTGCATCTTATAATGTATAGTATGTATATGCTTAAAAATAAAATTTTATCTTTTATACTTTTTTTTTTAATAACATATTCAGCATCAGTTATTGGAGGGCTTGCTACTGTTAGCTTTAAAGAGCCATGGTATTCACTATTAACTAAACCAAATTTTAATCCACCAGACTGGATATTTGCTCCTGTTTGGACGACACTTTATTTAATGATGACTATTGCTATATGGAAATTCTGGCATGATAAAAACCGTGATATGAATACTGTATATATCTATTTTATTCATTTAATTTTTAATACAACCTGGAGTATTGTTTTCTTTGTTTTTCATAAAATGGTTTTAGCCTTAGTTGTTCTTAGTGCTCTAATCTTTTTAATAATAATTCTCTTACTTAGATTTCGACGTGTCAATATGGTAAGTTTTTATATAATGATTCCTTATTTACTTTGGTGTTGCTTTGCACTAATCCTCAATTTAAATTTAATTATATTGAATTAACTATGGATGATGTTGTAATTATTGGTGGAGGTATTATTGGTACCGCAACTGCTTATTTTTTATCTAAAGAGGGTAGAAAAGTAAAAGTAATTGAAAGAGATCCAACTTATAAAACAGCTTCTTTTCCCTTATCCTTAGGTGGTTTTAGAAGACAATTTTTTCAAAAAGAAAATATTCTTTTAGGTAAATTCGCAAGAGAATTTATTTTTCAAATTCCAGAATTATTAAAGACAGAAAAAAATCCTAATCCAACAGCAAGTATGGTAACCAATGGTTATCTGTTAATGTTTGGTCCAGAACATGCTGAGGAGCAATATAAAGCTTTAGAAAATCATAAAGCATGTGAGGCTGGAACAAAAAATATAAAAGGATCTGAATTATCGAATATTTTTCCTTATATTAATAGCGATGGCATTGAAACAGCTACCTATACAGATAATCAAAGCGAAGGTTGGATAGACCCATTTATGTTTCATGGAGCGCTAAAAAGTAAGGCAATAGAGTTAGGTGCGGAATTTATAAAAGGTGAGGTAAAAAGTATTTCTGAGATTAAAGCTAAAACAATAATTTCTGCTGCAGGATGTTGGACTAAAGAATTGCTTGAAGATATTCCTGTTGTTCCCCAAAAACACACAGTTTTTAGAGTTAAATGTCCAAAATATATTAAGGAAATGCCTTTGTCTGGTGATTTAACAACAGGTGTTTACTGGAGACCAGAAGGTGGAGAGTATTTAGCAGGTTCACCTAATTCTGTATTTGATGCAACAGACTTAGAACCAGCTTGGAATGATTTTGAAGAGCTAGTTTGGCCAGCTTTGGCAAAAAGAATACCGGCATTTGAAGAATTAAAATTAACTGGTGGTTGGGCAGGTTATTATGATTGTAACAAGCTAGATAATAATGCAGTTGTAGGAAAACACCCAAAATTTGAAAATGTATATATGGCTTCAGGGTTTACAGGCAGAGGGTTAATGCAAGCCCCTGGAATTGGTAGAGCATTAACAGAATTGATTACCACAGGCTCTTATCAAACAATTGATATCAGTGATTTTGCAATAGAAAGAGTTCTTGGAAACAGTGCTAGACCAGAACCTTACGTACTTTAAATTTAAGTCCCACAAAAAGTTTGATAGCTGTTGTTAGTTGAGGGCAACTGATAATCCTCAATAGCTTCTTGAGAGCTATAAGGTTTCTCTAAAATAGATAGCAATTTATTCAATATTTCCAAATTACCTTCGTTTACAGAATTTAAAGCTTCTTCAACCTTATGATTTCTTGGAATTACAGTTGGATTAGACATTTTCATAAGATCTATAGATTTTTCTTTTGAATTATTATTCTTCAGCATTCTTTGTTTCCATTCATTAGACCAATTGATAAAATTATTATCGTCATAAACTTTATTATGATTAATCTTAGTATTTATAAGATGGCAAAAAGTGTTAGTATAATCTGCTTTATTATTTTCCATCCAAATTAATAGATTATTAATTAATTTTTTATCATTTACATCTTCACCGAATAAACCAAGTTTATCTTTCATCATATTTAGCCATTTAGTTTCATAAATATTTTGAAAATTATCAATAGACTCAGTTGCAATTTTAACTGCTTTATTTTCATCTTTGTCAATAAGTGGGATAAGACATTCGGCAAATCTTGTTAAATTCCATTTGGTTATTGGAGGTTGGTTTGAAAATGAATATCTACCAAATTTATCTATAGAGCTAAAAACTGTTTTAGGATTATAATGATCCATAAAAGCACATGGTCCATAGTCAATAGTTTCACCTGAGATTGTCATATTATCTGTATTCATAACACCGTGAATGAAACCAACTCTCATCCAATTTACAACTAATTGACATTGTTTCTCCATTACAAGATTTAATAAATCTAATGCTTTATTATTGGATGATTTAATTTCAGGATAATGTCTGTCAATTGTGTAATCAACCAGTATGTTTAGATCTTCTAAGTTTTGCTTTGCAGCAATGTATTGAAAAGTTCCAACACGAATATGACTTGAAGCAACTCGTGTCAAAATTGCACCTGGTAATAAATTTTCTCTAATAATTTTTTCTCCAGTACTTACGACTGCGAGACTACGAGTGGTTGGAATTTTTAAAGCATGCATTGCTTCACTAATTATGTATTCTCTCAACATTGGCCCCAAAACAGCACGACCATCACCACCTCTTGAAAATGATGTTTTGCCAGAGCCTTTAAATTGAATATCAAAACGCTTGTTATTATTAGCTAAATGCTCGCCTAAAAGCACTGCTCTGCCATCTCCAAGCATTGTAAAATGACCAAATTGATGACCCGCATAAGCTTGAGCAATCGTATTTGCTCCCTCTGGTAATAAATTTCCTGAAAATAATTTTGCTAAATCTTTATTATCAACTTTAGAAAAATCCAAATTTAAATCTGTAGCTAATTCCTTATTTAATATTATTAGTTCAGGATTATCAACCGGTGTAGGTTTGATTTCTTCCTTGAATGTTTTAGATAATTTAGAATATGTGTTATCAAAATGCCAGCCTATGGTCATTTTAAATTAACTAACTTCAGCCTGATTTTCTTTTGGCTTGACTTCCGTTTTAAACTGATTTGAAATTTTTTGAACCTCTACAGAGGACACTTTGTATTCTGCACACATTGTTTCTTCATCTTTACCATGACCAGTTACCATATTAACCATGTGTTCAGGGAAATGAAAAGTTGTAAACACTATTCCTTCTTTAACTTTATCAGTTACTTCAACTTTTAATGCAACTTCACCTCTTCCAGAATATAATCTTCCAATATCTCCTGTATTAATATCTCTATGAGCTGCGTCTTTAGGATGAATTAAAAGAATATCTTCGTCTACAATGTTGATATTTTTAGTTCTTCTAGTCATAGTTGCTGCATTGTAGTGTTGTAAAACTCTACTAGTTGTTAATATTAAAGGGTATTCTTTTTTATTTGTCTCTATTTCAGTAGATTCTTTCCAATCAAAATTTTTAAGTCTTCCTCTTCCTAATTTAAAAGATTCTGTGTGTAAAATTTGAGTATCCGTACCATCTTCTTGAACCGGCCATTGTAAACCAAGTTTACCAAGTCTTTCTCTTGTTACTCCTTTAAAGAAAGGAACAACATCGGCAATTTCTTTTAACATTTTTTCAGCATCATATGTTGGTTGATCAAAACCAAGTTTTTGCATCATATCCGTTACAATAACTCCATCTGGTTTTGTACCAGGTAGTGGTGGAACTGCTCTATTTACTCTTTGAATTCTTCTCTCTGTATTAGTGAACGTTCCATCTTTTTCTAAGAAAGTTGTTCCAGGCAGCACAACAGTTGCAAGTTTAGCTGTTTCACTCATAAATATTTCTTGAACAACTAAAAGTTCTAATGAATTCATTGCCTCTACTACATGTGCACTGTTAGGATCTGTTTGAACTATATCTTCTCCAATAATCCAAAGACCTTTTAATTCTTTATTAATTGCAGCGTCAAACATTTCTGGAATTTTTAATCCTGGTTTTGTTGGATGCGTAACTCCATATTTTTCAGTATAAAATTTCTGATTTTTTTCATCTGCAACCTCATAGTAGCCTGCTCCTTGGTGAGGTTGGCATCCCATGTCAGCAGCTCCTTGAACATTATTTTGTCCTCTAAGTGGATTTACACCAACGCCTTTTCTTCCAATGTTTCCTGTAATCATTGCAAGATCTGCAATCAGCATTACTGTTTTAGATCCTTGCTCTTGTTCTGTTACTCCTAAACCATGGAATTCCATAGAGTTTTTAGCAGTTGCATAGGCTATAGCCGCTTCTTTGACTAATTGTTTATCAACACCAGCAACTTTAGCTAAATGATCGACATCTTGTCTTTCAATTTCTTTAATAAAACTGTCAAATCCTTCTGTTCTATCTCTTACAAAATCAACATTATAAAGTTTAGATTTTATAATAAAGTGTAACATCATATTTAGAACCGCAACATTAGTTCCTGGTCTTAATTTAATGTGATAATCAGCAAGTTTTGCAAGTTCAGTTGTAATTGGGTCTAATACAATTAATTTTTTACCTTTCATTACTTGCTGTTTAATTTTTGCACCAGTTACTGGGTGAGCATTTGTTGGGTTTGCTCCAATAACTATAAAACAATCAGCATGGTAAATATCTTCAGTAGAATTAGTTGCAGCACCTGTTCCAAATGTTTGTTGCATTCCCCATGCTGTTGGTGAATGACATATTCTTGCACAACAATCTACACTATTGGTACCAACCGCTGCTCTAATCATCTTTTGAAAAATATAGTTTTCTTCATTAGTACATCTTGCAGATGAAATTCCAGCAAAAGCATCAGGTCCATTATCTTTAGTAATTCTATTCATTTCTTTTTTTATAAAATCATAGGCTTCGTCCCATGAAGCTTCTTCAAACTTTCCATTCCTTTTAATCAGTGGAGTTTTTAATCTGTCAGGATGGTCATAAAAACTAAACGCATATCTTCCTTTGATGCAAGTATGACCAGCATTAACTTCAGTTTCTTTAGGCGTATCAATTGCTACAACTTTATTATCTTTAATTGAAGCTTCAAGATTGCAACCAACACCACAATAAGAACAAGTTGTTCTAACTTTTTCATCTACATCTGCAGATTTAGACTTAAATACATCAGAAATTGCGTCTGTTGGACAAGTATGAGCACATGCACCGCATGAAACACAAGAAGAGTCACCAAACATCATGTCATTGTCTGTAGTAATTTTAGATTCAAAACCTCTACCACTCATTGTTAAAACAAACGATCCTTGAATTTCATCACAAGCTCTTACACATCTTCCACAATTGATACAGTTATCTAAATTCATTCTCATATAGTCATGAGAAGTATCTCTTGGAATACCTTTGTGTTGTTTTGGACTATTGTATCTATGATCAGAAATTCCCAAATCGTTAGCTACAGTTTGAAGTTCACAGTTGTTATTAACTTCACAGTTATCACATTCCATAGGGTGGTCTGTTAAAACTAGCTCAACAATATTTTTTCTAAGATTTATTATTGCATCGTTAGATGTAAAAATATGTTGGTTTTCAGCAACTGGGGTATGACAAGAGGCAACCATTTTTGTTGGACCATCTTTTTCCAAAGCAACTTCAACTGAACATACACGACAAGCACCATAGGGTACTAAATTTGGATCATCACAAAGAGTTGGAACTTTTTTTTCTCCAACATAGCTTTTAACAAATTTTAATATAGATGTGTGATTAGCACCAATTTCATATGGTTTGCCATCGATGTAAGCTATTTTTCTTTTTTCAGAACTCATTAATTATCCTTTACCATATCATTCTTCATTTCGTCTCCAAAGTACTTAAGAATATTCATTATTGGAGTAGGGATTGCTCCACATAGTGCACATAAACAGCCTTTTTGCATAGTAACCAGTAGTTCATTAAGTAGTTTAAGCGGTATTTTAGCAGTTTTATTTTTAACTTGATCAAACATCTCTTTACCTCTGTATGAGCCCAGTCTTCCTGGAAAACATTTCCCACATGATTCTTCAGCAGAAAATTCAAATAAATGATGAATATACTCAGACATTGAAAAATCTTTTGGAATACTAACAACACTTGCGTGTCCTAACATAAAACCTTTGGCTGTAAATTCTTGAAAATCTAAATTTAGATTATCAATTTCACTTAATGGCACCACACCTCCTAATGGACCCCCAATCTGAAACGCTTTAATTGGCTCTTTGTATCCCCCACCTATTTCGTTAAATATTTTTTTCATAGGTGTTCCCATATCTATTTCATAAACACCAGGATTATTAAAAAAACTATCAAGGCAAACAAGTTTTGTACCTGCAGATTTTTTATTTCCTATTGCTGCAAATTTTTCAGGTCCATTAATTAAAATACCAATTGCAGCGGCTAATGTTTCAACATTATTAACTACAGTCGGTTTTTTATACAAACCTTCAGTGACTGGGAAAGGAGGTCTAACATCTACCTCTGCACGTCTACCTTCAATAGATGCAATTAAAGCAGTTTCTTCCCCACAAATATAAGCACCTTGCCCAATACAGATACCTAAATCAAAAGAAAAATCGGTTCCTAATATATTATCACCTAATAAATTTAATTTCTTAAGCTCATTAATGCTCCCATTAATAGCTTCAATAGATTTTGGATATTCACCTCTAATATACAAAACACCTTCATCACTTCCAATAACCATTCCACAAAGCACCATACCAAAGATAACTTTTAATGGCTGATCTTCTAATAAGTATCTATCTGAAAAAGCACCAGAGTCACCTTCATCAGCATTACAAATAACATATTTTTTATCACCTTTTGCTTTGCTACAAAAATCCCATTTCATACCTGTTGGAAATCCTGCTCCACCTCTACCTGTTAGATTAGAGTCTAGTAGTGATTTAATAATCTTTTGTTTGTCTGTTTTTAAAAATTTATTTAATTGTTCCTTGAATTGTTCGGGTGATGACAGTTTATCATCCATTAAAAAACTAGTAGTTGCATAACTTTTAGAAAAAAATTTATCTTGAATAATGTCTTCACCGTTTATAATTTGATCAATTTTCTCAATATCTTTACCAGCATAATTTTCACCATCATAATGGAAAGCATTATTTTCGTAGCAATGTCCCAGGCAAAACATTTCACCAACCTTATCATCACCAAGTTTTTCTTTTAAAGTATCTTTTAATTTATCTTGTGTTCCGGAACACATACATGCACTACCATTACAAACAAATGCTTTTTTTTCTCTATGTGAGGGTCTCAAAAATTCATAAAAAGATTCTGCTCCATGAAGTGTTGAAACACCTAAATTGTGTTTTTTAGCAATCTCATTAATATCTTTTGGTGCATCACTTAGAGTATTCTCTGATATTTGTTTAAATAGGTTGTCTTTTAGACCTATTCTTCCTGATAAATTACTTATATTTTTTGACACAAATACCCTTTTTTTTAATTAGCCCACAATAACTTTTTTGTTATTTGTGTAAATGTTAAAACTTTCCCTCTTTACGAAACCAATGAGGGTTATGTCAAATTTATTCGCTAAATCAATAGCTAGGCTAGTTGGCGCACCAACACCAATCATTATACCTATATCTGTCATTAGAACCTTTTGAACTAATTCAAAATTAAGTCTTCCAGAACATGTTATATATTGAGTTTTAGGGTCCAATTGATGATTAATTAGTGCATTTCCAATAAGTTTATCTAAAGCATTATGTCTTCCAACGTCTTCCATTAAGTTTATCAGTTCACCATTACTGGCAAATAAACCGCTAGCGTGTATTCCACCCGTTTTACTAAATTCAGATTGGTTTTTTTGCAAAATATTTGGTGACCGAATAATTATTTCTTTTGTAATTTTAGGTTCAGAGGGGTTAGTTTTATCCTTTTTTATAATTTCTAATGCGTCCAAGGATGATTTTCCACAAACACCACAAGATGAATTAGTTAGGAAATCTCTTTTAATTTTAGAAATATTAACATTTTGAGAATTATTAAGTGTGGCTAAAATCTTATTTTGTATATTGTATTGACCAACTTTATCTCCATAATTCACAATTGATTCAATATCTTTAATATTTTCAATAATTTGCTCATTGAATAAAAAACCTCTAACTAAATCTTCATCATTTCCAGGCGTTCGCATTGTGATTGATAAATTTTGAGTAATCCATTTTTCTTGTTCTTTAAATTTTAAAGAAATTTCCAAAGGTTCTTCAATTGAAACTAAATCTTCTATATTTTCAAATTTTTCTAAGTTGAATTTTAAAACTTTATATTTAGAATTCATAAAACTATTTCAAGGGATAATTCTTTTTTAAAAGATATTTATTAATTAATATGGCTAGTAATAAAATTATTATACAGCCAAAAATAATTGGATTAATTAGATATTCATAAGATGCACTTCCTATAATTACCATAATAGGATTTCCACCTGCGGGAGGATGCACCACGCTCAACAAAATCATTAAAAAAACTCCAGCTCCAACTGCAAGTGCAATATTAATATATATTGGTAGTGGAATATAATTTACAAAAAATACCCCAACAAAAGCAGTTAGTAGATGACCAAAAAAAACATTTTTGGGTTGAGCAAATGGGCTATCAGGAAAACCAAATAGTAACACCATTGATGAACCAAATGAACCTGCTAGAAAATAACCTAAAGTACTTTTGTATGTAAGCACTGTTAGAACTCCAATAGTAAATGCAGAAAAAAATCCTGCAATTAATGCTTTTTGTAATATGGGTTTTGTAATTTTTATCATTTAAATCTTTAAAGCCTTTAACACAGTTCTCAATGGCAACAGCAGACATTCTTTTCTTGCTAGATTTTTTTTGTCCAAAATTTCTTTAAAATCTTTCCAATGTTTTTCTATTGCAATTTTGGCATCATCAAATAATTTTTCACCATTAGTTATAAAACTCCTTATATCTTCTATCTTTTTGTTCTTTAATTTTCGTGAGAGTAAACTTACTGAAGCCTGGCAATAAACACAGGATTTACATTGGTAGCCTATGTCTTTAATTACATCATTTTTTACTATTAAGCTTATTTCCATCTCATCTCCACATAATGGATTTTTATTTTTTGACTTATGAGTAAAATTTTCAAGAATTTTATTATTCTCAGTATGGGAGGCTATTTCTAAGATTCTTAAATCCATTATATTTCTTTAATTCAAACTTTAATGTTTTATATTTTGATTGATGGATCATAACAATATTTTAGGCGTTGTACTAGCTGGCGGAAAGTCACAAAGATTTGGTGAAGATAAATCACAAGTTAAATTGGGCGATAAACTATTGATTGATTATATTTTGTCTGAAATCATTGATGAATTTAATGAAGTATTAGTGGTTTCTAATAATCGAATTAGTTTTAAAGAATCTAAAAAAATTTCATTAATTAAAGATTTTAAGAAAGACCTAGGCCCACTAGGTGGAGTTTTAACTGCAATGAAATGGGCTAAAGAAAATAATAAAAATTATCAATGGATATCAACTTTTCCAGCTGACACTCCTTTTTTTAAAAATCAAATATTAAAAGATTTTTTAAAATGTATAAATCTAAGTGAGAGTAAACTTTTTTTTATAAAATCAAATAATACTAGACATAATATATTTGGACTTTGGTCTATAGATTTAATGGATAAATTAGAAGGAGATCTAAATAAAGGAGAAAGAAAAGTGGAAGTTTGGGCAAATAGCATTGGTGTTAAAAGTATTAATATGAAGTTTGAAAATGAAGATCCTTTCTTTAATATAAATACTAAAGATGATTTAAATAAAGCTATAGAAAAGTTAGAAAAATGATTAGTTATCAGTATTCAAAAAAAGTTTTAAAAAAAGCTATTATTAGAATTAAAGATGAAAATATTAAAAGTATAAATTCTTTAAATAGAGTTGTGTCGTCAAATATCTCTTGTGGCATTAATTACCCCACAGGAGATAATGCTGCATTTGATGGTTATGCAATTAATTCACAAGATACTAAAAATATTAAAAAAAGCTTATCTAAAAAATTTAAAATTATTGGATTAATAGCAGCGGGGAACAAACCATTTAAAAAAAAAATAAAAAGATATGATGCAGTAGAAATAATGACTGGTGGTATTATTCCAAAAGGTTTTGATACTATAATTCCTATTGAGCAAATTATTTTTTACCCAAATGAAAGTAACAAAAAATATATTTTAATTAATAAAAAAATAAAGAAGCATAATCATGTAAGATTTGCAGGATCTGATTTTAAAAAAAAAGAGATAGTTGTTAAAAAAAACACTATTATTCAACCTAATCATATCTTAGCATTTAAAACATTAGGTATCAAAAATATTAAAGTTAAAAAAAAAGTTAATATTCTTTTTTTCTCTACCGGCAATGAAATATCTAATAGTGATAATATTCCTAGCTGGAAAGTTAGAAACTCAAACAGTCACTATATCAAAAATTTAAATGAAAATTTTTTATTCAATTTTAAAGATGGTGGAATTTTAAAAGATAAGCATGAAAAAATATTTCAATCTAAAATTTCTAAAATGTTAAATTCCAAAACAGATATTATTATTACATCAGGCGCTGTTTCTGCGGGTAAATTTGATTTTGTACCCAATGTAATTAAAAACTTCAGTTTATCTAATTATTTCAAAAGTGTTGCTATTAGACCTGGAAAGCCAGTTTTATTTGCAAAATTTAAAGGTAAACACAAAGCATTTTTTGGATTACCAGGTAATCCAATGTCATCTGCTGCTTGTTTTAGGTTTTTTGTATATCCTTATATTGTAAATTTATTAAATTTAAATGAGGAAGCTCCCATAAAAGCAATTTTAAAAAATACATTTACCAAAAAGAAAAATTTTGTGAGATTTGCTAAAAGCAAATTAAGTGCAACTAAAAATGGAAAAATTGAAGTTGAAATTTTAAAAGGACAAGAGTCTTTTAGGATTAAATCTTTTGTAAAATCCAATATTTGGGCGCTATTACCAGCTGGTAAATCTAAATTTAAAAAAGGTGAGATTGTAGATTGTTTTTTACCCAATCATTCCAATCAAACCTTGTTATAGATAATGTCATTTTTGTTGTAGTTAAATCTATTTACAATTAAATAGCTACATATGTTGATACTTAAAAATCCTAAAACAGCTGTTCCAGTAGTGTTGTTTGCTGGTCTAATTTGGTCTTTTGGACCTTTAGTAGTTAGATACATGGATGATCCTCAATTAATTCCATGGCAGTATATTTTTGGAAGAGGCTCAACAATTTTTATTTTATTAAATCTATATTTATATTTTGAAGAAGGAAAAAATTTTTACAAAAATTATTTTAAGATGGGTACCTCTGGTTTAGTTGGAGGCTCAGGACTTGGTGTGGCTATGATTTGTTTTATGTTCTCTATCACAAATACAAGTGCTGCAATCACTCTTTTATGTTTGGCAGCAATGCCTTTTTTTACTGCATTATTAGCTTTTTTATTTTTAAAGGAAAAAATTTCTTTAAATGTTTGGATATCAATAATTATTGCTTCAGTTGGGATAGGTATAATGGCTATTGGTAATAATTCAGATACTTCATTAATAGGATTCGTTTTTGGTATAACCTCATCTGTAGGTTTTTCAGTTTTTTCTGTTTCATTAAGGTGGCGTAAAGAGACACCAAAGTTTACCACTACTGCTTTTGCAGGTTTTTTTTGTGTTATTTTTGCTTCAATAATGATTTTGAGTAAAGATCTAGTATTCTTTTCATCAAGTTTTAATAGTTCATTATTTTCTCTGCACGGTACTCTAGTTTGTTTGGGATTAATCTTATATTCAATAGGATCTAAAGCAATTCCAGCAGCTGAATTAACCTTATTATCTTTAACAGAAGTGATAGGTGGAATATTTTGGGTGTGGTTACCTTTGTTTGGAATTAATGAAATTCCTACAACCAATACCATTATTGGTGGTTTTTTCTTATTTATATCTCTTACCTATTACAGTTTAGTAATGAGATGGAATAAAAGATATATCGGTTTAAATTAAGCTTATGAATCGACCAGATTTTTTTACTCTAAAAAATGGAGAGAAAGTTAAGCTTCCATTTTCTAATTCTGAGTATGATCGAAGAGTAAATAACTTGAGGACTGTTATGGATAAAAATAATCTAGACATGGTTATTTTAACTTCAATGCATAATATTGCTTATTATACAGGTTTTATTTATTGCTCATTTGGTAGGCCCTATGGGTGTGTTGTTACAAAAAATAAAATTTCAACTATTTCAGCAAATATTGATGCAAGCCAACCTTGGAGAAGATCACATTGCGATAATGTAATTTATACTGACTGGAAAAGAGATAATTTTTTAAGAGCAATAGTTTCTATTATTGGAAGAGACGATCCACCAAAAAATATTGGGCTTGAGAATGATCATGTCACATTAGATGTGAGAGATAAAATTGGATCTATTTTCACATTTTCAGTTTTTATCGATATTTCAAAAGATTTAATGCAACTTAGAATGATTAAATCTAATGAAGAAATTGAAATTATTAAAAATGGAGCAAGAATTGCAGATTTAGGCGCAGAAGAAATTGTTAAAAATATAAGAGAAGGTAATACTGAGATTGAAGTAGCAATTGCAGGTCGTGACCTGATGGAAAGAGAAATTGTAAAAACTTATCCAGATGCTGAATATATGGATACTTGGGTTTGGTTCCAGTCAGGAATTAATACTGATGGAGCACATAACCCAAAGACAAATAGAAAATTAGCCAAAGGAGATATTTTATCTTTAAATACTTTTCCTATGATTTCTGGTTATTACACAGCTTTAGAAAGAACATTATTCGTAGAATATGCTGATGACGATTCACTTAAAGCCTGGGAAGCAAATGTTAAAGTGCACAAAAGAGGATTAGAGCTAATAAAACCTGGTGTTAAATGTTCTGATATTTGTCATGAACTTAATGAGCTATTTGCTGAACTTGGTTATTTGCATTACCGAACCTTTGGTTATGGACATTCTTTTGGAGTTCTCTCTCATTTTTACGGAAGAGAGGCGGGGCTAGAGTTGAGAGAAGATATTAATACTGTACTTGAAGAGAATATGGTCGTTTCAATGGAGCCAATGATCATGATCCCAGAAGGAAATCCAGGAGCAGGTGGTTACAGGGAACATGATATTTTAATAATTGGCAAAGATGGTTCAGAAAACATAACAAAATTTCCTTTCGGGCCAGAGCATAATATTATACAAAATTAAAATTATGAGTGATCAGAAGACCATTGTTAATAGTTGGAATGAATGGGATCCATTAAAGCATGTGATCGTTGGTAAAGCTGATGGAACATGTATTCCAGCGCCAGAACCCGCACTTGATGCAAAAGTTCCAGAAGATAGTGATATGAGAGGTCAGTTTGGTCCAAGAACTAAAGACACAGTTGATAAAGCCAATCAACTTCTAGATGATTTTGCAAGTATGCTTGAAAAAAGAGGAGTTAAAGTAGATCGACCAACACCAATAGATTTTAATCAAAAAACCTCAACTCCAGATTGGGAAGCGGAAACGATGTTTGGTTGTATGCCTCCAAGGGATGTTTTGCTTACTGTTGGAAGTGAAATTTTAGAAGCAACAATGAGTTATCGTTGTAGATACTTTGAATACTTATGTTACCGGCCTTTGCTTCAAGAATATTATAATTCTGATCCTAACATGAGACACGAGTCAGCTCCGAAGCCAAGATTAACTGATGCTGATTATCGAAAAGATTATTTATCAGACACAATTGGTATTCAAAAAAGATTAGAATGGACTGAGGATAAATTTTTTGTAACTACTGAAGAAGAGCCTTTATTTGATGCTGCAGATGTTTTAAGATTTGGTAAGGACTTAGTTGTCCAACATGGTTTTACTACTAATTTAAAAGGAATTGATTGGTTAAAAAGACATTACAAAGACCATAGAGTTCATGCAGTTAATTTTCCTGGAGACCCTTATCCAATTCATATTGATGCAACATTTACCCCAATTAAAGAAGGATTAATTATTAACAATCCTCAAAGAAGACTTCCAAAACAGCAAAGAAAATTATTTGAAGATAATGGTTGGGAAATTATTGATAGTGCTCAACCTGCACATAATGAGCCACCACCACTATGTTATTCGTCAACATGGTTATCAATGAATGTATTAGTGCTTGATCCTAAAACAGTTTGTGTTGAAAAAAGTGAAGTATATCAAGCAGAACAATTAGATAAATTAGGCATGGAAGTAATACCGGTTGAAATGCGTGATGCTTATGCATTTGGAGGCGGACTACATTGTTGTACTGCTGATGTATATAGAGAAGGTGAACTTAAAGATTATTTTCCAAAGCAATAGATATGGCAAATATTAAAACAAAAAGAGAGCGTATAAAATTTGCTTCAGATAATGTTGCAGGCGCTTGTCCTGAAGTATTAAATGCAGTTATTGAAGCAAATGAGGGCGATAGTACTCCGTATGGAAATGATCAAATTTCAACAGAATTACAAGACAAGTTTTCTGAGATTTTTGAAAAAGAAGTAATTGTTTTTCCAACAGCCTCAGGTACAGCAGCTAATGCTTTAGCTTTATCAACGATGACCCCATCTTTTGGAAATATTTATTGTCATAAGTTATCTCACATTAACACTGATGAATGTGGTGCTCCTGAATTTTATACTGGTGGTGGAAAACTAGTTACTCTTCAAGGAATAAAAGGAAAAATAACTGCTGACGAATTAGATGAAGCTATTACAGGAAAGGGAATTGTGCATCACACCCAACCTTCATCTGTTAGTATTACTCAAGTTTGTGAAACTGGAGAAGTTTATCAATTAGATGAAATTAAAAAAATATCAGACATTACTCATAAACATAATTTGAATATGCACATGGATGGTGCAAGATTTGCAAATGCTTTAGTATCATTAGATGTAACTCCTGCAGAAATGACTTGGAAATCAGGTATTGATGTTTTGTCATTTGGTGCAACAAAAAATGGATGTTTAGCAGCTGAAGCTATAATTTTTTTTAAAAAAGATTTGGTAGGAAATGTTGCTTTTTTAATGAAAAGAGCTGGACACCTGTTATCAAAAATGCGATTTGTTTCAGCACAGTTGGATGCATATATTACAAACGATGTTTGGCTTAAAAATGCAAGACATGCAAATAAAATGGGTAAAAGATTAAGTGAGGGACTCAATAATCATTCCGATATAAATTTATCTTACCCTACTGAAGCAAATGAGGTTTTTGCTACATTTCCAAGAAAAAAAATAGAACATTTAAATTCAGCAGGTTATACGATTAATGAAGATGAATGGGATGGTAAAGCAGTAAGATTAGTTGCAGCTTGGAATACTAAAGATAATGATGTTGATAATTTTTTAGAAATTCTAAAACAATCTAACTAGGATTTTTTTTTAAAAACTCGATATATTTTATAACTTCATCAAACTTTTCATCTGGAATATCTTTATAAGTAGAATCAAAATGATCTTTGACACATATGGCAACATGAGCGTAAGGGTTTCTTCCTTTAGGATGATTTGGGTGGTTAGGCAGCTGACCGCGTAAATAATCGCCAGCTTCCTGTATCATTTTCCACAGTTTACTTGCGTTTTCTTTATTCAAACTACTTTAATCCTTGTTTTATCTCTTCTGTGTCGAGTTAGTGTCGAGTTATCCTATAAAATCCTATAACCCAGAACAACGATCCCTAAAAGTTTTTTCATTATTGTCCCAAAGCTTCTTTTGCTTGAGCTTCTGTATAGTTAGTCCCATTAGCTGCATTATATGCTGCAACAGCTTCTGCAAAACTTCCAAAACCAGCTCCAGCTGCTGCAGCTTCTAAATCTACCGAAACACCTGCGGCACCTGCTGCTGCAATAGATTCTGCTGCATCGTTTAGACTAGCACCAACGCCTGCTGCAATTGCACCAGCATTAAATGAATCAATAGTACCAGATTGAAGTGCATTTATGAGATCAACATTACCTTGGTATGCAGAAGCATATTCTTCAACTGACCAGTCAGCATTGTAAGTTGCATTTGCTAATGCAGTTAAATCAGCATAGTTTTTAATATCTAAATTCATATATTCACCTAAAAACTCAGCATAATTATCAAGTCCGTAGGAAAAACTCAAAGTAGAGTTATCAATCGAGTTTTGTATGTCCTTGACACTATTATTAAGTTCATTTGCAATATCTTTAACATTATCATTTAATTCATTAACAATGTCTAAATTTAATAAATCTTTGTAGTGATTTATAGACAACTGAGCCTTGATTGATTCTATATCTTCTTGAGATAGATCAATCATAATTCCTTTAGAAGTATCATCGATTTTTTCTGGTATAGGTGTTTTCCAAGCATTAGCCCAATCTTTTCTCGTCCAGCGCCTCATTTCTTCTGCAGATTTCATTTGAAAATTTATCGACTCAAGATTAAGAGAGTTATTCCGAAATTCATCTAAAAATTTATTTATTGGAATACCATTATTTTCTAAATTAAGAATATCTAATTGAATTTCATTTGATTTTTTTGCTTTGACTAATTTTGCTGTATTTGATGCATTTCCTAAAAGCATAAGTTCTTTTTCTTTAAAATTTGTTAAATCTGCATTGGTTAGGTCAATTTTAAATCTTCTTTTTACATCTTTGTTCTTTATTTCAGCTAAAAGAAAATCTGCTACATTATAAGCACTTAATAGAGTCTTACTATTTGATAATTCAATTTCTTGAATATTATATAAAAATTTATCTAAACGATTATAATTGTCGTATTTTTCTAACTTTTTTATTTCTCTATCAACTTTTTTATATGCTTTTAAATATTCTTTCTCAAATTTTTTATCATTAACTCTTTGTTCATTTTTATCTTTGACCAGATTCTTAACAATACTTAAGTTTTTTGCTAATTTTAAATGTGTTTTAAATATTTTTTTTTCTTCCTTATTAAGCTTTATTTTTTCCTTTTCAGCTAGAGAAAATAGCTGTGATAAAGTGTAATATGTATTTAACACATCTTGAACGTCATCATCTAAAGTAAATCCCAAAGCATTTCTCATGGCTTTTCTTGCTTTATTAAGATTATAGATCTTTTTAATATTAGTTTTTGTCCTACCAATATTTGGATACTTATCTTTGAATGCAATAATATCTTTTTTGTGGTCTTTAAGTTGTTGCATATAAAAAAATTCAAAATAACCCATTCCTAACATTAAGTTTTCAGGATATTTATCTAACTGTCCTTTGTTGTGAACAAAAATTAATCCTATTTTATCTTGTGAATATTTAGACATTTTTACAAATTGATTATGTTTTGCTTCAAACATGCCTAGAGGTGCAGTATTTATTTTTTTAAAATCACCAAATGCTTCTACGTCTTTTAAAAATATTCCATTTTTAATCTCAATTTCACTTCTATTTTCAGCATTGACTGGCTGAAACAATGTGACAGATATTAAAATTAAAATACCTAAAATTTTTTTCATTAAAAATATTATCAAAAACCTCTAGAATTAGCTATTTGATTTATCTTTTCTGTGTCGAGTTAGTGTCGAGTTTAGTAGATAAAATTGACGAGTCTTTAAGCGATTTATTTCAAGCTAACTTTTTAATATCCGCATAAGTACTGTAGAATAGTTTAGCTTAATGTGGAATAGGTTGAACCACTAATCCCGCAAATAATCGCCAGCTTCCTGTATCATTTTCCACAGTTTACTTGCGTTTTCTTTATTCATATTAATCCAATTCTTGTTTTATCCAATAAATATCTTAGGAATAACGATATGGAAAATATAGTCAAAAAGCTAGAGGAACAAGTTACTTTTCTTCAACAAGAAATATCTCAGTTAAGTAATGAGCTTTATTCACAACAAAAAGATATAGGAGATCTTAAAAAAGAAATTTCAAATCTAAATAAAAAAATTGATGAAATGGATGGTGAGATTACTTCTGATATCCTTAAAGAAGACAAAAAGCCACCTCATTATTAATTTTTAATGTAGTAATATAGTTAAAATTTAACCTACTTATAATTATGAAAAATATATTAATTTTTATACTATTATTTTTTAGTTTTAATCCAATTGCTACAAGTAAAGAGACTACATTTACAAACGAAATATTTGAGAAATCACAACTTGATGGAAAAACGGTTGTTATACACTCATGGAATAAGACTTGTGTAACCTGTGCTAGACAGGTTAAAATTTTAGATCAGGCCAAAAAAGATTTTAAAGATGTTATTTTTTTGAGCTTTGAGCAAACTAAAGATAAAAAAATTGCTCAATTTCTAAGCATTGATTATTGGACAACAATCGTTGTTTATAGAGACAATAAAGAAATCTCTCGTACTATTGGTCAAACTGACAAAGATGATCTTTACTCTCAAATTAGATCCACTCAATAATTACCGAGAGAATTAAAAAAATTATTTTTGTTTTTTTTGAAATTTAATAAGTTTTATTTTCCTCAACAACAGTTTCCTCTGTTGGTTTGATAGGATCTTCAATAGGTTCAGTTATAGGGTTAAGCTCCATTCCAATCGGAGTTATAGTTTGTGGCATAGGTGTAAATTGAGAGTCTGGATTGTCTTTTGTTTCTCTTATCTTCATTCTGTACAATCCAAAAATTCCAATTATCCCATGAAAAATAATTAAAAATACAAAATAACCATTAGGACCTATCATATTCATAAACAGTGAGCATAAAAAAGGTCCACTAATAGCGCCTAAGCCAAATGCAAATTGTAATGCAGCACCTGCTGCAACAAATTTTTCTTTTGGGATAAAATCATTCGTATGAGCAAAGATAATTGCAAACATAGGCAAACTTGCAAAGGCAAATAAAACAATTGAAATATAAAACCATGTTTTGCTTGATCCAAGTACCCCATCATAAAACATTGTCCCACTTGAAAAAATTGCACAAAGTGCAAAAAAAGCTGCCGCAAAAGTTGTATAAATAATTACTCGTCTTCTATCCATGTTATCTGAAATTTTTCCTATTGGCCATTGCGATATAGCACCTGAAATTGCAACTAAAAAAGTCACAATTGAAATTTCTAAAATTGAAAAATTCATAGATGCTGCATAAACTGGAATTAAAGAAAATAAAGCTGACTGGGCTGTTCCATAAAAAAGAGATCCAACCATTCCTAATGGGGATACTTTATAAAGTTCTTTCAGGCTCATTCCTGAAATCTTTTTAAATGTAGGTGCTTTTTTTTTAGTTAACAATATTGGAATAAGAGCCAAAGACATAAATAAAGATATAAGAATGAATGGTTGAAAGTTTACTGGTGAACTAAAATTTAAAAAAAACATTCCAATTGCCATCGATCCATAAAGGACAATCATATAAATTGATAAAACACTCCCTCTATTTTTATTTGAGGATCTATCGTTCAACCAACTTTCAGCAATGGTGTATATTGAAACCATACTAATGCCTGTAATTACTCTTAAGACAAACCAAGTAAACGGATTAATCAAGATTGAGTGCAAAAGAACTACTATCGATGCTATTGAAGCAAAAGCTGCAAATACTCGTATGTGACCCACTCTAGAAATAAATCCAGTTATTGTTTTAGCACCAATAAAATATCCAACATAATAACCAGACAACATGAAACCTGTTGCTGCTAGACTAAACTCTTCTCTAACAGCTCTTACCCCAAGTAGAGATCCTTGGTACCCATGTGCAATCATAATTAAGCCCATTCCAAGAAAGAGCGCCCATGAGTTTTTTAATATTTTTTCCATAAATTCAGCCCTATTTAGTTCGATCTATTATTGAATCAAGTCTTTATTGTGACAATCTTTAAGATTGTTTAAGCTTTAAAAATGAATGGATGGCTATCGTTAGTAAGATGATGCTACCACCTTGAATTGTTTCAATACTTGGCTGCTCATTGATAATTAGCCATACCCAGAATGGACCAATGATAGTTTCTAGTAAAAAGAAAAGGTTGACCTCTTCAGCTGGTATAAATCTTGGAGCAATAGTCACTAGCACAAAAGGGATAGCAACGCACATTACACACATTAAAGGCACAAATATTAAATCTGTTCCCACAAGAGAAAAAGTATCGACAAAAAAGAAAGCAAAAATTGCAACACAAAGTTTACCAATTACTGCCGAAGGAACTAAATCTCGATTCTTAGCAAATCTTGCAATAACTGCATTACAAGCAAGCCCAAAAGCAGTGATTAAACCAAATAAATCACCATAAAAATTACCCATCTCTATAGAGTCGTGAAAAATATAAGATACAGCAACCAAGGTAATAATAATAGCAATCCAGGTTTTGCTATCTGGTACCTCTTTTAAAAATATGCTGCCCAATATAGCAGATAACATTGGTGCCATTGCAATCATTACTAATGTGTTGGCAACATTAGTATTTTGAATGGATATAATGAAAGTAATATTACAGATAGAAAAACTTATAACATAAAAAATACCAGGATAACCAATGCCTATTAGAGCTTTTAGGAGATTATTTTTATAAAAAAAAATAAGACCGATAAGTACAACTACGAAAGGGATAGCACCTCTATAAAAAAGCATTCCCCAAGTTTCAATATTTGAAAGCCTTATAAAAATAGAGTCTGGTGTGATTAGCATTACAGCAATAAATGCTAAGAGAGACCCTTTTTTTTGATTAGATAAATTTTTCAAGCCTTTAAGTCTTCCCAAAAAGTTTTGGCAAGATTAATTCCTGACAAATCAAACAATGTTTTTAATCCAGTAGGTGAAGTTACATTAATATCTCCATTAAGTTTTTGATCAATGAAATCAATTCCTGCAAAATAAATATTTTCTTTTTTTAAATCCTTAGCAATTAATTTAGATATTCTATTTTCTGTTTTAGTTAATTTAATATTAATTGGTTTTGCACCTTTGCTCATATTACTTAAGAAAGAACCTTTTTTTGGTACTCTAGAGATAGCGCCACAGACCTTTCCATTAATTAAAAAAACCCGTTTATCTCCTTTACTAATTTTAGGTAAATATTTTTGGCACATAATGTGATCATGTTGCTTAATAAATTTTTGAATTAGTTTTAGATTAAACTTATTTAATAAATGAATATCATTACCACTAAAACTATGGATAGGTTTTAAAATAACTTTTTTGTGCATTCTAAAAAAGTTTTTAATTTCATCAATATTTTGAGTAAAAATCGTACTTGGCATATATTTTTGATATTTAACTGAATAAAGTTTTTCCGATACATTTCTAATAGATGTTGGGTTATTGATGATTTTAACTTTATCTTTTATGGTATCTAAAATGTAAGTCGCTGAGATATATTCAAGATTAAAAGGAGGATCTTGTCTAATTAGAATAAATTTACAACGTGAAAGATCTAATTTTTGTCTATTTAAAATTTTAAAAAACTTTTTTTTTGTGTAATCAAATTTAATAAAAAAACCTTTAGCTATGACTTTAGAGTTGATTACTGATAAATCTTTAGGATCGTAATAAAATATTTTATATTTTTTACTCTGGATTTCATTAGCTAAAAAAACGCTAGTATCTGAAGTCGGATTAAGTTTTGAAGGATGATTACCTTGTACTGCTACAATTTTATTTATCATATAATTCGTTTAAATCTTCATTATTAGAAAATTTACTAATCATATGATCTGCGTTGGTAGTTTTGTTATCAATTAGTTTTTTTAAATGATTTAAGAACAATGTTTCATTTTTTCCATGTTTATTAAGAACATCTCTATTTTCTAAACCCTTTTTAGATAAAGCTAATAAAGTTGAAGCCCAATAAAGAAGATCTTTACCCATCAATTGAGTGTTAAAACCTTTTTTGGGTGCCTCAAGATAAGCATTAATAATTTTATCTTTATCCCAACTAGAAATTAACTCATAAACTTCATCTAAATTACCATAGAGCATTCCAACATTAAAAGCTGGACCAGCACAAAGGCAATCCCAACCACAAGTATCCATTGATCGAAGTTCAATATATTTCTTCAATCTATTTTCTGTAAAAATTGTACTTAAGTGAGTAGTTAAATCACTTTCTGAGGGTAATCTGTTTTCTATTTCATCAATTTTACCCTCCATAAAATCTTTAAAGGTATATTTTCGACCCGAAATATAGACGCCCTTTTCTTGAATAAATAAAATAGGAAAGTTAATTACAAATTCAGCATATTTTTCAAAGTTTAATTCTTCAAAGAACATTTTTGGTAGTCCACCCCTAGACGTGTTTTGCCAAACTTTTGATCGGTAAGATAAATAATTACTATTCTTTTTTTCAACTATTGACGAGTTTGCAAATAAAGCAATAGAAATTGGAACAATAGAGTTAACAATTTTAAACTTTTTTTTAAAGTCCTCCTCAGAATTGTAATCTATGTTTAATTGGGTTCCACAAGTTCGATACATCATATCCAAACTTAATTCACCTCCTAAAGGCATGTCTTTAGTCATTAATTCATATCGTTGCTTTGGATTGTTTGGAACCTCATCTAGTTTAGAAATTGGATCAAATCCAGCACTTACAATCTTGATATCTAATTTTTTAGTAACCTGTCTTAGTTCAAATAAATAATCTTGAGATTCAGCACAAGCTTCATGAACGTGGTTAAGTTTATCACCTGATAATTCTATTTGATTACCCGGTTCAAGGGTAATATTTTTACCCCCTTTGTTTAATCCAATAATATTTTCTTTTTCCAAAATTGGATTCCATCCAAATTCTAATAAGGCTGAAAACATTTCTTTTACTTTTGAATAATCAATTCTCTTATTGTCATGATTGTTAAAAAGAAACTTTTCATGTTCAATTCCAATTTTAAAGTCTTGTGTCTTTTTTATTCCAGATTTAAAATATTCAATAATTTGTTCTTTAGAATTTATCATTAGCTATAGATGGTATCTTAATATTCAATTTAAACATAATAATAAGGTGTTTTAGAAAAAATTTTTTTAACCATAGGAGAAAAATCCTCCAAACTCATACTTTTATAATTTGGATCAAAAGAAGCTTGATCATAATTTTCACAAAAACTAACAGTTGCTTCATAATACACATGATCTTTAAATTTATCTCTTGCATTTCGATCACCTCCTAAATGATGCGCACTGTAATATGTTTGAAAAAGACCATGATGCTGAATTATCCAGTGAGTTTTTTCTGAAACATAAGGTCTTAGAATTGAAGCAGCATATTGTGAGTGATTCATCGGTGCTAAATCATCTCCAATATCATGTAATAATGTGGCAACAACCATTTCTTCACTTTCATCATTTTTAAAAGCACGTGTTGCAGCCTGCAACGAATGTTCTAATCTAGTAATTTGGTAGCCTTCTAAGGTTGTTGTTTGAGCAGATAAATATTTTATAATTCTATCAGCTGTTTCTCTTTCAAAATTTTTTTCATATTTTTCTAAAAGTTGGTAATCTTCTTTAGTACCATTTTTCATTTCTGTAAAATTCACTTTTTTCATTTTTAGTTATTAGATGCTGTACTTAATAGAGATAATTGGGTAACTTTACTATCTCCAAGCTCATCGATAGGTTTTACAGGATAATCCCCAGTAAAATAATGGTCAGTTAACTGAGGATATGTTTCATTTCTCTTATCAAAACCAACAGCTTTATATAATCCATCAAGTGATAAGAATTTTAATGATTTTGCCCCAATATATTCACAAATTTCATCGTTATTTTTATTAGCTGACAACAATTCTTTTTTTGTTGGAGTATCAACTCCATAAAAGTCTGGATATTTAATTTCAGGACAAGCTATCCTAACATGCACTTCTTTTGCACCAGCATCATATAACATTTTAACAATTTTATGTGATGTTGTTCCTCTAACTAACGAGTCATCAATTAATATTATCTTTTTATCTTTAACAGTTGTTTTATTGGCATTTAATTTTAATTTAACTCCTAAGCTTCTTATTTTTTGACTAGGTTCAATAAAAGTTCTTCCCACATAATGATTTCTAATTAGCCCATGCTCATAATTCATTTTTAAATATTGAGCAAATCCAAGTGCTGCAGCATTACCACTATCTGGAACAGGCACCACTATATCAGCATTAATATCATTTTCTTTAGCAAGCTCTATCCCTATATTTTTTCGATGCTCATATGCAGTTTTGTTATCAAGTATACTGTCGGGTCTTGCAAAATATATATATTCAAAAACACAAGGTCTGACTTTTTTAGGAGGGAAGGGTTTAACACTCTTTAATTTATCATTTTCAATTAAAACAATCTCTCCATTTTCAACATCTCTTACAAATTTTGCTCCAATAATATCTAATGCACATGTCTCTGAAGCTAATACATAACTGTTTCCTAATTTACCAATTACAAGAGGTCTAATTCCATAAGGATCTCTCACACCAATTAAAGAGTGTTGGGTTAACATCACTAGTGCATAGCCACCTTGAATTTGAAATATAGCATCTACAACTTTATCAATTGTTTTGGGTCTTTTAGATTTTGCTATTAATTGAACAATTGTTTCAGTATCAGAAGTTGTGTAAAAAATAGCACCATCTTCAACTAATTTGTTTCTTAAAGATATAGAATTAGTTAAATTCCCATTATGAGCAACACCAATACCTCCTGCATTTGTATCTGCAAAAAAAGGCTGAATATTTCTTAAAGTATTTTCTCCTGTAGTGCTATATCTGTTATGTCCGATTGCATAATTTCCTTTAAGATTTTTAAGTACTTTTTCTTTACTAAAATTATCACCAACCAAGCCAAATCTCTTTTCAGAATAATATTTTTCACCATCAAAAGTAACTATTCCACAACCTTCTTGACCACGATGTTGCAATGCATGAAGACCTAAAGCTGTTAGTGCAGAGGCATCTTTTGCGTTACTTACACCAAATACACCACACTCTTCTTTTAGTTTTGGATCAAAGTTCTTCAATTTTTTCTTTAGAATCTTGATATTTTTTTTCATTAGGAAATTCTTTTATGAGATAATTACTACCTTTTTCTAGGTATGGAAAGATGTATGATTGATCATTATTTAATGGCCATTTATCGTAATTGTAGACAATATGAATTCCTAAAAATATACAAACTGCAATAATATAAGCTTTTATAAATCCAAAAAAGAATCCAAAAGTTTTATCAAGCCGGCCTATACCAGTATAAGTAACTGCTTTACTTATTCCTTTATTAATTAATAAAACAAGGAAGATAACAACAACGAAAATTGCAATTCCCAAACTCACATCTAAAACGTATTCACTATCAATTATATCTTTAAAATAAGGCTTAACTCTAGGAAATAAAATCAGGGTAATTACATATGCTAATATCCATTTTGCCATTGAAAGAACACTCAAGACAAAACCTTTTCTGTAACATTGTATTAAAGAAATGACTGTAATCACAAGATATAAAAAATCAATTATAGATGTTTTGTTAAAAAAGTCTTGCAAGGTATCTATCATCTAGATCATTTGCTAAAAGGTTTAACCATTATAATTAATGATGGTAATAATGTTAAAACTGATATCATTGCTAATAACATTGCAAGACCTGTAAATATCCCGAAATAAATTGTTGGTATAAATTTAGATAGAACTAGAATTGAAAAACCAAAAACAATAGTAATTGAGGTATTTAATATTGCAACACCAACAGTCGAGTGACAAACTTTTAAGGTTTTATTATAATCCTTAATACTTTTAAATTCTTCTTTAAACCTATAAATATAATGAATACTATTATCTACTGCAATACCAATGGTAATAGCAGCTATAGTTATAGTCATCATATCTAATGGAATTCCAAGAAGTCCAATAATTCCCAGAATAAAAAATGCAGCAATAAAGTTTGGTATTACTCCTATTAAAGATAATTTAATATTTCTAAATAAAATTATGAACATAGAAAATATTCCAATCATTACTAATCCTAAAGTTAAAATTTGTGATTTAAATAAACTTTGTAATAAATTGTTAAATAAAATTAAAACACCAGCTAACTTATACTCATTTTCATCTAGGCCAATTTTATTTTTAAGATCAAAATTAATCTTATTAATAAGATCATTTCTTCTTAAATTTTCTTGAGAATCTATTATTCTTAAACTTATACGAGCTTCATTATCTTTAATTGAAAGATAGGGGTCTATAATTTCAGTTTTGATACTCTCTGGGATTTTAGAGTAAAGAACTCCCATTTCTAAAGTGCCAAGTGGTTTATTGTTGTTTAGCTGAGTTGCAACATCAATAATTGAAGAAAAAGACAAAACTTTACCAACTTGAGGTAAACTATCTAAATAATTATGAACAGAGGCTATTTTATCAATCTTATCTTTGGTAAACCAGTATTTTTCATCATTTGCATCCTCCTCATCGCCCCAATCTTCAAATTCATCATCTTCGCTTGATGTTGCCTCTTCTTTTTCTTGGTCCGGGAATTTTAAAATAACTTCTAATGGTGTCGTCCCCCCTAACTCATCATCGATAAGCTTCATTCCTTTATAAATTTCAGTATTTTTATTAAAATAATTTATAAAACTGTTCTCAACCTCTAACTTACTAATTCCCAGAACACTTAAAATGATCACTAAACCTGTTATCCCAAAAATTGTATTTTTATTATTAAGGGAAACTAATGCTAAAAAAGCTGTAATTTTTGACTCTTGTTCTTTCTTAAGAGAAATATTTTTTGTTGGTGCAAAATTTAAAAGGGTAGGCAGTAAAGTAAAAGTAATAATAAATGATGTTATTAAGCCAAATGTCATCATCCAACCAAAATCAATAATAGGTTTTATGCCACTAAAGATTAAAGATAAAAAAGCAAATACGGTAGTAAAGACTGTATAAATAATAGGCCAAAACATTTTATTGGTCGTCAATGAAATTATTTCAAAATTATTTTTCTTTGGAAAATCTTTTCTAAGCTGAAGAAATCGTGTACTCATATGAATATTCATTGCCATTGTTAAAATCAGCATTAAAGCAATAAAATTTGAAGATATTACAGTTACTTTCCATCCTAGAATTCCAAGTAATCCCATCATAATCACAACTGAGAATAAACAGCTGCTGATAGGAACTATAATCCAAATTAATTTTCTAAATACAAACCACAAAGTTGCGATTATAAATAAAAGAACCCCCAAGCCAAAAACTACAATATCACTTTTTATAAAAGTCATCATGTCATCAGCAATCATAGGAATTCCGCCTAGGTAAATTTTACCAACATCACCATAACTTTGAATTACTTGTCTAATTTCTAAAATGTTTTCATGATTTTGTTTTTTAATTTGATCTTTGTAATCCTCTACTTCTTCTTTGGATTTTTCTTCAATATTTTCCAATCTTTTATTTTCTTTAATATTAACAATGATGCCACTTGTTTTACCATTTTCACTAATTACAAAATTTCTAAAAACTGGACTATTTAAAATTTCTTGGAAACCACGATTTCTATCTACATCTTCATCTTTTAAAGTTTTAAAACTTTTTAGTCTTTCTTGAAGTGGAGCATCTGAATTATTTAAAAGTGGAATATCGAGAAGGGTAATAACACTATGAACCCAATCTAAACTTTGAATTTTATATTTTAAACTTAATAAGTTATTAATAGAGCTATCAGTTACCATTTCCTCATTAGGAGTATAAGTAAGGACTAAAAAGTCTTTTGAGCCGTACCTTTCTGTAATTTCTTTTAGATAAGCTAAATCTGGATCTCCTTCGATTAACAATGTCTCTGATGAGGCATCTAGCCTAAAATCTTTGGAATAATATCCAAAACTTAAAATTGCAATTAATAAAAGTGCAAATACTGCTTTTGGGTTTTTAAGTATAAAATTTTGATATAAATGAGCAAACATTTAGGCTCTTTATATTTGAATTTAACTTGCTTGAGTATCCTTAAATTTCGTAAATCTCTCTTCAAATTCAAGTGTTACATTACCAATTGGACCATGTCGTTGTTTTCCAATTATAATTTGAGCTAAGTGTGCAACTTCATTCATTTTTGCCTGCCATTCAGCATGTTCAACAGTTGCTTCTCTAGGCTCTTTCCTTGATAGGTAATATCCTTCTCTATAAACAAACATTACAACATCTGCATCTTGTTCAATAGAACCAGATTCTCTTAAATCTGAAAGTTGTGGCTTGTGGTCATCTCTTTGTTCAACTTGCCTCGAAAGCTGTGACAATGCTAAAACTGGAACACCAAGTTCTTTAGCAATTGCTTTTAGTCCTTGAGTTATTTGAGAAATTTCTTGTACTCTACCATCTTTGTTAAAAGTAGTTCCTCTCATTAACTGAATGTAATCAACCACAACCATATCTAGACCATGCTGTCTCTTAATTCTTCTAGCTCTATTACTCATAGCTGCAATACTAATTGCAGGAGTCTCATCTATAAATAAAGGTAGGTCTGCTATATTTTTTGAAGTTTCTAAGAACTTATCAAATTGTTCATCAGAAATTCTTCCCCGTCTTATATCATTTGAACTAATTCTTGCCTGCTCGGAGATAATTCTTGTAGATAATTGTTCAGATGACATCTCAAGTGAAAAGAAAGCTATAGAAGATTTTTTACCACTTTCTTGTAGTTTGTGAGCAGCATTAAAAGCAATATTTGTTGCAAGTGATGTCTTACCCATTGAAGGTCGACCAGCTATTATTACTAAATCTGACTGATGGAGACCCCCAAGCTTGTCATCTAAATCTCTAAGACCTGTTGGAACACCAACAATACCCTCTTCATTTTTATAAGCAGCAGATGCCATTTCAATAGTTTGTTTCATGGCCGCATCAAACTTAACAAGATTAGAATTAAAGGAACCCTTTTCTGCTAAATCAAATAAAGATTTTTCTGTGTTCTCAATAATATTTTGTCCAGTAGTATCTAGCTCACTTAATTTGGCACTATCTATTGTCTGCTCAGATATTTTAACCAATTCACGTCTTACAAACATGTCGTAAATAATTTTTGAATATTCCAATGATTGTCTAACAGATGTAGAAAATTTTGTAATTTTAACTAAATATTCTGGAACATTTAAATCATCTTTTTCATCTTCAAAATAATTTTTTAAAGTTATAGGGTTTGCGAGCATTCCTTTGTAAATCAAAGTATCCACTGCATCAAAAATTTTTTGGTGCATAGGATCATAAAAATTTATACCAGAAATAATTGTACTTATTTCATCAAAAATTTCATTGTTTACTAATAGCGATCCAATTACAGCTTGTTCTGCTTCAATATTATTTGGTAACTCTTTAAATTGATCCTTAACGATGCTTAGGTTATTTTCCATAATAATCAATTTACAGATTTACTACTTAAATAAAATTACTAATAACTGCTGGGGAAAAGAATGTATAATTATTGAATTGTATCAGCTGATGTAACGCTAATAGTAATCTCTGCATCAACTTCAGAGTGTAAAGAAACTTTTACTTTAAATTTGCCTAAGGATTTTATTTCTTCAATTGGTTGTATCATTGATGGGGTGATATCTATTTTATTTTCTTCTTTAATTAGTTTTGCAATTTCAGTTGGTTTAACTGAGCCATATAATTCATTATTTTCAGTACTTAGTTTTTTAACTAAATATTCTTTGCCATTAATTTGTTCTGAAATTTGAGATGCTTCTTTTTTCTTCTCGTTATCTTTCTGAGATAAATTAGTTTTAATTTTTTCTACTTGTGCAACATTTTCTTTTGACGCGTATAAAGCTTTTTTATTAGCAATTAAAAAATTTCTAGCATAACCTCTTTTAACTTCTATTACC